>Ga0081540_1000698_pt1 | contig 31314 bp, 27 predicted proteins | sample TabmetS2T1R1_FD_71024 | JGI IMG/M metagenome (GOLD analysis project Ga0081540, IMG submission 71024) | Tabebuia heterophylla rhizosphere microbial communities from the University of Puerto Rico - S2T1R1 | ecosystem: Host-associated > Plants > Roots > Rhizosphere ...
AGCAGGCCCTGAACCAGCTCCTGGTGGAGATGGACGGCTTCGAGAGCAACGAGGGCGTCATCCTCATCGCCGCCACCAACCGCCCGGACGTGCTCGACCCGGCGCTCCAGCGCCCCGGCCGCTTCGACCGGCGCATCGTCGTCCCCCGGCCGGACCTCAACGGCCGCATCGGCGTGCTTCAGGTCCACACCAAGCGGGTCCCTCTCTCCAGCGAGGTGGACCTCGAGGTCATCGCCCGCGGAACCCCGGGCATGACCGGCGCGGATCTCGAGAACCTGGTCAATGAGGCCGCGCTGTTCGCCGCTCGCCAGAACAAGGAGCGGGTGGACAACGTCGACTTCGAGTCCGCCAAGGACAAGGTCTTCATGGGCCCCGAGCGGAAGTCCATGATCATGACCGAGAAGGAGAAGCGGAACACCGCCGTGCACGAGGCAGGGCACGCGCTGGTGGCCAAGCTCCTCCCCGGGTGCGACCCGGTGCACAAGGTCACCATCATCCCTCGCGGGCAGGCGCTGGGCGTGACCTGGTCGCTGCCCACCGAGGACAAGTTCAACCTCTACCGGGGTGCCACCCTCGATCAGATCTGCATGGCGATGGGCGGTCGCATCGCCGAGGAGCTGGTCTTCAACGAGATGAGCTCCGGCGCGGCCAACGACATCGAGCGCGCCACCGAGACCGCCCGGGCGATGGTCTGCCGCTGGGGAATGAGCAGCAAGCTCGGCCCCCTGTCCTTCGGCAGCCGCGAGGGTGAGGTGTTCCTCGGCCGGGACTTCTCCAGCCGGCCCGACTACTCCGAGGACACGGCGCGACAGATCGACGGCGAGGTCCGGGAGATCGTCGTCGGCTGCTACGAGCGGGCGAAGAAGCTCCTCACCGACAACTTCGAGACCCTGAAGCGCATCGCCGACGCGCTGATGGAGTACGAGACCCTCGAGGCGGAGGACGTGGAGATCCTGGTCAACGGCGGCACCATCAACCGCGAGCGGCCGAAGCCGCGCGTCCAGACGCCGCCGAAGACCAAGGAGAAGGAGAAGCGCCGGATCCTCGAGGGGATCCAGCCGCTGCCTGCGCTCGAGCCGAACAAGGCCTGAGAAGGGGCGCTGCGCGCGGCCTCACCACTGCCCTCGCTGGCTCCGGCCGGTGGGGGCAGTGCCGTTTTCGGTCTCCCACGTGCAAAGGCGCTCGGGGAGTCGGGGCGCGCTGCCGGCGCTCGATCGGAACGAGGCTCGAGCTTCCCCGACCGCTGTGGTCCGGGGCTCTGCCGGCGACCAGCCTTCTTTGCTAGCACTCGCGGTCGGTGATTCTGGCCCGGCCCATCCGCCTCGACCGCGACGACGACCTCGAGCCCGTCTGGGAGCGGATCGGGCTCGTCCCGGCCGCCCGGCAGCTGCTGGTCGAGTCGGTGGGGCGTGCCTTTCTCCTGGTCACCGGCCTCGGAGCTGCCGAGTCACGCTTCCTGCAGAAGCTGGACGACCCGCGGGTGACGGTCATCCTCTCCGATCCGGCGCGACGTCCCGGCGGTGCAACGCTCTCCGGCACCCGCGCCGGCCTCGAGGCGCTGGCCCGGCTCGCCGAGCGCGCCGGACGGGTCGAGCTCGCCCGGGCACTCGACGCCGCCACGGACGCCGACGTCCCACCCGACCCGATGGTTCTCGGCAGCCGGACCTTCCGCTGGGGCGAGCGGACCCACCTCATGGGCGTGGTGAACGTCACCCCCGACAGCTTCAGCGACGGCGGCCGACATCTGGAGCTGGATGCCGCAGTCCGGCACGCGCTCGCACTGGCCGAGGCCGGGGCGGACCTGGTCGACATCGGAGGTGAGTCCACTCGCCCGGGCGCCGTCGAGGTCCCTCTCCAGGTCGAGCTCGATCGCGTGCTGCCGGTCATCGAGGCCGTCCACGCGGCGAGCGACGTGCCGCTCTCGGTCGACACCCGGAAGGCGGCTGTCGCCCGGGAAGCGCTCCGGGTAGGGGCGGTGCTGGTCAACGACGTCAGCGGGCTCGGGCACGACCCCGCGCTCGCGACCGTGGTGGCCGAGGCCGGTGCGGTCCTCGCCCTGATGCACATCCAGGGGACGCCGGAGACCATGCAGGTGGACCCCCGGTATGACGATGTCGTCGCCGAGGTGATCGACTACCTCTCGGGACGGATGGACCGCGCGGTCGGCGCCGGCATCGCCCGCGAGCGCATCTGGATCGACCCGGGCATCGGCTTCGGAAAGACCGCCGGGCACAACCTCTTCCTGCTCCGTCATCTCGGGGAGCTGCGCGTCCTGGGCGCTCCCATCCTCGTGGGAACGAGCCGCAAGCGCTTCATCGGCGCCCTGGCCGGGGGCCGCCCTCCCGACGAGCGGCTTTCCGGAACCCTGGCCTCGGTCGCCGCGGTGGCGGTCCTCCACGGGGCAGACGTGGTCCGGGTGCACGACGTCGTGGAGACGAAGGATGCGCTGGCCGTTGCGGACGCGATCGCCCGCGCCCGCGAGGGCGGCGCGCTCTGGGGGCCGTCCCGACCCTGACGCGAGTCACCGCTCGCAGCGGACGGCGCAGGATCTGCGCGATGGATCGCCGCTTGAAATCGCCTCGGGCGCATGGCCTGTTTGTTCCTGAGACACCTCGGCAGGAGGTCCCATGGCACTCGAGCATCTCCTCGGAGTGGGAGAGGGCATCCCGGCGCCGGACGAGATCCGCCGCGCGGCCAATCTCCAGGACGTGCGCGCGGAGCACGCTCGCAGCCTCGCCGACCCGCAGGCCTTCTGGGGAGAACAGGCGACGCGCTTCCGCTGGTCGCAGCCGTGGACCCGGGTGCTCGAGTGGCGCGTTCCCGACCACCAGTGGTTCCTGGGCGGGAAGCTCAACATCACCGAGAACGCCCTCGACCGCCACGCCGACGGTCCGCGCCGCAACCACCGCGCCTTCGTCTGCATCGACGAGGACGGTACCGAGCGGACCATCACCTTCGGCGAGCTGCGCGATCTGGTCTCGCAGCTGGCCAGCGGCCTGCGCTCGCTCGGGGTGGGCAAGGGCGACCGGGTCATCATCTACATGCCGCTGACGCTCGAGGGCATCGCCTCGATGCTGGCCGTGGCGCGGCTCGGGGCGGTCCACTCGGTGGTCTATGCCGGCCTGGGTGTCGGCGCGCTCCGCGACCGGATCGTGGATGCGGGCGCGAAGCTGATCATCGCCGGCGACGTCGGGTTCCGCCGCGGGAAGACCGTGGAGCTGCAGGGTATCGTCGACGAGGCTGTCACCGGACTGGACGACGTGAAGACCATCGTCTGGTTCCAGCGACGGGGCGGCGGCGGGCGACCCCTCGAGAAGAACGAGGTGGACTTCCGAGAGCTGGTCGAGCGCAGCAAGCCCGACGTCGCGCCGGTGCAGGTGGACAGCGAGCACCCCCTGTTCATCCTCTACACCTCGGGCTCCACCGGGAAGCCGAAGGGCGTGGTGCACGTGCACGGCGGCTACATGGTCGGGACCGCCTACCACCTCCGGACCTTCTACGACTTGAAGGACGACGACGTCTTCTGGTGCACCAGCGACATCGGCTGGGTGGTCGGCCACTCGTACATCGTCTACGCGCCTCTGGTGGAAGGCATCACCACCGTCGTCCGCGAGGGCGCCATCGACTTCCCCGACCCGGGCATCGCCTGGCGGCTGGTGGAGAAGCACAAGGTCAACGTCATCTTCACCGCTCCCACCGCGCTCCGGATGTTCATGAAGTTCGGGGGCGAGCTACCGGCGAAGTCCGACCTCTCCTCCCTTCGCCTGATCACCGTGGCCGGCGAGCCGCTCAATCCGGAGGCCTGCCGCTGGGCCTTCGAGCACCTCGTGGACAACGGCAAGCGCGGGTTCATCGGAGACAACTGGTGGCAGACCGAGCTCGGGGGCCCTGCGCTCGGGACGCCGCTCTGCATCCCTGCCCGGCCGGGCGCGGTGGGCCTGCCGCTGCCCGGCGTGGATGCGGTCGTGGTGGACACCGACGGCAAGGAGGTCCCGAAGGGGCAGGGCGGGGTGCTCGCGCTGCGGCGGCCCTTCCCCCACATGATGCGCACGGTGTGGGGCAACCACGAGCGGTGGGCCCAGTACTGGGAGGAGATTCCGGGGCAGGTCTACGCCGCGGGGGACGTCGCCAGCTGGGACAAGGACGGCTACTTCACGGTGCTCGGGCGCAGCGACGACGTCCTCAACGTCGCCGGCCACCGCATCGGCACCGCCGACGTGGAGAGCGCTCTCGTCAGCCACCCCGCCATCGCCGAGGCCGCCGTCATCGGCATCCCCGACCCGGTCAAGGGCGAGGGCATCAAGGCTTTCTGCATCCTCCGCGCGGGACGCAAGGCAACCCCCGAGCTCGAAGGGGAGCTGATCCAGCACGTGCGGCACGAGCTCGGGCCCATCGCCACCCCCAGCGCCATCAAGCTGGTGGACAAATTGCCCAAGACCCGGAGCGGAAAAATCGTCCGGCGACTGCTCAAGGCGCAAGAGCTGGGCAAGGACGCCGGCGACCTGTCGACGCTCGAGGAGTGACACCCACCCTCGGCCACCTTCCTTGCCTTGCCGGCCCGCGTCGCGGTCCCTAGCATGGAGGTGACCCGGGGAGGCGTGACGGGCGGCGGGAGGGTCGCGCAAAGTGAGGTTGATGAGGGCTCCTGAAGCGCAGGCGAAGCTCAAGCTGTTCGGCACCGACGGCGTCCGGGGGACGGCCAACGTCTGGCCGATGACCGCCGAGGTCGCGATGCAGCTCGGACGGGCGCTGGCCTTCCTCATCCGGAACGGCAATCACCGGCACCGGGTGGTGATCGGCAAGGACACCCGACTGTCCGGCTACATGCTCGAGCAGGCGCTGGCCGCGGGCATCACCTCGATGGGGGTGGACGTCGAGCTGGTGGGGCCGCTTCCCACGCCGGGCATCGCCAACATCACGACCTCGATGCGCGCCGATGCCGGCGCGGTCATCTCCGCGTCGCACAACCCCTACCAGGACAACGGCATCAAGTTCTTCTGGCGGGACGGGTTCAAGCTCCCCGACGAGACCGAGGAGAAGCTGGAGGAGCTGGTCACCAGCGGGCAGATCGACGAGATCCGCCCGACCGCGGACAAGATCGGCAAGGCCTTCCGCCTCGACGACGCCCGGGGTCGATACATCGTCTTCCTCAAGAACACCTTCCCCCGCGAGCTGACGCTGGACGGGCTGAAGGTCGTCGTCGACTGTGCCCACGGAGCCGCGTACCGGACCGCACCGCTGGTCCTTCAGGAACTGGGGGCGAAGGTCGTCTGCCTCGCCTGCGAGCCGAACGGCCTCAACATCAACGACGGCGTGGGCGCCGTGCACCCCGACCAGATGGCGAAGGCGGTCGTGGAGCACGGGGCCAATCTCGGACTTGCCCTGGACGGCGACGCCGACCGGCTGATCGTCGCCGACGAGAAGGGACGCATCGTCGACGGGGACGCGATCATGGCCATCTGCACGGGCGAGCTGGTCGCCCGCGAGCGGCTGCGGACCCGGACCCTGGTCACCACGGTGATGTCCAACGTCGGCCTGGAGCGGGCGGTGAGCCGCTGGGGCGTGCAGGTGGTCCGGACGAAGGTCGGCGACCGCTACGTGGTCGAGGAGATGCGCCGTTCCGGGCATAGCCTGGGCGGCGAGCAGTCCGGCCACCTGGTCTTCCTGGACCACGCGACGACCGGAGACGGGACGCTCGCAGCGCTCCAGCTCCTGGCCGTCATGTGCCGGCAGCAGAAGCCTCTCTCGGAGCTGACCAGCATCTTCGAGCCGGTGCCCCAGACGCTGCTCTCGTTGGTGGTGAAGGAGCGGAAGGATCTCGAGGGGCTGCCGGAGGTCAACGCCGCCATCGACGCCGTGCGCGGCAAGCTGGGCAAGGAGGGCCGGGTCTTCGTCCGCTACAGCGGCACCGAGCCGAAGGTGCGGATCCTCATCGAGGGCCCGGACAAGGCCCGGAACGAGGAGCACGCCCAGACCATCGCCGCCGCGCTGACTGCTGCGCTCGGCTGACCGCGTGACGCTGAGCGAGCTCCCGGAGGTCCGTCGGAGCTCGCCGCCCCAACAGGATTGGCTGACCAGCGGCTCCCCGAGGCGGTGATGGAGCTCTTCACCCCGTCGTGAAGCGGTGGACCGGCCCGCTCGACTGTTCCGGCGGACCAGGCCGGCTTGCGCTAGAACGCGAGTCGCATGACACAGCGACTCGGCGTCAACGTCGACCACGTGGCTACCCTGCGGCAGGTGCGGCGGGCCACCTACCCGGATCCAGTGACCGCTGCCACGCTCGCCGAGGTGGCCGGGGCGGGGCAGATCACCATCCACCTCCGGGAGGACCGGCGGCACATCCAGGACCGCGACCTCAAGCTCCTCCGGGAGACCTGCCAGACCCTGCTGAACCTCGAGATGGCGGCCACGCAGGACATGGTGAAGATCGCCTACGAGGTGAAGCCGGACCTGGTCACCCTCGTCCCCGAGCGCCGCGAGGAGCTGACCACCGAGGGTGGGCTGGACCTCACCGGCCAGCGTGAGTCGCTCGCCCAGGCCGTCCGGCACCTGAAGGACGGCGACATCACGGTCTCGCTCTTCATCGACCCGGACCTGGACGCGGTGCGCGCGTCGCACAAGCTCGGCGCGGACCGGATCGAGCTCCACACCGGCCGCTACTGCGAGGCCCGGAACGCCAAGGAGCGCACCCGCGAGCTGATGCGCGTCGTCGACGCCGCCCGCGCCGGCAGCAAGCTCGGGCTCGGGGTTGCCGCCGGACACGGGCTCAACTACGACAACGTCCAGGCAGTCGCCCGGATCGACGAGATCGACGAGCTGAACATCGGTCATGCGATCGTCGCCCGGGCGGTGCTGGTGGGCATGGACCGGGCCGTGCGGGACATGCTGGCGCTGATGCGGGGCGACTGACATGGCCGTTCTCGGTCTCGGGATGGATGTCTGCTCGGTGGAGCGAGTTGCGCGCGTGCTGGAGGGGCCCAACGGAACGCGGTTCCGCGAGCGGGTCTACACCCCCACGGAGGTGGCGACCTGCGAGGGTCGCTCCGATGCGGCGACGGCGTACGCCGCCCGGTTCGCAGCGAAGGAGGCGCTGGTGAAGGCGCTGGGCGCACCGCCCGGGCTCCGCTGGCGGGACATGGAGGTCATCAAGGCCACGAACGGCGCGCCCGCGTTCGCGCTCACCGGAGTGGCGTTCCGGGAAGTCGCAGCCCGTGGCGTGCGCGTGCTCCTCGCGCTGACTCACGACGCGGGCGTCGCCGCGGCGACGGTGGTGCTCGACCACCTCTGAGCGGCACGACGGCGCGCTCCGGAGCCGCTGGCAGCGAGTAGCTTCGAGGCAACGTTTTCGGGGCGCTTCGCTCGGACCGACGGAACTGTGCGATGGGGGGCCGATGCGGGTGCAGCCCCCGTCCAGTAGAAGCCCGGCGTGGCTCTGTCTCGTGGAAACCTGCTGAACTTGCAGGTCTGCGCCTTCGGCTGCACGCTCGGGCCGTCCATCATGCAGCCGCTCCTCACCGCCGCCGAGACGCGCGCCGCCGAGGCCGAGGCCGAGCGTCGCGGCCTGCCCGCATCCATCCTGATGGAGAACGCAGGGGCCGCAGTGGCCGAGGCGGCGATGACGCTCGGAGCCCCCGCCGGACGGTTCCTGATCGTCGCCGGGCCGGGGAACAACGGCGGTGACGGCTATGTCGCGGCCCGCAAGCTCCACGCCGCCGGGAGGCAGGTGGACGTGTGGCGGCTCGGCGACCCCGCGCGCCTCAAGGGAGATGCCGCCCGGAATCACGCCGCCGTGGAGCAGAGCGGGGTGCCGGTCCACTCCTCGGCGGCGGCGCTGGCGCTCCGGCCCGGTGATGTGGTCATCGACGCGCTGTTCGGTACCGGCCTGGCTCGAGCGCCCGACGGCGATGCGGCCGATGCCGTCCGGGCCATGCTCCGCTGGCACGACGAGGACGTCCGGGTCCTCGCGGTGGACCTTCCCTCCGGGCTCTCCAGCGACAGCGGGCGCGCCTTCGACCCCTGCGTTGCCGCCGACCTCACCGTGACCTTCGGGGCATGCAAGCTGGGCCTCGCGCTCGAGCCCGGCGCGACCCTCGCCGGAAGGGTGGAGGTCGCGGACATCGGGCTCGCCGAGCTCACTCCCTCCACCTGGCTCCTCGAGCCCGAGGACGGCCCGCGCTGGCTCCCGCCGCGTCGGTCCGACACCAACAAGGGCACCTACGGACACCTCCTGGTGGTCGCCGGGAGCCGCGGAAAGAGCGGAGCGGCGGCGCTCGCCGGCGTCGCGGCGCTGCGAAGCGGGGTGGGACTCTGCACGGTGGCGACACCCGCCGACGCGCTCTCCGACGTCCAGGCCCATGCGCCCGAGTTGATGGGCGTGGGGCTCCCGGTGGCTGCGGTGCTCGGGCCCACCCACCTGGATGCGCTGCTCGCGGCCGCCGACGGGAAGGACGCTCTGGTCATCGGTCCGGGCATTCCCCGAGGCTCGGAGACCCACGTGCTCCTGGGCGAGCTGCTGGCCCGGCTGGACATCCCCGTCCTCCTCGACGCCGATGCGCTGAACGCCATCGCCGGCCACCCCGAGCTGCTCACGCGGAGCCGGGCGCGGACCGTGCTGACGCCTCACCCTGGCGAGATGGCCCGGCTCACCGGCAAGACCATTGGCGACGTCCAGGGGAACCGCATCGCGGTGTCGAACGCCTTCGCCCGGACGCATCACGCGGTGATGGTGCTCAAGGGTGCCCGCACCCTCGTTGCCGAGCCGGGCGGGGAAGTCCGGGTGAACCCCACCGGGAACCCCGGCATGGCGACCGGTGGGACCGGCGACGTGCTCTCCGGGATGGTGGGCGCCTTCCTCGCGCAGGGGCTCGTTCCCGTGGACGCGGCGAGCGTCGGGGTGCTCGCCCACGGCCTCGCCGGGGACGCCGCCGCCCGGCGCCGGGGACGGCTGGGACTCATCGCATCGGATCTGATCGACGCCCTCGGCGAGGTGTGGACCGCATGGGGACGATGAGCTTCTCCTCCGCGTCCCCGGAGGAGACCCGCGCCCTCGGCGAGGCGCTGGGGCGGGTCCTCCAGGAAGGCGACTTCGTGGGACTGGTCGGTGACCTCGGTGCGGGAAAGACCGAGCTGGCCCGCGGCATCGCCCGCGGCGTCGGCATTCGCGAGGAGGACGTGACCAGCCCCACCTTCTCCATCGTCCACCAGCACCACGGCCGCATCGCGCTGACCCACGCCGACCTGTATCGGGTGACGGGGCCGGCCGACCTCGACGGCACCGGGTTCCACGAGCTGCGGGACGGGCCAGGAGCCACCCTGGTGGAGTGGGTGGACCGTGTCCCGGGCTCCGCCCCGGCCGATGCGATGCGCATCGTGCTGCTGGACACCGCCGAGAATGCCCGGGCGCTGGTCGTCACCACGTCCGGGCCGCGGTCAGAGCACCTGTTGCAGCGCTGGAAGGACGAGCTCATCGGGCTGGCCGGGTGAGGCTTCCCGAGTGAGTCGACGTCAGCCCTCGCTGTCCCCTTCCTGCTGCGCGGCGAGGCTGTCCAGCCGCGAGTAGAGCCGCCGACGGGTGATGCCGAGGAGGCGCGCCGCGGCGCTCTTGTTGCCCCCGGCTCGCTCCATCGCCGCGTGCAGGAGCTCGCGCTCGAACCCGTCCAGGTCGAATCCGGGCACCAGCAGCTCCGAGACCGCGTTCCGGCTCCGGGGAGCCACGCCGAGGGTGAGGTGCTCGGGCGCGATGGGCGCCTCGCCGGCGAGGATCAGCCCTCTCTCGAGCACGTTCTCCAGCTCGCGGACGTTCCCCGGCCAGGTGTGCTGCTCCAGCCGGGCCCGAGCCCCGGCGCTGAGCCGCTCCTCGGGGATGCCGCGCGAGGAGAGGAAACGCACCGCAAGCGGGAGCACGTCCGCGGCACGGTCGCGGAGCGGCGGCACCACGATGCTGAAGACGTTGAGCCGATAGTAGAGATCCTCGCGAAACGTGCCCGCCCCCACCGCCGCCTTGAGGTCGCGATTGGTCGCGGCGATCACCCGCACCGCCGCGGTCCGCTCGGTGGTGCTGCCCAGCGGGACGTAGACCCGGTCCTGGAGGAAGCGGAGCAGCTTCACCTGGGTGGCCGGGCTGATGTCGCCGATCTCGTCGAGGAAGAGGGTCCCGCCCTCGGCGGCCGCGATGTGACCCACCCGCCGCAGCTGCGCCCCGGTGAACGCCCCCTTCTCGTGGCCGAAGAGCTCCGACTCCAGCAGCGCCTCCGGGAGGGCGGCGCAATGGACCTCGATCAGCGGGCCGGTGGAGACCGAGCTGGCGTAGTGGAGGCGCCGGGCGATCTGGCTCTTTCCGGTTCCGCTCTCGCCCATCAGCAGCACGGTCGTGGCCGTCGGCGCGACCCGCATCGCCGCCTCGAGCGTGGCCTGCATCGCCGGGCTCTCGGCCACCAGGTGAGGCGTGAGTCGCTCGACGAGGGCGGACGACCGCCGGCGCATCAGGCGCTGCTCGCAGAGCCGTCTCACCCGGACCCGGAGCTCCTCCATGGAGAAGGGCTTGGTCAGGTAGTCGGCCGCGCCGCGCTTCATCGCCTCGACGGCGTTCTCGGTGCTCCCGTGGCCGGTCATGAGGATGACGTCCGGAGAGTCCAGCTGCTGGACTGCCGCAGCGAGGACTTGCAGCCCGTCCACATCCGGCATCCGGAGATCGGTCACCACCACGTCCATCGCGAAGTTCGCCATCGCGGTGAGCGCTTGCTTCCCGCCTCCCACCCGCTGGACGTGGTGTCCGTCCAGCTCCAGCATCTCGGCGACAAGCTTGCCCAGCTTCGGCTCGTCGTCCACCACCAGAATGTCACCCATCAGCGGGCCTCCTCCATCTGCGGCAGCTCGATTCGAAAGGTCGCGCCCGGCTTCGCGGGCAGGAGCGCCAGGCTGCCTCCATGGCGCTCCACGATCCGACGGCTGACGGCAAGCCCCAGCCCGTTGCCGTCCTCACGAGTCGTGGCGAAAGGCTCGAACAGTCGGGGGCGGATCGCCTCGGGGATCCCGGGCCCGTCATCGGCCACGTCGAGGCGGATCATCCCTGCGTCCGCCACCGCCTGAAACCTGATCCGGTTCGCGCCGGCGCGGGCCGCGTTCGCCACCAGGTTCATCAGCACCTGGCGGAGCCGCCCGGCGTCGCCCTGGATGTGCAGCCCCCATGGTGACTCGACGTCGATGGTCAGTCCGGTCGCCGCCCGGCCGGCGCGGGCCGCGTCGTCGAGAAAGCCGGCGAGCTCCAGATCCGACCCGGCCAGGGGCCGGTCGCTGGAGAGGTCCAGGAAGTCGTCGGTCAGGCTCCGGAGCCGGGCCACCTCGCCGAGGATGTCCTCCAGCGCCTCGGCGTCCCGCTCGCCCATCCGACCCCGCCCGCGCTCCATCATCAGCTCCACCGTCCCCCGGATGACGCCCAGCGGGTTGCGTACCTCGTGGGCCACGGTGGCTGCCAGCTGCGCGAGGGCGGCTCCCCGGGCGGCCCGGGTGGCGAGCTCACGCTGTCGTCGCTCGGCGGCGGCCCACCCGGAGGCCACCAGGGCGGTCAGGAGCGCGGCACACGCGGACAGCAGCCAGCCCAGATGCAGCGCCCGGTCGAGGTCGGCCTGCCGCGCGGCATAGGCCTCGCCTCCCTCCAGCACCAGGACCTGATCCACCGCGCCGGCGTGGTGCACCGGGAGATAGGCCGAGGCCACGCGTGCCTCGCCGATGGCCCATCCGAGCGAGAGGCTGGGCTCGCCGGCGAGGGACCGCCGCACGCGCGTCGCGTCCACCCGCAGGCGGTCCATCGGTCGGTCCGCCGGACCCGTGGGATCGAGCTTGACGCGAAGGTGCGTGTCGATGAGGAGCGCGCCCTCGAGGCCGTTCGCCTCCACCACCGACTGCAGCCAGGCGGCGTCAGGCGTGAAGCCCGGCTGCTCGAGCGTCCGGGCCGCGGTCGTCCCCGCGCCGCGGAGCCGCTCCTCGGTCGCCCGCTGCAGCGCGCCCGAGGCCGCGCGGTGGAGGCTGAGGGTGGCCAGGCCCGCTCCGGCCAGACCGAGCACCGCCAGCAGCAGGGGGAGGAGCGCCCGTCGCATCAGAGCACCGCCCCCGTCCAGGCCAGGCCCCCGATGAAGATCCACTCGGTCGAGTTGATGTCCGGAATGTTCGAGTTCGTGCGCAGCAACCGCACGGTCCCGCGAACCGACCACTGTGCGCCGAGCGCGACGTCGACCCAGGTGGTGGCGAGGTAGCGGGTGTCGTTCCGGGTCGTCCGGGGGCCCAGGTCGTCGTAGGCCGGATCCCACGTGAGGTAGGTCCGCCAGGCCAGGGCGCCGCGCGCTCCAAGCGTCAACGGCCCGCGCGCCCACACCAGCTCGAGGAGGGGACCGTGCTCGACGTAGGAGAGGTTCTGGACCTGCGCCGCGTCCCAGGTCGCCGCGTATCCGGCGGTGATGCGCACGCCCGCGCCCGGGAGAAGGCCCGCGTCCAATTCCAGCACCTGCCGCACTCCGGAGAGGTCGTGCAGCTCCTCCCACCGATAGGTCTCGAAGTGGGCGGCGTAGGCGAAGCCCCAGAGCGCGATGCCCGTCAGCACCGAGCCGCCGAGGAAGACCCGGTGGTCGGCGAGGTACCCGCGCCAGTCCACCACCTGGTAGCTGTAGGCGTACTCCGCGGTGAGGCTCCCGCTGGGCCCCAGGAAGCGGAAGCCGAGCGCCGCAGCGCCGCCAAGCAGGTCGAGCTGGTCGAGGGTGAACTGCTTGGAGAGTTGCCCCTCGACGCGCAGGTACGGTCCGGGAGTGCCCCACGGACGGACGAGCCCCATGAGCGTCAGGCCGAAGCTCCCATCTGGACCGGGGACGGTGATCGGGTCCGCGCCATCGGGACGGAGCGCGACGTTCGTGTCGAAGACCAGCTCGGTCGCCACCGAGAGCACGACGTGGCCTTCCTGCTGAGCCATGCGCGCGAGCTGGCGTGCGCTGTCCTCGAGACCGATGGCCCGGCCGGCCTGGTCGAAGAGGCGGCTGGCCCGATCCCCGTCACCGCGCCGCAGCGCGAGGAGGCCGAGGAAGAACGAGGCCGACTCGGCGAACGCAGGGTCGGAGCGGGCGGATTCGAGCAGGGGGAGGGCGGCCGAGTCCTCTCCGAGCTGGTAACGCGCGATGCCTTCCAGAAGGTCGACCGCGCGATCGTTGCCGCGGCCGCGAGCGCCCGCCAGAGCGGCGAGGGCGCGCCGCGGGTCGCCGTCCTCGAGCGCATCGGACGCGGCCTCCACCGGATCCGTCACCGGGGCGCAGACCGCCGCGAGGCCGCGCTGCGCCTCGACGGAGCCGGGCGCACGGGTGAGCGCCGCCCGGTACGCCTCGCGGGCCGCGCCGAGGTTGCCGCGCTCTCGCTCGGCATTCCCCACGCCCACGTAGATCGCCGCCTCACGAGGGTCCCCCTGGCCGGAAGGGATCGGCGCGGTGCAGGGATCGGCCGCCGCGAGCAGCAGGAGGAGCGCGGCGGTCATCGTCTCCCCCTCGGTGCCGCGGGCCCGAGACGTCCGGCGAGGGCGGTGGCCTCGGCCTGACGGTGGCGCGTGGGAGACCGGGCGGCGAGTCCCCCCGCCTCCTCGGCGAGGGCGAACGCCAGGGCCGGTCGCTCCGGGGCCAGCTCCGTGGCGCGGGACAGGAGTCGGTCGATCGCCGGATCGAGCTGCGCGGGCTGGAGGGCGTCGCGGATCGCCGAGCGGAGCGCCTTCAGCTGCGGCACGAGCCTCGGTCCGGCGCGGGAGCTGGCCGACTCGAACCACCGGTCCGCGCAGACGAGGAGCCCCGCGGCGTAGCAGGCTTGCCCGCGGTACACCTCGAGGAGCGCGTCGCTCGCCCCGCGGTTGCTCCGCTCGGCGAGGACGAAGGCCTCCACCGCGTCCTCGGGACGCCCGAGCTTGAGGAGCGAGGTCGCGGCATACCAGGCGGCCTCGGTGGACCCGAGTGCCTCGGCGACCCGGAACTCCACCAGCGCCTTCTCGTAGGCCTCCGCGCGGAATGCTTCGGCGCCGGCGACGAGGTGCGGTTCTGACGAAGGGACTGCCGGCTCCGCCGCGAGCAGCAGCGCGAGCACCACCAGGCTGGAGGGGCTCACTCGCTGCTGCTCCGCCCCGCGAACGCTGGCGGTGCGCGGAAAATTCGGCGTTCGAAGGCCGGGCTCGGTCCCCCGTAACCCGGGAACCGGCGTCCTGGGGCTAGTTGCCGCCCTTTCCGGGGGGACCGCCGTGCGGGTTCCCGTGGGTGGCGCCGTTCCCGCCGGTGGCCCGGGCCTCGGCCGCGCGGGCCTGGCCGGCGGCGTTTCGCGCCGAGTCGCTCGGACCGTTGTTCCGTCCCCTGCCGTTCGCCACGTCTTGGGCGACCTTGTTCGCAGTCGCGGACTGCGCCGCCCGGTTCGCCGCCGACCGCGATTCGCGGGCAGCCGCTGGGCTGGTGGCCGGAGCCGAGGCCGGGGGCGGAAGGACCGGACGCTGCAGAGACGGAGCGTCGGCTGGAAGCGTCAGGCGTGCTTCCAGCGCCTCGTGCAGCAACGCACGGGTGCGCGGCGCGAGCTCGTCCGCGCTGGCCGTCGAGGCCGACACCAGCACGAGCATGAGCGCGCAGGGCTTCATCCTGGAGCATTCCTACAGCAACGGTCGTGCCGCGCACCATCGCCTCACGAGCTCTCGCGTCTCCGGGCTAGAGCCGTCCCGTCCGGGACAGCCACTGCACCAAACGGTACACCGCGAGCCCTGTCCCACTCTCCGCACCGGTGGCGGTGAGTGGGAGGCGGTGCGGGACACGTGCGCACACACTTCCCTGGGAAAAACCCATGGGTCCACCGCGCGCCGGCGGGAAATCCGGGATTGCAGTGGAGCTGGCAAGCCGACTGCAGACGGTCCGGCCCGCACACGGCCCGGTGGTCGGCGGGCCCACTACGGGAGTCCAGATTCGAATGTCTTCTCGTCCACTTCGTTCGTTCCTCGTCACGGGCGCGGTCGCCCTGGCGGGATGCGGCGCTTCAAACGGCTACGGCACTCTCGCCGTCGCGCTGACCGATGCGCCGTCGCCCGACGTCAAGGGCATCGTGGTCACCATCGACACCGTGACCGCTCATTCCGACCAGGCCGGCTGGGTGACTGTCGCCCACGGGCCGAAAACCGTTGACCTGCTCCAGCTGCAGGACGTGTCCATGCAGCTCGGTCAGATCTCGTTGCCCGCTGGCACCGTCAACGAGATCCGGCTGATTCTCGCCGAGGACGGTCCCCAGTACGTGGTGCTCACCGACGACAGCCACGCTCCGCTCAAGACGCCGAGCGGTGCCGAGTCGGGGGTGAAGCTCAAGGGGAAGTTCGAGGTGAGCGCGTGCGTCAAGCACACCGTCACCCTCGACTTCGACGGCAAGAACTCGATTGCCTACCACGAGACCGGCGGCCCCGACCCCGAGTGGATCCTCCGGCCGGTCGTTCACGTGAAGGGCGAGGCCGACGAGCCCGAGAGCTGCTTCGCGGACGGTGGCACGGACTCCGGCACGCCGGGCGGCTCCGGCGGCGAGCCTGACGGTGGCCCGACCGGCATCCCAGATGCGGGCACCGGTGGCCCCGATGGCGGCACGGGCAGCCCGGACGGTGGCATCTGCCCCGAGCCCAGCGATCCGAACTGCACGCCCATCCCGACCTAGTCGGTCCGGTCCAGACTCACCCCCTCTGAACCGGAGAGGCCCCCGGGAGTCCCTTCCCCCGGGGGCCTTTTTTTCTCTCACGTGCCGCCCTTGGGCTTGGAGAGCGCCTGGGCCAGCTCGAGGACCTCGACCGGGACGGCGAGCACCACGGTGTTCGACGGGGAGGGGCCGAGGCCGTCGAGGGTCTGCAGCGTCCGGAGCTGCATCGCACCGGGGCTGGAGGCCATGGTGGCCGCGGCGGCGGCGAGGTTGAGCGCGGCGTCGCGGTCACCCTCGGCCTTGGTGATGGTGGCCCGCTTCTCGCGCTCGGCCGAGGCCTGGCGCGACATCATGCGCTTGAGATCCTCGGGCATGTCGATGTCCAGCAGCCGGATGGAGTCGATGTGCGTGCCCCACATCGCGGCGCGGCTCTCGACCACCGAGGCGACCTTGGCCTGGATCTGGTCGCGCTCGCTCAGCAGCTCGTCGAGGGTCATGCTGCCGATGACGTCGCGGAGCGCGGCCTGGGCGTACTGTGACACCGCGAAACGGTAGTCCTGCACCGTGATGACCGCCCTCTCTGGGTCGTGCACCCGGAAGAAGATCACCCCGTCCACTCGTACCGGGACGTTGTCCCGGGTGATGACCTGCTGGTGCGGAATGTCGAGGGTGAGGAGGCGCGTGTCGACGAAGCGCACCGTGTCCATCACCGGGAAGATCAGCATCACCCCGGGGCCCTTGAGCCCGTAGAACTTTCCGAGCCGGAGCACCACGCCGCGCTCCCACTGCGCCGCCACGCGCACGATGTGGCTCAGGTAGAGCGCGATGAAGAACGAGACGATGACCCCGAACGGCAAGCTGATTCCGGCGCCGGGCAGCCCGCCCGCGCCCAGCCCCAGCAACGCGGAGATGAAGCTCCCGCCCGCCCAGAGCACGAGGAGGATGACCACCCGGAGTCCGCGCCCGAGCGAGACGTGCTCGACGGAGGGACGGGCGAACTGGCGTGCCGACATCGCCTGCTGGCCCCCACGAGCGAGGCCTGCGTTTTCCTGGGCCTCCTCGATGGCGGCCCGGACCTGCTGCACGTTGATGGGCATGACTCACCCCTTGCGGGCGAGCGTGCCCGCGGTGCGCTGAAGCAGCGTCGCGAGCGAGGTTTCCACGAAGGTGAGGTCGCGGTCGATGCCGATCACGCCATCCTGGGGGACCTCGTGCCAGACGTCGGGGCCCTGGAGCTCCTCGCTGGCAACCTCGAGGGCGAAGACCCGGGTGCCGGAAGGGGGGCGCTCGCGGAGGGGAACACCCTCCGTGGCCTCCGCGGCGAGGAAGAGGCTCCTGTCGCGACGGGTGGCGGCGAGCAGGTCGCCGTCGGTCACGAGGAAGTTCATCGCCGAGCGCTTGCCGTTGCCCACGTCGACATCGGTGATGCGTGACACCTCGTCCATCACCGATGCCAGCGCCCACTGCACGTCCGCGAGCGAGGGCCGTGCTCCCGGGTCGGCCCGCGATGCCAGGCGGGTCAGGAACAGCCCGAAGCAGCGTTCGGAGTCCGTCTCGCCGCGAAAGGCGCGGTACGCGGGAGCGATGAGCTCCTCGATGGCGGCGCGGTGCCGATCGAAGGCGTGGAGGGTGCCGTTGTGCGCGAAGGCCCACCGGCCGTGGGTGAAGGGATGCGCGTTGTCGAGCTTCACCGAGCCGACGGACGCCAGCCGGAGGTGAGCGAGCACGGTACGGGCCTGGACCGCGCTGCTCACCCGCTCGAACTCGGGATCGAGATGGGCGGCGCCGAGTCCGCGAGCGACCCGCGGACCCTCGCCGTCCTGCCAGGAGGCGATGCCCCAGCCATCGGGGTGCTCGAGCGATTGCCGGCGAAGCGAGTTGCGCTCCAGCACCAGCGCGTCATGCACTCGCTCTGATGCAGCCGACCGGAACCCGAACAGACGACACATGCTCTCTTCACTTCATACACGAGCGTCGTGACGTTGGCAGCCGTGCGGCCCCCGCCCACTGCAACTGTTCTGGTGGCCGGAAATGGACGTCCCCTTCGGGCGTTGCACGGTCATGGGTGTTCTGCCCTCCGGTGGTCGGAGGCAGAGCGGGAAAGCCCTGTTCCGGCCCCGGGTCTCATGGGAGGCCCGGGGTGGAACTTTCCTTCAGCAGCGCGCGCTGTCTTCCGACCGAAGGACGATGCGACCGGCGCGCACGACTGCCTGAACGTGACTGATGCCGACGTGGGCCACGAGATGGTCGACGTCAGGCGCACCGAGGACCACCAGATCCGCCGGTCCTCCCACCCGGAGCCTGCCGAGCGAGGAGTCCCCGAGCGCCTCGCCTCCTCGGCGGGTGACGCCGAGGAGGGCCTCTGCCGGGGTGAGGCCGTTGTGGAGGCAGGCCAGCGACATGGCGAGCGCGAGGTTCTCGGTGGGAGCGCTCCCGGGATTGCAGTTGGTCGCGATGGCGACCCGGACGCCGGCATCGACGAGCGCGCGTCCCGGCGCGTAGCGCGGAAGGCGAAGCACCAGGGTGGCGGTGGGGATGAGCACCGCCGTGGTGGGGGCTCCGGCCAGTGCAGCGATGCCCTCGGCGCTGATCGACTCGAGGTGATCGGCTGAGATCGCGTCCAGGCTCGCGGCGAGCTCTGCGCCACCGCCGGCGCGGAGCTGGTCCACGTGGAGCTTGAGGCCGAGCCCGAGCGCGCGGGCCTCCTCGAGGAACGGCCTGGCCTCGTCGGCGCTGAACGCGCCCTCCTCGATGAAGGCGTCGGCGAAGCGGGCCAGCCCCGCGCGCGCGACCTCGTGGAGCACCTTCTGCCCGCGGAGCAGGAACCCCGCGCGATCGCTGGTGCCGGGCGGCATCGCGTGCAGCCAGAGGAAGGTGCGCACCAGGCGGATCGGCTGGCGGGAGCCGAGGAGCTCGATGACCCGGAGCATCCGCAGCTCGGTGTCGGCGTCCAGGCCGTAGCCGCTCTTCACCTCCGCGGTGGTGACTCCCTGGGCGAGGAGCCGCTGGAGGCGGGGGAGGGCGAGGGACAGAAGCGTGTCATCGGACGTCTCGCGCACCGCGCGCACGGTGGAGGCGATGCCGCCGCCCGCCCGGGCGATGGAGAGGTAGTCGGCGCCGGCGCAGCGGAGCGCGAACTCGTGGGAGCGATCGCCCGCCCAGACCAGATGGGAGTGGGAATCGACGAAGCCCGGCGCGACCAGTCCGCCCCCGGCGTCGAGGACCTTCGTGGAAGGGCCGATGCCCTCGCGGGGAACGTCTCCCTCGGCGCCGATCCAGGCGACGTGGGCGTCCTGGAGGCCCACCGCGCCGCGGGGGATGGGCGCGAGCAGCTGCTGGGCATTTCCGCCGTCGGTGCCATCGGCGGTGAAGAGCGTCCTGGCGTTGCGGACGAGGAGATCGAAGGGGCGGTTCATCGGCGCTCGGCGTGCCCCCAGGAGTGGAACTCGCGCGCGAGAGCCAGGAACATCCCGATGGCCTGGAGGCTGCTTCGCACGTGAGCGAGCATCGCGCGGGTCCTGGACCTGCGGCAATCCCGGGCCGCCTCAGCTGCTGGCGCCCGGGATCTTCACGCCGCGAGCCCGGGCGACGTCAGCCGCCTCGGCGTACCCCGCATCCACGTGCCGGAGCACGCCCATGCCCGGGTCCGACGTGAGGACTCGCTCGATGCGCCGTGCCGCCGCGTCCGTTCCGTCGGCGACGATGACCTGACCGGCGTGCAGCGAGTAGCCGATACCGACCCCGCCTCCGTTGTGTACGCTCACCCAGCTCGCCCCGTTCACCGCGTTCACCAGCGCATTCAGGATGGGCCAGTCGGCGACGGCGTCCGAGCCGTCCTTCATCGCCTCGGTCTCGCGGTTGGGTGAGGCCACCGATCCGCAGTCCAGATGGTCGCGGCCGATGACGATCGGCGCCTTCACCTCGCCCTTGCGCACCAGCTCGTTGAACGCCAGCCCCGCCCGGTGGCGCTCGCCGTAGCCCAGCCAGCAGATGCGCGCCGGGAGTCCCTGGAACGCCACCCGCTCGGCGGCCATCCGGATCCAGCGGGCGAGCCCCGTCTTCTCCGGGAACAGCTCCAGCACCGCCCGGTCGGTCCGCCGGATGTCCTCCGGATCACCGGACAGCGCCACCCAGCGGAAGGGCCCTGCGCCCTCGCAGAACAGCGGGCGGATGTAGGCCGGCACGAAGCCGGGGAAGTCGAACGCATTCTTCAACCCGGCCGCCTGTGCACCGGCGCGGATGTTGTTGCCGTAGTCGAAGACGTGGCAGCCGGCGGCCTTCAGATCCAGCATCGCCTCGACCTGGACGGCCATCGACTCCTGGGCGCGGCGCACGTGATCCTCGGGGCGCGTCCGTCGCAGCTCGGCGGCCTCGGCCAGCGACAGCCCCCGCGGGATGTATCCGTTGAGCGGATCGTGAGCGGAGGTCTGGTCGGTCACCAGGTCCGGGCGGATGCCGCGGCGGACCAGCTCCGGATAGACGTCCGCCGCGTTGGCGATGACCGCGATGGACCGCGCCTGCTTCCGCGCGAGCGCCGTCTCCACCTGGGCCAGCGCGTCGTCGAGATCCCGGGCGACCACGTCGAGGTAGCGGTGCTCGACGCGGCGCCGGGCACGCTCCGGATCGACCTCGACCCCGAGGAACACCGCGCCGTTCATCGTCGCCGCGAGCGGCTGCGCGCCCCCCATGCCCCCGAGCCCCCCGGACAGGACCAGCCGACCCGAGAGGTCGTCCGACCCGAAGTGGGTCCTCCCGGCCTGGGCGAACGTCTCGTAGGTGCCCTGAAGGATCCCCTGGGTCCCGATGTAGATCCACGAGCCCGCGGTCATCTGCCCGTACATCATCAGGCCCTTCGCCTCGAGCTCGCGGAACACCTCCCAGGTGGACCAGCGCCCGACCAGGTTCGAGTTCGCCAGGAGGACCCGCGGCGCGTCGGGGTGAGTCCGCAGCACGCCGACCGGCTTCCCGGACTGGACGAGCATCGTCTCGTCGTCGCCCAGGGTCCTCAGCGTTGCCACCATCCGGTCGAAGGAGGCCCAGTCTCGCGCCGCCTTGCCGGTGCCGCCGTAGACCACCAGGTCGGCAGGGCGCTCCGCCACCTCGGGGTCGAGGTTGTTCATCAGCATCCGCATCGCCGCTTCCTGCACCCAGCCGCGGCAGCTCCGCTCGGTTCCCCGGGGGGCCCGGATTGTCCGTCCCGACATCGCCTCGCTGACCTCCGAAGGGGCGCCAGGGGCGGCGCCGCAGACCCTCGTACGCTGGACCGTGGGGGGCGCTCAAGCCCGCCTGGCCGCCCGGCAAAGGAGGGCGTTGCCGTCCGACGACCGATGTCCATCTTCGAGGTGGCGTGGCGTCCCCCTCCAATGACCCGGCCGGCGTGAATCCGCGCGGGCGCAAGCTCGAGAAGCCAGGCGGGCCTCGCTTCCGGATCGGCTCGCCGCTTCTCTACCTGGGCCTGCTGGTGCTCGGCCTCGTCCTCTTCCGGAACGTGTTCCAGGAGGCCGGCTACCTCCGGGTGCCCTACAGCGAATTCAAGCAGGCGGTCCGCGAAGGGCGATTCAAGAAGGTGCAGATCGGCCCCGACGTCCTCCGTGGATACGTCGTCGAATCTGCCGGCCATCCGGCGCGGAACGTCGACCCGGCGACGATGCCCTGGACCTCCAACCGCGTGGAGGATCCCGAGCTGACCCGCCTGCTCGACGAGAAGAAGATCGAGTACGAGGCCATCCCGAGCAGCGGACTCGGCGAGGCCTTCTGGATCTGGGGGCTGCCGTTGCTGCTCGGCTTCCTCTTCTGGACCTGGGTGGTGCGACGGATGGGGGCCAGCGGGTTCGGTCAGGGACCCCAGAGCGTGATGAGCTTCGGGAAGACCCGCGCACGGGTGCAGGCGGAGGCCGATACCGGGGTGGGATTCGACGACGTGGCCGGCATCGACGAGGCCGTCGACGAGCTGCGGGAGATCGTCGAGTTCCTGCGCACACCGGAGAAGTTCCAGAAGCTCGGAGGCCGGATTCCGAAGGGCGTGCTCCTGGTCGGGCCGCCCGGGACAGGCAAGACGCTGCTGGCCCGTGCGGTGGCGGGAGAGGCGGGGGTTCCGTTCTTCTCGCTCTCCGGCTCGGAGTTCGTCGAGATGTTCGTCGGGGTGGGCGCGGCGCGGGTCCGGGACCTGTTCTCGCAGGCGCAGGCCAAGGCCCCCTGCATCATCTTCATCGACGAGCTGGACGCCATCGGCAAGACCCGCAGCGCCGGGGTGGTCGGCGGGCACGACGAGCGCGAGCAGACCCTGAACCAGATGCTCGCCGAGATGGACGGCTTCGACGCCCGTGCCGGACTGATCATCATCGCTGCGACCAACCGGCCGGAGATCCTGGACAGCGCGCTGCTCCGGCCCGGTCGCTTCGACCGGCAGGTGCTGGTGGACCGCCCCGACAAGCGCGGGCGGGAGCGAATCCTCGCCATCCACGCCCGAGAGGTGAAGCTGGGTGCGGACGTGGACCTCCGCTCCATCGCCGCCAGGACCCCCGGCTTCGCCGGAGCGGATCTGGCGAACGTGGTGAACGAGGCGGCGCTGCTCGCGGCGCGGAGAGACCACTCCGCCGTGCTCCGGACCGACTTCGAGGAGGCCATCGAGCGGGTGGTGGCCGGGCTGGAGAAGAAGAACCGCCGCCTTTCCGAGCGGGAGAAGGAGATCGTCGCGCACCACGAGGCCGGTCACGCGGTGGTGGGCTGGCTCCTCCCGAACACCGAGCCGGTTCACAAGATCAGCATCATCCCCAGGGGGCTCGCGGCGCTGGGGTACACCATGTCTCTGCCGCTCGAGGACCGGTACCTCATGTCGCTCGACGAGCTACGGGACAAGATGGCGGCGATGATGGGCGGGCGGGCCGCGGAGGAGCTGTTCATCGGCGAGATCTCCACCGGCGCCTCCAACGACCTGAGGCAGGCCACCGACATCGCGCGGCTGATGGTGCGCGACTACGGGATGAGTGGCGAGGTGGGCCCGGTGTCCCTGGCAGAGCAGGGAAGCGCCTTCCTCCAGTCGGCCGCCCTCCCGGAGTTCAGGACCTACTCCGAGCAGACCGCCCGGCTGGTGGACGCGGAGATCCGCCGGCTCACCCAGGAGGCGCTGGACCGGGCACGGAGCCTGCTGCGGGCGAACCGAGCCCTGGTCGAGGCCCTCGCGGCGCGTCTCCTCGCCACCGAGGTGGTGGAGGAGCCTGAGCTGGTCCGCATCCTCGGGCCCAAGGTCACCTCCGGGCGGCCCGCCGAGGCGGACGAGCCGGTGGCGGCGCTGGGGGGCTGGAACGCGTCACACGCCTGAGACGCTGTAACTTGCACGCCTGAGGCGCGTCCATGCGTTGACAGGGTGAGCGTTCTGGTTAGGTTGCGCAGCGAGCAATGAGCGTCCGAGTGAACGACAAGCGCCGCTACAACGCCGATGGGACGCCCCGCTCGGGCCCCGAGCCGGAGTCCGAGACCCCTGCCACGCAGGAGTCGCCGGGGCAGTCCGTGCCGCCCGACGAGGTGACCCAGCTCCGGTCCGAGCTCGAGACAGCGCGCCGCCGTGTCGACGAGCTGGCCCGCGGCCTCCAGGAGGTCATGCGGGACCGGGACGACTTCAAGCAGCGCATCCAGCGCGAGCGCGAGCGGATGATCGACGTCGAGAAGGGGCAGGTCGCCCAGTCCCTCATCGAGGCCATCGACGAGCTGGACCTCACGCTCGCCCACGACGACGGCTCTCCCTTCGCCCAGGGAATTCGACTCATCCGTGACAAGCTGCTCCAGAAGCTGGCCGCCAGTGGCATCGAGCGGCTCCAGCTGGTGGGCCGCCCCTACGATCCGAACGCGGCCGAGGCGGTGGACGTGGAGCTGGTCTCCTCGCCGGACAAGAGCGAGAGGGTCCTTGCCGAGCAGCAGCCGGCCTATGCCCTTCGCGGTCGGGTCATCCGGCCCGGTCGGGTGAAGGTGGGCAGGTACCTGGAGCCGGCGAAGGCGTAGAGTCGTTCTCGACTCGTGCCTTTCTCCGTTTTCCTCTCTCTCGCACTCGCCGCCACAGGCCCCCAGCACGCCTTCGAGGACTGGGCGCGGGAGCGTGCGCGGGCCTTCGAGCAGGGGGACCGCTCCCTGTCTCCCAAGACGCCCATCTGGCGGGAGCGCAACGGCTCGGGTCCTTTCCTGGTGGGCTTCTCCGCCCCGAGCTCTCTGGCGCCGCTGATCCGCGCGGTCAGCCCCGGGGTGATCAACGTCCTGACCTACTCCCAGCCGGTGGAGGGAATCGCCGCCGGGCGTGTTCCCACCGCGACCGGCTCGGGCTTCCTCCTCGGCCCCGAGGGCTACGTGGTCAGCAATCACCACGTGGTGAAGGACGCGCAGTGGATCCAGGTCCGGCTCGCCGACGGGCGAGTCTTCGATGCCGAGCTGGTGGGGAGCGATCCGGACACCGACCTGGCGCTGCTCCGCGTGCTGGACGGAACCGACCTGCCCTCGGTGGTCCTCGGCGACTCGGACCGCCTCGAGGTGGGCGACTGGGTGGTGGCCATCGGAAATCCCTTCGGCCTCGACCGCAGCGTCTCGCACGGGCTCATCTCGGCGAAGGAGCGGGTGCTCGGCGTTGGACCGCTCGACGACTTCATCCAGACCGATGCGCTGATCAACCCCGGGAACAGCGGCGGGCCGCTGTTCAACATGCGCGGGGAGGTGGTGGGCGTGAACAGCGCGGTCATCAGCAACGCGCAGGGCATCGGCTTCGCGGTCCCGATCAACATGGTGAAGGACCTGCTCCCCAACCTGCTGGACAACGGCCACGCCGAGCGCGGGTGGCTGGGGATGACCGTGGTGGAGGAGCCCGGGAAGCACTCGGCCCAGGTGGTCGACGTCTATCCGGGCGGACCGGCGGCGGCGGCGGGACTCCGCGCCGGCGACCGGGTGACGACGATCAACGGGCGCCCGGTGGACTCCTACCTCCAGCTCCTGCGCAAGATCTCCCTGCTCGCGCCGGGCACGCTGGTCCGGATGGGCGTGCAGCGCGGCACGGCGGCGCGCGAGTTCACCGCGCGCGTCACCGAGCGTCCGGTGCGTCCCACGCCTCCGGGCAGCCCGACGGGGAGCCTCGACGCGCGCGGCGATCTCGATCGGCTGGGGCTCACCGTCTCGGACCTCGACGTCGACTCGGCGAACCGGCTGGGGGCGCGCTCACCGTTCGGGGCGTGGGTGGTCCAGGTGTCTCCCAACGGCCCGGCGGCACGGGCGGGCGTGCGCTTGGGTGACGTCGTGGTCGAGGCCGCGGGCCAGCGCGTGGCGAGCGTGGAGAGCTTCCGGTCCGCCCTGGCCGAGCGGTCCGCTGGCAGCCGCCTCACCCTCGAGATCGAGCGGCAGGGGAAGGCGAGGCGCCTGGTGGTGGAGACCCCGTGAGCTCGCACGACGATGTCTTCGAGCCGCTCCACGGGAAGCGGCGGACCGTTCGCCAGGCACTGGTCGAGGTCGCCGAGCGCTGGGTGAGCAGCCCGATCGACGACACGGCCAAACGTGTGGCCCTCGAGGACGCGGTCCGGCACAAGCTCCTCCGCGGGGAGATCGGCGGTGAGCTCCCCGGCGGCATCGACGCGGCGGCGCTCGCCCGGGCCTTCGTCGCCGGCCTCGTGATGGGGGAGGGCAGGGCGGCAGTCGCGCACGTCTTCCCGGCGGCCTGAGGTTGTCGGGAGCTTGATGCGGTCGAACGGCTCGAGCGTCCGTCTTGGTGATCGAACTGGCGACGGTCGGCTCCTGGGGAACGCCGGCGCGCGGTGAAGGCCCGGCACTGCCGGACGTCCCTTTCCTGTTTGGGCACCCGTGGCCGGAGCAATTGGGGCCGAGGAGGCCTCGGGTGCCGGGACGGTCCCGGAGCGCTCCGCGAATTCCACGGCGAGTGTGCTTTTTGCCCTTTCAACCTCGCGGAATCTCGTCCTTCGCTTTCACCGGCAGTCCAACATGGAGATATATCTCCAATGATGACTGCGAGTGCGAGTTAGGCGCTCCCAAGCCCCTGAAATGTCGACGCGACGCTACACTCCTGGGCTCAGTTCTCGGAGCGCGCTGACGGGTGCATTCCCCCGAGGCCTCCGAGGTCGCGCCGGCCGTCCCGACGAAGCGCCGCGTGCGCACTCGGGTGGAGCCACGTTCCTCAGAGCAGCAGTCCCGCCTCCGCCAGCGGGATGTCAGAGCACCCCGCGGGTCTGCCACTTGCTCCAGATCGTCCGCAGCTTCTGATCCGCCTGCTTCACCGCATCCTCGGCGGAGTCCGATCCGGTGGCCGCACGGGCGAACATGGTGTTCAGCACCCACGTCCCGTACGCCTCGTCGAGCGCCGCGTTGGCGTAACCCGGCGCCCCGAGGTTGGTCGTCCACTCCAGGGCATCGCCGAGGACCGCATACTTGTCCGGAGGCGTGGCCCTGGGGTCCTTCGCGAGGAACGTCCGGAGGTCCTTCACCCGGTCGGGGAACGCCGGGAAGTTGTAGGACTCGCTGGCCTGGAAGGCCTCGCCGGACTGGCCGACCAGGTCGACGAGGAACGCCTTCGCTCCCTCGACGTTCTCCGCGAACCTCCAGACCACGTAGACGCTGGTCGCATGCGGGAGCCCGATGCGGCGCGCGGGCCCCGCGGGCGGACGTGCCAGGGCAATCTTCGGCCCGATGGCGAGCCGATCGTGCTCCGCTGTCCGGGTGATGGAGATGGCGTTCATCACCAGCGAGGACTGTCCGGCGAGCATCGCGCGATTGTTGGATGAGGGGTCCCAGGCCATGACCGCGGGGGTCATCGCCTCGCGGTAGAGCGCGGTGACGTACTTCACCGCCTCCACGGTCTCCTTCGAGCGGAGGGCGGGAGCGCCGCTCGCGTCCTGCTCTGCGCCGCCGAAGCCGAGGAGCAGCGCGCGCAGGGCGATGGCGCTGTCGTCCTCGGAGGACAGACCGATCCCCACCGGGATCCCGCTGCGCGCCTTGATGGCCTTGCCTCCGAGCCGGACGCGGTCCCAGTCGTCGGGCGTCTGGCCCACCTCGGCCCAGAGATCGCTCCGGTAGTTCACGGGGTCGGGGACGACGGAGTCGCAGAACCCGTGGAACTTGCCGGTGCGGGGGTTCCGCGTGCTGCGGATCGCCAGCTCGAGCGGCTTGCCGTAACGCCGCTGGCACTCCTCGACGATCTCCCGGTGGTCGATGACGTCCGGCTCGTGCACCGGTCGGGGTCGGAGGAACATCACGAGGTCGTGACCCCGCCCGGCGGAGACCTCCGAGGCCGCGGTGCTGTTCAGCGCGTTGACGCCCACGTGATCGACGGTGACGTCGGTGTCGTGCTGCTCACCCCAGCCGCGGGCCCAGGCGTCGAACCAGCGGTCGTAGCCGGGGACGAAATGGTTCCACTGGAGGATGCGGAGGCGCTTGCGACCCGCGGCGACGGCGCGGCCGGCCGGTCCGAGCGTCGCAGCGAGCGCGCCGGCGCCAGCGAGCACCGTCCTCCGGGAGAGACCACGACCCATGCTTCCTCCTCTTTTCATCCGGCCGAGCACCGGACGACGCTCGTGATGTGGCGCCGGGGAGCGAACCACACCAGCACAGTCGCGGCCTCCGTCCCCAGCGTGCCGCGGCGAGCCGCGCATTCCGGCCCAGCCGAGGCGCGTTCGCTGCAACGAGCTGGCATCAGACCTCGTCGCTCGCCCGGTGCGATCGAGAGCCGCGTGGCGAGGCGGGCGTCGGCCTCGTCGCGGGTCACGCGTCGGGGGCGACCCACGTCGCGAGGACCGCCCCGGTCCGCGAGGTCACCTGGATGGCGTCGAGCTTCGCCTTCACTCCGGTCATCTGGCCGCCGCCCTTCTTCGGCAGCGCCCAGGGCTGTTCGGGCCGGAAGAGCAGCTCCAGCCGCACGCCCCGGTTCTTGAAGAGCCGCTCCATGTCGTCGACCGTCTCCACGCCGGGGAGCTTCCCGGCGATCATCAGCACCGGGAGGATGGGGTTCCCCTTGGCGTCGGTCTTCTTGGGAACGGCGTTGGTCAGCGCGTGCTCGGCCCCCGGGAAGAACGGCGTCACCTCGACGGTGAAGTCGCCGCCGGAGCGGGTGCTGTCGGACATGCCCAGCATCCCGGCTTCGTCCTCGCGGACCAGTGCGTAGAAGCGCTTTCCCTTGGATTGCGTCTGGAACTCCCGCGTGCGGTTTCGGCAGTTCGCGGTGTTCGACGCCGTACCGCAGTCGCCGAGGTACAGCTCGAGGAACTCACCCAGCCCGCCCTCGAAGGGCTGAGCCTCCTTCCGGAGCGCGTCGAACCGGCCCTCGGCGAGCGCGAGCCCAGGGACGAGGGCGAGGAGGGTGAGTGCCGACCGGACGAGCAAGAACGACCTCCTGGGGTAGATATTTTGACTACATCTGACTACTGCGTACGCTGCGGGATGTCGCATCCTTCCAGAAGGAGCACGTCCGTGGGCGATCGCCGCCGCCACCTGCGATTCGACAAGGTCTTCACCGTCTACATCAGCACCCCGGACGGCCTCACCCGCGGCATCGCCCGGAACATCTCGGCGACGGGCCTCTTCGTGGAGACACGCGAGCCAATGCCGCTCGGTGGACGGGTGCGGGTCACCTTCACCGGTGAGGACGGCACGGAGATGACCTGCCTCTGCGAGGTTCGGTACCAGGTCGCGCTCAGCTACGGGCGGGGCGCGGAGGAGCCGGGCCACACCCGCGGGATGGGGCTCCGCATCGTCGCCTACGAGACCCGGGAAGACCACCCGCTCCTGCTCGTGGACCGCGAGCGGGTGATGCACTGACGGTGGGAGGAGGTCAGCGTTGCCGGCGGCCGGAACGCCGCAACGCCGCCAGGCCGGAGACGAGCACCAGCGCCGCCGCCCACGGCGCGGAGCCTCCCGCTGCGCTGCAGCCGGACTTCGCCGCTCCAGTCCCGCCTCCTCCGGTCGGAGCGACCTGAAGGCTCGCGGTCGCGGCCGAGTTGGCCGCGTTCGAGTCGGGCGTCGACGCGCTCAGCTGTCCGGAGACGGTCACGGCGCCGCTGAAGCCGTTCGGAATCCGCACCACCACGTCGAACGCCTTCTGCTCTCCGGCGGAGAGGGAACCGAAGTCGCAGGGGAATCCGTGACCGCAGGCGGACGCGCTCGGGACGAGCTCCCGCCCTCCGGTGTCTCCGGTCAGCCGGACATCGGTCGCCGTTCCGGGCCCGTCATTGGCCACCACGAACCTGAAGCTCGCGTTGGCACCGGGGCTCGCGCCCGCTGGAGCGGTGATCGACAGCCGCACGTCCCCTCCGGTTGCCAGCTCCGGGGTGATGCTGGCGACCAGACTGTCCTGGGCGTCGGCGGAGCTCGGCGCCACCTGGGCGGTCACCGTGAACGGGCCCGTGGCGGCCGGGCTCGCCCGGACCACAGCCGTGACGAGCCGGATCTCCCCCGGCTCCAGCCGGCCGAGCGCGCAGGGAAGAAGAGGACCGGAGCAGGGCCCTTCACGAGAGACGATGCTGGCACCCGCCGGGACCGTGAGGCCCAGGGTTGCCGAGTCGATCGGCGTGGCCCGGTGATTCACCACCGCGATCAGGAAGGGCGAATCCGCTCCCACGGGCATTTGTGCGGAGAGCGCCTTCACCACCGCGACGCCCAGGCCGCGGACCACCGACCATCCGACCTCGGCCATCACAGCCGGCGTGAGGTCCAGCTCGTTGAGGTTCCGGCCGTCGGCCTGCATGAGGAGCGGAGCCGGAAAGACGCTCGATCCGAAGCGGAACAGGTCAAAGTGCGAGACCGCGGCCGTGTTCCCGGTCGGAGGGCTGTACAGGTACACCCCCGCGTCGCCTCCCGCCCCGTACGCCCGTTCGTCCGACTGTGCGGTGACGCTGACCGGACCGGAGAGGAGCGCCTGCTGCAGCTCCTGCCCCGACTCCTGGCTGATGAAGAGTACCGGGATGTCCAGCTGCGGAAAGCCGAGCATCTCGACGTAGTCCTCGGAGCTCATGGTCGGGACATCGTTGAACACCAGCACCCCCACCGCGCCCGCGGCGCGGGCTCGAGTGGCCTTCTCGTGAAAGCTGCAGGCCCCACCCCGAACGATCAACGCCACCTGACCGGTGAGCGACCCTCCGGGGAGCCCGCTGCAGGCATCCAGTGGGTTCGCGGCGGTGAGGGGCGCCGAGAGCGTCGCGCCGCCGGAGAACTGGGCCGGCCGGAACTGGAGTCGGTGCGGGCTGCCTCCATTGTTCCAGCTGAGCGACCCTGGCGCCCCCAGGACCCGGGGCAGAGCGGCGCGCACCGCCTCGCTGTCGAACCCGAGCCCGTAGGGGGTGCTCGCCAGGGCCTGGCGCTGTCCCTCGGTGAGAGAGACCCAGGGCGCTCCCCCATCCGTCGCGACGATCCGGAAGTCGAAGGCCGCCGGCGGGAACGAGCCGAAGGATCCGGCCGCGCCCTCGGTGTTGCTGACGAAGCCGAGCCCATGGCCGAGCTCGTGGAGCAGGGTGCCCAGCGCGGTGAACCACGGGTAGCTGGGTCGATCGAGACCGTACAGGAGGAGGCCCGTGCAGCCGGGCTCGTCATGCTCGGCGCTCATCCGGGTGAGGACGTGCGGCTCACCGGGGGCGAGGTCCTGCCCGGCGAGCGCGCTGGCAAGGGGCGTCACGTAACCTGCCTGCGGATTGGGAAAGCTCGGGTCCGTCCAGAGATCGCGCGAGGTGAGGGTGTACCCGAGGATGCCGCCGATCACGCTGCAGTCGAAGGCCGGCTCCTCGTCATGGCCGAGGTACGCTGCATCGACCCGGATGGGGACGGGGCTCCGGAGCGTTGCCGCCCAGATCGCCCCTGCGGCCTGGAAGGCGAGGACCCGCTGGGCGCCGAGGGTGGTGCCGATGTTCCCGGCGTCCGGCGTCCGCGCGCGTGCGTCCTTGAATCCTCTTCCGGGCTCGTTGGCATCGAGGAGGATGAACTCGGTCGCAACCGCGGGCGGAGCCGAGCCCAGGGCGAGGACCAGGATCGCCTGCACCGGCCTCATCGCTCGGACCTCGGCGAGACGCGGTGCGAGCCTTCGCTCGGCGCGGCGAGGAATGCCCGCGCCTCATCGGCGGACTCGACGAAGCGGGCGGACACCGTTCCGTCCTGAGCCTGGTGGACCACCAGGACCTCCACGAAGGGCCGGGAGCGGGTGAGGCGAAGGGGTCCGGCCTGAGCGCGGAGCGGCTCCTGCCGGAGGGGAGCGCGAGAGGTCAGCTCCTCGACCCCCGCGACGACCTGCTCCGCGGGAGCCTCGCTTCCGACGCAACCAGCGAGCCAGAGGCAGCTCGTGGCGATGCACCCGACGAGACGCATGGAACACCCCCCGGCTGCGGGTGGAACGGCCGCTTTCTACCAGGCGACGTCCCTCGCGCGCTCGCCACGCCGGCCAGGGCTCATCGGTCCCGGCAGCCGGGCGAGGAACTCCGCGTTTTCAGGCTGCTTCCCGGCGGACTACTGCGAGAAGCCCTCGATGATGTAGTGCGCCTCGATCCGCTTGAGGGCGAGGATCATCGCCGCCAGCCGCGGCTCGACCTGCTTGCCCACGCAGAAGGGCCGGCTGTCGTGCATCTCCGTCTTTCGCGGGTTGTTGCGCGAGATGTCCCGGATGATCCGGTAGTTCCGCTTCAGCGCGTGCTC
>Ga0081540_1000699_pt1 | contig 31257 bp, 26 predicted proteins | sample TabmetS2T1R1_FD_71024 | JGI IMG/M metagenome (GOLD analysis project Ga0081540, IMG submission 71024) | Tabebuia heterophylla rhizosphere microbial communities from the University of Puerto Rico - S2T1R1 | ecosystem: Host-associated > Plants > Roots > Rhizosphere ...
CCACGGGCCGGCCGGCCTGGATTGGCGCCCATAACTTTTCCTGCTTGGGCTCCAATCCCATCTGCAGCAAGTTCTGTGGAACTAAATCGGACTACAGGCAGAACTCACTGCGCCCAAGTGAGCCGAAACACTCGCATCCAGTTGTCGAAAGTTATCCTTCGCACCGCCTCGTCATCGAACCCACTCGCCCGCAAGGCTGCAATGAGGTTCGGTAGACCGCTCGCATCCTTGATGACGGCCGGTATCGTGGCGCCATCGAAATCCGAACCGATCGCCACGCGGTCAATGCCGATCCGGTCCACCAAATACTGAAAATGACGAATGAGCATGTCGAGCGGAGTGTCCTCGTTGAGGTCAGCATCAGGGCGTACGTCACACACCGAGAAGTTCACTCCGACGATGCCATCGGACTCACGTATTGCGTCGAGCTGCCTGTCCGTGAGGTTCCTTGTCGAGGGGCAAATCGCATGCACGCACGCATGCGTCGCCACCAAAGGGGCTGAGCTTAACCTCGCTACATCCCAGAAACCCTGCTCGTTGAGATGCGACACATCGATCATGATACTCAACTGGTTGCATGCCCTGACCAGGTCCTTTCCCGCATCGGTCAACCCCGGACCGGTATCAGGCGAGCGCGGGAATGCAAACGGAACGCCATGGCCGAAGATGTTGGGTCGGGACCAAACCAGCCCGAGTGAGCGCAGCCCCGAATCATGCATGGCCTCGAGCTCCAACAGGTCTGCATCTATGCTGTCTGCGCCCTCGAGGTGCAGCACAATAGCAAACGAGCCAACATCTGTGGCGACAGCGATTTCGTCGGTGCTCTTTGCGATGCGGACCTTGCCGTCTGCGCGCGCCTCCAGCTGCTTGAGAGCAGCAAGCTGCTGTCGAATTGTCCGTCGCGCGTAAACCGCATCCAGCGGGACGGCAAGCCGTACCTCGTAGCCGGTCTCCGTAACGGTCAGGTCGTCTATCGGGGGCTGTTCGGGGTGCGCCATCATGGCGAACAGCCCGCCCTTGAGGCCGCCGTCAACGGCGCGCGGAAGATCCAAGTGGCCACTGCACGACCGGACCAAGAAATCAATGCCGCCTGGCAGGTATTCCTGCAATCGCTGGACGCAATCGTTGTGACCATCAAAGATCAGGTTCATGACGATCCCTCTGTGCCACGCCACCGCAGCATACTTCTTCGGCGGTCGTGAAGCACGACCACGTCGGTTGATGCTGCTCCCGACCAGCGGCCTACTGCGCGAACGTCAACGCTGTGGTCAATGCAGACACGAATTGCAAGCCGCGTGGAGTTTGCTCATCGCAATCAAGGGCTAACAAGACGCGAGATGCTCGGGGGTACCCCGCCTGGTCCTTCGATGGCGAACTTCACCATCCCGTTCCCGTTGCGGTCCATATGTGTTGCTGCCTGCTGATCAGGTGCAACAAACAGGCGCAACAAACAATAAAACCCAACCAGCAAAGGTAATATATTTCCAGTATTGACCGTAGTGATGGGGGACGCCCAAGTACGCGCCGTGGCCTCACCGCAACAGGATCAGCCTCGCTGTTTTCTGGTGTCCAGCCTGACAATTTCGCCGAACTGGTGCCTCCCGCTTCGGCCGCGCGGCCATCACCGGTAACGACGCCACGCAACCACTGCCGCAGACGACCATCGCCCCCAAAAGGCCAACCTTTGGTCGTGCCTAAGCAGCCACGCAGGGCCGCAGGCTCCGACGTCATTTGAAAAGCCCTTAACCAGAGTGATATCCGCCGAGGAACGCCGCGTCCGTGGCGACGTTTACGCTCCACACTAGAATGGAGGATCGCATGCTCAAGAAGATCGCACTTGCCGCCATTGTCGCCGCCATCAGCACATCCGGCGCACTGGCCGCCGAATACTATGTTGTTCAGGAGAAGGCCACGAAGAAGTGCAAGGTCGTCGAGACGCGGCCGTCAGCGACCGAGACCACCTGGATTCAGATCGGCCCCGCCGCCTTCAAGACCCGTGAAGAGGCGGATAAGCAGGTCACGGTGATCTGCAAAGAGAAGATGAACTAACGTTCATCGAAAAGCCCCGCGAAATGCGGGGCTTTTTTGTTTGTCGGTTCAACGACGACGTCTCGAATCTCCGTCGCGCTCCATCAAAAAATATTTTGCGGATTGCTGCGCTGCGATCCAGGAACGCGGCAGTCGCGCGCCCGTTTCCCATGCGCACCGATCCAACGTGCGTTCAAAGGAGAGAAGGATGATGAAATCGCTACTGCTCGCGGGCGCTGGGGCTTTGATGTTCGGCAGCCTCGCAATTCCGGCCAGCGCCGCTCCGGCGGTCGGTGGGCTGCAGACGACTGCCGCCGAAACGTCGGCTGTCGATCAGGTAAATTACAGGCGCTGCTGGCACCGGCATGGCCATCTCGTCTGCCGACGCGGCTACCGTTATGGATACGCGCCCTACTACGACGACGACTACTATGGGTACGGGTACGGACCGAGCGTCGGCCTGTTCTTCGGTGGTGGCGGTCACCGTGGCCACTTTGGCGGTCACGGTGGTCACTTTGGCGGTCACCGTCGATAAGCCAACAGGGCCGGCGTTTTGCCGGCCCTCTCTTTTTGCAATTCCTCTGCAGAACGCGGGGGCAGTGCGACGTTACTTCGCCGCCACCACCCGGGCTCGCCAGAACCGCTGAAGTTGGCAAGAGGACCGACGGCGCTCGGCGATGCCCAACCCAGTCAGCTTTCTTGATCTGCATAAAGGTTCTACACGCTGAGGGCGTCGCCCCGACGGTTTCGGGTGCTTTGATCTATCAACTGCCAGCCTTGAACCTTGCGGTACGGCTTTTCGAGCTCATGCTCCGCACGCCTTGCCTCCGTGTATGCGTCAAGCACCGCGATGTGTTGCCCGTTCAGCCCCAGTCACAGGATTTCGCGGCCTTCCCCATCGGCGCTCCGTCGGTGGGCATCGGACATGCGGTCAGCGAAAGTGTCGCGTCGAGGTCCCCTAGGGGCGGCCGGATCCGAGTGCCTGATTGCGTCGGGATCAGTGGCCAGATTGGCTCGGATTTCGCGTCTCATGTTTATGGGAACCGAGCATCAATACGCAGAGTTTGCCGAATACTCGGCCACTCAGCTTGAAAGACCCCACAATGGTCAACGCTTCACAAATCAAAGAGCATATGGACGTTAAAGGCTCCGACGGCGCCCATATCGGCACCGTTGATCGCATCGAGGGCGATCGCATCAAGCTCGCCAAATCAGACCCGGCGTCTGGCGGCACCCACCGGTATATGGACCTCACACACGTCCGGGAGGTCAAGGATGGCTGCGTGGTGGCAAGTATGCCTGCACAGGAGTGCATGAGCACGCTGCAGTAGCAGCTCACATGTCATGCCGGGAAAGATCAAACGTCCTGTGAAAAAGGGCCCCGCGCGGGCCGCGCCGACGAATACCGACAAAGGTGAGGCGGACCCGCGCAAGAACACGAAGTCCGGACCGAAGCGAAGCTAATCGATCGTTCTCGCCTCGGTCGGGTTCATCGCGCACCTCCCGTCGCAGACGGTGGCAGCGGCCGCATGACAGGCCTTTGAAGCCCGGCACTGGCGCTCATGACTTTTTCTCTTGATGACGATGGCCATCGCCCCGCTTTGCTTGCTCTATCTGTTCACGCGTGATGATGGGCGCCTCACGATCGCTGGGCCTTTGCGGAGTTTCGGTGCCAGTGGTGTTGCCATGGGCAACTGGATCGCTCGCGGGAAAGGTCATGTCGACGGCCTTGTCGTGCTTCTTGTCTTTGGACTTACGCATGTTCACCTCCTGAGAGATCAATGTGAACCGTCGAGAACAAGCTCTAGTTCCCGCGACGGCTCTCCCGACTTTCGCGGCTACTCCTTTGCCAGGCTTAGTCCCAACGGCAAGCTGCCCAAGGACGACGGACGGTTGGCCGGCGGCCCTGCAGGCCGATGATCGGGATCAGGAGCGCCCACGCCGTTCGGCTTAGCCTCCGATCGCGGTCGACGCGCTTACCCTACGCGCCCTCTGTTGCGCCATATTCTTTTAAAGGTACCTGAATATTGTCACGAGTGCCCCGCGCTCGCCGCAATCTCCTTGACCCGCTTCAGCGTGATGCCGCGATGCTGCTCAACTGCGAGTGGGTAGTCCGTCGGCTCCAAGACAATGCGCGGACGCAAGTTGTTGGACCTGAGGAACACATTGCACCGGATTTCGTGTGGCTCAGGGTAGCCGATAATCCAGTTCGCCAACCATCCAAACCTGGGCGGATCATTCTCATCGATCGGAGAGTTCCAGTGGTCCAGGATATACCGAAGGCTCTGGCTTGATACGGAGACCCAAACGCCAAAGACGAACACTTCGGGGCTGTCCAGTACTGGTATTTCTAAGCACCCTCGAACGTAGTGCTCGTTGTCGTCGATCGTGCAGAGATCCGCGCTGAGCTTGGCGCGGCTCGAGCGCTCGGCTTCAGGCAATGCGAACCAATTGCCGGGAGCGGCAAGGGCGAAGTCCAGCGGTAGAGTATTGAAACTGCGGCCGCAACAGCCGCAGGTCCAAGTATGATCCACGTTCAGCTCATTGTTAATCGGCCAGACGGCAAACGGGTATTAAATTCTCACCGCCTTTGCCGAACTACGCAGCATCACGTCAAAAGGTTACAACGGCACCCGCGGGAAAGCTACGCGGGACCTGTGGTGTGTTAAGTTTTCCAAGCGCGACCCAACTCGATTTTGACCACGGATTTTCATTGGCAACTACACTCTCCTTTGGTTTTGTCCCCGGCATGACTTCAAAGCGTCGCCAGCAGGTTGACGTCGCCCTGGACCTTGGCGGTGCCGTCAGCAATTTGGGCATCGAGCGTCTTCGCGCCCACCATGGTCTGCTCCAGATCGGATCGGTTTATGCTGAGGGTGAGGTCCGGGTTTTTCGCCTGGAAGCCTGAGATGTTGGTGAGCGTCGCGTTGTCCATTTCGACGATGAACGTCTCGCCGTTATCGGGCGTGATCAGGTTGCTTGTAAATCTCATCCCCTCGGCCTTGCGGCTGTCCATTCGGATGCCGAGGAAGTTGAGGAACAATTCGGTTGTCATCGCCCGTACGACGTCCGGACTGCTCGACCTGACCGTCTCGCCCTGTGGAATGCCCGTGCGCAGCTCGTAGGCGCCGGACAGGTATGGGGGATGCGGCGAGGCAGGTGCACAGTCGGTGGCCTAGCGCCGCTATCGGTTGCTCAAGTACATCAACTTGCAAAAAGCCCAATCGTTTGCGTTCATTGAACTGGCTATTTGCTCGTCCCTTTTGCTAGCGTCGATCCTTCGTGCAGCGTGCATAACGGTTTGCTTACATGGTTCGCGGCTTTGCCTTGGGCTTGCTATTGCTCTGCACGTTGCCAAACCGGGTAGCGGCCGAATCGGCCATCTACGTCGGGGGTGATTGGGGTCTGATAAATATTCCAGACCGTCCAAAAGCCACGCTCATTCTCATTCCAGGCGGCGATGGCGATCTGGAAGTGCAACCCGATGGGACATTCTTCCGCCTGGCCGGCAACCAGCTGGTCCGCACGCGGAAGCACTACCTTGAACAAGGCATCGCCACCCTCACCGTCGACAAGGAGGTTGACGTCGCTGTCGCAGTGACGGAAATGCGCAAGGTTGGGAGCCCGGTGCTCGTTGTAGCGACGAGCCGTGGCTCGGTGAGGGCCGCGGAAGCACTAACGGCAAAGCCCGATGGGCTCGTGCTTACGGCCGCTTTCCTCAACGAAGTTCGTGACGCAGTTGGTGACCCCCAGCTGTTGCCACCCACGCTCATCATTCACCATCGGCAAGACCGGTGTTGGGCGACACCGCCAACCGATGCTTTGCCGTTCCAGGAATGGGGCGGCAAATCCGTGGGTTTGATTTGGATGGAAGGCGGGATCGACGACGGCGATCCTTGTGAAGCGCATAGTAACCACGGGTTCAACGGTCTGGATAACCTGGTCGTGGACGCGATCGCAAAATTTGCGCTGTCTCTGCGCTAACGCCCCGGCCGGATAATCGCGACTGCCTGGAGACGCTCGGATTTAAAAAGCGCAGTCTCATTTCGCGCGGCGTTCGGCGACGAAAGTGCCCTGGCATAGACCCTCATAGGTGCCCGAGCCAGAGTTGCCTTTTAGCATTCCGGAAAAGTTGTTGCCCTTACCTGGAACCCAAATCTTGCCCGAGGGACTGATTGTTCCTTTTCCCCCGGGCCCGGTTACCACGCCTCGATTAATCCGAACCGGGAACTCAGCGTGATTAGGACCGCAGACGGCCGTGCTCGAACGCTTGAAAATCCATAATCCGTCGAATGCATGGGCCGCCGGATCTACGGGTGGCGTGAGCGCCGCAACTTTTGGTTCGGCCGCTGTCCTCTGCGCTTCGTTGTAAGCCTTTTCGAGCTCCGCCAGCCGTTGTTCCGATGCTTTGAGGCGCGACTCGGCCATAGCTAGTGCGTCATGCGTGCTGCGGGCCTCCTCGGCCGCGGACTGAAGCTTTTTATCGACAGCGACGGCAGTGTCACGGCTCGAGGCAACGCCCTTCTGTACCTCCTTCTCTGCGGCCTCGCGCACAGCGGTCGCCTGATTTACCCGCTCGGCGGCAATGCGCCGGGCCTCAATTTCTGCCGCACGCGCACGCCGTGCCTCCTCCAGCGCTTTCCTCAATTCATCGGCTTGCCTGGTTTCGGCTTCTTTTCGCGCGATCTCGCCCTTTTTAGCGGCTTCCTCGCGGGCAGCTTCCGCATTGAGCCTGGCAATCATCTGCTCGGCAGTTGCAGCGAAAAGTCCTTTCGGAAACTGTTCAATGTAGCGTTGCAACGTCGGCACATTGTTGGTCGTGCGCACACTTTCCCACAAGGCAACGTCCGCGGCCATGGTGGGCTCCCCGGTGAGGTAGACCCGGCGCGAGAGACCATTGCTCTCCCACGGATGCTGGGCCCCTTGGGTCGAGGCAATGACCCTTTCCTTCACATTCTGAAACAAATTCAAATGATCAAGGCCCTGCCGGCCAAGCTCTTCGGATAGCGCGCCGGCGTATGGGCCGCTCCGCTCGCCGCGGTCCGTCGCCGCCCGTCCGGGTGCACTGGCATAGGCGACAAAATAGCCCAGCTGCTCAGCCACCGGTACGAGGCCTTTCGACGTGTCCCTCGTTGGCAACTGCAGCTCATTGCGACACGCATCAAAGATCACGAACTTAACGGCCGCGGGTGCTTGATCAAGCAGGCGCATAATGTCATCGAGCTTTAAACTCTCATCCCAAAACGTGGCCGTTCCCGGATCTTTTGCATCGATCGGGATGAGATAATTGATGTTGGTGTCCTTCTCTGCTGCTCCATGACCAGAGTAATACAACATGCCGACTGCACCGGCGCCCGCCACCTTGAGTTTTCCCGCGAGCTGGCGGACCGCTCCCAGGATCTCGCTGCGTTTTGCATCCTTCACCAGCGGCAGGATTTCAAACTGCTGCTTGCTCAACGCGCCGGCGACCAACGCAATATCGTTGTGCGGATTTCGCAGCACACCAACGGAGCGGTCGTAGGATTGGTTGCCGATCAAAAGCGCAAAGCGTTTTTGGGCCTGCGCCACGGCAGAACTCGGCAATGCACTTAAAAGGCAAAGACCTAGGCAAAGGAAGATCGACCAGCCCCGCATGGCATCGAACTCCAACAGCCGCATCTGAATGAGCGCTTCTCTAGCACGGCAACCGAGCCTTCGGAATAGGACCTGGTATTCCAACAACGGCGAGAGGTCGCTCGCAGCTCGGGAACCAACGTTGCTGCTCTCGAGCAGAGATCGCGACCTGGTGCAGCGGCTCTCACGTTCGAGACTCATGAACCGCGCGGAACTCGAAGCCATCGCCGCAATTCGGTCGAAATTCCGAGGCTGCCGCTGTTCGCAACAATGAGGTCTCCAAACGTCACCGTCACCAAGCATACCCTTTAGGTTGGAGGCGCGACGTGTTGCGCATCACTGGCTCGACCGGTGCATTGAAAACCGTTTGTGCCTCTTCGAGCATATTGGGTAACAAACCGAACGCATACGCCACGCGATGACTTGCGTCTGCTTGCAAGTCTCGGCGGCATTCCTTCGTGTGCGATTGCGGCACCATTCCCGTTGCTTGGTGCGCACATCTCGCAAATGGACAGGTCGACGTTGCACGCTGCTGCAACAGACCCTCACCTAACAACAGATCCCCCGCTGCCGCCGTTGGTACGCGATGCTCAAGCGGCAAGAATTTTGAACCAAACCCGCCGATCCGGGCACCGAAATTAAAACGGGGGCAGAATGACGCCGCGCCTGCTCTGCGCAGGCGCGACCTACCGCCAAGAAAGATCGATTTCGACGTAAACTTTCGCGAACCTAGGCAAACCCCGCCTTTGACTAGGGCCGCCAGGGTTGCTCAAGCATATCAAACTGCAGAAAGCCCAGTTGTATATCGGCGAGGGTTAGCGACCATGGAAAGTTGATGGCCGCAATCGTGGGGTCGATTTCGGCGTTGCGCGCCTGCTCGAAGGCGTCCTGCGCCCGCCGCGCTGCAACCGCGGCAATCGAGGCGTCGATCTCGGCATTGCGCGCCTGCTCGAAGGCCTCTTGCGCCCGCCGCGCTGCGACCGCGGCAATCGAGGCGTCGATCTCGGCGTTGCGTTCCCGCTCGAAGGCCTGCTGCGCCCGCCGCGCTGCAACCGCGGCAATCGAGGCGTCAATCTCGGCATTGCGTGCCTGCTCGAAGGCGTCCTGCGCCCGCCGTGCAGCAACTGCGGCAATCGAGGCGTCGATCTCGGCGTTGCGCGCCTGCTCGAAGGCGTCCTGCGCCCGCCGCGCTGCCACCGCGGCAATCGAGGCGTCGATCTCGGCGTTGCGCTCCCGCTCGAAGGCCTGCTGCGCCCGCCGCGCTGCCACCGCGGCAATCGAGGCGTCGATCTCGGCATTGCGTGCCTGCTCGAAGGCCTCCTGCGTCCGCCGCGCTGCCACCGTGGCAATCGAGGCGTCGATCTCGGCGTTGCGCTCCTGCTCGAAGTTCTCCTGGGCCGCTTCGGCGGATTTTGCTGCTGTTGGATCGATTGGGGGGTGATTTAGGACCTGATCTACCGGGAGGGACACGAGCCAGACAGCGGCCACCCCCGCAGCTAACGAAATACTCATCATGACGGGACGTCCTTTATAAGGGAAAACTAAATAAACTTTGACCCGAATTTGCTTAAACTTTGGTGGATTTTCAAAAGCTCAACCAGTTTTATTCAGTACCCGCTGCAACGCCACCGAAGCTCCGCACTGCTACAACTTTGGCAACCTGAGGCAACAGCACCTGGTTTTTCGAACTGTAGCCATTGCAGGGTTTACGCAGCTCGCCGTCGCGACGTCCGCAAGCGTGCGGGGCCGACGCCCACTATATCAACCGACGGTGGCTCGCCGCCTCGGACCGCTCGGACCCAAGGGCGGCCCCTGAGTTTCGGGCGGCGGCAAGACAAGGCCTGGAGAACGACAGGCGCAGGTGCGACGAAGAGCTCGGCACCCCGAAACCGTGGGCCTTACAACAGGTGTGCCCTACGTCCGCTTTTCACGTGCTGTAACGGTGAGGTCCTGCGAGCGGGAACCAAGCAGCCTTGGCGCCGTTCGCTCGAGGCAAGGGGAACCAATGACCGCTGACATCGCCATCTGTCTAGCCATTCTCGGCATTGCCGTCCTGCTGTTCGCCTGGGACCGTATCCCCGCCGACGTCATCGCCCTCGGCGTCATGCTGGCCGTGATCGCCGCCGGGCTGCTGCCGGCGGAAAAGGCCTTCGCCGGTTTCGGCAGCGACACCGTGATCATGATCCTCGGCCTGCTGGTGATGACCGCGGGCCTCGTCCAGACCGGGGTGGTGGAGGTTGCCGGCCGCTACGTGTTCGATCTGGCCGGACGCAACCCAGCGGTCTTCTTGCCCCTGATCATGCTGTCGGTCGCAACCGTCTCCGCCTTTATGAGCAATACCGCCGCCACGGCCTTCTTCGTGCCGCTGGTCCTCGGCTATGCCAACAAGATCGGCGAGAGCCCATCGAAGTTTCTGTTGCCTGTCGCCTTCGCCTCGATTTTGACGAGCTCCGTCACACTCATCAGCACCTCGACCAACCTGGTGGTGAGCGAATTGCTGACCCGCTATCGGCAGCCGCCGATGGGAATGTTCGAGTTGGCACCCGTTGGCATCCCGATTGCGGTGCTCGGCATCCTCTACATCTGGAAGATGGGTGTGCGCCTGCTGCCGCAGCGCGAGGACCAGAAGCCGGACGAGAAAATTGGCGAACGCACGTATCAGGCCGATGTCGTCGTCGACGCCGACGGGCCGCTGGTCGGCAAATCGCCGACGGCCGCCAAGATCACCGGCAGCGCCGGGCTCACAGTCGTTAAGCTCAGCCGCGGGGAAGAAACGCTGCGCGGCGAAAAACGGCTGGCCGATCTCGAGTTGCGGGCGGGCGACGAGCTGCTGATCGAAGGCCTCCGCTCGAACCTTCTGAAGATAAAAGACATCGAGGGCCTCAACTTCAAGGCCGACGTGCATTTGGCCAACCCTGACGACGAAAAGGACAAGAGCACCATCGTGGAAGCCGTGCTGCTGCCGCGCTCGCCGCTGATCGGTTACAGTCTGAGGGGCCTCGACTTCAAGGAGCGCTATGGCCTGCACGTGCTGGCCTTGCACCGAGCGGGACGAGTCCCCAAGACCATCAGCTCGGCGCGGCTGCGCATGGGCGACGTGCTGCTGCTGCAGGGAACGCCCGAGGACGTCAAGGCGCTGGAGCGCGGCAACCTGTTCAATATCTTCGGCGGTATTGAGCACGGGCGGCTCAATCTTTCACGCGCGCCGCTTGCCACGGCCATCTTCGGCCTGGCGATCCTGGTCGCCACCTTCAAGCTCGTAGCCTTACCGGTTGCCATGCTCGCCGGCGCCTTCCTGATGCTCGCGACGCGCTGCCTTTCGCCAGACCAGGCCTACCGGCAAGTGGAGTGGAAGGCGCTGATCCTGATCGGCGCACTGTTGTCGCTCGGCGCCGCCATGGAAGCGAGCGGAGCAGGCAGTTACCTTGCACAGCAGCTCATTGCCATCGTCGGCGCCGAGAGCCGCTACGCTTTGCTCAGCTGTTTCTTCCTCCTCACCGTCACCCTGACGCAACCCATGTCCAACCAAGCCGCGGCCTTGGTGGTGTTGCCGATCGCCATGCAAACCGGCATTCAGCTGGGTGTCGATCCGCGTGCCTTCGGCATGATGGTGGCAGTGGCGGCAAGCTGCTCTTATCTGACGCCGCTTGAGCCCTCCTGCCTCATGGTGTACGGGCCCGGCAAGTACAGGTTTTCGGATTTCTTCAAGGTCGGTCTACCCCTGACGGTTCTGATCTATGCCGTTGCCATCCTGCTCGTGCCCTGGTGCTGGCCGATTTGAGGATCGGCCACGAGACTTGGAGGAGAGGGGCTCTGGCTAGGGATGGAGCGGCGTCAACCCGGTAGCTTTTCGATCGCGCGGGCTCAAAGTGGCCGTCTTTGCCTCACCGCTGAGCAGCCTTCTTGGCACGGTCTCCGCAGGTGGCCATTTCACACCATCGGCGTGAGCCATTTTTTGTCCGATCCAGAAACAGCCAACGACAACCATCGGCTGGACACTGCTTCAAGCGCGCAAGCTCGTCGCTTCGCAACAGGTCGAGCGCCGCCCACGCGAGAGGGCCGCTAATTCTGTCTACGCCGGCAAATCTCAGGCTGGCAGGCGTGCTTATGAGCGTCGCCGAGGCAAGCCCGCGGGCCGCGACATCGCGAATGGTCTCGAGCGCCGTTGCCCGCGGCGCCCTCCCCTGTGCAATCGCTGCAAAGGCGCGATAAACCGCATCGCGCAAGGCGTGCACGTCTTGGACTAAGGCTGCCCGCTTCGCGGCGGCAGGTCGGAAGTCCTGTTCGACCAGCGCGGCATCTCTTGCCCACGCCAGGATCGCGTTCGCGTCCCCGAGATGGTCGGCGGCGCGCGCGGTTCCGCGCCAGCTGATCGTATTTGCCAGATCAAGCGCCAAGTTGCCGGCAATGCGGCGCGGTAAGGCGTCGTTCATATCACGCGTGCCTCGAACGGTTGGCCACCGGCTTTGGCTGCGGCATGCCAAGGCCGGCTGCGGCCAGCAAAAGCAGCGCACCGCCGATCTCGGCTGCGCCAACGGTCTCGCCAAATAAGCACGCACCCGCGGCAAGCGCCACGATCGGCGAAATGAAGGCGTAGAGGCCGGCCCGCACGCTACCCCACTCGCGCAGCAGCATTAGGTAGATCGTGTAGGCGACGATCGTGCCGAGCAGCGTCAGGAAGGCTAAGCTAGCGAGCGCCTTGAAGGTCACGATGGCGCGCAGTGATTGGATGGAGAGTGGCTCGATCAGCGCCGAAAGCAGCAGCAGCGCTGCACCGCCAATTGCCGCCTGCACCATGGTCAGTGCAAGCGGCGCCACCTGCTCGACCAACGGACGGGCCAGGATCGTGCCGAGGCAATAGCAGACCGTGCCGCCGACGACTGCCGCCAGACCGGCGGCACTGGCTCCACTCTGGCCGAGCCGCGTCCAGAACAGCGCCACAAGACCGGCGCATCCAATCGTCAGTGCGAGCGCATGGCGCCAGGTTGCTGTTTCCTCACCCGTTAAGGCGGCAAGGAAGAACAGCAAAACCGGAATGAGCGCGAGATTGACCAGGCCGGAGAGCCCAGAAGAGACGGATTGCATGCCCCAAAACAAAAGTCCGTAGGTCCCGGTATTGACCAGGAGCGCCGAGGCGATGGTGCGTGCCGCGCAGCCGTTGGCAAACGCGGGACCGACGCCACCAACGATGGTCGCCAGCAGCGTGGCGGCTAGCAGATAACGCAAGGCCGCCAGCAGCAGGGGCGGCAGTACTTGCAGTCCATATTTGACTGCTGCCCATGTCAGCCCCCAGATCACCGCCATGATGGCGAAGGAAGCGAGGTTGAACACTGGCCTGCCTTCAGCTGCCACTGCGCCGGTCCACAAGGATGCGATGGATTTCGATGCATTCTGGCAGCTCGATCAGAAATTCAGGGTCGCGGTCTAGATGATGCACTGCTAGCGGCGCGCCCTTGGTAAATGCGCGCATGGCATCCTGATCGGCCCAATAGGAAATGGTGGTAAACCACGTTTCGTCGGCGCGGTCCTCACGCAAGAGCTGAACGCCGAGCGCCGTGCGCACAAGCGGCGGAATGCCCTCGGCTTTGAGATAGCGCTCGTAGTGATCAGCGACGTCGCGGCGCGTGCGGCCGCGCCAGATGCGCGCAATCGTTGCCGCCATCGTTGCCTCCTAGCTCCTACCATGGCTTGGCCGCACTCTCGGCCGTCGAGCTCTGCACCAGCAAAACGCATTTAGATGGTGCAAGGTTTCCACGCCGCTCGCCGCTCAAGTCAACGTGATCGCCAAGGCTTGGGGCCGCTCCGGGCCCTGCACGCGGCCTCCGGTTCAGGTCAACGCAAGCGCTGGCGCGCTGCCGGTATCGCCCAGGGGCAGGAGGCAGGGACGGCGTCATGGGCCGCCTCTCCATGGCCTAGCCTCAATGCAAGCGCGTCGCTCGCAGCAGAGCTTCCGCCACTGCCCAGCAATGATGCGCGCGTGCAAGGCTTGGCGAGAATGTCCGTGTCCGAGGCGTTCGGCAGACTGCCGCGACGTAGCCTGTGACAAATGTGAACGGGATACCGCGCTCCCTGAGCGCGCGCGATCCTCTCGACCGACTTGCCGTGCTGATCCGCGCCTCGCCCCGGACGCGCCAGACAAGGCGCCAGACTTAGTGGCGTTGGTGCCAAGCTCGTGCGGCATGAGCGCCAGATGCAGCACCGTCTGCGGTGCCAACCGGACCGGCGGGCCGCTCATGGTCGGTCGCCCCGGATCAATTGCGCCGTGGGAAAGCAGATCACGGATCGCTGTCGCGAAGCCGGTCGCGCTGGCGCACGAGCTCTCGGCGCTGCCGGTCGAGCTCGAAAAAACCTCCGCCTTGCGCCGCAATACGTGTGGCTCCAACGGCTTGGTGAGGAAAATGCTGGTCGCCACAAAGGCGACCTGCCCGAACGCGCCTGGCCCAGCACCCTGGCCAAAGCGCGCCTGGCGTGCTTTTGGTGCCGCCGACGCCGGCGGCACCCATCGTTACGTCCTGTTGTCGCGAGGCCGGTCCGGCGGCGCCAAAACCCTCCACGCCATCGCTTAGAAAATCAGTCCGCCGCGAAGCAATAGAACAGTCCCGCGCCGCCCGTGCCTTTCAGGGCCTCCTGGCCGCAACCGCGCGTACCGTGCGATGAGTTCCAGGACTTCGAGTGCCACGCATCATTGAGACCCGTCCGATCGTGATGGCCGACAATCGCCGAGCCGTCTCCGTTCTTGGTCCAATTTCCGCAGTTGGTGTCGCCGCCGGCCGTCGAATACATGCCGCTCGGGTCCGAACCCGTGAGAATATCGTGCATGTTCACGGCATCGCCGCGGCCGCTAACACCCTCTGCCTTTTCGGTCAGGGCCGTCGCCTTGGTCACATTGCTCGCATCCGAATGCAGGTCGTCGACGCTCTTGGCCACCACGTCACCCTTGGCATTCTGCCACGGGCCCTTGCCGATGCGCTCGCGCGCGTTCACCCCCGCGTCGCCCCCCGGTGCCGTGGTGGAGAGGTACGCCTTCCAACTGGTCTTGGTAGCCCCGGCCGCCTTAGCCAACGCCGCGCAATGCGCATCCGCACCCTCAAGACCACCGAGGTTTGCCCCGTCGCCCTTGCCAACGCTCGTGACGAAGAAAGTCATCGCCGCCTGCTGAGCATTGACCGCAGCGGTCAAACTGACGGCTCCCAGCGCGGCGCAAGCCAACACCTGAACTGCAAATTTCCTCGACATCCAATCCTCCTCGTTCGCGCATCTCAATGGGCGCGGCTGCTTGTCCTATCATTGGCGCGCGCGATGCTCCAGATCATGCCTCCTCACGCCTCTGTGAGGACCTCTTCGCATTTGCGATATGCGCCGACGTGAGAGGATGGCTCAAGCGGGGCATCGGTCAGCGCACAAAATCCGCCGCCATCGAAAAAATTTCGCCCTGTCATGGTGTCGACTGCAAAACCGTCACACGACTGCGCCCGCCCACACGAATTGTCGGGGACGGTGGCGCGAGAAGCGCCGTCCGCCTCGGTCTCGTTCAGATGCTGGCGCGCGCGAGCAGCCCTGCTTGCGGCTTGCTCACGGCAATCATCCAAGGGTGGTTGGCGAGGTACTTCATAGGGTGGTGCACATCCCACACATCGAACTGCCGGAGGAAGCGCCAAGGGAGGGCCGCCCGCGTTGCTATTCGAGCGCACGTAGCAACGTCCCTGCCACCTTGCTAATGTCCGGCACCCGCAACGGCGAGATGGTCGCAGAGCGCGGGACCGATCGGGCTTCGAGCAGCAATGCGCGGACTGTTCGCTCTCCTCTCGATAGTGTTTGTGCTTGCCATGCACACGGCTCAAGCCCAGCCCCTCACGGTCGATCCGGAAAGTATCGTGCCGCTGCCGAGGACCTTCGATATGGAGGCGCCGGCCCCGGACGTGCCACCCGAGATCGTGCGCTTTCACGGCGCCTGGATCGGAACCTGGCACGACGACAGGCATATCCTCGTGGTCGAGCGCGTGAGGCGCGATGGGCATGCGGATGTGGTTTTCGCCCAATCCGACTCGGCGTTCTACGGCATGAGCCGGGAATGGTGGCGCAGCGCGGCGACTGTCGCCAACGACGCGCTGACGCTGACAGGATTTCGCACCTTCAGGTACACCTTCGACGGGCCCGACCGCCTGTACCTGACGGCAACCCTCAAGTCCGGCAGCGTCACCTCAGGAGCGCTGGTCCGGGCCGATGCGGCGCGGCTAACCGCGGGCGCTCGACCGAGCGAGTGGCCCTGGCCGGGCGAGCGCGTGTGGGTGCCGCACCTTACGGTCAAGACACCCGACGGCGCCAGGCCCATCAGGCTCGAAGCCACGTTCTACCCGTCCGCAGGTCCTCACCCGGCGCCGCTCGCCATCTTCACGCACGGCTCCGACGTCGGCCTCAACCAGCTCAGGTCGGAGGGGATCAATGGCGAGGAGGATTTTGGGCGCGATCACGAAGGCGGGCTGATCGATGTGTCCGCCGGGGTCGCGCAGGCTGTCGAAGACCTGGAGTCAACAATTGCCTTCGGCCGCCGACTGCCCGGCGTGCGACCGGGACCGGTACTGCTCGCGGGCCAGTCGCGCGGTGCGTTTCTTGCGATGCACTACGCCGGGCTCAAGCCCGGCGAGGTGATGGGCGTGGTGAATTTCTGCGGGGCTGGTACCCGTATGGGCCGGTCACCACGCCGTACTACACGAACGCGGGCCGCGGCGCGGCAGACAAGGTCCGCCAGCTTTGGCTCTATGCGGATAATGACCGCCTCTACGACCAAGCCCTGATCCGCGAATACCACCAGGCCTTCGTCTCAGCCGGCGGCAACGTCCGCTTCGAACTGCTCAACGGTCTTCCGGGCGACGGTCATCTGCTGCGTCTTTACCCCGAGAGGTGGCGACCACTCGCCGACGCGTTCCTGGCCTCACTCAATCGCCGAGCGCCCTGACCTGCTCAGACCCAGACAAAAACGAAGGTTTGCCGCTGCCGTTTAGCTTGACGGCCGGGATCGGATGAGAGAAGGGCGCTTTGTTCGATGGCGGGTGCTCGTGTCAACGGTCCGGGCCGCACGCACAACCGTTCTTCTCTGAGATGCTTACGACGCGTGCCTTCGACTGCTCAGCCTGCTTCCGCGGTGGCGGCGTGTGCAGCACCGTCTTGTACATCTCGCCCAGCCGCTTCCACTTGGAGCTTGTCCGAACTGGAATAGCGAAGGGCAGCCGTGCGCGAGCGCCCTTGCTGGGATGCGGCGCACGCCATACTGCAAGAGGTTGGCGCTGAGATGCCTCCCAACGCCGTTTGCCAGCGGGCAAGACGTACCGCGAGAGGGATTTCGGAAAATCAGCTTGGCTCGCAAGAATATAGAGGCGAGGAGCGGCGCACCGATAGCTAACCGGCTCCTCGCTCGCCTGCCTGCAGCCCGCACACCAGGCAGACCTGGAAAACCCTAGGGCGATCCCGGTCAGCGGGGTAAGCATACCGGGATCGCCGAATGGCTGCATGGTGTGTGCTGTAGCAGCCGCGCCCAGCTTGGCATAAGGACACCAATGGCGTCTCGATTGTTGATAAAGTTAAGCTGACGAAAAGAGTCAAGTTGTCGCCATCTGGCAACAGACGATTGGCGGTGGGCGTCCAATTGTATGCTTGATGACCGACGTTGCAGACCCGGCTCTAGCCTTTGCCTCCGGCGAGGCGCCGTCCAGCCAATGGCGGCGTAGTCGGACGATCGTTCGCTTCCTCACCCCTCCCCCCGGGCAGTCATCCACAGACAAATGCAGCAATGGGCTTTTGCGGCCCGAATCACTTCGCACGCTGCTCAATAACAAGCGTGGAGTGGTTGCAATGAAATCTTTGCTAGTGCTGGTGGGCATTACCGCCCTGTGTTGCGGAGGCTGCAGGGCGACGGAACAGGCCGTCTTTGGGTTTGCGCCAGATGAGGTGCCAAAGCGCGCTCCCCCGCGGCAATCCGAGCCTCGCCCGAAAACCAAGATTGCCAAGCAGCCGCAATCTCAGCGGCCGGTTGTCGTGGTCGGCGCAGCAGAGCCGTCGCTTCCGGCCTGGAGCATACCGGCCCCGAAGCCCGCACGGGTCCTTGAGTCGACGCTGACGCCAAGCGAACTCTTCAAAAAGGTAAGCCCGGCCATCTATTCGGTTGCGGCCGAGGGACCGCCGCCGCGACATTTGGCGTCCCATGGTTCGGCGGTTGCCGTCTCCTCGAGGGAAGCCATCACCAACTGTCACGTCGTCGCCCAGGCCAAATCCATCAGCCTCAGCAATGCGGCGAGGGCATTCAAGGCCGAGCTGGTATCGGCCGATGCCTCGACGGATCGATGCTATCTCAAAGTGCTGGACGGCGAGCTCGACCCCGTCTCAGGCATCCGAGACTACACGACGCTGGCGGTCGGTGAAGCCGTCTTTACGATTGGTTCGCCGAAGGGCCTCGTCAATACGCTGGGCAGCGGACTGCTGTCCGGCTTGCGAAAATCGGAAGGCGAGGCTCACTACGTCCAAACCACCGCACCGGTGTCGGAAGGCTCCTCCGGCGGCGGCCTGTTTGATGACCGCGGCAACTTGATCGGCGTCACGACCTTCACGGTTCGCGATTCGCAAAATCTCAATTTCGCGATTGCGGCCTCGGAGTTCTGGAAGTGACGCACGACGGACGCCGAAAGGCCTCGCGCTTGCTGGCGTGCCCTTGTGAGCCTGCTCTGGTCGCGCACGTTGATGAATGGGCTTGACGTCGTCTTGGGGTTGCGGGGGTAACTTTATTTCCCTGCTGGATCAAACGCAGCCGCGCAGCAGCAGGAAGCACAGCAGCGCCCAGGCATAGAACACGACCACCGATTTTAAGGCGTTCTTGAAGCGGCTGCTCTTGATCTCCCGAATATAGGCGAGCTTGAGGGTCTCGGCGGCGAGCTCGACCTCGATTGTCGCCTCTTTCAGCCGCTCTGCGTACAAGCTGGTCGTAACCTGGGTTGGGTCGCCCACGTAGAACAGACCCTTGCTCTGCCAGCCACCCGTTAGGCGAGATTGCGTCAGGGCGACCGGCCAAATGACGTATCCGAACAGGAGGATGGTGACCACCAGCAGCACCAGCAGGATCGCCGACAGCGGGCTCGCGGCGGCGCGTGGGCAGGCGCTCGTTAGGATCGACCACAAAGGATTGATGGAAAGCACGAACGCGGCGATCGAAATCTGTGCCTTGGTGTCGAACGAGCGAATGGTCCACTCGGTGAAAGCGATCGCTTGCTTCAGGAAGTCGAGCCGTACCTCCTCCCGCGTCGCGTCCGGCCCGCCAGCCGGCTCCGGGGCCGGCTCCTCGCCGCCGTCCGCGCCTTGCGGTTCCGCGGGCGTCTCACCAGGCTTAAGATCCATCACTTGCGCTTCAGCTTTGCGGCTCTCGCGACCACAGCCACCCACGGGTGCTGGGCCAGCATAGATTGCCTCGGGATCGGCGACGGGCTTCTCACTGTTCATAAAATGCTCAGCCGCTCAAGTCCGGGTGCCATCTACTTCAGGTCCTTGCCGGGAGCCACGGCCATGCGATCGGCCCGCTCCACCAACTTCACGGCCAAGGCCCGTGCCCTGCGCTCCGTGGCCGGGAAGTTAAAGCGGGGTCCGCCACGGTCAAGGATGGTCAGCAAGATTTCGATGAAGCGCAGATTGGCGTTGAGCGCGGTGTGCCGGACCAAACTGGCGACGGCACCGGGCTGGTGTCCGATCTTGTCGGTCAGAACCTGGCGCGCGAACCCCGGCGCAAGCAGACCCAAGTGTACGACATTCGCCGCCGTCAGGATGATCTCCGAGCGCGACCCATCCGCTTGGCTGCGCACCAGCACAAAATCCGAGCCGCGCTGCTCGAAATTCAAAATGTCGGCGGTCCTATGAACAATCGCAGCATCGCCAACTGCGGCAACCCCTGGCCTCGGTTCGCGCAGCTGCCGGGTGAGCCAGGCCTTCAGCTGGTTGAGGCGTGCGCGCACATACCTCGCCAGCGAGCGCAACCAGCGGCCGGGATTGCGCAGCCGCAGGAGACCGCGGTGGAAAAGTGCGGACTGATAGGCATGCCACCAGACGTCTTGCGAGGCGGCATCGGGGCGCATGCGCCGGTCGAACAGCACGACGCCGGGACGTCGCATGACCGGAATGAGCAGGCCGCCGGCGACCACGCCGCCAATATGGGCCCACCAGGCGACTTGTTCCCCCCAGTTCACCAGCACCATGAAGAGCTGAGTGGCCACCCACAAGCCGAGGATCCAGACCGCGGTCACGCGCAAGGGGACGACACGGAATGCCAAGACCCACACGAGAACACGCGGGTGCAAGATCAGGTAGGCGGCAATGGTTCCAGCCACCGCGCCGCTAGCCCCCATCAGCGGCAGCCGCGACGTCGGCTGCAGCAAGGTATGCACGAGGGCGGCGGCGATGCCGCAGAGGATGTAGAACGCCAGATACCGGACATGACCCATGGCGTCCTCGACGTTGTCGCCGAACACCCACAAGAACAGCATGTTGGACGTCAGATGCAAAAAGCTCGTGTGCAGGAACATATAGGAGATGAGGGTCAAGCCCTCCGGGACCGCAAGGGTGTCGAAGGCACCATGGGCAGAGCCATGCACGATGCGGACCTGCAGCAGCTCGGCCGGAACGACGGCCAAGCTGCTGCCGGCAGCTAATCCGAGCCCAAAAATCTGCAGAAGGTAGACGGCAACGTTAACGGCGATGATGCCGATCGTCACCCATTGGTAGCGAACAAATCGAAGCGGGTTGTCGTCGGACAGTGGAATGAAGAGCAAGGGTATCTACTCCAAAGCCTGGGCATCGCGGCTGCTCAACTCCCCTGTGCGAGGATAGGCATTTTCACTCCGGGCTGCAAAGTCGACCCAAGGTCCGCGGGCTTCCCCGCAAACTCTATCGAGGTTGCCTCGCACTCACGCAAGACGCCTCGGAGGATGCCTTGCGATTAACGATAATCGAGGAGACGGCGGGTCGCGGGCGGCTGCCACCGAGCGCTCGGACCAATAGTCCGCTGGGGCGAGCGCTAAAGCTTTTGCTTTGAGATCGCTTTTGAGATCTCTGGTGTCGGCCGGCCGCACCGCATAGACTGGTTGCTAAGCGATCTGTCGGGTGGGGGTGGGCGCATGGACCAGCAACAGCGCGTGGCTGCTCTCGGCCGTGTGCCGATCCTCGCCACGCTGTCGCGACCGGATCTGGAGCACGTGGTTAAGGCCTGCAAGTGGCAGGACTACGATGTGGGCCAAGAGATTCTCAGCTATCGCGATCCCTCCAGCGATGTCTGCTTTCTCGCCGCCGGCAAAGTTCGCGTCATCATCTATTCCAGCGACGGCAAGGCTGTGCTTTTCACGGATTTGAAGGCGGGTGCGATGTTCGGTGAAATTGCGGCCATCGACCGGGCGCCGCGCTCGGCGAGCGCCGAGGTGGTCGAGCGGTGCACGGTGGCCTTCCTCGCCGCCGGCCAATTCGAAGCGCTGCTCTTGAAACACCCGGCGATGGCCCACGCCGCGCTGCGGCACCTTGGAGCCGAGGTGCGGCGGCTGACCGAGCGCGTCCTCGAGTTCAGCACCCTCATGGTTCAGAACCGCATACAAGCCGAACTGCTGCGTCTGGCAACCGATGCCGGTCACTGCGACGGCCAGGCACTGCTGTCGCCGGCCCCGTCGCTTTCCGACATTGCCGACCGGGTCAGCACCCATCGCGAGGCGGTGTCCCGGGAGTTGAGCCGCCTGGGGTCCGTCGGCCTGCTCCGTCGCGAGCGAGGCGACCTGAGGATCACCGACATTCAACGCCTTGCGAGGCTCGTGCAGGAGGCCAAGAAGCATTAGTGCAAGGTCTATGGTGCGGGTTTGAGCCTTATTCTCGGCCGTGCCAGACGGCCCCCGCCCAACCCGTACCCGCCGGGGATTTCTTGGCTGGATTGGGAAATGCCAATGACATGGCACTAAGGTCTGAAGAAAACTCTTTAATGTCATGCCAAAAAGAGCAAATGCTCGGATCCTGACGCTGGGCGGCATTGCCGCTCACGCCGAGTGCCGTGCGGGGCGTCATGCACGGGCGCAGATCCAAGCCGGGCCCCACGCGAGGCGCCGACGTTTCGAACGGAAACCGATGCGGGCATGCACAAATAGGGCCGTCGTGATGGGTGGCTCCGGTCGGCGTCGTGACGGCGGCGCGCGCCGCATTTGGCCCCTCGGCGTCCAAACCGGGCTCAGGCGCCGCCCCGATCGCGCCGACCGTCTTTGCTGTCGTGAGGACATGTGGTTGCCATGATCAAGATGCGGGTCGTTTGCGCGCTGGCGCCCCTTGCTGGCGTCCTGCTGATACCAGTCTCCGCCGTGGCCCAGGTCGAGCCGGACACCGTCCCACTCATTATGATGAAGCCACAGGGCGCGGGCTTTGGCACCGCCGATCTTCGCAAGCTCTATGCGGCGCTCAAGAAGCGATCCGCCAAGGCGACCAGCCAGCTCTTGCCTTTGACAAAGGCGGAGGTATGGACGGTCCCGAAACACGACGTCGAGGGCGTCAGAAAAGCGGCAGCGCGCTACGGCGTGGCCATGAGCAAGCTGAGCGCGGCCTGGAGCCAAATTTTCCATAAGGCCGCCGCCGACGCCAAAATGAACGACAAGCAGAAGCTCATCGTGGACCGAGCCAAGGCCTCGGCGGCAACCACGGCCGTTGGCCTCATGGCTGCGCCCGCGCCTGCCATGGTGGAGTATGCCCTGATCAAGGACGCAAGCACACCGAACCCCGCCGCGACGGCGGCGAGGATTACGGTGACCCTGCCCGACGACACGACGCTCACCATCCGGCGCGAAAGTGTCGAGACAAAATCCGACATGTGCACGTGGCGGGGCGTGGTCGAGACGACCGGCGCGCCGGCGACCTTGATGTGGTGGCCGAGCGGAAAAATGGCTGGCACCGTCCAACATGAGGGCCGTCACTATTCGATCCGCCACATGGGTGGCGAAATGCTCGCCGTCGTCGAGATGGCCGATGAGCGGATGCCGGAGGAGCATGCGCCGATCTCCGCCAGCCTGCGCAGCAACGATCCAAACCTTCGCGATGATCCGCTGCGGCGGGAAGGCGACGCCAGCAAATTGAGGCCTGTCACGGGGGGCATGCGCAAACCCCCGCCCCCCTCACCGCCCAAGAAGGCGTGGTTCAAGCCTGGCGCGAAAGGCGACATCGTCATCGACGTGATCGTCGCCTACACCAAGAAGGCCGCGAGCTACTACGGCGACGTCAAGCGCGAGCTCGTCGAGCTGGCGATCGAAGAGGCCAACGAATCCTTCCGCATGAGCAACCTCGGCCACATCAAGCTCAGGCTTGTGCACGCCTATGAGACAAACTACGTCGAGGAGGAGGGTGAGCACTTCCAGCACGTCTGGCGCTTTGCCGACAACGGCGATGGCTACATGGACGAAATCCATGGCCTGCGCGACAAGTACCGCGCCGATGTCGGCGTGCTGATCGTCGATGATGCCTCGGGTTGCGGCCTGGCCACGCGCGTATTCGCCGACGCAGACGACGCCTTTGCCGTGGTGCACCACGAGTGCGCCGCCACCTCCTACTCGGTGGCGCACGAAATTGGCCACCTGATCGGGGCTCGCCACGATCTCAGCATCGACCCGAACATGATGCCCTTCGCCTATGGCCATGGCTATGTCAACGGCACCAAATGGCGCGACATCATGAGCTATAAGTCGAGCTGCAACGGTTGCCCGCGCCTGCCGGTGTGGTCCAATCCGAAAGTGCTCATCAAGGGCGAACCGGCCGGCACGCCGCTGCTGGACAATGCCCGCGTGATTGCGGAACAGGCTGCCCGGGTTGCCGCCTTCAGGTAAGCAAGCCTCAAGGTCGCGCCGGATCGGCAAGCTCCGGGCGCAAAAGGGGCCGCGCTCCACCACTGTCCGCGTTGGCTGGAACCTGCCCATTCGCTAACACTGGGGCCGCAAGACTGGGACGGCTTAGGGGGGTCTTATGGGGCGTTGAGGCCGCGCCTGCGGGCCAAAAACCCCTGATCCCTTTCCGCTCCGTGGCCGCCTCGCCACGGGGCCTCCGACAAAAAGAAATTCTTCGGTCCCTGTTTCCTAGGTAACAGCGGGGCGCCCCGAGTTCGCGCACTCTCCCAAGCATGTCGAAGCCCACCCCGTCTCAGGTGGCCGGAAAAGGAGTGCCAAGATGACCAGCACACTGAACTCGGTTTTCCTGCGGATCGCCAAGCTCTTTGAGGCTTCCAACCGCGGGCACACCCTGCACCAGCATGGGGATTTGGCCCAGCAGTTCGCCCTCGTTGCGCCCATGGGCGGCGGCGCCGTCATCGCCTTGCAGCAGGCCCTCAGCCTGCCGGAAAGCGATCACCAGGTCCGGCGCGGTCGGCCCACCTGGGGTTGGGCCGCCTCGCCGCAGTTCTGATCTCGTCACGCCGAGGAGCGACGGTGCGCAACTGTCGCGCGCCGTCGCACCTCGATTCCCGCCAGCCCCGTGCTGGCCATCGCTCGGGATACCCCTGCCGCCAACGCTCGAGGAGCGCTCCGGCAGGCTTGAACCTCTCCATCTCCAGGGACGTTTCCTCGGCCGCCGGCCGGCCTTCGCCCAGCTTGAAGCCAGGCACCACCACGCCCGCATCTTGTCGCCGTGGTCATTGCAGGGCAAAAATATAAGCCGGACAGGGACCTGGGGGTTTGCTAGTAAGACGCCGCGCTTTCTCGTGATCGGGGCCATCGGATCGCGACAGAGCCAACAGGGGAAAGCACGGCGCGTCAGAACGGGCGCCGCCGCGCCCACACTCGCAACCCAGCGGCCAGCTGTGGCGGTAAGCCAGGAGACGAGCGCGCATGCGATCTCATCGCACCTACACGTTGCTGGTCGCTCTCCTGCTCGTCGGTGCCTATGTCCTGCGCATGATCGACCCGGCCCCGGTCGCGCGGCTGCGGTTGCTCGCCTTCGATACCTACCAGCAGCTGCACCCGCGCAGCTACGACCCGGGCGTCCCCGTGCGGATCATCGATGTTGACGAGGCATCGCTGGCGCGCTTCGGCCAATGGCCTTGGCCACGCTCGCTGCTTGCCGATCTCACCAAGCGCCTGCAGGACGCCGGGGCCGCGGCCATCGCCTTCGACTTTGTATTCGTCGAGCGCGACCGGGTGGCCCTCGCCGATTTGATCAAGCAACTGCCGAAGGACTTAACGCTGGAGGCGCTCTCGAGCAAACTCGCGGATGCCCCACCGGGCGACCGTTTGCTGGCCGAGGCGATCAGCGCCGCTCCCGTCGTGCTCGGCTTTATTGGCACTACCCAGGTTTCCGGAGCACCCCCCTTGCTGCAGCCGGGTTTTGCGACCGCCGGCGACGATCCGCGTCAATTCCTGCCGACGTTCGCCGGCGCGACCACCAGCATCGCCGAGCTGCAGCAAGGGGCGAAGGGCACCGGCGCACTGAACTGGATCCCCGAATACGACCAAATCATCCGCCACCTGCCGCTTGTGGTTCGGGTCGCCGATCGGCTCTATCCCTCGCTTGCCGCCGAAGCGATCCGCGTCGGCCAGGGGGCGTCGGGCTATCTGATTAAGGCCTCGGGTGCGAGCGGCGAGGCGGCCTTTGGCGCCAAGACAGGCTTGACGCACGTGCGCATCGGCGGTGCGATCGTGCCGACCGGCGCCAACGGCCAGATGTGGCTGCGCTTTTCCCACTCCGACCCGCGCCGCTTCATTCCCGCCTGGCGGCTGCTGGACGGCAGCCTTGCGCCCGAGGAGATCGCGGGTCGCATTATTCTCGTCGGCACCAGCGCGCCCGGCCTGTTCGATTTGCGAACCACACCGCTCGATGCCGCCGTGCCGGGTGTTGAAATCCACGCCCAAGCCATCGAACAGATCCTGCTCGCGGACCACCTGCACCGACCGGATTTTGCCACCGGCGCCGAGGTCAGCTTTCTGATCGTGTTCGGTTTGCTCCTGTCGGCTGTGGTCTACCGGTTGAGCGCCATCTGGAGCGCGCTCCTTGGCGCCATGGTGATCGCCAGCGCCAACCTCGTTGCCTGGGCCGCCTACGTCGGCCACGCCTGGCTTTTCGATTCAATTTACCCCACGATCACGCTGACGGTGCTCTTTATCGCCACGACCGTGCACGTCTATTTGACGACCGAAGTCGAGCGCAACCGCATGCGCAAGGCCTTCACGCATTACCTGGCGCCGGTGCTTGTCGAAGAAATCGCGCGCAATCCCGAAAAGCTGAAACTCGGCGGCGAAACGCGCACCGTCACCCTTTATCGCTCGGATCTCGCCAACTTTTCAGCCCTTGCGGAAGCCTTGCAGCCGCACGAGCTCGTGCCGCTGATGAACGAGTATCTCACCGCAATGACGGACATCATCATGCAGCACGGTGGCTTCGTCGATAAGTACATCGGCGATGCCATCGATGGCGTCTTCGGAGCGCCGCTCGATGATCCCGAGCAGGCGCTCAATGCGGTCAAGGCGGCCTTGCGCTGCCAGAAAAAACTAGCCGAGATGAATGCCGCCTGCCTGCCCGCCCTGCGTGGCCTAATGCTGCAGCAGCGCATCGGCCTTCACACGGGTGACGCCATTGTCGGCAACATCGGCTCCAAGCAGCGCTTCAACTACACGGTGATGGGCGACGCTGCCAATCTGGCCTCTCGGCTGGAGGGCGCCAACAAAGTCTATGGCACCAGCATCCTGGTTTCGGAGGCGACCGCCAGCCGCGCCGGTGCCGGCATTTGCTGGCGAGAACTCGACGTCATCCAGGTCGTGGGCAAGAGCGAACAGGTGCGGATTTTTGAGCCGCTGGCGGTGACCGCCGAGCAAACCGAGGAGCACGCCACATTTGCCACCGCCTATGCGGAGGGGCTCGCCCGCTGGCGCAGCAAGGACTTTGCCGGTGCCGCGCAAAGCTTCGACCGCTTTGCCGATTGCGATCCCCCAGCGCGCCTGTTTCGCGAGCGCGCCAGGCGGCTCATGAGCCAGTCGCTGCCGAAGGCCTGGATCGCTGTGAACGTGCTTGAGACCAAATGAGCTTTGTCCGATCCCCAGGCGCAATTGCCCGGACGCAAGGCGCGGGCACGCGTTGACTGGCTTGTAGCAACCGTGGTCGCGGCGCGACACCCAAGCCGGTTTCGCCGCCATCGTTGCCGATCTGCACCACCTGAATATTGACTTAACTCAATTAGTTACGCTGAGTATCGGGGTGCGATCCTGGTGCGGGAGTTCTGTGTCTTGCGTACAATGTTTGCGGGCGCGCCATGTGCAAGCGCGCCATGTGCAAGCGCGCCATTTGCGAGCGCGCCATTTGCGAGAGCGTTGGGCCCGCGTGCCCTCGGGCGCCTTGCTCGGCTCCTCCTTATAGCCCTGCTCGGGGCCCTGGCGATGGCGGCGGACTGTTTCGCCGAGGCGCCGGCGACGGCTTCCCTCAAAAGCGAGCAGCAGGCGCTGTTTCAGCGCACCTTCAAGGAGCCCGCCAACCTCGATGTCGCCTTCCGCTATGCCGAGCTGTCGACCCAATTGGGTGACTTCGAAGCGGCCATCGGCGCGCTCGAGCGCATGCTTTTCTTCAATCCGAAGTTGGCGCGGGTGCAGCTCGAACTAGGCGTCCTCTATTTCCGCTTGGGCTCCTATGAAATGGCCAAGAGCTATTTCACGAACGCCATCGCCGATCCGTCGGCGCCACCGCAGGTGCGTGCCAGGGTTCAGGCCTACCTCAATGAGATCGAGAAGCGGCTGAACCCCAGCCTATTTGCGGGCTACGTCCAGACCGGCGTGCGCTATCAGACCAACGCCACCGCCGGCCCATCGGGATCCCTGATCCGCGTGTTCGGCTTTGACGGCGTCCTCGACCAGAAGTTTGTCAAACAGCCGGACTGGAACGCCTTCAGTCAGGCGATCGTCTACCACACCCTCGATCTCGAGACCCAGCGGGGCGATACCTGGGAGACACAGGCGAGCGCCTATCTGTCCGAGCAGCGCAGCATCAAGCGCTTGGACGCCGCCGCGATTACCGCCCAGACCGGCCCCCGCATCGTGCTCGATCCGGGCCAGGCGCCGGGTACCGGGCTTTCCGTGCGGCCCTACGTCGCCGGCCTGCTGGTTGCCCTCGAAGAGGACTATTACCTCGGCAGCGCCGCGGCGGGCGGGGCGCTCACCTGGCTGCCGGCGCCGGGTTGGAGCCTGGAGGTCGGTGGCGATCGGGGACATCGCAGCTTCCACAATACCGAGAGCTATACCACCGCCGATCTCCAGACCGGCACCCTGAGCAGCGGCTATCTCGCGGTACGGGGGCCGTTGCTCGATGGCGTGCGCTGGCAGGCACGCGGCGGAATTCTCACCGACGATGCGCGCGATCCCTCGCAAAGCTACCTGCAGCGATTGTTCGAACTGTTCATATCCTACGACCTCGACGTCAACCTGCTGGGCCAAACCCAGCGCCTGACGCTGTCACCGTTTGCCGGCATCAGCTGGACCGACTACCGCGAACCCAATCCGCTCGTGGACCCGGACGTGACGCGCCGCGATCGCGAACGGTTCGTTGGCCTCGCCATCGATACCCAGGTCTACAAGAGCTTCGGTCTGGGTGTCCGCGTGCAGTACGCCCACACCGATTCCAACCTGCCAAATTACCGGACCGACAACCTCTCCGTGTCGGCCGGTCCGACCTTCCGCTTCTAAGGGGCACGCGCGATGTTTCGCTTAGGCGCACTGACGATTGCTGCGGCGGTTGCCTTGGCGGTGGCCGCAGCCTTGCCCGATGGCGCCGCGGCGCAGACGGTCGGCACCGCCGCCGCCGTCAATCCGCAAGTCCAGGGCGGCGAGCGCATCCTGCAGGTGGGCTCCAACATCGTCTTCCGCGAGCGCGTCAGCACCTCCGGCAGCGGTTCCACCCAGGTCATCTTTGTCGACAAGACCACGCTCAGCATCGGCCCCAACAGCAACATTCTGATCGATGAGTTCGTCTATAATCCCGATACCGGCGCCGGCCGCATGACGGTGACCCTGACCAAGGGCGCCATGCGCATGGTTGGCGGCAACGTCAGCCACACCCAGGGCGCAACCATCAAGACGCCGCTTGCCACCATCGGCGTGCGCGGCGGCGTGGCGAGCCTCAAGCACGACGGCAAGGGCACCCGCGCCATCAGCCATTTCGGCACCGTGACGGTGACGAGTGGCGGCGCCACCGAGACCATCACCCGGCCCGGTTATGGCGTCTCGGTCGGCAGAGCAGGCGCCGCCCCGAGCGCGCCGGCACCCGTGCCGCAGGCCGAAATTGCCGCGCTGACCCGGGAGTTGACCAGCCGGCCGACCCAAACCGGCGGTGTAGCGGCCGAGAACCGACCCACCGACCCGCTCGTCGTCGCCATGGGCCTCGGCGAGACCAATGCCAATCTCCTGCCCTCGGCCATCGACAGCGTGCAGGGCCACAACGCCTCGCAGGCCGCCGGCTCCACCAAGGTACCTCCGATCCAATCGCAAGGCTTGGGGGAGACCGTCGACCGTTCCGGCGAGCAGGCCTCGCAGCAGGGCGAAACCCCGCGGCCACCGCGGCCGGCCTTTTATGCGCTCTCGATGGCCGCCGATCCGGCGCTGGGCTCCGGCGTGCCCTATCTGCCGGCTGCCTTTGCCGTGCCCGGAACCTACGTCGTCAGCGATGTGCTGGGGTACCGGCGTGGCGGCATCGATCCCGCCAGCGGCCGCGCCCGCTTCGGCTCCCTCATGCTGCAGGCCGGCCTTTCCATCAACGGCTCCGGCCCATACCAAACCTCAACCTTCTTTGTCATGACCGGCGCCTTCATCCCGCTGGCCGACGGCACGCAGTTTTATACCGCCGGCTTTGAGGCCTCGACCCGGCGCGCGGCGAACCTGAGCGCGGGCTTCGCCTCGGGTGCCGTCAGCGGCGACCCCGCCAACACGACGCTCAATTCCGACCGGATCCCGACGGGCGCGCTGGTCGATCAAAACACGCGCGATGCGGCAACCGGCGCCGTCATTCCCGTTAACGCCTTCTATTTCCCGGGCGGCGGCGGCCCAAGTGCCTTTTACACCTTCTCCCAGGCCGCCTCGGCAACCGCGCCGCCGCCGGGCATCGGGCAAACGCGCCCCGATAGCCCACTCTCTGGCTTCGTTGCCGGGCTGGCGCGAACGCTGCACTCGAGCCAGCAGATCCCCAACGACACCACCTACACGTTTGCGGGCGCCAGTTTTCCCGTGCTCGGCGGCATCACCCTTGCGTTCGATCCCGAGCGCGGTCGGATGCAGGCCAATGCCGTGCTGACCAAAGTGGCCAACTTGAGTGGGCTACCCCACGAATTCTCGACCGGGGCCTGGCAAGTCGGAAGCCTCGATGCAAGCGCACGCGCGAGCTCGACCTTTATCGATGATCGCCTGTTTGCTGGCCGCGATGCCGTCAATGAACCCGCGACGACGAATACCAACACCACGCAGGTTTCCACCACCAACGGCCAGGTCCTCGACCGCAGCCGCCAGGCTTTCGCGAGCGCGGACCTGGTGCAGGCCCAGACCTTCTTCCCTGGGGTCAACTTCGCCAATTGTGTGTGCGAGTTCACGCGCTGGGGCTTCTGGTCCGCCGACAACTATCGCAGCAATGGGGACCTGACCACCGAGACCGACCGCGCCCATCTCATGACCTGGGTGGCGGGACGATTGGCAAGCCCCGCCGAGGTGCCCTTGAGCGGCACCGCGGTCTACAACGGCTTCGTGGTGGGCTCCTTCAAGACTGGGAGCGATGAGTACGTGGCCGCCGGAAACTTCCAGGCCAACGTCAACTTCGCCTCGGGCGCCACCGTATCGATCCCGAGCCTCGATGGGCGCACGTATGCCGGGAGCGTCGCGCGCACGCCCGGCCTGAACGAACTTAGCGGCACGCTGAGCGGCACGGGCGGCGCCACCATGGCGATCAATGGTGCCTTTTTCCGCGGCGCGGCCGACCCGGTCAAAGACGTCGCGGGTCGCTTTTCGGTGACGGGGAACCCCGTCGGCCCCGGCTTTGGTTATATCGGCGCCGGCATTTTTGCCGGCAGCCGTTGAGCGGCGCCGACCAGCGATCGAACCCAGGCCAGGAAAGAACAGGATTGACAGATGCGAAGATCGCCTGGCGTCGCCCACTAGGTGACGGTTGCGAGCGGCGTGCGCGCTCGGGCCGGAGCTCCAATGTCAGGGCCTTCGCAGTTTGAGGTCCTCGTAAGGCGACATGTAAAAGCCGGGGATGGCCGTGGCCATGATGTCCTCCACACGCGGCCCGACGCCGATGGGAAAGCCGAGGTGATAGATTGGCGCCTGCACAACCTGCTCGCGGAGGATGCCCTGAAGCTGATGCAGAAGTGTTTCGCGCTTGTTGCGGTCGAGTTCGCGGGCCTGGGTGCGGAACAGGTCGTCCACCTCCGGCAGCGCGCCGTAGGCAAAGGCGCCGTTCTTCGTTACGAATGACTCAAGCCGCGTGGCCGCGTTGCCGGAGACGCCGCTGATGGTCAGCACGACACCGCGCAACTTCTTCTCGCGCCAGGCGGTCATGAAGGCGCCGCGTTCCATCGCCCGCATCTTGGTGCGGATACCGATCGCCGCCAGCCAGCCCTGG
>Ga0081540_1000700_pt1 | contig 31234 bp, 30 predicted proteins | sample TabmetS2T1R1_FD_71024 | JGI IMG/M metagenome (GOLD analysis project Ga0081540, IMG submission 71024) | Tabebuia heterophylla rhizosphere microbial communities from the University of Puerto Rico - S2T1R1 | ecosystem: Host-associated > Plants > Roots > Rhizosphere ...
CCGGGACCCGGGGCGCCGGGAGCGGCTGGCTGCCCGCGCCGGGGGCATCCGCACCGTAGGCCTCCCAGTACGACCGGGCCGCGGAGGTGCCCGTGCCGGTGAGCCAGTACGTCGTGATGTTGTCCAGGACGTGGTCCCGGGTGAGGCCCCCCGAGGGCTGGCCCTCGACGAACGCGCGGGCAATCTTGTAGTACGCGTCGGTGTCGTGGTCGACCATCCAGGCGGCCAGCGCGGCCGGCGAGTCGAGCAGCGCGTAGCCGATGGTCTGCGGCCGGGTGGACATCTCGACGAAGTAGCCGTTGCCGGTGGTCTGGAAGGTCTTGATCGCGGCCAGCGCCGTGTGCTCCTCGTCGGTGTTGTTCGGCAGCGCCGCCGGGTCGTTGAGCGCCGGCACCAGCAGATTGGTGTGGATGCCGACCAGCCCGTCGGGCCCGATCCGTCCCATCGCGTCGGTGACGCCGGCGCCGACGTCGCCGCCCTGGGCCACATAGCGGTCGTAGCCGAGCCGGCGCATGAGCTCGGCCCACGCCCGCGCGGTGCGGGCGAGGTCCCACCCGGTCTCGGCCGGCTCGCCCGAGAAGCCGTACCCGGGCAAGGACGGCAGCACGAGGTGGAACGCGTCCGAGGCGGTGCCGCCGTGCGAGGTGGGGTCGGTGAGCGGGCCGACCGAGTCGAGCATCTCGATGACCGAGCCCGGCCAGCCGTGGGTCATGATCAGCGGGAGCGCGTCCTCGTGCCCGGACCTGACGTGTACGAAGTGGACGTCAACCCCGTCGATCTCGGTGGTGAACTGGGGCAGCGCGTTCAGGCGGGTCTCGACCCGCCGCGTGTCGTACTCCGTCGCCCAGTAATCGCGCAGCGCCTGCATGGTCGCCAGCTGCACGCCCTGCTTGCGGTCGCCGACAATCTCCCGGCTCGACCAGCGTGTCGCCGCCAGGCGGCGCCGCAGGTCCTCGAGCGCCTCCTTGGGGATCTCCACGGTGAACGGTCGGATCGCGCTGCCGCCCTGCTGTTCGAACGTGGTCATGTCAGCACTGCCTTTCAATCAGGAACGGATACGCCCCCAGCGTGGCCGCGTGCCAGGCGGGTTCGCGCCAGGGAGACACCCTGGTTCGCCCGACGCCAGGAGCACCGACCGCACCAGGGCACCAACCCGCGCCGGCGAGTAGAAACGCCAGCAGAGAAGAAACGCCAGCGGGAAGCAACGCCTGCGAGAAGCGACGCCTGCGAGAAGCGACGCCAGCGAGAAGGGACGCCAGCGAGAAGCGACGCCAGCGAGACGAAACGCCAGCGAGAAGCGACGCCGGGTAGATGCCCTGGTGAAGGTCGGTACCGGTCAGCCGGCGTGGGCGGTCGCCACCGCGGCCCGCTCGATGCCGCGCGTCACGGTCTTGGGATCGGTGATCAGGCCGAGGTGCCCGGCGTCGTACTCGGTGACGACCGAGCCGGCCCGTTGCGCCATGGCCCGCTGCGAGCCGGCCGGGATGATCTTGTCGTTCGTGCCGATGAGGTACCAGGACGGGATGGTGCGCCAGGCGGGGGCGCCGGACGGCTCGTTGAGCGCGCTGATCGGGCCCGACCGCTGGGTGGCCCACACGATCGTCTTCTCCTGCCGGCTGAGCTCGGGAGCGAACGAGTTGAAGACGGTCGACTTCTTCAGGTACAGCTCGGTGGACCCGGTGGGCGGCAGGGTCGCGGGAACGAAGTCGAACACTGTCGTGGGATCGGCCGCGAGCGCGGAATCCGCCCCCGCGAGCGCGAAGGCGGTCTCACCCTGGTCGGGGGCGAACGCGTTCACGTACACCAGCGCCTTGATGTTCGGAAGTCCGGTGGCCGCATTGGTGATCACGAAGCCGCCGTAGGAGTGGCCCACGAGGACGACCGGCCCGCTCAACGTCTGCAGGAAGGCGCGCACGAACGCGGCGTCGCCGGCGACCGACCGCAGCGGATTGGCGGGCGCGACGACCGTGTAGCCGTCGTTCTGCAGCCTCGTGATGACCTTGGTCCAGCTCGAGGCGTCGGCCCACGCGCCGTGGATGAGCACGATGGTGGGCTTCGCGGCGCCGTGCTGGCTGTCCTGGGCGGCGGCGCTCCCGGCCGTGCTCAGGCTCAACGGGACGATGGCGGCCGCGGCCAGGACGACCGTCGCCACGGCGTGTGTTCTCCAGGCCCGGAAGGCCGAGCGAAAGTGCGGAATGTTCATGATCCCTCCACGATCCATGGTGTCGATTCACCTGTAGGACCGGGCGTCCTCCGCCGATGTGACACGCTCGCGGCGGCGCAATGAGGAGGCCGCGTACCCCATTGCCGGAATAACACCATCAAGCGTTCGTACGACGAAATCGCGGGTTTTGCGCGAATCGAATGTCGACGGCGTCAACGCGCTACGAGATATACGCCGTTCGGGGTGATGTGGCCGGCATCCGCCCGGCGTACGGTCGCAGGCGGTAGCAGCTCGCGCGTCAAATCCATCTGTGTCGCTCCGGACCAGGGGGTTCACCATGCGCCATCTGTTGGGTACCAGATTGTCCGCGCTCGTGCGTCCGGCGACCCGCCGCGGCCTGATCATCCCGGCCGTCCTCGTCGCCTGCCTTGCCAGTATCAGCCCGCCGGCGTCCGCCGCCGGCCGAAGCGGCGGCGCCGACCTCGACCCGGCCGTCGTCGTGCAATGGAACCAGCTCGCCGCGACCACGTTCGTCGGCGACGCCACCAAGCCCGGGCCAATTCCGTTCTTGTACATGGGATTCGTGCAGGCCGCGGTCTACGACGCGGTGATGGGCGTCTATCGCCAATACGAGCCCTACAACTATCGGCCGCGTGCGCCGCACGGCACCTCGGCCCGCGCCGCCGCGGTGGCAGCGGCCTACAAGATCCTGGTCACCTACTCGCCATCCGCTCAGACTGCCCTCGACGCTGCCTATGCCCAATCGCTGGCCTCGTTGCCCGACGGAAAATCCAAGACCAAGGGGATTGCGTACGGGACAAAGGTCGCCGAAAGCCTGATCGCCCGGCGCGCCCACGACGGCCGTGACGCGCCGATCACCTTCACCAAGCCGCCCGCCCCCGGGGTGTGGCGGCCGACGCCACCGGCGTTCGCTCCGATGATCAGTCCCTGGGCGGCTTTCGTCACGCCGCTCATGCTTCGCAGCGCCAGGCAGTTCGGCGATCCGGGACCGCCGCCCGCGCTCACCTCGACCGCCTACACGCGCGACTTCAACGAGGTCAAGGCGCTCGGCTCGGCGACCTCCACGCAGCGCACGCCGGAGGAGACCGCCACCGCGCTGTTCTACTCGGGCAACGCCATCATCCAGTTCAACGCCGCCCTGCGCGACCAGGTCGCCGTGCGCCACCAGACGATCGTCACCGCGGCCCGGATGTTCGCGGCCGTGGACATGAGCGGGGCGGACACCTACATCGCGGTCTGGTACTGCAAGATGAAGTACGGCTTCTGGCGCCCGGACACGGCCATCACCCTGGCCGACACCGACGGCAACCCGGCCACGGTCGCCGACCCGGCGTGGAAACCCCTGGCGCCCGACCCGGCCTACCCGGACTACGTCAGCGGCTACAACGGGCAAGCCGGTTCCTTCACGGTCGCGCTGAGCCGCGCCGTGAACTCCGGCCGGATCAGGGCGACGCTGCCGTCCACCGCGGTGCCCGGCGCCACTCGTTACTACGAAACCGGCGCCGCCTTGCGCACGGACGTGGTCAACGGCCGGATGTGGCTCGGCATCCACTTCCGCACCGCCGACGAGTTGGGCCGTGACATGGGAAGGAGCGTCGCGGACTGGTCGATGGACCACTACTTCGAGCCGGTCAGAGCCTGACCCGTTCCTGCACAGATTGCGTCGCCGAGCGGTGGCACAGCACTGAAGGACAGCAACGAACCGGACCACTCCAGCCTGGACGGGCCCTTCGACCTCGCGGGGCCCGATCCAGCCTGTTCGCCGTGACGCGATCTCCGCCGAAGCGACGCATTTGGTGAACGGTCAGGGTCTTCGGCGGGGGCGGCTCGGGTTCGCCCCACGGGCCTTACAACGGCCCAGGCACCGGCAGTGCGGGCAAACGCCAGGTCACGAGCGAGTACAGGTCAGTACTTGAGGTATTGCCGGGTCAGTTTGGCTATCTGCTGGACCAGGGCGATGCCGCCGTCCATGGACTGGTTGTCGTGGGAGAGGACGGCCACCGAGACGTTCACGTCGCCGTCGTCGGAGGTCACTCTGCCGATCGTGTTGACGGCCCACAGGCCGCCGTCGGCGGAGCGGGTGTCCCAGCCATTTTTCACGGTGGTGGTCTCGCCGGACTTCGCGATCGACGGGACGCCCCAGTCCTGCTCGGAGCTGACGGTGTTCATCAGGGTGAACGCGGTCTTGCGGGAGTCGGAGTCGAGCGGGCCCTTGGTGTCGACCAACTCTGACAGCAGGCGGATCTGGTCGTCGGCGGTGGTGCGGGTCAGGCCCCACGAGCTGTTCACTGCGGTCTGGCTGAGGCCGAGCCGCTTGTTGCACTTGGTGACGCCGCTGCGGGCGCCGACGTGCTGGAACAGCGAGGTGGCGGCGTTGTTGTCGCTCAGCCGGATCATCGGCTTGGCCAGCGCCATCTCGCCCGAGGTCGGGTCGTGGCCGGCGTCCTGGTCGTGCAGCAGCATGCAGGCGAGGATCTGGGCCTTCACGATGCTCGCGGTGTCGTACTTCTCGGTGCCGCGGTACGCGTACTGCTGGCCGGTCTTCTTGTCGAGGACGGCGACCGAGAACTCGGGCGAGGTGCCGTCGAGCTTCTTCAGCGCCGCGTTGAGCTGCGCGACCCGCTTGGCCCGGTCGGCCTTGGCCCGCTCCTCGGGGCTGGGCCCGGTCGGCGTGGGTGACGCCTTGGACGACGGGGAGTCACCACGGATCAGGGAGCTGGGCGAGAGGCTGCTGGTGCCGCCGTCCTTGCCGGCGAGGCCCGCCACGATGAGGCCTCCGCCGCCGAGAATCACTGCCGCAGCCACAGCAAAGATCGCGAATCGGTTGCGCCGCACCCGTGCATACTGCCGTCTCGAGCCGCGGTTATCAAACGAGACGCCGCGGTTATCAAGCGAGACGCCTCGGTTATCAAACGAGACGGCATGGTTGTCAACGAGACGCCGCGGTTGTCAAACGAGAGACCGCGGGTATCAAACGAGACCGCGGCGCATCACCACGCGGCGGGGCGACGGCCGGGCCACCTCGTGGAAGCCGCACGCGGCGAACAGGCCCTCGGTGCCCAGGTAGCGATCGTCCCGATGAGGGCCGGGCCCGGCCAGCGGAAAGCCCTCGACGGCGGTCGCGCCGTGCGCGCGGGCGGCCTCGACCGCCGCGAGGCCGTCGCCGGCCTCGCCGACGACCTCGATCTCGGGATCCTCCTGGAGCGTGTAGCGCATGAGCGCGCGGAAGGCCGCAACGTCATCGCACACGAGGACCCTGATCGTCGCCAAAGCGCAGTCAGGGTAGCGGCGCCGTCCGGGAGGGCACCTAGGTTGTCCGGGCATGCCGCCGCTCATCACCCGCGACGAGGCGCTGCGCCTCGGCGAGCTCGACGCGCATGCCGACATCGAAGCGCTCGTCGAGCGCGCGTGGCAGGCGCGCACCGATCGCTTCGCGGACAGCACCGACATGTGCTCACTGGTCAACGCGAAGTCCGGCGGATGCGCCGAGGACTGCGGGTTCTGCGCGCAATCGCGCTTCGCCGAGGCCGAGACGCCGATGCACGCGATGATGGAGCCCGAGCAGATGCTCGAGCACGCGCGGGCGGCCGAGGCGGCCGGCGCGCACCGCTTCTGCATGGTCACGCAGGGCCAGGGACTGTCGCGGCGCGACTTCGAGAAGGTCCTCGCCGGCGCGCGGCTGGTGGCCGAACATACGAACCTCAAGCGCTGCGCCTCCATCGGCCACATGAGCGCCGAGCGCGCCGAGGCGCTGCGCGAAGCCGGCATCCAGCGCGTCCATCACAACGTCGAGACCGCCGAGTCCTACTACGACGAGGTCTCAACAACGGTCCGCTACGAGGCGCGCCTGCGCACCATCGACGCCGTCCGCGAGGCCGGCCTCGAGACCTGCGTCGGCGGGATCCTCAACCTCGGCGAGTCGCGCGCCCAGCGCGTCGAGATGGCCTTCCAGCTCGCCGAGATCGACCCGACCTCGGTGCCGATCAACCTGCTCAACCCGCGCCCGGGCACGAAGTTCGGCGACCGCGAGCACATGGATCCCTGGGAGGCGGTGAAGTGGATCGCGATCTTCCGCCTCATCCTCCCCGGCGCGCTCTTCCGCCTGTGCGGCGGGCGCGTTGAGAACCTCGGCGAGCTACAGCCACTCGCCGTCAAGGCGGGGCTCAACGGCGTGATGATGGGCAACTTCCTGACCACGCTGGGCTCCACGCCCGACGAGGACCGCGCGATGTTCACCGACCTCGGGCTCAACGTCGCGCGCCAGCTCGACAACGGCGCCAACCCGCGCCCGGACAACCGCTCTGGCTGGCTGGACGGCGACACGCCGCAGCCGGAGCACGAGACCCCGCTCGACCTCCACATCCGCATGTGGGACCCGTCGAAGCAGCTGCGCTTCAAGAGCAAGCCCTCGGTGCCCGCCAGACCCGACGGCGCACCCAACGCCTGGCCCAGCAAAGCGGCCTGAGGAGGGCCTCTCCACGTGACCGAGATCCATGAGCGCCTGCAAGAGCTCAAGGAGCTCGGGCTCTACCGGCGGATGCGCATGATCAGCGGCCCGCAGGGACCGCGCGTCGTGCTCGACGGCAAGCCCGTGCTGCTGCTGTGCTCGAACAACTACCTCGGGCTCGCCGACCACCCGCGCGTGCGCGAGGCGGCGGCGGACGCGGCGATGCGCTGGGGCGTGGGCTCAGGCGCGTCGCGCCTGGTGTCGGGAACGATGACCGTCCACCGTCGCCTGGAGGAGCGCATCGCCGAGTTCAAGCACGCGCAGGCGGCGCTGCTCTACGGATCGGGCTACCTGGCGAACATCGGCGTGATCACCGCGCTGGCCGGCGCGGGGAAGGTCGTGCTCTCCGACGAGCTCAACCATGCGTCGATCATCGACGGCTGCCGGCTGTCGCGCGCGGAGACCTTCGTCTACCGCCACGGCGACGTCGAGCACCTCGCGTGGGGCCTGAGGGAGGCCGAGGGCCGCGGCGCGCTCATCGTCACCGACGCGGTCTTCTCGATGGACGGCGACGTCGCGCCGCTCGCCGAGATCGTCGAGCTCGCGCGGCGCCACGGGGCGCGCGTCATGGTCGACGAGGCCCACGGCACCGGCTGCGTGGGCCCCGGCGGGCGCGGCGCCGTGGCCGAGGCGGGTGTCGAGGACGAGGTCGACGTGATCGTCGGCACGCTGAGCAAGGCGCTGGGCGCCTACGGCGCGTTCGCCGCCTGCGACCACGAGCTCTCGCAGCTGCTCGTCAACAGCTCGCGGCCGTTCATCTTCTCCACCGCGCCGCCGCCGCCCGCGGTGGCGGGCGCGCTCGCCGCGCTGGAGCTGCTGATCGAGCAGCCTCAGCGCGTCGACAAGCTGCAGGCCAACGCCGACGTCCTGCGCGAGGAGCTGGCCCGCGAGCGCTTCGACGTCTCGGGCTCGACGACCCAGATCGTCCCGCTGGTGGTCGGAGACGCCAAGCAGGCGATGCGCATCTGCGAGCTGGCGATCGAGCGCGGGGTATTCGCCCAGGCGATCCGGCCGCCGACCGTTCCCGAGGGCACGTCGCGGCTGCGCCTGGCGGTCATGGCGTCGCACAGCCGCGCCGAGCTGCGCGAGGCTGCGCAGGTGCTCGGCCGCGCGGCGCTGCAGGCCGGTTGGCGCCCGGGCGACGGCGTCCCGCTCGTGGCCGCGCGCGAGGAAGCAGCCGCGCGCGGGTCGCGGCCGTTCGACTTCGAGCAGCAGGCTGCCTGAGCGCGGGCTCTTCGTCACCGGTACCGACACCGGCGTCGGCAAGACCGTGCTGGCCGCGTCCCTCGTGGCCGCGCTGCGGGCCGAGGGCGTCGACGCGGCTGCGTTCAAGCCGGTGGTCACCGGGATCGACGAGCCCGATGGCAGCCCGCCCACCCGCCCGGCCGATCACGAGCTGCTCGCCGCTGCGGCCGGGCGCGCGGCCTTCGAGGTCGCGCCGTTGCGCTTCGGGCCCCCGGTGTCGCCGCACCTCGCGGCCGAGATGGCGGGCACGGCGATCGAGCCGGCCTTGCTGGTGGCCGCTGCGCGCGCCGTGCCGGCCGGCACGCTGGTCGTCGAGGGCGTCGGCGGGCTGCTCGTCCCTTTCACGCTCGGCTACACGATCCGCGACTTCGCGCTCGACCTCGGCTGGCCGGTCGTCATCGCCGCCCGGCCCGGGCTGGGGACGATCAACCACTCGCTGCTGACCGTCGAGGCGGCGCGCGCGGCCGGGCTCGACGTCCGCGCCGTCGTGCTCACCCCGTGGCCGGACCGGCCGTCGGCGATGCAGATCTCCAACGCCGAGGCGATCCGTCAGCTCGGGCGCGTCGAGGTCGCCGCGCTGCCCGAGGTCGGGGTCGAGGTCCCCCAGCTCGCGGCGGCCGGAGCGACCTTGCCGTACGAGCGCTGGCTGCGCGGCCGCCTCAGCCCGTAGAGCAGGCCGGCGATGACGATGCCGGCGCCGATGAGCTCGGGCGCCGACGGCCGCTCGCCGAGGGTGAGCGCCGCGGCGGCGATGCCGAAGATCGGGACGAGCAACGTGAACGGCGCGACGGCGGCGGTGGGATAGCGGCGCAGCAGCCCGCTCCACGCCGCGAAGCCGAAGAGCGTCGACGGGCCGACGATGTAGGCCAGCGCAGCGATGCCGCCGAGGTCGATTCCGCGCAGCGCGTCGCCGATCTGCTGCTGACCCTCGAAGGCGAACGAGAGGCCGAGGAGGGGCAGCGGCGCGACGAGGCTCGCCCAGACCATGAGCGCCAGGCCGTCGGGCGGCTGGGCCACTCGCGTGCAGACGTTCGACACGCCCCACATCGCGGCGGCGGCGATGACGAGCAGGAAGGGCAGCACCGGCGCCGAGCCGGCCCGGTCGGTGGCGATGATCGCCAGCCCCACGAGGGCGATCGAGGCGCCGGCGACCTGCGCGCGCCGCGGCCGCTCGCCGAGGGCCACGCCGGCGAACGCCACGGTGAAGATCACCTGCGTCTGCAGCACCAGCGAGGAGAGGCCGGCCGGCATGCCCTCGTTGATGGCCACGAACAGCAGCCCGAAGCTGCCGACGCCGAGCGACGCGCCCACGGCGAGCACCCAGCGCCACGGCACCCGCGGGCGCCCGACGAGGAACACGGCAGGGATGGCCACGAAGGTGAAGCGCATCGCGGAGAACAGCAGCGGCGGGAAATGCTGCAGGCCGGCGTGGATGACGACGAAGTTCACGCCCCAGACGACCGCGATGAGGAGGGCGAGGGCGCTGTGGCGAGCGGTCATCGCTCCCGAGTCTGACCGTCGGCGAACGTTCAGTCCAGCGCAAGTTCCTTGACCCGATCCGTAAGATCGGCTGCATGATCGATGTGCGTCGCCTGCGCGTGCTTCGCGCCCTCGCCGACCACGGCACGGTCGCGGCCGGCGCCCAGGCGCTGCACCTCACGCCGTCGGCGGTCTCCCAGCAGCTCGCCGCGCTCGAGCGCGAGGTCGGCCAGCCGATCGTCGAGAAGCGCGGGCGCGGGCTGATCCTGACCGGCGCCGGCGAGGTGCTCCTCGAGCACGCCCACGCGCTGTTCGCGCAGCTCGAGCTCGCCGAGGCCGACGTCGCCGCCCACGGCCGCGGCGAGCTGGGCACCGTCGTCGTCGGCGCCTTCCCCACCGCGCTTGCGGCGATCGCGGCCCCCGCCGCGCGGGCACTCGCCACGACCCATCCGCGACTGCGGCTCGAGCTGCTCGACGTCGAGAGCCCGCACTGCTTCGCCGCGCTCGTCGAGGAGCGCATCGACCTGGCGATCTCGATGCAGTCCGAGAGCGCGCCCGCCGTCGACGACCCGCGCTTCTCGCGCCGGCCGCTGCTCGACGACCCGCTCGACGCCGTCCTCCCGCGCGACCATCCGCTCGCCGGCCGCCCGGCGATCGCGCTCGGCGCGCTGGCGACCGAGACCTGGGTCGGCCCGAGCCCGGGGACCTCGTGCCTGGAGGTGACGCTCGCCGGCTGCGCGGCGGCCGGGTTCGTTCCCCCGCTCGTCCACCGCACCAACGACTTCGCGACGATCATGACCTTCGTCGCCGCCGGGCTCGGTGTCGCGCTCGTCCCCCGGCTGGCGCAGGACCGCGTCCCGGCGGGCGTCGCGATCGTCCCCCTGCGCGGGCCCCCGCCGGCCCGGCGCGTCTTCGCGGCCACGCGCCGCGGCAGCGAGGCGCGGCCCGTGCTCGCCGCCACCCGCGAGGCGCTCGAGGCCGCCGCAGCGCTCGCCGCACCGCGACCCGCCCGGGCTGCGTAGCTCGCGCGACCGGTAGCTTCGGCCGATGCCCGGCATCCGGCTCGATCACGTCGTCATCGCGGTCAGCGACTGGGAGGCCGCCAACGCCTTCTACGGAGAGGTCTGCGGCGCCGAGGTCATCGCCCACGAGGACGAGCCGGCCCGCTGGCGCTACCGCTTCGGCGACCAGGTGCTCAACGTCCACGGCCCGGGCATGTCTCCCGGACCGGTGGCGCGGGTGCGCGTCGCCCCCGGCAACTGCGACCTGTGCCTCGTGTGGCCCGGCCCGATCGAGGCAGCCGCCGAGCACCTGCGCGCGCACGGCATCGAGGTCGAGGAGGGCCCGGTCGCACGCAACGGCGCGCGCGGCTGGGGGATGAGCGTGTACTTCCGCGACCCCGACGGCTCGCTCCTGGAGTTCCTGTCCTACGACTGAACGCCGATCGCGCCGAGCAGCAGCGGTAGCGACCGGTGCAGCTCGCGCTGCCAGTACGGCCAGTCGTGCACGCCCGGGCCGTAGAAGTCGGCGCGGACGGGGATGCGCAGGTGGCGCAGCCGCGCGACGAACGCGCGCGACTCGCCGAGCACAGTTGTCTCGGTGGGGTCGCGCGAGGCTCGTCGGCTGCGATCGAGCGGACCGGGCCTGCCGTCGCCCGATGAGACGAAGAGCGACGTCCCGTGCAGCTTCGCGGCGAGGCTCGTCGGGTCGTGGGCGGCCCATTGCGCGCGATCGGCCACCGGATCGCCCCAGATGTCTGCGGGATCGCTCGTGTGCGCGGCGAAGAGGCCCATGAGCACGCGGTCGTCGCGCAGCGGGCTGAGCAGCCCGGAGTAGGAGGCGGCCGCCGTGAACATGCCGGGGTGGCGCGCCGCGTAGGCCATCGCGCCCAGGCCGCCCATCGACAGCCCGGCGATCGCTCGCCGCGGCCCCGCTGCGTAGTCGCGCTCGAGGATCCGGCGCAGCTCGGCGAGGTGGAAGGTCTCCCAGGCCGGCGCTCCGCGGCGGCCGTGGTTGAGCCAGTCCGAGTAGAAGCCGACCTCGCCGCCGGAGGGCATGACGACGAGCACGTCGCGCAGCGCGGCGATGCGGGCGATGTCCGTCTCGCGCTCCCAGCTGTCGTAGGTGTCGCAGCAGCCGTGCAGCAGGAAGAGGACCGGCCACGTGCGATCCCGCCGTCCGGCGGCCCAGCCGTCGGGCGTGAGCAGGCGGACCTGGGCAGTCGTGTCCAGGGCCACAGAGCGGATCGTCAGGTCGACGACACGCGGCGCGACCTGCGTGCGCTGGACGACGCGCGCGACCGGCGCGGCCGCGGTCGGCGGGCGCGCGGCGTGCCCCGAGCTCCCGCACGCGCAGACGCACAGGGCTGCGAGCACGGCAAGCGACGCGGTGACCCGTGCCACGACTAGCGCTCGCCGTCGGCGGCGACCTTGACGATGGATGCGTCGATGAGCCACTCGACCGGTGCCCTGTCGTCCGTGTAGACCGAGCCGCCGCGCAGCGCCGGAGCCAGCCGGTCCGCCGCCGCCGCGGTCACGCTGGCCAGATCGGGCGCCATCGCGCGCGTGGCGACGTGCATCCTCGCCCGCGACGCGTCTGCGTTGGTGCCCAGCAGCACGGTGTTCAGCGAGCGCACCGCGTCGCGCAGCACCGTGCGGAAGGCGGTGGCCATCGTCGCGCTCAGCACCTTCTCCAGGCGGTCCGACGAGCTCGGATGGCCGACGTTGATGAGCACCACGCCGCGGGGCGTGAGGTGATCGCGGACCTCGGCGAAGAACTCCTTGGTCGTCAGGTAGAACGGGATGTAGGGCTGGCGGTAGGCATCGACCACGATGACGTCCCAGCGCGCCGAAGACCGGCGCAGGAACGGCCGCGCGTCGGCGGTGTGCAGGCGCAGCCGCGGGCCGTGCAGGTCGAACAGCCGCCTGCCGACGTCGGTGAGGGCGGCGTCGATCTCGACGCCGTCGACCCATGTGGCCGGGAAGTAGTGGCCGTAGGCGCGCGCGGTCGTGCCCGCCGCGTTGCCGAGGATCGCGACCGACCGCGGCGGCTGCGACGAGGTCGCGAACGGCAACGCGAGCATCTCGTCCCAGTAGTTGTCGGTCAGCCAGGTGCCCGGGCGGTAGAGCGAGTGGATCGCCTCCCCCTCGTTGAGCTCCAGGCGCCGCTCGCCGTCGGTGTCCTGGACCACTCGCGCGTACTGGTACTCGGTCTCGCGGTCCCAGATCACCTTCCCGCTGCCGGTCGCCTTGACCGTGCCGACCGGGATCGCCAGCAGCAGCGCGACACCCACGGGCGCCAGCACGTAGCGGCGGCCCAGCGCCGGCACCGCGACGATCGCCAGCGCCAGCGCGAAGGCCAGGAAGGTGCGGCGCGTGCCGACCAGCGGGATGAGCAGGAGCGCCGAGAGGAAGGTACCGGCCAGCGAGCCGAGCGTCGAGATCGCGTAGAGGCGCCCGGCCACGCGCCCGGCCTCCTCGACCGTTCGCACGCTGAGGCGCACCGCGTACGGCGCGACCGCGCCGAGCAGGAGCACCGGCGCGGCGACGAGCGCGAGGACGGCGATGAGCGAGCCCACGAACGCGCCCGCCTCGACGCGGTCGAGCGCCTCGACGGAGATGCGCAGGAACGGCGCGGCGACGAAGGGCACCAGCGACAGCAGCGCCGCGGCGCCCAGGACGACCTTGCTCAGGCCGCCGATCGTCGGGTCGCGGTCGGCCAGCCGGCCGCCCACGAAGTAGCCGGCGCTGAGCGCCACGAGGACGGTCGCGATCGTGTTGGCCCACACGATCGTCGACGCTCCGAACCACGGCGCGAGCAGGCGCGCAGCGGCGATCTCGGCGCCGAGGGAAGCAGCGCCGACCACGGCGGCGAGGACTTCGATGCGGCGCGCCGGCACGGGGCCACAGCGTATGGGGTTCGTCCGCGGGCGGAGCTAGCTTGCGGGCACGATGCGGATGACCCCCAAGGAGCTCGCCGATCTGGACCGCCGGCACCTCTGGCACCCCTTCACCCAGCAGCAGGGCTGGATGGAGGAGGACTTCCCGATCATCGAGTCGGCTGACGAGACGACGCTCTACGACACCGAGGGCAACGCCTACATCGACGGCGTCTCCTCGCTGTGGTGCAACATCCACGGGCACCGCCACCCGGCGATCGACATCGCGATCAAGGACCAGCTCGACCGCGTCGCGCACTCGACGATGCTCGGCCTCTCGCACGCGCCCGCGGCGCGGCTGGCGAAGGAGCTTGTCGAGCTCGCGCCCGACGGGCTGAGCCGCGTCTTCTTCTCCGACAACGGGTCGACGGCGTGCGAGATCGCGCTGAAGATGGCCTACCAGTGGCACCACCAGCGCGGCGAGTGGTGGCGGGCCGGCTTCGTGTGCCTGCGCAACAGCTACCACGGCGACACGCTGGGCTCGGTGTCGGTCGGCGGGATCGAGCTGTTCCACTCGCTCTATCGCCCGCTGCTCTTCGACGTCTGGCAGGCCGAGCCGGGCGACGTCGAGTCGATGCGCACACTGCTGGCCGAGCACGCCGAGCGCTGCGCGGCGGTGATCGTCGAGCCGCTCGTGCAGGGCGCCGCGGGCATCCACGTCCAGCCCGAGGGCTACCTGCGCGCGGTGCGCGAGCTGTGCGACGACTTCGGCGTCTTCCTCATCTGCGACGAGGTCGCCACCGGCTTCGGGCGCACCGGCACCATGTTCGCCTGCGAGCACGAGGGCGTCTCACCGGACCTGATGTGCATCGCGAAGGGGCTGACGGGCGGCTACCTGCCGCTGGCGGCGACGCTGACGAGCGAGCGCGTGTACGAGGGCTTCCTCGGGCGCCACGAGCAGTTGCGCACCTTCTTCCACGGCCACACCTACACGGGCAACCCGCTGGCCTGCGCGGCCGCGCTGGCCACGCTGCGGATCTTCGAGCAGGAGCGCACGCTGGAGCGCCTGCAGCCGAAGATCGCGCAGCTCGGCGAGCTGCTCGACCAGCACGTGACGCCGCTCCCCGTGGTTCGCGAGGTCCGCCGTCGCGGCTTCATGGTCGGCATCGAGCTGGAGGGCTTCCCGCTCGAGGCCCGGATCGGCCACCGGGTGACGCTCGAGGCGCGCTCGCGCGGGGCGATCATCCGCCCGCTCGGCGACACCGTCGTGCTCATGCCGCCCCTGTCGATCGAGCCCGTCGAGCTGCGCCGTCTCGTGGAGATCACCGCGGCCGCGATCTCTGCCGCCGCGGGAGCCGCGACCCTCGCTGCGGCCGCCTAGTCCTCGTAGGGCGAGAAGTCGCGCTTTCGCGCGCCGCACACCGGACAGAACCAGGTATCCGGGATGTCGTCGAACGACGTGCCCGGAGGGATGCCGCCGTCGGGGTCGCCGTCGGCCGGGTCGTAGATGAACCCGCACGACTCGCAGATCCACTTCTGGGCGGTGGTCGTCTCCGTCATGGGCCGCAGGGTACCTTTCGTGCGGTGGACTTCGATCGCCCGCCGCCCGGCGAGGAGCTGAACCTCACCGGGGAGGTGGCCGTCCCGCGCGAGGCGGCAACGGTCATCGTGCTGCGCGGAGGAAGCGAGACGCTCGAGGTGCTGCTCGTCCAGCGCACGTCGAGCGCTCGCTTCATGGGCGGCATCTGGGTCTTCCCCGGCGGAGCGATCGACGCCGCCGACGGCGAGGGCGACGTCGCCCAGCGCGCGGCGGCCGTGCGCGAGCTCGAGGAGGAGGCGGGGATCGCCATCGACGACCCCGGCCGGCTCGTGCGCTTCTCGCGCTGGATCACCCCCGCCGAGGTCTCCCGCCGCTTCGACACGCACTTCTTCCTCGCGCCGATGCCCGACGGCCAGGAGGCGAGCATCGACGGCGCGGAGGTCGTCGCCTTCGGCTGGTACACGCCGGCGGCGGCGCTCCAGGCCCACCGGGCCGGCGCCATCGAGCTGGTCTTCCCCACCATCAAGCACCTCGAGCAGCTGGCGCAGTTCGCCAGCGCCGAGGCGGTCCTGGCCTACGCTCGGGGCCGCGCCGTCGGACCGGTCCAGCCGCGCGTCATCAGCGAGGGCGAGCACACCCGGATCGTGCTTCCCGGCGAGCCGGGCTACGACGACTGACGACGCCTTTCGAACACGGCCGCACGGGCGCTACGATCGCGGCGCACATGGAGAGGTCGCTGCCACAGGAGCTCCTCGACGTCTTCGACCGCTCGACCGCCGCCGACCTGGTCACGATCGACCGCGGCGGCCGGCCGATGGCGTGGGCGGTCCAGCCCTCGTTCGACCAGCACGCCGTGTGCATCGAGATGGCCGCCGTGCCCGGCGAGCACGACACCCACGTCGCGCTGCTGTTCGCGAGCGACGCGCCGCAGCCGATGGTCCTCGTCCAGGGGACCGCGCAGGCGCGGGTGGCCGCCCTGCGCGTCAGGCCCGAGCGCGTGTACGTCTGGGAACGCGCCGACCTCGAGGCCGAGCCCGAGCTCTACGACTCGCACGTCGAGGAGGTCCGCTCGGCCCACAACGAGGAGCCCGAGGTCGACCACGCGCCGCCCGAGGGCGGGCCGAGCGCGTGGGACGAGCGCCTTGCCGCGCTGGGCACCACGCACGAGCGCGCGGTCCTGGCCTTCGTCGGCCCCGACGGCTTCCCGTTCGCGGTCAGCGTCCCGGTGCGGGCCGATGCTGCGGCCGGCGTCGTGCGCATCGGCGCCGACCCCGTCGGGGCGCCGATCGAGACCGGCATCGCCTGCCTGTGCGCCGCGGACCTCCGCGTGCGCGGCGACCTCGAGGAGGACCACGGCGGCTGGACGCTGCGGCCTCACGCGATGGTCGGCGCCACCGAGGGCTAGATGACCGGGCTCACCGTCGCGGTCACCGGGCCCACCGGCGACCTCGGACGGGCGTTCGTCCGCGCGCTGGAGCGCGCGCCGGAGGTCGAGCGGATCGTCGGCATGGCCAGGCGGCCCTTCGATGCGCAGGCCCACGGCTGGACGCGCACGGAGTACCGCCGTGGCGACGTGCTCGACCGCGCCTCGGTCGAGCGGCTCCTCGAGGGCGCCGACGTCGTCGTGCACCTCGCGTTCATCGTCGTCAAGGCCGGCGACGAGACGCGCCACATCAACGTCGAGGGGTCGCGCAACGTCTTCGAGGCGGCCGCGGCCGCCGGCGCACGCCGGCTGGTCTACGCCAGCTCGGTGGCGGCCTACGGGTTCCCGGAAGCAGACGGGCTGCTCACCGAGGACCTCCCCGCGCTCGGGTACGCGCGCCACCCCTACTCCGCGCACAAGGCGGAGGTCGAGGGCGAGCTGGCCGTCGCTTTGGAGGGCTCCGAGACCGACGCTTGGGTCCTTCGCCCGTGCATCGTCGCCGGGCCCGACGCGCCGACGCTCATCGAGCAGGCGCGCTGGCCGGACCGCCTCCCGGGCCCGCTCGCTGCGCTGGCGGGCTCGGTCGGCGTGCTCCCCGACCCCGGTGTGCCGTTCCAGCTCGTCCACCACGACGACGTCGCCTGCGCCCTGTGCGCCGGCGTGGTCGGCCGCGGCGAGCCCGGCGCGTACAACCTCGCCGCCGACGGCGAGGTGACCATGCGCGACCTCGCCCAGGCGATGGGCTACCGAACGGTCCCAATGCCGCGCGTGGCCGTCGACGTCGCCGCGGAGGTCGTCGCCCGGCTGTCGTTCATGCCCGAGGAGGCGACGTGGGTAGAGGCCCTGCGCAAGCCGGTCCTCATGGACACGAGCAAGGCGCGCAGGCTGCTGCGCTGGCGCCCGCGCCATGACGCGCGCGAGACGCTCGACCTGACAGTCAGCGCGCGATCTCGGTGACCGGCACGCCGAAGCGCTGCTGCGCCTCGCCGAGGACGTCCTCCTCGCGATAGCGCGCGCGGTCCTCGTTGCGGACGAAGACCACCACGCGGTCGGCGGGGTAGGTGGCCAGCGCGTCCTGGAGGGCGACGAGCGGCTCGCTCTCGCCCGTGGTCGCGCGGGCCCTGGCGCCGCGCTCGCGCAGCTGGGCGGCGGTCTGCTCGGCGGCCGATTCGGCCTCCGCGATCGCCTCGTCGGCGTCGGAGACCCAGAAGGCCATCGGCGACTCGTTGACCGCCGGCGAGACCACGAGCACCTCAGCGCCCTGGAGGTCGTCGTCGGGCAGCGCCCTGCGGACGTCGTCGGCGTCGACGGGATCGGTGGCCAGCACGAGGAGCTTCACGAACGCGGGGCTACCCCGCCCCCGCGCGGCGGAATCAGGCGCGGACGAGGTCCTCGCGGCCGGCGTTCTGCAGCAGCGCCTGGTAGCGCGTGCGCACCGGCTCGACCAGCGGGACGAGCTTGAGGATCTTGGCCACCGGCCCGCGCGCGCTGATCTCCCCGCGGGCCAGCGCGACGGTGACGTTGACCTTCCCCAGCCAGAAGCGGTGGGCGGTGTCGGCGTCCATGGCCAGCACCACCTCGGGGCGCAGCTCGGTGACCCCGAAGTCGACGACGAGGTCCTCGGACTCGAGCGCCTTGAACGTCAGCTGCGAGTCCGGACGGCGCATGCGGATCTGCACCACCGTGTCCGTGGCCTTGAGACGAGCGCCCAGATCCGGGTCGGCGACGATGTCCTCGAAGAGGCGCCCGAGGTGCGCGTAGACGTCCTCGGCGTCCTTGAAGTAGGGCATCGCGCGGGAGCTTAGTAGCCTGCGCCGCATGGACGACGCCCGGATCAGCGAGCACATCGAGCAGCTCGTGGCCGAGGAGCACAGGCTCTACGAGTCGCACTCCGAGGGCGACGGCCTCTCGCCCGCCGAGCACGACCGGCTGGAGCGCATCAGGGTCGAGCTCGACCGCTACTGGGTGCTCCTGCGTCAGCGCCGCGCCCGCGAGCGGGCGGGCCTGGATCCCGAGTAGCGCGCCAGATAGGTTCGCGGCATGGCGACCGCGATCCAGACAATGAGGAACTTCATCGACGGCGAGTGGGTCGACCCGGCCGAGGGTCGCACCGATCCCGTCTACAACCCCGCGACGGGCGAGGAGATCGCCCAGGCGCCGAGCTCGACGCAGGAGGACGTCGATCGCGCGGTCGCCGCAGCCCGCGCCGCGTTCGAGGGCGGCTGGGGCACGACGACCCCGGCCGCGCGCGCCACCGCGATCCTCGCCATCGCCGACGCGATCGAGGAGCACGCCGACGAGATCACCGAGCTCGAGGCCGCCAACGCCGGCAAGCCGTTCGGGGTCTTCAAGGCCGACGAGATCCCGGCGATGGTCGACAACCTGCGCTTCTTCGCGGGCGCGGCGCGCTGCATGGAGGGCAAGGCGGCGGGCGAGTACCTCCAGGGCTACACCTCGATCATCCGCCGCGAGCCGGTCGGCGTCGTCGGGCAGATCGCGCCGTGGAACTACCCGATCATGATGGCGGTCTGGAAGATCGGCCCGGCGCTGGCGACCGGCAACACGATCGTCCTCAAGCCGGCCCCGACGACGCCGCTGAGCACGCTGAAGCTCGCCGAGCTGTGCGCCGAGTTCCTGCCCAAGGGCGTGCTGAACGTGATCGCCGGCGGCAACGACGCCGGCGCGGCGCTCGTCGAGCACGCAGACGTCGACATGGTCTCGCTCACGGGCTCGGTCGAGACGGGCAAGTGGGTCGCCGAGCACGCCGCGCGGACGCTCAAGCGGGTGCACCTCGAGCTCGGAGGCAAGGCGCCCGTCGTCGTCTTCGACGACGTCGAGCTCGACGGCGTGCTCGAGACGATCGCCGCCGCCGGCTACTACAACGCCGGCCAGGACTGCACCGCCGCCACGCGCGTCCTGGCCGCCAAGGGCGTCGTCGACGACGTGGTCAACGGGCTGGCCGGCAGGTCCTCGGCCTACGTCACCGGCGACACGCGCTCGCCCGACACCACGCTGGGGCCGCTGAACTCTGCCCGCCAGCGCGACCGCGTCGAGGGCTTCCTCGAGCGCACCCCGTCGCACGCCGAGATCGTCACGGGCGGCCGCGAGCCCGACCTCCCCGGCTTCTTCCTCGAGCCGACCGTCATCGCCGGCCTGCAGCAGGACGACGAGCTGATCCAGCGCGAGATCTTCGGGCCCGTCATCACCGTCCAGCCGTTCTCAGATGAGGAGCAGGCGATCAAGTGGGCCAACGGGACGCCGTACGGCCTGGCCGCCTCGGTATGGACGCGCGACGTCGGCCGCGCGCTGCGGGTCTCCAACGCGCTGCGCTTCGGGTGCGTGTGGATCAACGACCACATCCCGTTCGCCAGCGAGATGCCGCACGGCGGCTACGGCGAGTCCGGTTACGGCAAGGACCTGTCGATGTACGCGCTCGAGGACTACACGCAGATCAAGCACGTCATGGCCTCGCTGCGCTAGCTCGCGGCCCCAGCGTCAGCCGGGCAGCTCCACCACGACGCGACAGCCCTGGGGCCGCGCCGGCTCGGCGCGCAGCGCGCCGCCGTGGCGATCGACGATCCGGCGCGCGAGGTCGAGGCCGGCGCTGCAGTCGCCGGTGCCCTCGTCGAGCACCTCCAGCCGCACGCCCGACGGCGCCGCGCGCGCCGCCAACGTGACGATGCCGCCCGGCGGAGAACGCCGGGCGGCCTGGGCGATGAGCTCGGCCACCGCGCGATGCAGCGACTCTGGATCGCCGACCGTGCGCAATCGAGGTGGTGCGACGTCGACGAGCACCTCGACCCCCTCGAGCACCGGCCGGACGTCGTGTGCGACCCGGGTGAGCAGCGCCCGCACGCCGAAGGTGTGGGGCGCGTCCGCCGCGGGCTCGACCGGGGGTGCGACGCCGGTCGCGCCGGCCACCAGCACGCCCAGTGCCAGCCCCAAGACGAGCGCGACCGGCGCGCAGGCCAGCGGTTCCATCCCGGCCGCGACGCCCGCGACGACGCCGAGCGCCGTCACCGGCGCTGCGGTGAGGATCAGCGCTCCGATCCGTGGCTTGTTCGCGGGCTGAAGTTCCATGTGACGTTCGACTGACGTGTGCTGCGTGGCGCCAGCCACGGCTCCGGTCCTCGAGGAGGGATGCGTGAGGACCGGAGCGCGCGGCTTGGCAAGACGGCGAGGGGGTCGGGCCGTCCCCCCGGATGCCCGACCCACGTCCGCCTGTTGCCCCCCGGCGGCCCTGCCTCGCCCTAGCTCATCGCCTCACTGGACCGTGGGGGTATCTGCCCCGGGGCGATGAAGCCGGCTGTGAAGCTGTCGGTGGTACGGATGCCCGGCCGCGACGTGCGCGGCTGGTCGCGGCGGCGCAGCGTGCGCTCGTCGGCGGCCTGGCGCAGCGCGGTGCCCTCGCTGGCCAGCAGGATCAGCATCAGGCGGCGGGCATGTTCGCGGCTGGTCATGCCCCGGGGGCGTGACTTGCCGTGGAACGGTGTTCAAAGGGCAGGCAGGGCCCGCAGCGCCGCGATGCTCGGCACGAAGAGGTACTCGCCGCCCCGGCACTGCACGCACGAGCGCATGAGCGACGCGATCTGCGGCGGATGGCCCTCGATCATGTGGCGCATCGGCGGGCCCGCCGCGCCGACGATCGGATCGCGCTCGGCGCCGAGCCGGAAGGCGTTGCCGTCGTTGCACCAGCGCTCCTGGACGATCTCGAACTGGCGCGCGATGGATGCCTGCAGGCAGACGAAGAGCAGCCCGCGCGGCGCGCCGTCGTCGAGTGCCCCCTCGGCCAGCGGCCGGCCGTAGGGCATGCCGCGGCGCAGGATCCGGTGGCGGGCGCTCAGCCGCCCCTCCCATCCGAGAGCGTCGCGCGGGTTCGTGCGGCGCACGTGGGCGCCGCGCGGCGTGCGTAGGCCCAGCGGATCGTCGCCGTAGCGAAAGTCATTGGCACGGGCCTTGTCGTTGCCGAGTACCGGGTCAGGCCCGTCGGGCCGCAGGGCGAGCGGACTGCCGTCGCGCCAGCGTCCGACGAGCTTGGCGGCGAGCAGCTCGGGGTCGAGTCCGAGCCTCGTAGCCTGCTGGGCGAGCTGCGCGCGGAAGGTCGCAACGTCCTGGTGGAGCTTGCGCCACACCATGAACGTCGCGTTGCGGTGAAACGGCGGCGGGGGCGCCGGCGCCGTGGCGCCGTCCTCGTCCTCGTAGCCGAGCACGAACTCGCCGGGCTTGATCGGCCGCCAGCGCAGGCGACTCATCGGCCACTGAGGGTGGCGCTTGTAGGGGATGCCCTGGCCCGGAACCTCCTGGCGCGCGACGCCCTCGATCGCCGGCTGCGAGAAGCCGTCGGTGAAGCCGAAGTGCTCCCGCGCGTCGCCGAGCAGGCCCGCGGGCTCCGCGTGCACCAGCTCGAGGCCGCCCGCGGAGAGCTCGCGCTCCCAACGCTCGGCCTCTGCCGCGAGCGCGTCGGCGTCCTGGCCGTGGACGACGAACAGGATCTCCAGCTCGCGCAGATCGTCGTCGAAGCCCTCCAGGTCGTCGCCCAGCCCCTGGGCGCGCGCAGCCATGCCGGCGCGGAACTCGTCCGGGAAGCCGCCGAGGATCGCCTCGGGCACGCGCAGCGCCCGCAGCCCGCGGAACGACAGCGCGACGTTCAGGGTGCTACGCGGGTGGGCGCCGACCTCCCACTCGTGCGCCGTGGTCACCGGGTCCCACAGCTCGGAGAGGAACCGCCGCGCCGCGTCCGGGTCGCGCACGCGCGCGAAGATGTGGCGCGCGACCGGGAAGCAGCTGCCGTACCCGCGCACGACGCCGCCCTGCAGCTCGTCGAGGTCGATCACAGCGCCCTCCACGCCTCGAACAGCGCCTGCTCGCCGAGGCCCTCCGTCTCGGCCGCGAAGCGGGCCAAGCGATCGCGCAGCGCGAGCGCCGCGATCACCTGCTCGACCGTCGCGTCCGGCGAGCCGACGACCGAGAAGCCCGCCCGCAGCATGCGATCGCACGCCCAGTCGAGGACCTCGGCCGGGTTATCCGTGCCTGGCCAGAAGGCGCAGTGCGCGAGCACGGGCGCGAGCACGCCGGCCGCGCGCAGCAGCCAGGCCTTGAGGTCGCCGTCGTAGTCGGCTGCGACGAGGAGCCGGCGGTCCTCGAGGACCTGGATGCGGGCGAGGTGCGTCCCCTCGACGTCGGCAAACGGCTTGCCGAGCGCGTGGATCGCCGCCCGCGCCGCGTCGGCCTCGCCGCCGCGCAGCGACGCGAGGAGGATGAAGGCCGCGCTCACAGCAGCTCCTGCGCCTCGGTCAGGAAGCGCCGCCACTCGCGCGCGAACGCCTCCGCGTCCCGGGCGCCGTTCAGCCTCGCCGCGCCGGCCGCGTACAGCTGCGCCAGCGCGAGCGCGTCGCTCACCATCGACGTGGACGCGTGCGGATAGGCCATCCAGAAGTGGTCGGGGTCGTGGTTGTGATCGGCGATGTACTGGTTGACCGGGCCGAACCGGCCCGGGCCCGGGAAGCCGGTGGCGAACTTGTAGAGCGCGTCGATGCGGCCCGGCACGACGCGGACGAACGCCTCGATGTACTGGATGTCCGAGCCGTCGAAGCTCGTCAGGAACAGCAGGCGCCGCCTGCCCGGCATCAGCGCCCAGTGCGCGAAGTGGATGAACGACAGCTGCCGCAGCGGCGCCGCGACGCGCGAGGTCAGCCGGGCGACCCACCACGTGAAGCAGATCCAAGGCGCCCACCACCACGGGATCGGGCTGAGCACCGTCAGCGGCCTCGCGCGCATCGACCTCGAACGTATCGCACGTCACAGGCGCAGCGAATTCGCGCGGCGTAGAGTGCCAGCCGTGGGGGAAGCAGTGACTCGAAGCTCCGAGGCGACCGCCGCAGTTGGGGAGCTGCCGCTCCTGGGACGCTCCCACGAGCTGGCCGATCTGCGCGGCGCGCTCGACGAGTCCGCGGCCGGACACGGGGCGCTCGTGCTGCTCGCCGGCGAGCCCGGGATCGGCAAGACCCGCCTGGCCGGCGCGCTGGCCGACGTTGCAGCGTCCGAGGGCCACCGCGTCGCCTGGGCGCGCGGCTGGGACGGCGGCGGGGCGCCCGCGTTCTGGCCGTGGGTGCAGGTCGTCCGTGCCGTGGCCGCCGACCGCGACGACGACGAGCTGCGCACCGACCTCGGGGCCGGGGCGCGGTGGGTCGCCCAGCTGGCCCCCGAGCTGCGCGAGCGCCTGGACCTGCCGGAGGCCGGCGACCTCGAGTCAGAGCAGGCACGCTTCGCCCTCTTCGACGCGGTCACCGTCTTCCTGCGCAACGCCGCCCAGCGCGAGCCGCTGCTCGTCCTGCTCGACGACCTCCACACCGCCGACCTGCCGTCGCTGCTCATGCTCGCCTTCCTGGCGCGCTCGCTGGGCGAGACGCGGGTCGTCGTGGTGACGACGCACCACGACGCGGGCCCGCGCCGCGGCGCGGAGGTCGAGGGCGTCTTCGGCGAGCTGACCCGGTTCGGTCGGCGCGTCGAGCTCACCGGGCTGAACCACGAGGAGCTGCGCGCCCTCGTCGTGCACCGCAGCGGATCGATGCCCTCCGAGGAGCTGCTGCGCTCGCTGTCGGACCTCACCGACGGCAACCCGTTCTACTCCGACGAGGTCGTCCGGCTGCTCGTCGCCCAGGGACGGGTCAGCGAGCCCCTGGGCGAGCGTGCGCGCCTGCCGCTGCCCGACAGCGTGCGCGACGCCATCCGCCGCCGGCTGCTGCCGCTGAGCGAGGACACCCGCGCGGCGCTCGACGCCGCGGCGGTCGAGGGCCACGTGTTCCACCTCGCCACGCTCGAGCGCGCCACCGGCACCCCCCGAGCCGAGCTGCTCGGCCACCTCGACGAGGCGCTCTCCGTGCAGCTCATCGAGGAGGCGCCCGGTCCCGCCGGCGCCTTCGGGTTCGCCCACGGCCTCATCCGCGAGACGCTCTACGGCGACCTCTCGGCGACGCGCCGGGCGCTGCTGCACATCGCGATCGGCGACGCGCTGGAGCGCACAGACGCCAGCGAGGCCGAGCTGGCCCACCACTTCATCGAGGGCGCGGCGGCCGGCGATCCGGCGCGCGCGCTCGAGCACGCCGAGCGGGCCGGCCACGAGGCGCTCGCCGCGCTGGCCTACGAGCGCGCCGCCGAGCTCTTCGACGCGGCGCTGGCGTCGCTGTACCTGCTGCCCGAGCCCGACGACAACCGTCGCGGCAAGCTCCTGCTCGCCCGCGGCCAGGCGCTCATGCAGGCCGGCGGTGACGCCGCGCGCGAGACCCTGAAGGCGGCCATGGAGCTCGCCGAGCAGACGGGCGACGACGAGCTGCGCGCCCGCGCCGCGCTCAGCCTCGGCGGCTTCGGTCTCTCTCCCGGGATCGTCGACGAGGAGTTCGTCACCGCGCTGGAGAACGGCCTGGGCCGCCTCGGCCCGGACGGCAGCGCGCTGCGCGCGCGGCTGCTCGTGCGCCTCGCCGTCGCCCTCTACTACGCCCCCGAGTCCGCCCAGCGCCGCGAGGAGCTCGTGCAGGAGGCGCTGGGCATCGCGCGGGGGCTCGACGACGCGCCGACGCTCGCATACGTGCTCGACCAGGGCCACATCGCCACCAATGGCCCCGACACCACCGAGCGCGGCCTGGCCTGGGCGCTTGAGCTCTTCGCGCTGGCCGATGCCGTGGGCGACCCCGAGCTCGCCGTCCGCGCGCGCTCATGGCAGATCGACCTGCTGCTCGAGCTCGACGACCTCACCGGCGCCGACATGGCGATCGAGGCGCTGGACCGCATCGCCACCGACTCGCGCGACCCGCGCGCCCGCGCCTACATCCCGCTGCACCGCGCTCGCCGCGCGACGATCTCGGGCAACTTCGACGACACGGAGGCCCTCATCGGCGAGGGCACGCGGCTGGGCTGGAGCCTGCAGGACTCGACGGTCCCGATCCTCGCCGGCGCGCAGCTCTTCTGGCTGCGACTCGGCCAGGGCCGCCTCGGCGAGCTCGAGGACGCGGTGCGCCAGTTCGCCGATCAGCTGCCGGCGATGCCGGCCTGGCGCGTGGCGCTGGCGACGCTCTACCTGCACACCGGGCGCCCCGCCGAGGCCCGCCGCGAGTACGAGCGCCTGGCCGAGCGCGACTTCGCCACCATCCCGCGCGACAACGTCTGGTCGGTCGCGATCGCACTGCTGACCGAGCTCAGCGAGAGCTTCCGCGACGCCGAGCGCGCCCGCGTGCTCGAGGACATGCTGGCGCCGATCGCCGACCGCAACGTGGTGACGCCCACGGGCATCTTCGCCGGACCCGTCAGGCGCTATCTCGCACTCGCGGCCGCCGCACGCGGCGAGTACGACCTCGCCCTCGAGCGTCTCGACGCGGCGCGCAAGGCGTGCGAGCGCCTCGGCTACCGGCCGATGCTGGCGGTCATCGACTTCGACGAGGCCCGGATCCGCATCCGCCGGGGCGATGCCGGCGACGCCGACCGCGCGCGCGAGCTCATCCGCAGCGCCACCGAGCGGGCCGAGGCAGTGGGCGTGCCGCGGCTGGGCGAGCGGCTCATGCGTGCGGAGGCGATGCTGCCGGCCGAGGCGCCCGCGGCGCCGGTCGCCGCAGCCGCCGTCGGGCCGTCCACTGCCGTGCTCGCCCGCGAGGGCGACGTCTGGCGCCTGGACTACGAGGGACGTGTGCTGCGCGTGCGCGACGCGAAGGGCATGCGCCATCTTGCGCTGCTGCTCGCCAACCCGGGCGTCGAGTTCCACGCGGTCGAGGTCGCCGGCTCCGGCGGGGGCGAGCTCGGCGCGATCGGCGGCGGCGAGGCCGACGGCCTCTCGGTGCGCGCGGGCACCGGCGACGCCGGAGCCGCCCTCGACGCGCAGGCCAAGGCCGAGTACCGCGCGCGCCTGGAGGACCTGCGCGCGGACATCGAGGAGGCCGAGGCGTTCAACGATCCCGAGCGGGCGTCGCGGGCGCGCGAGGAGATGGAGTTCATCGGCCAGGAGCTGTCCTCGGCGGTCGGGCTCGGCGGGCGCGACCGGCGCGCGGCCTCGGCCGCCGAGCGCGCGCGCGTGAACGTCACTCGCGCGCTCAAGCGCGAGATCCGCCGCATCGGCGACCAGGACGCGCGGCTCGGGCGCGAGCTCTCCACCACGGTGAGAACGGGGACGTTCTGCGCCTACGAGCCAGATCCGCGCCACCCGGTGCAGTGGCGCGTCGATGCCGGGTGACCCCGCACCCGATCGGTTCGACGTCGCCGTCGTCGGCTCGGGCTTCGGTGGATCGGTCGTCGCCTGCCGCCTGGCCGAAGCCGGCGCCTCGGTCGTGGTGCTCGAGCGCGGCCAGCCGTGGCCGCCCGGGTCGTTCCCGCGCACCCCGCGCCAGTGGCGCGGCGCGCTGTGGGACCCCGGCCACGGTCGCCACGGCCTGTTCGAGCTCCACCGCTTCGACGGCATCTCCTCGCTGACCGCCAGCGGGGTCGGCGGCGGCTCGCTGATCTACGCCAACGTCATGCTGCGCAAGGACCCGGCGACCTTCGAGGCCGACGGCATGCCGATCGAGCCCGGCGAGCTCGACGCCGAGTACGCCGCCGTCGAGAAGATGCAGCGAGCCGAGCGCTACCCGTGGGCCGACCGCACACCGAAGACCCGCGGGCTGCTCGCGGCCGCCCGGCTCGCCGGGCTGCAGGCCGAGCGGCCACCGCTGGCCGTCGCTTTCGGCAACAAGCCGGGTGAGCCGTTCGACGACGGCGCGGCCAACCTCCACGGCGCGCGGCGCGAGACCTGCCGCCTGTGCGGTGCATGCGACGTCGGCTGTCAGTACGGCGCCAAGCACACCGTCGACTTCACCTATCTCAGCGCTGCGGTCCGCGCCGGCGCGCAGGTGCGCTCGTGCTGCGAGGCCACGGCGCTCGACCGCGCCGACGGCGGTTGGCGCGTGCGCTACCGCCAGCACCTCCCGGCGCGCGCCGGCCATCCCGAGCACCTCCTCGATCCGGTCGCCGACGAGCGCCGCGAGGTCCTCGCCGGCCGCGTCGTGGTCGCCGCCGGCACCTTCGGCTCGACCTCGCTGCTCCTGCGCAACCGCGTCGCGCTGCCCGGCCTCAGCCCCCGGCTCGGGCGCGGCTTCTCGGGCAACGGCGACCTGCTCATGTTCCTGCGCGGCGCCGACCGCTACCTCGATCCGGCCACCGGCCCGGTCATCACCGCGATGGCGCGCATCGACGACGCGCGCTCGCCGAGCGGGCGCGGGTTCCTCGTCCAGGACGCCGGTGCACCGGCCTTCTCGGAGTGGCTGTGGCAGACGCTCGAGGCGCCGCGGGACCTCTGGCGCGCGCTCCGGCGTCGCTCGCCGCCGGAGGCGTTCGGAACGGCGCGATCGTCCGCGGCGATGCTGCCGCTGCTCGGCATGGGGCGCGACGTCCCGGGCGGGCAGATGCGGCTGCGCGGCGACCGCCTGGAGCTGACTTGGAAGGGCACCGCTTCGAGGGCGTACTTCGAGGGGCTCGAGGAGACGGCGCGGCGCATGGGCGGGGCGATCGGCGCGCGCGTCAGGCGATTCGGCGGCCGGTACGCGCGGCTGGTGACGGTCCACCCGCTCGGCGGCTGCGCGATGGCGCGCGATCCCGAGCACGGGGTCGTCGACCCCTACGGGCGCGTGTTCGGCTCGGACGGGCTCTACGTGGCCGACGGCTCGATCCTGCCCGGGCCCGTCGGCGTGAACCCGAGCATGACGATCGCAGCGCTGGCCGAGCGGATCGCCGGAGGGATGATCGCGTGGCCGCGCTGACCTGGTCTGAGTCGATGAAGGGCAAGGTGGCCTTCGACACCGACGACTACAACCAGGGCTGGTGGCTGGGCACGCCGTGCTCGTTCCACATCGACGTGCGCGTCGAGGACCCGCGACGCTTCTTCGCCGAGCCCGAGCACGAGGCGACGTGCACGGGCACGCTCGACTGCGACGGCCTCGGCGGCCGGATGGCGATCGAGCGCGGCACGTTCAACCTGCTCGAGCGCGCGGTTGCCAGGCCGCGCCGCGAGATGCGCTACCGGCTGTTCGCCCGCGACGGCGACGGGCGGCCGGTGACGCTCGCGGGCTACAAGAGCGTCGAGGACGGCTGGTTCCGCGACACCTGGGTGGACACGACGACCCTGTTCACGCGCCTCTACGCGGGCTGGGTCGAGCGCGACGAGCAGGACGAAGCGACGCCGCTGGCTACCGGCGTGCTCCACGTGTCGCTGCCGGGGTTCCTCGGGCTGCTGGTCAGCATGCGCGGGCGGCTGCGCGACAAGCTGCGCTACGGCGGCTTCTTCACCCGCACGCTCCTACGCGTCTACGGCGGCCGCCGCCGCGTCACCGTCCCGACCGACTTCCCGGACGAGCGCGCGGTCACCGGCGGCTGGCACGACTGCCCGGGGCGCCCGGGCCTGCGGCGGCGGATCCTGGCAGTGCGGGCGCTCGACGGACGCCCGCTGACCGTCCACCACATCCGCGGCGAGGCCGAGCCGACCGAGGGGCCGGTGCTCCTGCTGCACGGCACCGGCGTGCGGGCCGAGGTCTTCTACGGCGCGCCGCAGCCCGAGTCCGTGGTCGATGCGCTCGTTCGGGCCGGCTTCGACGTCTGGGTCGGCAACTGGCGCGGGTCGATCGACCTGCCCGAGTGCGAGTACACGCTCGACGAGGTCGCGCGCTTCGACCACCCCGCGCTCGTCGCCGCGGTGCTCGGCGAGACCGGCGCCAGGACGCTGAAGGCCGTCGTCCACTGCCAGGGCTCGACCTCGTTCGCGCTGGCCTGCGCGGGTGGGCTGGTGCCCGAGGTCACCGACGTCGTCTCCAATGCGGTGTCCTTCCACGTCGACGTGCCGGCGCGGTCGAGGCTGCGGATGAAGCTCCTGCTGCCCGGGATGGCGCTCTTCTTCCCGGGCTTCGATCCGCAGTGGGCGATCCGCCCGACCGCAGCGCGCGCGCGGATGCTCGCCACCGTCGCCCGGCTGGTGAGGCGCGAGTGCCGCGAGCCGGTCTGCCAGATGGCGAACTTCACCTACGGCGCCGGGGGCAACGTGCTCTGGGACCACGCCAACCTCGACCCGCCCACGCATCGCTGGATCGCGCGCGAGTTCGGGTCGGTGCCCACCTCGTTCTTCAGGCAGATGTCGCGCTGCGCGAGCGCGGGGCACCTGGTCACGGTCGACGGCGCGGCGGCCCTGCCGGCCGATGCGGTCGCCGCACCGCCGCGCAACCGGCCGCGCTGGACGCTGCTGGCCGGCTCGGCCAACCGCTGCTTCCTGCCCAGCAGCCAGCGCCGGACCTTCGAGTGGCTCGAAGGACTCGAGCCGGGCCGCCACGCCTTCGTCGAGCTCCCCGGCTACACCCACCTGGACGTCTTCTTCGGCCGCGACGCGCACCGCGACGTCCACCCGCGCGTGGTCGAAGCCCTGCAAGGCGGAACTTCCATGTAGCGGCGGCGTTAGGGTTGGAGGGGGAGCCGCTTTGGAAGCCTCAGCGATCCACGCTCCGTCAGGCCTCGGCCGGATCACGGCCCACGGCCCGTTGCTGCGGCTGCGCAGCGACGACCAGCTCGTCGCGCTGTTCCGGATGGGCTACGACGAGGCCTTCCGCGCGATCCACGATCGCCACCGCCACCGTCTCTACGCCTACACCCGCCAGATGCTCGGCAGCTCGCGCACGGACGCCGAGGACGTCCTGCAGGACGTCTTCCTGCGCGCCTACGCCGCGCTGCGCGACGACGACCGGCCGGTGACGCTGCGAGCGTGGCTGTATCGCGTGGCGCACAACCGCTGCATCGACCACCTGCGCCGCCCGGTGCCGCCCGCGGCCGAGGTCTACGAGCTCTCGCGCACGCCGGCGCACGACCCGCCCGACGAGACCGAGCGCCGCGAGGACCTGCGCCGGCTCGTGCAGGACGTCCAGCGCCTGCCCGAGCAGCAGCGCTCGGCGCTGCTGATGCGCGAGATGGACGGGCTGAGCTACGCCGAGGTCGCCGACGCGCTGCGGACGTCGGTCCCGGCGGTCAAGTCGCTGCTCGTCCGCGCGCGGATCGGGCTCGTGGAGGCAGGCGAGGCGCGCGACGCGGCGTGTTCGGACATCCGCCTCGAGCTCGCGCAGGCCCAGCGGCGCGGGGTGCGCGCCAGCGGGCGCTCGCGCCGGCACCTTCGCGACTGCCGAGGCTGTCGCGAGTACCGCCACGCGATGCGCGCGGTCGAACATGGGCTCGGCGCGCTGGCGCCGGGCGGCGGCGGCCCACTCGCCACCATCGCCAAGATCCTCGGGATCGGCGGAGCGTCGTCAGGCGCCGCCGCCGGGGCGAGCATGGGCGGCTCGGCCGCCGTCGTGGGTGGCGCGACCGCGGCGACCGCCACGAAGGTCGCCGCGATCGTGTGCTGCGCGGCGGTGGTGGGCGGCGGGGCGGTCGAGGTGCGCGACCACGTCGCGCCGGCCAGGCACGCGACGCACGGGTCGTCCGCGTCCACGCGGCCCATGCGGGCGCCCGTCCGCGCCGCCGCCGCGGCGGCTCCGGGCGCGGCGCTCAAGGCGCCCGTGGCGCGCCGCGCCGATCCGCTGCTCGAGATGCCGCCGGCCGGTGCCGGCCATCGAGCCGAGCACGCCGCGGCCTCGCTTGCCGACACGACCGTGAACGCCCCCGCAGCGCCGGAGGAGGTCCAGACCGGCGGCTCGATCGCTCCCGACGAGCCTCCCGCGTCCGCGGCACTGCCGGGGATCGGGGCTCCGCCCGCGTCCGCGGTCGCGCCGGCGATGGGCGCCCAAGGTGGGTCATCCGCGCCCGTCGACGGGTCGCCGCCGGCGTCCGCTCCGGGCGCCGTCTCGCCGCTCGACGCGGCGGCGCCGGACGCTGCGGGCACCCCCGACGCCGCGGGCTCCGCCAGCGCGCCCGGCGACGGGACGGGCGGAATCGCGCCGCCGGGCGGCTAACCCCGCGAACGTCCCCGACGCAACGCGCTTGTTGTGACCTCG
>Ga0081540_1000701_pt1 | contig 31202 bp, 22 predicted proteins | sample TabmetS2T1R1_FD_71024 | JGI IMG/M metagenome (GOLD analysis project Ga0081540, IMG submission 71024) | Tabebuia heterophylla rhizosphere microbial communities from the University of Puerto Rico - S2T1R1 | ecosystem: Host-associated > Plants > Roots > Rhizosphere ...
TCGCCGGTGACGTCGGTGAGCACGATGCCTTGCGGCGAGTGGTTGGTGCCGGCGCCGACCGGGAGCAGCGTCGCGGCGCCGAAATGACCGGTGCCGTCGCCTAGCAGCAGCGAGATGCCTTCATTCGAGACATTCGTATCGGCGGTCGCGAGGTCGAGATGACCGTCGCCATTCGCGTCGCCGACGGCAACCGCGTACGGACTCTGGAACGTGCCGCCGACGCTGAAGCTCAACGCGCTCGCGAATCCACCCGCGCCGTCGCCGAGCAGGATCGAGACTTCGCCGCCGCCGAGATCGGCTGCGACGAGATCGGGATGCCCGTCTTCGTTGAAATCGCCGGACGCGATCGAAGTCGGCGCGGTGCCGACCGCGTAGTGCGCTTCGGGCAGGAAGCCGCCGGCACCGTCGCCGAGGCGCACCGACACGTCGTTGCCGAATGCGTTCGCGGTCGCGATATCGGCGTGACCGTCGTCGTCGAGATCGACCGCGACGATCGAGTGCGGATACGTACCGACCGGGAAATTGCCGTCGAAGCCGATGCCGCCTTCGCCGTCGCTCGGCAGCACGGAGACGTTCGAGCCGACCTGGTTGCCGGTCAAGATGTCGGGATGGCCGTCGCCGGTCACGTCGGCGACTGCGATCGGGCTCGGACCGACGCCGACCGGAAGCAGTACCGCATCGGCGAACCCGCCGAGACCGTCCGCGACGAGCACGGCCGCGCTGTTCGCGTTCGGGCGGCTGACGACGAGATCCGCGTGGCCGTCGCCTGTCATGTCGACGATGACGACGCCGTCGGCGCGGCCTTCGCCGGTGCCGGTCGATTGCTGCACGGCCGGCGCGAAGCCGCCGGCGCCGTCGGCGATCAGCAGCGAGACGCTGCCCGGCAGCTCCGGCGGCGGGAACGGCGAGCCGTCCGTCGTCGCGTTCGCCGTGACGATGTCGGCCTTGCCGTCGCCGTCGACATCGCCGACGACGAGTGCACGCGGCTCGGCGTCCGGGCCGATCGAAATGGATGCGGGCGCGGCGAAATTACCGGCGCCGTCGCCGGCGAGCACCGACACGTCGACCGATCCCGCGTTGGCGGTGACGATGTCGACGTGGCCGTCGCCGGTCACGTCGGCGACCGCGACCGCGATCGGGAACGCGCCGGCCGGGAAGCTCACGGCGCCGGCGAAGCCGCCGCTGCCGTCGCCCTTCAGCACCGACACGTTGGCGGAATTGTTGTTCGACGTGACGATGTCGAGCACGTCGTCGCCGTCGACGTCGGCGAGCGCGACGCCCCAGGGCCAGGTGTCGCCGCCGGCGTTGAACGACGCGGGATCGCCGAAGCTGCCGTCGCCGGTGCCGAGGAACACGAGCACCGTGCTCGCATCGAAGCCGGTCGCGACGAGGTCGGCACGACCTTCGCCGTTCGCGTCGCCGGTCGCGACGAAGACCGCGCCGTGGTCGAGACTCGGCATCGGCAGACTGACCGGATCGGCGAAGCCGCCGGCTCCGTCGCTCAGCAGCACGGTGACGTCGTAGCTCAACCCGTTGCCGCTGATGATGTCCGTGCGGCCATCGCCACGCAGGTCGGCCGTCGTCAGCGAGGTCGCGAAACAGCAGTTCTTGAAATGCAGGCTGCTCGGGATGAACCTCGCGCCGGCGCCGCTGCCGTGCAGCACGTGCCCGTTCGCCGCCGCGAACCGGACCTCGCGCGGCATCGCGAGCGGCGTGCGCACGCCGGGGCTCGCGTGTTCGAGCAAATACGGCAAATCGAACAGCGGTACCGTGTTCGCGAGGGAGCGGTCGGCGAGCGTGAGGTCCGCGGCGTGCGCGAACCCGAACGCCGAGGCGACGACGAGGCCGAGGACCGCGCGTCGAGCCAGCGCGTGAGGCAACGGGAAGGTCGGCATGCGGTGCGTCTCCATGGCTCGCTCGTCAGATCGGGATGATGTCGAAGCCGTCGGCGAAGATCGCGTCGTCCGGCACGAGGCGGACGACGGCGCGCTTGCGCGAGAAGTCGGGGCCTTCGCCGCCGATCAGCATCGTCTTGCCGTCGGGCGTGATCGCGTTGACGACGAGGTCGGCGAAGTCGCTGCCGTAGTCGATCCCGTAGAGCGACAGGAACGACACGAAGTCCTGCATGTGATCGACCTGCGTCCACAGGAAGCCGCGATTCATGCCGCCGAAATTCGGATCGATCGTGTAGGCGCTGCCGACGATCGTCCTGCCGTCCTCGCTCGACTCGAACGCGTAATAGACCGCGCCCGGATCCTCGCCGAAGATCGTGCCGAGGTACTCGACGCCGTTCGCTGCCGTCCAGCGCCACGCCTGCGGCGAGCCGGCATCGCGGCCGGCGCCGACGATGACCGAGCAATCGCTGTTGCAACCGATCGCCTGGCCGACGTGCTGGCCGTCGGCATCGAGGATCCACTCGGGCGTGCCGTCGACCCAGCGTGCGCCGTAGCGCGTGGAATCGCCGGACGCGGCTTCGAAGAAGCCGACGGCGACGTGGCTGTCGTTCGAGACGGCCCAGGCCTGGCCCCAGACCGTGCCGTCGATCATGCCGAGAGCGACCTGGCCACCGCTCGCGGTCCAGATCCACGGATACTGCTGCACGCCGCTCGCATCGCCGGCAGGCGGGAACGAGCCGCCGACGAGCGTCTGCCCGTCGTAGGACATGCCGTACGGCGCCGAGTCGCCGAGTGAAAGGTCCGGCACCTCGAGCCACTCGGTGCCGCCCATCCAGATTTCCGGCGACTCGCGCGGCACGTCGGTGCCGTCCTGCTCGAAATAACCCGTCGTCGCGATCAGCGAACCGTCCTTCGAGACGAGCGGCATGATGTTCTCGAGCGTGAACGTCAGGCCGCCGCCCAGCACTTCCGGATCGGCGCCCGGCACCCAGCGCACGACCTCCGCGTCGGGCCAGACCATGCCGACGACCGTGCCGTCGGCGGCGAGATTGGCGACGCCGGCGGTTCCGTAGCCGTCCGGCACGGGCAGCTCGGTCAAGGTCACGGTGATCGCCATCGCCGGCGCAGCCGCCATGGTCGAGGCGATCAGGAGCACGCGGCGAAGGGCAACGGAAAGCGGCAGCATCGGATCTCCTGGGAGGATGAAGCGACGCCGCAGCGAGCGGCGTCCGGTGCCGCGACTCTCGCTCCGGTACGCGCGACGCACACTCCAAGCGCATTCCAACCTTGCGACAAACCCAGTCGGGACCCGTTCTGAAATCGTTGGGCGCGCCGGGCGGCGCGTCAGCTTCCGGTGAGACGAAGCGCGCGGTCGGATTCGGGGAGCGTCAGCAGCGCCTGCGGAATTTCGCGCTCGCCGGCGAGCGCCTGCGCCTGACGCAGCGCGTTGAACCACGGCTCGCGCTGGTCGAGCGCGTGGAAGAGACGGAGCTGCAACAGCGCGCAGTCGAAGTCGCGCGTGCTCCACGATGCGACGCGGCCGATCACGGTCGCCGCTTCCTCGTGCTTGCCGGCGCCGAGCAGCACGGGCGCGTACGCGTTCGCGACGGCGACGATCTCGGCCGGTACGCCGCGGCGGTCCGCGCTCGACGCGGCGTAGCGGTACCAGCGGTCGGCGCGCGCGGCATCGCCTTCGCTCGCGAACCAGTCCGCCATCGCGAGTGCATCGGCGACGCTGCCGGGCTGATCGGACGGTTCGGCGGGCACGTCGCGCGAACGGTCGAGCAGCGCGCGGGCCGCCGCCGATTCGCCGAGCGCGACCAGCGCATGCTGGCGGATGCGCACGAGCGGCGCGCGATCGGCGTCGGCGCCGGCCGTCGGCCAGTGCGCGAGCGCGATTTCGCTGAGGCGGGCCGCCTCGCGCCAGCGCTCGCGGCGCGCGGCGAGCTCGGCGGCGAGCGCGCGCGCGCGCGCGTTGAGCACGTCGTTCTGCGACGGAAGATTCCTGCCGGCCTGCGCGAGCAGCACGTCCGCTTCGTGATAGCGGCCGAACCCGAGCAGCACTTGCGCGCGGTTCAGCAGCAGATCGACGCGCTGATCCGGATCGGTGACGCGCTCGCGCAGCGACCAGCCGCGCTCGACGCTGGCCCAGGCCTCGTTCCGCTGCAGCAGCGCGAGCTGCGCGTCGACGACGCCGGTCAGCGTCAGCAGCAGTTCGTGCAGCGCGCCGAACGACTGGAAGCGATCGGCCGCGCCCGCGAGATAGCCGAACGCCTCGGCCGGCCGGCCGCGATAGAGCTCGAGCATGCCGATGTTCGCGTCGACGCGCGCGACGCCGAGCGCATCGCCGCTGCCTTCGAGCGCGGTGCGCGCGGCGCCGAAATCGGCGAGCGCCTCGTCGAAGCGATGCGCCGCGACGCGCGCATTGCCGCGGCCGACCAGCGCGAGTCCGCGCTCGAGCGGCGCGCTGTCGGACGTCAGCAGCGCGATCGCGGCCTCGTAGTCGCTGCCGCCATCGGCGAACTCGCCGCGCCGCGTGCGCGTCGCGCCGCGTGCGTTCAGCACCTGCGCGTGGAAGCGCGGATCGGCGGCGGTCGACGCCAGCGCGAGGACGCCGTCGAGCGTCGATTCGGCGCGATCAAGCTGCCCCGCGCGGAAATCGACCTGCGCAAGCCGGTAGTTGAGTTGGGCGGGCACTTTCGCGAGCTCGGGCGACGCGGTCAGGATCGCGCGCGCCGTGTCGAGCTCGTTCGCGAGCATCGCCGCACGCGCGCGCTGCAGCGTTTCGTCGAACGCGGTCTCGCGCTCGGCGTCGGCGGGCAGCGTGTGGCCGAGCGCGGCGAGCAGAAGATCGGTCGCGCCGCGCGCAGCCTGCATGGCATCGTGCTCGGCGAAGCGGACCGGCACGGCGATACCTTCCTGCGGTTCGGCGCTGAGCGCGACGGTCCAGCCGGTCGCATCATGCGTCGCCTTGCCGCGCACGACGATGCGTGCGGCCGTCGTCTCGCGCACCTTGCCCGCGTCGATGGCGGTGGGCGCGTCGCCGTCGACGCGAAGCAGCGTCAGCACGCTTTCGCTCGGCGGAACGGTCATGCCGGCTTCGCGCAGGCGGTCGGCGACGAGATCCATCGCGCCCAGACGCACCCAGCCGTCCTCGCGCAAGCCGTCGACTTCGAGCGGCAGCACGACGATGCTGTCGGCGTGCAGCGCTTCGCGCGCGCTCGGCGCCGGCGTCTCGGCAGGTCGCAGACGAAACAACGCGAGCGTGCCGAACGCCACTCCGAACGCGACGAGCGCGGCGACCGCGAAAGGACGGCGCACGAATCGCCGCGTCGTCCGCGTCGAAATCAGCATGGGTGTTTCGATGTGCGCCGATTGCGCGGCAGACTCGCCCGCATCGACGGAAGACCGCGTCTCGGCGACCCAGCGATAGCCGAAGCCCGGAATCGTACGGATCGTGCGCTGCGCGTTGCCGTCGTCGTCGACCGCGCGCCGCGTACGCAGAACGATCTGGCCGAGCTGCGCATCGGAGACGTTGGAGCGGCCGAAGATCGCGCCGACGAGCTCGTCGCGGCCGACGGCGCGATCGCGGTGCACGATCAGGTGCTCGATACACTCGAACGTGCGGCGCGGCAGCTCGACGCGCCTTTCGCCGCGCCAAAGCTCGCGCGCCGACGGGACGAAACGGAATTCGCCGAACTCGTGCACGTCGTGGCTCATGCGCAGAGGTTAGCGCGCACGCTGCGCACAAAAAAGAACGGCCCCGCGAAGGGGCCGTTCAGAAACAACGTCGATGATGCAAATCAGGCGACGAACAGCGCCCGCATCTTCTTCATCGCGTTCGCCTCGATCTGGCGGATGCGCTCGGCGGAGACGCCGTATTCGTCGGCGAGCTCCTGCAGCGTCGCTTTCTCGCCGTCCCTCAGCCAGCGGCGCTGGATGATGTCGCGCGAGCGATCGTCGAGCTTGACCAGACCGCGGTGCAGCGCGTCCAGGCTCGACTCCTCTTCCGACTCCGCTTCCACCGTGGAATACGGATCGGCCGAGTGGTCGATCAGGAACGCCGCGGGCGCGGGCTTCTCGTCGTCGTCCGCATCGGTCGGCGCGTCGAACGCGACGTCGCGGCCGTTGAGACGCGCTTCCATTTCCATGACCGTCGCCGCCGGCACGCCGAGCTCACGGGCGATCGTGTTGACCTCTTCCTGGTTCATCCAGCCGAGACGCTTCTTCGACTTGCGCAGGTTGAAGAACAGCTTGCGCTGCGCCTTGGTCGTCGCGACCTTGACGATGCGCCAGTTGCGCAGGATGAACTCGTGCATTTCGGCGCGGATCCAGTGCACCGCAAACGACACCAGGCGCACGCCCTGGTTCGGGTCGAAGCGCTTCACGGCCTTCATGAGGCCGATGTTGCCTTCCTGAATCAGATCGCCGACCTGCAAGCCGTAGCCGGAATAACCGCGCGCGACGTGCACGACGAAGCGAAGGTGCGACAGCACCAGTTGCTTCGCGGCCGTCAGGTCGTCGTCCTTGACGAAACGGCGCGCCAGATCCTGCTCCTCTTGCTGGGTCAGCATTGGAATGCGGTGAACCGCACTCACATAGGACTCGAGGCTTCCGATGGCGCTCGGAATCGGAAGGTTGCTGGCGATCAAAGCATTCGTCATTCGATGAATCTCCTGACTGCGGGAGCAGCCTAGCACTCGTCCTGTGAGAGTGCTAAACACTCCGGGAGTTCCCTGCGCCAGTCCCTTGGCCGGAACATTAATTGAACTGGTGAGTATAGTACCGGACCGGGCCCCGAAAGGAAAGATTTCAAGGGCGGGGCAAATGGGGGACAGAGCGTTTCCTTCGACGCACAGCCCTAATCCAATCAATGGCTTGCGAAGACAGCCCTGAACCCGGGCTTTAAGCCGTGCCTGGAACGCGCTAGGCCGTGGCCGGGGCTGGGACCGCGTCGGCGGCGAGCTCGTTCCGCGGCGGGAGCCGCCAGTCGATCGGCGTCTGGCCGTGGGCCTCGAGGTACTCGTTGGCTTTCGAGAAATGCGCGCAACCGTCGAAACCGCCGCGCGCCAGCGGGGATGGATGCGGCGCCTTCAGGACAAGGTGCCGCTGCCGGTCGATCAGCTTCCCCTTCGCCTGCGCGTAGTTGCCCCAGAGCAGGAACACGAGGTGCTCGCGCCCGCGGTTGAGCGCGTCGATGCAGGCGTCGGTGAAGCCTTCCCAGCCTTTGCCCTGATGCGAGCCGGCCAGCCCGCGCTCGACGGTGAGGACCGCGTTGAGGAGCAGCACGCCCCGATGGGCCCACGGCGTGAGGCAACCGTGGTCCGGGCGGGGGATGCCGAGGTCGCGCTCGATCTCCTTGAAGATGTTCTCGAGCGACGGCGGCGGACGAACGCCCGGCTGCACGGAGAAGCAGAGTCCATGCGCCTGATTCGGACCGTGATACGGATCCTGGCCGAGGATGACGACCTTGACCTGATCGAACGGCGTCGCGTTCAGGGCCGCGAAGATCTGCGAGCCCGGCGGGTAGATCACCTTCCCGTTCTGCTTTTCGCCGCGCAGGAATTCGCTGAGCGCCTTCATTTCCGGACGCTCGAACCAGAAACTCACCTGCGCCTTCCACGAAGGCTCGAGCTTGACGCGGTCCTCGCTCACGCGTGCGCGCGCTCGCGCACCTTGCGCGCGACACGGAGCTGGAACACGAGCTTGGTGATGAGGAGACGCTCCTCAATGGGCTTGTGCACGAGATCGTTCGCGCCGGCGCGGAGCAGCGCCGTCTGGTTCTTCGGGTTGTCGTCGCCGGTCATGACCAGCACCGGCAGCTCGCCTTTCGAGTAGCCGAACCCGCCGCGGATCAGCTCGAGCAGGTCGCCGCCCGAGAGCTCGCCTTTCAGGTTGACGTCGGTCAGCACGAGATCGGCGCCCGGCGCGCGATCCTCGTTCTTCGCCGCCTCGAGCAGCTCGATCGCCGCCTCGACGCTGGTCACCTGCGTCACGCCGAGGCCGAACTTCTCCATCATGCGCGTCGTCGCGAGCGCGACGACGCGGCTGTCCTCGACGTAGAGCACCTCGCCGTTGGCCTGTTGCGCCGGATGCACGTAGCCGCGGATGAACTCGCCGAGCGCATCGAAGCCGAGGCTCTTGTCGAAATAGTCGGTCACGTCGTGCGTGAGCGAACGCGCGACGAGACGCTCCTGCACGTCGCCCGAGACGACGATGATCGGTATGTACGCCTGCGGCGAATACTCGCGCACGTGATGCGCGAGCTCTATGCCGTCCATGTCGGGCAGGCGCAGCGCCGTCGTGACCAGGTCGACGACGCCGCTCTCGAGCTCGCGCTTGGCCGCCGCGCCGCTATCGCACGAAAGCACGACGCATTGCGGCAACTCGGCCTTCAGCACACCCTCGATCAGGCGGCGCACGAGCTTCGAGCCGTCGACGACCAGCACGCGCGGCTTGTCGCTCGAAAGGTGCTGCGGCAGGGAAGCGATTTCGGAGGGCATTTACTCGGGATGTCCCGCGGCCATGTGCCGTGCCGTCGCGATGAACGCGCCGGCCCAGCCGAGCAAGGAGCTGGCCCCGATCACGGCGAGGGCGGAGACGACGCCGAGACCGGAAAGGGCCAGGGCGTGATCATAGCTTGCCAGCAGGCGATCCAGCGGGCCGGCGATCGCCCATTCGGCACCGATCGCGATGACGACCGCGAGCACGCCGCCGAAGAGGCCGTACCAGAGGCCGGCGTAGAGAAACGGCCGGCGCACGAATCCGCTGCCGGCGCCGATGAGCTGCATGACCGCGATTTCCTCCGCGCGCGCCTGGATGTCCATGCGCACGGTGTTGCCGATCACGAGCAGCGTCGCGAGCGCGAGCAGCGCGGCGATCACCGCGACCGCGCGCTCGCCGAAGCCGAGGATGTCGGAAAGACGCCGCCGCCACGTCGCGTCGTACTGGACGAGATCCACGCGCGGGTCTTTCCTGAGCTCGACGAGGAGCGGGGGATTGTCCTCGCCCTCGGCGAGGTGCGGCGTGACGATGAGCACGTTCGGCAGCGGGTTGTCCTTGAGGATGTCGAGCGCCTCGCCGAAACCCGAGAGCTGACGGAATTCGGCGAGGCCCTGCTCCGGCGTCTTGATGACGACGCCGGCGACGTCGCCGCGCTCACGCAGATCCGCCGCGAATGCATTCGCGGCGGCGCGCTCGATCGAAGGCTTCAGGAACACCGTGACTTCGCGCGCCTCGCGCAGGCCGCCCGACCACGTGCGCGCGTTGTCGAACGCGACGTAGAAGAGAAGCGGCAGCGCCAGCGCGAAGCCGAGCATCAACACCGTCAACGCCGTCGCCCACGGCCGCGCGGCGAGGCGGCCGAGGCTCGAAAAAAACCCGTAGAGATGATGATCGCGCCACGCGCCGACCCGCGCGCGCAGCGACGAGCGCGATCGCCGCGGCTCGGTCGTCGCGGCCGCCGGCGTCGCTGCGGCCGGCGGCTTGCGCACGTTCCGTTCGGCCTGCTTGCGCTGCGTCATTGCACGGGTGGGCGGAAGTCGTCGAGGAGTTTGCCGTGATCGAGCACGAGCACCCGCTTGCCGAGCCGCTTGACGAGGTGCAGATCGTGGCTCGCCACCAGCACGGTCGTGCCGACGGCGCCGAACTCCGCGAAGAGCTGCATGATCTCGGCGGAGAGTTGCGGATCGAGGTTGCCGGTCGGTTCGTCGGCGATGATCACCGGCGGCTTGCCGACGATCGCGCGTGCGATGCCGACGCGCTGCTGCTCGCCGGCCGACAGCGCGAGCGGCGAGGCTTTTTCCTTCGCGAGCAGGCCGACCTTGTCGAGCGAAGCGCGCACGCGCTTGCCGATCTCCTCGCGCGTGGCGCCGGCGATGATCAGGGGCAGCGCGACGTTGTCGAACACGGTGCGGTCGGTCAGCAGGCGATGATCCTGGAACACCATGCCGATGCTGCGTCGAAGCTGCGGAACGCCGCGCCGGCGCACGCCCGAGAGGGCGGTGTGGTTGACGACGATCTGCCCGCGCGTCGCGCGCTCGACGAGTCCGATGAGTTTCAGCAGCGTGCTCTTGCCGGCGCCCGAGTGGCCGGTCACGAACACCATTTCGCCGGCGCCGACCTCGAAACTCAGCTCGGCGAGCGCGTCCTGGCCGGAGGCGTAGCGTTTGCTGACTTTGTCGAAGGTGATCATGCGGAACCGGGATTCGGGATTCGGGATTCGGGATTCGGGATTCGGGATTCGGGATTCGGGATTCGGGATTCGGCTGAAGCTTACCAATCGTCATCCCGCGACGAAGCACATTACTTGACCATCTGATTCAAATTGAAGATCGGCAGCAGGATCGCCAGCACGATGAACAGCACCATCGCGCCGACCAGCAGGATCACGGCCGGCCCGAGCACGGCGGTCAGCGCGGTCAGCCAGCGATCGAGCTCGCGCTGCTGCTGCGAGGCTGCTTCGCCGAGCATGCGCGGCAGCTCGCCCGATTTTTCACCGCTCGCGATGAGGCGCAACGCGACCGGCGGGAACAGTCCGCTCTCGCCGAGCGCGCGCGAGAACGCGCTGCCTTCGCGCACCTTGAATGCGGCGCGGCGCATCGCCTCGCGCATCGGCAGGTTCGGCACGACCTGCGCCGCGATGCCGAGCGCATCGAGCAGCGGCACGGCGCTTTCGGCGAGCAACGCGAGCGTGCGCGTCGCGCGCGCCGTGTTCGCGGCGCGCGTGAGGCGTCCGATCAGCGGCAGGCGCAGCACGAAAGCGTGCCAGCGGAAATGCAGTGCTTCGTTGCGAAGCGCCATGCGCGCGCCGATCACCGCGGCGGCGAGGAGGATCAGCACGACCCAGCCCCAGGCACGCAGGAACGCCGACAGGGCGAGCAACGCGCGCGTCGCGAACGGCAGCGACTGATGCAGGTTCTGAAACACGCCGGCGATCTGCGGGACGACCCAGGTCAAGAGTCCCGCGACCACCGCGCACGCGACGATCGTCAGCAGCACCGGATACGCGAGCGCGGCGAGGATCTTCTGCTTGAGCGCATCGCGCGCCTCGGCGTAGTCGGCGAGCTTCTCGAGCACCGTGTCGAGCCGTCCCGACTGCTCGCCGGCGCCGACCGTCGCGCGGAAGATCTCGGGAAAGCTCTCCGGAAATTCCGCCATCGCCTGCGCGAGGCTCGCGCCTTCCATCACGCGCGCGCGGAGCGCCGCCGTCATGCCGCGCTGGCGCTCGTTCTCGGCCTGCTCCGACAGCGCGGCAAGCGCCTCGTCGATTGGCAGGCCCGCGCCGATCAGCGTCGCGAGCTGGCGCGTCAGCAGCGCGAGCTCGGCCGTGCCGATGCCGCGTCGCGCGAGGAAACTCCGGTTTTGCGATCCGCCTTCGCGCACTTCCTCGACCGACAGCGGACTCAGACCGCGCTCGCGCAACGAACCGCGCACCGCGCGCGCGGTGTCGCCCTGCAGCACGCCGCGCTGCGTCTTGCCGCTTGCGTCGAGGGCCTGGTAGGCGAACGCGGGCATCAGTCGCTCGTCAAGGCTGCGGTTCGGTCCGGTGTCATTCCTCTCGCGTCACCCGCAGCACTTCGTCGGACGACGTGATCCCGGCGATGCACTTGCGCCAGCCGTCCTCGAGGATCGACGGCGACTTCGTGCGCGCGTGGCGTTCGAGATCGGCTTCGGCGGCGCCTTCGTGGATCAGGCGGCGCGTCGTCTCGTCGACGCCGACGAGTTCGTAGATGCCGGTGCGTCCGCGATAGCCCGCGTGCCGTCCCGCGAGATCGGCACGCGGACGATAGAGCTCCGTTGCCATTGCAGCGGATTTGCCGAAGGCGGCGAGCTCCGACGCCGAAGGCGCGTACGTTTCGCGTGTCGCGGGATCGAGCACGCGCACGAGCCGCTGCGCGAGCACGCCGATCAGCGAGGACGACAGCAGGAACGGCTCGACGCCCATGTCGCGCAGGCGCGTGACGGCGCCGACCGCCGAGTTCGTGTGCAGCGTCGACAGCACGAGATGACCGGTCAGCGAAGCCTGTACGGCGATTTCCGCGGTCTCGAGATCGCGGATCTCTCCGACCATCACGACATCCGGATCCTGGCGCAGGATCGCGCGCAGGCCGCGCGCGAACGTCATGTCGACGCGCGTGTTGACCTGCGTCTGGCCGACGCCGTCGATGTAGTACTCGATCGGGTCCTCGACCGTCATGATGTTGCGCGATGCGTCGTTGAGCTTCAGCAGCGCGCCGTAAAGCGTCGTCGTCTTGCCAGAGCCGGTCGGGCCGGTGACGAGCAGGATGCCGTGCGGCCGCGCGATCATGTCTTCGAGCCGCGCGCGCACCGCGTCGTCCATGCCGAGCTCGACGAGGTCGAGCTTGCCGGTCTGCTTGTCGAGAAGGCGCAGCACGACGCGCTCGCCGCGACCGGCCGGGATCGTCGAGACGCGCACGTCGACCGGGCGTCCCGCGACGCGCAACCCGATGCGGCCGTCCTGCGGCAGGCGCTTCTCGGCGATGTCGAGCTTCGCCATGACCTTGATGCGCGAGACGACCGCATTCGCGATCGCCTTCTGCGGCGCGAGCACCTCGCGCAGCACGCCGTCGATGCGGAAGCGCACGACGAGGCGGTTTTCGTACGGCTCGATGTGGATGTCGGAGGCGCCCTCTTTCACGGCCTCGGTCAGGAGCGCGTTGATCAGCCGGATGATCGGCGCGTCGTCTTCGCTTTCCAGGAGATCTTCGGGCTCGGGCAGCTCGTCGGCGAGCGTCTTGAGATCGAGCCGCTCGTCGAGATCGGACACCATCGCGCGCGCGTCGTCGCCCTGCTCGTAGAGATCGCGCAGCAGGCGCTCGAACTCGTTCGCCGGCAGCTCCGTGAAGCGCAGCGGCGCGCCGAGATGACGGCGCAGCTCCGCGAGAATCTCGACGCGGACGCCGTCCCGGCAGGCGATTTCGGCGTGCGCATCGCGCCAGCCGGTCAGCGCGACGCCGTGCCGGCGCGCGTAGCCGAAGCCGGGACGCGCGGGACGCGCCGCGTCGCTCACTGCTTGCGCGCCTCCGGCTGCGCGATGTCCGGCTTGCCGTCGAGCGTCGGGCTCGCGAGGAAATCGTGCACTTCGGGCAGCAGCGGACGCTCGGCCGGCGAGGTGATCGGCCAGCTCTCCTCGCGCATCTGGAGCTGCTCGGTGCGCATGTAGTTGTACTTTTCGCTCGACACCGCGGCTTCGGTCGCCGCGTCGCGCAGGATGCGCGGGTGCAGGAACACCATGAGATCGGTCTTCGTGCGGTCGTTCGTGCGATAGCGGAACAGGTTGCCGAGCAGCGGAATGTTGCCGAGCACCGGGACTTTCTGCTGGTTGTCCTTGAGCTGGTTGTCGATGAGGCCGCCGAGCACGAGCAGCGAGTTGTCGGCGATGAGGACGCTCGTCGTCACCTCGCGCTTGTTCGTGACGAGATCGACCGCGCCCTGCACCGGCGGCAGGAGGTTCGAGACTTCCTGGTGGATGTCCATGCGCACGGCGTCGCCTTCGTTGATGTGCGGCGTCACCTTCAGCACGAGGCCGACGTCCTTGCGCTCGATCGTCTGGAACGGATTCGTGACGCCGGTCGTCGAGCTGCCGCCGACCGTCGACGTCGTCTGCGAGCCGAGCGCGTTCGTCGTGTACTGGCCGGTCAGGAACGGAACCTCTTGTGCAACCTTGATCTCGGCTTCCTGGTTGTCGAGCGTCAGCACCGACGGGGTCGACAGCACGTTCGACTTGCCGTCGCCTTCGAGCGCCGTGACGAGCGCGCCGAGCTCGAAGATCGTGTTGCGGCCGATCGTCACCGTGCCGTTGATGTAGCCGAGATTGAAGCCGTTGCCGACGCCGAGCGGATTCTGCGACGCCGAAATGATGTTGTTGCCCGGCGTGCGGCCGGTGAAGTTCGTGCCGCCGATCACGCTGTCGCGCAGGCTGCCGTCGGAATTCGTCTTGAACGGAAGCTGCCACTGCACGCCGATCTCGCTCGCGGCCTGATCGGACACTTCGGCGATCACCGCCTCGATCAGCACCTGCGCGCGGCGCACGTCGAGCTGGCGCACGACCGCGGCGAGCGAACGGAACACCGCCGGCGGCGCGCTGATGATGAGCGCGTTGTTCTCCTCGTGCGCCTGGATCGTCGCCGGCAGCGCCGTGCCGCCGGCGCCGCTCGCCTCGCCGGATTTCGCCGCGGTGGGCGGCGCGATGCCGGTCAGCGTCGCAGCGACGCCCTGCAGGATCGGCACGAGATCCTTCGCGGACGCGTAGCGCAGATAAATCACCTGCGTGTCGCCGCCGTTTTCGATCGGCGTGTCGAGATGCGCGACGAGCGCGCGCATCTTGAGCCGCCCGGCCTTCGCGCCGGACAGGAGGATCGAATTCGTCCGCGTGTCGGCGAACACGCGCTGCGCTTCGCCGGGCGGCACCGCCTTGTCGTCGGCGAGCAGCGTGAGCGTGCGCGCGAGCTCGGCCGCGTTCGCGTGCGAGAGCGGAATCACTTCGACTTCGGCGTCCGACACCATGTCGATGCGCTGGATGATGCCGACGAGCCGCTGCACGTTGCCGGCGCGATCGGACACGACCAGCGAGTTCGAGCCCGGATGCGCGATCAGCGTGCCGCCCTGCGGCATCAGAGGGCGCAGGATCGGCATGAGCTCGGCGGCGCTGACGTGCTTGACGGGCACGATCTGCGTGATGAGCTCGTCGGGCGCGTGCACGCGCGTGCCGTCGACGCCGGACGAGCCGTCCTGCTGCGCCATCGCCTCGGGCACGATCTTGACCATGCTGCCGGACGGCACCGCGGCATAGCCGTGCACGCGCAGCACCGACAGAAACACGTCGTAGATCTCGTCGGGCTTCATCGGCGTCGCCGAGACGACGGTGACCTTGCCCTGCACGTTCGGGCCGATGATGAAGTTCTTGCCGGTGATCTCGCTGACGGTCGCGATCAGCGCCTGGATGTCGGCATCCTTGAGGTTGAGCCGGTGGCGCCCGTCCGAGGTGACTTCGTGGCCGGGTTGCGGCGCCGCGCCGCCGCTTTGTGCGAGCGCGGCGGGTGCGAGGAGCAGCAGCAGGAGGAGCGCGCACGCGCAGCGCAGATGCTTCATCGGAGACGATCCTCGGGGAGTCGGTGCGTTCACTTGAGGCTGATCGTTATTTCGGTCGGCTTGCCGTCGCGCAGCACGGTGACGCGCGCGCTCGCCGCGGTGCGCAGGCTGTCGAGGATCTGCTGGCCGCGCGCGATCGAGTCGACCGGCGCGCCGTTGACGGCCGTGACGATGTCGCCGGCGCGAAGGCCGAGCCCGTCGATCAGCGCCATGTCGGTGCCGGCCGAGACGCGCACGCCGGCGAGCTTGCCGTCGTCGAGCACCGGCACGATCTGCACGCGTCTTGCGAGCTCGTCCGGGTTGTTGCGCAGGCGATCGACGGTCTGCTGCCAGTTCGGCGGCGCGTGCGCGGTCGGCGCGGTGTTCGTCGGGGTGGCGGGCGTCGCAGCGTTCGTCGCGTTCGAGCCGTTCGACGCGCGCGCCGAGCGCACGCTCTTCGATGCGCCCGGACGCACGATGTCGCCCGGCACAAGGTTCTGGTCGCGCGCGAGCGTCAGCGTCTCCTCGACGCCGTCGTGCACGAGAATGACGTGGTCGGGATAGACGCGAGCGAGCTTGACGCCGGACCCGATCGTCTCGCCGGCGCGGTATGCATTCTCGCCGCGCTCGCCGTCGCTGATGACGGCGACGCCGGAGCCCGGGTCGCTGTCGGCGAGCGTGCCGCGCAGGATCATCGAGAGCGTCGTCGCCGGCGCGCCGGGGCCGGCGCCGGGTTTCGCGGGCGTGTTGCCGAAGAGGTGCCACTTGGCGATCGACTGCGCCGGAACCGGGCCTGCGACCGCGTCGCTTATGCGCATCGAGCTGCCGCCGAGCGCGGCATCGCCGCGCGGCACCAGGAGCCAGATCAGCCGGACCAGCAGCCAGAGCGCGAGCGCGCCCAGCACGGCCGCGCTCGCCATCGCGGCGAGCTCGACCGAGCGGCGATCGATCTCGGCAAATCCCGTCGGCACCTGCCCTTCCCCCGCGACCGTTCAATTCGGCGCGAAGCGTAGCAAACGCGGCGGCAAAGGAGGCCGTTTCGGTCAGCAAAAATCCAGACGAATGCCGTTCTGGATCACGCTTTTACGGACTGAACTTCGGAATCGACCTCAGCGCGGGCCGAAGAAGCGGGCGATGCGCTGGAAAAGGCCCGGCTTGGCGCGCGCCGGCACCGCGGGCTCGTGGTTCGGGACCGGCCGGGCCGTCGGTGCGGCTTCGGGTCTCGGGCGCTCGCGCGGAGGCTTGCGCTCGCGGCCGGCGTCGGCCGGGGTCTTCGCCGATTCGGCGGTCTTGGGCGTCGCTGCCGCAGCGTCCTCACGGCGGCTGCGACCGCGACCTCCGCGGCGACGCCGCTTGCGAGGCCCGGCGCCGGGAGCGGCGGCGGCGTTCGGTGCGGCGACGGCAACGGGCGAGGCCTCGAGCGCGACGGACCGAGCCGGCTTTGGCTCCGCGGCCGGTCGCGGCGGGCGCCGACCCTCGGGACGGCGGCGCTCGCCTTCCGGATGGCGGCGCGGCGGGCGTTTTGCGCTCGGACCGTCAGTACGCGGGCCGGCGGTGTTGCGCTTGTCGTCGGCGAGCTCTTCGTCGGTTGGCGCTGCGTGTTGTGTCGAGACCGCGCGCTCGCGGCGCGGCTGCGCGAGGAGCAACGCAGGCTCGATGCGCTCGACCGGAATCTTCTGCTCGATGTACGCCTCGATGTCCGGCAGCCCCATCGCGTAGAGATCGCAGGCGAAGCTGATCGCGTCGCCCTCGGCGCCGAGGCGCGCGGTGCGGCCGATGCGGTGCACGTAGTCCTCGGCGTCGTTCGGCAGGTCGTAGTTGAAGACGTGCGAGACGTCCGGGATGTGCAGGCCGCGCGCGGCGACGTCGGTCGCGACGAGGAGCTCGATCTCGCCGCGCTGGAACTTCGCGAGCAGGCGCTCGCGCTTGGCCTGCGGCACGTCGCCGGACAGCGTCGCGACCGTGTGCCCCTGATGCTCGAGCGCGCGCGTGACCTTCTCGGCGGCGATCTTCGTGTTGACGAAGACGATGCTGCGGTGCGCATCGATGCGCGAGAGCAGGCCGATCAGAAGCGGCAGCTTTTCTTCCTTGGCCGGGAAGTAGACCACCTGGCGCACGCGCGAGGCCGTGACCGTCTCGGTCTCGGCCGTGATCTTCTCGGGGCTGTTCATGTGCTCGTACGCGAGCTCGAGCACGCGATGGCTCAGCGTCGCCGAGAACAGCATGCCCTGGCGCTGCTCGCGCGGCGGCATGCGGCGCAGCAGGAACCGGATGTCCTTGATGAAGCCGAGGTCGAACATGCGGTCGGCTTCGTCGATGACGAGCGCCTCGACGCCGCGGAACGAGAATACGTGCTGCTTCAGGTAGTCGATCAGGCGTCCCGGCGTCGCGATGATGATGTCGCAGCCGGCGCGCAGCATGTCGCGCTGCTTGTCGTAGTCGACGCCGCCGTAGATCAGTGCCGAGCGAATGCCGGTGTCGCGGCCGATGTTGCGGAAGTCCTTGTCGATCTGGATCGCGAGCTCGCGCGTCGGCGCGAGGATCACGGCGCGGGGATCGGTGAGCTTGCGGTCGGCGACGGCGGGCTGCGTCAGCAGGCGGTTCAGGACGGCGACGAGGAACGCCGCGGTCTTGCCGGTGCCGGTCTGGGCCTGCCCGGCGACGTCGCGGCCGGACAACGCGACCGGAAGCGTCAGCGCCTGGATCGGCGTGCAGCGCACGAAGCCTGCGGCATGCAGGCCCGACAGAAGCAGCGGATGCAGATCGAAACTGTCAAAAAAGATGTCGGTTAGCGGTTGGTGGGACATGAATGCATGAACGTCTGCGGATGGCCGGTCTTGTCAGTGAGCGCGAGGCGCTCGCGGCCGATCGGTGCTGCGTGTTGCAGCGGCGCAGGATCGCTGGAAGTCCTTGGCAATGAAGGTCGAATGGTTGGCACGGGTAATGGTGTCGGGACGGCCTGCTTGCAACGCACGGCGATGCGCCCTTGCAAGTGCTCGTGGCCGCCCCCAACTTGCGCGGTCAGGCCGATTCGGCTGAAATGGGCCGTGCCTTCCGCACTACCCGCATTTCCCCTTCGGCGCCGATCTCTCCGGCTCAAGTGTAGCCGAAGCGTGTCTTCGGCGCGCGTCGGGCCGAGTTTCCCGGCACTTTCTTGATTTCTGGAGAACACCCGTGAGCGAGCACGTTGCGCACGTCACCGACGACCAGTTCGAAGCCCAGGTCCTGAACTCGTCCGACCCGGTCCTCGTCGATTTCTGGGCCGAGTGGTGCGGGCCGTGCAAGATGATCGCGCCGATCCTCGACGACCTCGCGGCGACCTATCAGGGCAAGCTCAAGGTCGCGAAGATCAACATCGACCACAACCAGAAGACCCCGCGCAACTACAACGTGCGCGGCATCCCGACGCTGATGATCTTCAAGGGCGGCAAGGTGCAGGCGACGCAGATCGGCGCGGTCTCGAAGACGCAGCTGACGCAGATCATCGACAAGGCGATCGGCGCGTCCCACGGCAGCGCAGGCGCGGCCTGAACGCATTGAATTACGGTCGACCGCCCGCAAATGAACAGCGCGGGCGGTCAGTCCGGATGAACCGGTCTCGATCGAGAACGGTTCATCGAAAGCAAGATGAAGTCGCGGTACCGACTATAGACGCGCGCGGGCGCCCGGTGCTAAGTTAGGTTCAGCGCATGGAGCGGCTCCGCTCCGCCTCCCGCTTCATACCACTCCTTTTTCCCTCCAGCTTCACCCTAACGGCGCCCAGCGAGGTTTGCCCGTGTCCGAAAACGAAAACACCGAAAACGGCAATGATGCCGTTGCCGACGGCCGTTCCCCATCCCGGCCGCGCCAGCGTGGCCCGTCCGAGAATGCGCCGTCGCAAGACGCAGCGCCTTCGCAGGACGCGCGCAACGAGGGCGGCGATGCGGGCGGCGGTCAGCAGCAGCCGCAACAGCAGCACGGCGGCGGCGGCGGCCAGCAACAGGGCCGGCGCGGTCGTCGCGACCGTCGCGGCAACCGGCATCAGTACCAGCAGAATTTCCAGCAGAACGACGAGGAATACGACGAGTCGAAGAACGGCGGCGGCAACGGTCCGCTGATCGATCTCAACGAGCTCAAGCGAAAGTCCGCGTTGGATCTGCTCGCGATGGCCGAAGAGCTCGGCATCCAGGAAGGCGTCGCCCGAGCGCGCAAGCAGGACATCGTCTTCCTGATCCTGAAGGCGCACGCCCGCGCCGGCGGCGGCATCTACGGCGAAGGCGTGCTCGAGATCCTGCAGGACGGCTTCGGCTTCCTGCGCGGTCCGGACGAGTCGTATCTCGCCGGCCCCGACGACATCTACGTGTCGCCCTCGCAGATCCGCCGCTTCAACCTGCGCACCGGCGACTACATCACCGGCCGCATCCGCCCGCCGAAGGAAGGCGAGCGCTACTTCGCGCTGCTCAAGGTCGACAACATCAACGGCGAGCCGCCGGAAGCGTCGAAGAACAAGATCCTGTTCGAGAACCTGACGCCGCTGTTCCCGCGCAAGGCGTTCCATCTCGAGCGCGGCAACGGCTCGTCCGAAGACATCACCGGCCGCATCCTCGATCTGATCGCGCCGATCGGCAAGGGCCAGCGCGGACTCATCGTCTCGCAGCCGAAAGCCGGCAAGACGATGATGCTGCAGAACGTCGCGCAGGCGATCGTGCACAACCATCCGGATGCGCACCTGATCATCCTGCTCATCGACGAGCGTCCGGAAGAAGTCACCGAGATGCAGCGCGGCGTGCGCGCCGAAGTCATCTCCTCGACGTTCGACGAGCCCGCGGTGCGTCACGTGCAGGTCGCCGAAATGGTGATCGAGCGCGCCAAGCGTCTGGTCGAGCACAAGAAGGACGTCGTCATCCTGCTCGACTCGATCACGCGCCTCGCGCGCGCCTACAACACCGTGGTGCCGTCGTCGGGCAAGGTGCTGACCGGCGGCGTCGACGCCAACGCGCTGCAGCGTCCGAAGCGTTTCTTCGGCGCGGCGCGCAACGTCGAGGAAGGCGGCTCGCTGACGATCATCGCGACCGCGCTGATCGACACCGGCTCGAAGATGGACGAGGTCATCTACGAAGAGTTCAAGGGCACCGGCAACATGGAAGTGCACCTCGACCGCCGCATCTCCGAGAAGCGCGTCTATCCGTCGATCAACATCAACCGCTCGGGCACGCGCCGCGAAGAGCTGCTCATCGAGCCGGACCAGCTCCAGAAGATCTGGATCCTGCGCAAGCTCCTGCATCCGATGGACGAGCTCGCTGCGATGGAGTTCATGCTCGACAAGATGAAGAACACCAAGACCAACGACGAGTTCTTCGGCTCGATGAAACGCGGATGACACGGGTCGCAAGGCGACGCGCGCCGACTCGGCAGCGTCACCGATGCAAAGAAACATCAAGGGCTTATGCGATACCCGTCGCGAAAGCCCGCTGAAAGGGACGCGGGGTAGTCTTTTTCGTGCGGTCCGCACGAGGACTCCCCAGCCTCACTCCCCAAGAGGGACCGCGATTCCCCGGCCCGCCTTTCCCCAGGCGGGCCGTTTCATTTGCGTTCCGTCCGGGAACGCATCGATCTGCCACGCTTGCTCGGGCATTGGCGAAGTTTCGCTTCGGCGAGTCCAGATGCGGCCATCCATGGCCGCGGATTTCAGATGGAGCACGGAGCGCGGCTTCGACGATGTTCGCCTGAGCACCCGCTCACGATGGCACGCGTTTCCCTCTCCCGCTCGCGGGAGAGGGCAGGGTGAGGGCAAGCCCGCGACAACGCCACGACCCACGCACCCTCAGCGCGACGCCGCGTGCGACGCACGCCGCGTCCGGAAATGCCACCGCGCCAACGCTTCGCGCGTGCGCTTGCGCCCGAGCGCGATCAACTCATCGGCACGATGAAACTCATAGAACGCACACGCATTGCGCGGAATCGTGATCAGGAGATCGGGCGGCTCGGCCGCGATCTTGAGCCGCGTGATCGTCTCCTGCACGGTGTCGAGCGAGCGCGCAAAAAGATCGAACGCGCCGGGCTCGCCGATGGTCGCCGGTTCGCGCTTCTCCATCATCGACCCGATGAACTCGGCGATGCGGTGGCGATAGGTCGCGCGCTGCACTTCGACCGGCGCCGGCTTGCCGCCGTCCGGCAGCATTTCCGGCGACGCCTGTCCGCCGGCACCGCGATCGCCCGTTTCGGCGTGTCCGGCTTCCTCGAGCGGCTCGGCCGGCGCATTGATGTCGACGGCGACCGTCGCGTCGGTCAGGTCGCGCAAGGTCGGCGAAACGGGCAGCGGATTCAGGAGTCCGCCGTCGACCAGCAGCCGGCCTTCGTGGTGATACGGGCGGAAGATCGTCGGAATCGCGATCGACGCGCGGATCGCATCGAACAGCGGCCCGCGCGAGAACCAGACTTCGCGCTGCACGTCGAGATCGACCGCGACCGCCGTGTACGGAATGGCGAGATCCTCGATGTTGACGGGTCCGATCAGGTCCTTCAGCACGGCGATGATGCGGTCGCCCTTGATGAAGCCGCCGCCGGAAATCGTCCAGTCGAGCAGGCGCAGCACGTCGAGGCGCTGCAGCGGCCGCACCCAGTTGGCGTAGACCTCGAGCTTTCCGGCCGCGTAGATGCCGCCGATCAGCGCGCCCATCGAGCTGCCGGCGATCGAGCGGATCGCGAAGCCGTTCGCTTCGAGCTCCTCGATGACGCCGATGTGCGCGTAGCCGCGCGCGCCGCCGGAGCCGAGCACGAGCGAGAGCGAAAGCGGCGTGCCGGTGTCGTTCATCGCGGCCCCTGATACGCGCCGAGCGCGAGCTGCAGCATGATTTTCATCTCCTCGCGAAGCGGCACCGGCGCGACGACTTCGGCGTCCGGCCCGTACTTCAGCACGTCCATCAAGAGCTCGCGCGAATTCGAGTACGGCACCTTGAGCTCGTAGCGCCCGTCCGTGAGCCACGTGCCCTGCTGTTGCGAATGCCAGTGCTCGTCGGCGACCCAGCGCGCCGCGTGCGACGAGAAGCGGATCGTCGCCCAGGCCTTCGGCGCGCCCGAGAAGATGCCGTAGCTCGACGCGAGATGCGCGTCGAGCTCGCTGGTGTCGCGATCGAGCGCGCTCTCGTCGAGGAGCTCGGGATCGCGGATGCGGTCGAGCGCGAAGCTGCGCAGCGCGTCGCGCGCATGGTCCCACGCGTCGAGATACCAGTTGTCGCGGTAATGCGCGAGCCGCTGCGGCGAGACGATGCGCTCGGTCAGCGCGTCGGTCGAGCGCGCGCGATAGCGGAACTTGAGCCGCTGCCGGTTCAGCAGCGCGCTCGCGACGGCGCGGAACGCGGCCTGGTCGAGCTTGCGCGCGCCGCTTGCGATGACGCGGATGCGCTCGATCGGCAGCGCGCGCCCGCTCGCGTGATCGGACAGGAGCCGCTCGATGCGCGCGCGGAACGGCGCGAGCGCACCGGCGAGGACGCCGGGATCGGACCGGCCGAGCAGCTCGTTCAGCGCGAGCAGCGCGGCCAGCTCCTCGCTCGTGAGCCAGAGTCCGGGCAGCTCGAAGCGCTCCGCTTCCTCGGCGGCGTAGCGGACCGCGGCTTCCTCGCCTTCGCCGCTCTCGATCGGCGCGCCGAGCGCGTCGCGCAGGAACGCGATGTCGCGATACAGCGTCGCGCGCGAGCAGCCGAGCTCGTCCTTGAGGTGCTGCAGCGTGACCGGATAGCGCGCCGTCTTGAGGAGACGGTGCAGCGTCAGGATGCGTTCGTAGCGGTCCATCGCGCTATTGTGCCGAAACCGTCAGCGTCGCGGTTCGGGCAGCGTCTCCTCGTCCTCGATCGCGTCGCGGCGCGACTGGTCGCGCTCGGACTGCCACTTCTTCAGGATCGCCGCCGAGCCGCCCTTGTCCTTGCCGATCTTGTCGGCCATGCGCAGCGCCCAGGCCGGCGGCGGCGTGTCCGAATCGGCGATGCGAGGCGCGCCGCGCGCGGCGGCCGTACCGAGGTCGGCCAGCGTCTTCAGTCCGATCAGCGCGTAGAGAATGCCCATCGGCGAATCGGTCATCGCCATCAGGAACATGCCGCCGAGGATCGTGAGATGCAGCACGATGATGCGGCCCATGCGACCCGCGGCGTACTCGCGCATCGCCGTGAACGTCGCCGCGCGGATGCGCGAGAGATCGACCGCAAGCTCGATCCCGAGCATCGCCGCGATTACGAGCGCGCCTTTCCAGATCTGCCCGAACGACACCTGCCACATCGCCTGGTCCGGGTAATTCTGATGGAGGATCAGCGCGATGACGCCGACGAACACGCCATGCGCGAGCGTGAAGCCGAACGCGGCGAGCGCGTACTCCCCGACGAGCCCCATCTGGGCCGGCTTGTCGTTGACCTCGATGCCGAGGCGGTTCGAGCGCCGCCAGTAGCCTTTCTTGCGCGTGAGGCGACGGTGCACGGCGAGGCGGACGCAGGTGCAGACCGCGATCAGCAGGTTCTCGAACCAGTAGAGCACCACGACGTTGATCGCCGACCACTCGTAGCGCAGCACGCCGATCAGCGGCACCGCGTTGATCAGGAGCGCCAGCGCGACGCTCGGAAAGCGCGCTCGCGCAGGCGCGCCCGTGACCGGCGCATTCGGCGTCGCGGTGTCCATGCGGTTCCCCTCCCGGCTCCCGGACGCCGCCATGGTAGCCCCAACGCGCCGGCGGTGCCGCGCGCCGCATCCGTTACCATGGTGCAGTTTCCCTTTTCGCGCGATGCCGTGCCGCACGCCCACCTCGATCTCGACAAACCGATCGGCGACACGATCAAGACGACGACGTGCTACATGTGCGCGTGCCGCTGCGGCATCCGCGTGCACCTGAAGAACGGCCGCGTCCGCTACATCGACGGCAATCCGCAGCACCCGGTCAACCGCGGCGTGATCTGCGCGAAGGGCTCGGCCGGCATCATGCAGCACTATTCGCCGGCGCGACTGTCGAAGCCGCTGCTGCGCGTCGGCGAGCGCGGCGCCGGCGAATTCCGCGAGATCGAATGGGACGAAGCGCTGGCGCTTGCGACGCAATGGCTCGGCGACATCCGCGAGCGCAACCCCGACGAGCTCGCGTTCTTCACCGGCCGCGACCAGTCGCAGGCGCTGACCGGCTGGTGGGCGCAGCAGTTCGGCACGATCAACTACGCCGCGCACGGCGGTTTCTGCTCGGTCAACATGGCCGCGGCCGGCATGTACACGCTCGGCGGCAGCTTCTGGGAATTCGGCGAGCCGGACTGGGCGCTGACGAAATACCTGATGCTGTGGGGCGTCGCCGAGGATCACGACTCGAATCCGATCAAGCTCGGCCTCGGCGCGCTGAAGAAACGCGGCGCGAAGATCGTCGTCGTGAATCCGGTGCGCACGGGTTATGGCGCGATCGCGGACGAATGGGTGCCGATCAACCCCGGCACGGACGGCCTGCTCGCCGGTGCGCTGATCCACGAGCTGCTGCGCACGGACCGGATCGATCTCGATTATCTCGTGCGATTCACGAACGCGCATCATCTCGTGATCCGCGCGCCGGGCGCCGCCGACGATGGAATGATCGCGCGCGATGCGGGCGGGCATCCGCTGTGCGCGTCGCGCGAAGGCGTCGTCGATGCGACGCGTGCGGACATCGCGCCGCGCGTCGTCGGCGAATGCGCGCTGCCCGACGGCCGAAAAGCCGTGCCGGCGTTCCAGCTCTTCGCCGAGCGCTACCTCGCCGCCGAATACTCGCCCGACGCCGCCGAGAAAACCTGCGGCGTTCCCGCCGAGACGATCCGCCGCCTCGCGCGCGAGCTCGCCGACGTCGCGTTCGAGCAGGCGATCCGTGTTCCGCAGAAATGGACCGACATCTACGGCCGCGAGCACGCCGAGATGATCGGCCGCCCTGTCTCGATGCACGCGATGCGCGGCATCTCGGCGCACGCCAACGGCTTCCACACGTGCCGCGCGCTGCATCTGCTGCAGATGCTGCTCGGCGCGATCGACACGCCGGGCAGCTTCCGTTACCAGCCGCCGTATCCGAAAGCGCCGCCGCCGCCGAACCGGCCGGGCAAGACGCGCAAGCCGAACGGCGCGCTCGATGCCGGTCCGCTCGGCTACGTGCACGCGCCGGAGGATCTGCTCGTCGATGCCGCCGGCGAGCCGCGCCGCATCGACAAGGCGTTCTCGTGGCAGCACCCGTTCGCCGCGCACGGCATGCTGCAGAACGTGATCCGCAACGCGTGGGAAGGCGATCCGTATTGCATCGACACGCTGTTCCTGTTCATGGCGAACATGGGCTGGAACTCGGCGATGAACACGACCGCGACGCGGCAGATGCTCGCCGATCGCGACACCGAGACCGGCGAGTACCGCATCCCGCACATCATCTATGTCGACGCGTACTCGTCGGAGACGGTCGCGTTCGCCGATCTCGTCTTGCCGGACACGACGTACCTCGAGCGCCATGATTGCATCAGCCTGCTCGACCGCCCGATCTCCGATGCCGACGGCGCCGCCGATGCGATCCGCCAGCCGGTCGTCGCGCCGGATCGGGACGTGCGCCCGTTCCAGGACGTGCTGCTCGATCTCGGTGCGCGGCTCCGGCTGCCCGGCATGGTCGACGACGACGGCAACGCGAAGTATCCGCGCGGCTACGCGCAGTACATCGCCCTGCACGAGCGCGCGCCCGGCGTCGGCCTCCTCGCCGGATGGCGCGGCCGCGACGGCGAAGCGGCCGGCATCGGTGCGCCGAATCCGGATCAGCTCGCGCGCTACGTCGAGCACGGCTGCCACTGGCATCGCGAAGTGCCGCCTGCGGGGCGCTACTACAAGATGGCGAACCGCGACTATCTCGAGTGGGCGAATTCGCTCGGCTTCGTCGGCTCGACCGAGCCGATCACGTTGCCGTTCTACGCCGAATCGCTGCAACGCTTCCGTCTCGCCGCGCAAGGTCGCGGCAACGCGCAGCCGCCCGAGCGCGATCGCGCGCGCGTCGCGCGCTACTTCGACCCGCTGCCGTTCTGGTATGCGTCACTCGCCGACGACGCCGGCTTTTCCCCTTCTCCCCTTGCGGGAGAAGGCCGGGATGAGGGGTTCGCGCCGAAGGCGCCCACTTTTTCGCATCGAGAGTTTCCCCTCAGTGCCATCACCCAGCGCCCGATGTTCATGTACCACGCCTGGGGCTCGCAAAACCGCTGGCTCCGCCAGATCGCCGCACGCAACGCGCTCTACGTACATCCCGACACCGCGCGCGACGCCGGTCTCGCCGACGGCGACTGGGCCTGGATCGTCGCACCGCGCGGCCGCATCCGCGTCGAAGTGCGCCTGCACGCAGCGACTGCGCCCGGCACCGTCTGGACGTGGAACGCGATCGGCAAGCGCAAGGGCGCATGGAAGCTCGCCGCCGGCGCGCCCGAGTTCCACGAAGGTTTCCTGCTTAATCACCTGATCGACGAGGAGCTCCCGACCACCGCCGGCGAACCGCGCCGCGCGAACGCGGATCCTGTCACCGGTCAGGCCGCGTGGTTCGACCTGCGCGTGCGCCTCGAACGCGACGACGCGTCGCAGGCGCCCGGCCACCGCATCGAAGTCGGCGCCGCATGAGCGCGCACGCGTGGATCACGCTCGCGATCGTGATCGGCGCGATCGCGCTGTTCGCGAGCGAGAAGGTCCGCATCGACATCGTCGCGCTGATCGTGCTCGTGCTGCTCGCGCTGCTCGGCATCGTCTCGCCGGCCGAGGCGCTCGCCGGCTTCAGCAACGAGGCGACCGTGACCGTCGCGGCGATGTTCGCGCTGAGTCTCGGCATCGAGCGCTCCGGTGCGCTCGAGCCGCTCGGCGCGATGCTCGCGCGTATCCGCCAGCCGTGGCTGCTGACGCTCGCGCTGATGCTGACGATCGCGCCGATGGGCGCGTTCGTGAAGAACATCGCGCTGGTCGCGACATTCCTCCCGCTCGCGCTGCGCGTTTGCGCGCGCTCGCGCACGTCCCCCGCGCGCGTGCTGCTCCCGATGGCTTTCGCCGCGCAGATGGGCGGCGTGTGCACGCTGATCGGCACCTCGTCCAATCTTCTCGCCGACAGCCTCGCGCAGAAGCACGGCCTGCCGCCGTTCGGCGTGTTCGAGTTCACGAAGATGGGCGCGCTGCTCGCGATCGCCGGCATTACCTACCTGATGCTGATCGGCCGCTGGCTGCTGCCGAAGGAGATCGCCGCCGAAGCGCCGCCCGAGACGATCGGCAAGTACGTCACGGAGCTCAAGGTCGCCGCAGCGTCGCCGTTCGTCGGCAAGACGATCGCCGATGTCAAGCTCGGCGAGACCTACGGCGTCTATCCGTTGGAGCTGCTGCGCGGCGACCGCCATCTCTGGTCGCCGCGTTCGCAGGTGATCGAGGCGGGCGACGTGCTGCTCGTGCGCGGCGCGTGGGAAAAGATCGAGGATCTGCGCAAGCGCGCCGAGCTCGAGATCGACCCCGAGAACCGCTACGGTCCGAAGCACGGCCAGGATCGCGTGCTCGTCGAGGCGATGCTGAAGCCCGACACGATGATCGAGGGCCGCACGATCGGCGAGCTGCATCTGGCGCGCAGCTTCGACGCGATCGCGCTCGCGATCCATCGCCGCGACCGCGTGCTGCGCGAGAAGCTGCGCGAAGTCCGCCTCGCCGGCGGCGACGTGCTGATGCTGCTCGTGAGCGCCGAAGGCGCCGACGCGCTGCGCGCCGACGAACGCTTCGTCGTCCTCAGCGAACGCGAGGACACGCGCCGGCTGACGCGACGCGCGTTCGCGGCGATGGCGATCATGGCGGCGGTCGTCGTCGTCTCGGGCATGCACTGGCTGCCGATTCCGATCGCGGCGATTTCGGGTGCGGTCGCGATGGCGATCGCCGGCTGCTACGGCCGCAAGGATCTCTACGAAGGCATGGACTGGAAGATCATCGTGCTGCTTGCGGCGATCCTGCCGCTCGGCACCGCGATCGAGAACTCGGGTCTCTCGCAGCACGTCGTCGATGCCGGCATGCGGCTCGTCGGCGATCACGGCCCGCTCGCGGCGCTGCTGATGACCTATCTCCTGACCGCGCTTCTCACCGAGCTCATGGGCCATAATCCGTCCGTCGTGCTGATGGTCGGCATCGCGATCGCGATCGCGCACACGATGCACGCCGATCCGCGCCCGTTCGTCATCGCCGTCGCGTTCGCCGCGGCGACCTCGTTCGCGACGCCGGTCGGCTACCCGACCAACACGATGGTCTACTACGCCGGCGGCTACCGCTTCACCGATTTCATGAAGATCGGCATTCCGCTGATCGCGTTGTTCTGTGCGCTGTCGATGCTGATGATTCCTTACTTCTGGCCGCTAGGATGAGCGCATGACGACGCTGCCGCCGCCCGCCGCGAAGAAGCTCGGTCTCGTCATCGACCTCGACATCTGCGTCGGCTGCCACGCGTGCGCCGTCGCCTGCAAGGAATGGAACGACGGCGGCGATTTCGGGCCGCTGCCCGACCAGGATCCGTACGGCGCGGAGCCGAACGGCGTCTGGTTCAACCGCGTGCACAGCTATGCCGTCGAGCAGGCCACGCCGAACGGCAAGCGCGAGATGACCGTGCATTTCCCGCGCTCGTGCCTGCACTGCGAGACGCCGGCGTGCGTGACGGTCTGCCCGACCGGCGCGAGCTACAAGCGCGCCGAAGACGGCATCGTGCTCGTCGACGAAGAGAAATGCATCGGCTGCCAGCTCTGCGCGTGGGCGTGTCCGTACGGCGCGCGCGAATTCTCGATGGAGCGCGGCACGATGCAGAAGTGCACGCTCTGCGTCGATCGCATCTACAACGAGACGCTCGATCCGGCCGACCGCCAGCCGGCGTGCGTCGCGGCGTGTCCGACGCGCGCGCGGCATTTCGGCGACCTCGGCGACGCGGATTCGCCGATCTCGCAGCTCGTCGCCGAGCGCGAAGGCTACGTGTTGATGCCGGAGTTCGGCTACAAGCCGGTCAACCGCTATCTGCCGCCGCGGCCGCGGCGCGACGGATGCGATGCGGCATCTTCGGTGCCGCCGCGCGAAGAAACACTCGATCGCGACAAGCTGCCCGGTGTGTTGCGCTGGCTCGACCGCGCGCTGTCGCGCTGACGACTCGTCGACGATGCGGCCGACGTTCTCGATCATCGCCTTCACCGTGCTGTCCGGCGCGGGCTACGGGCTCTGGTTCCTGCTGGGTGTCGGACTTGCCATCGCATGGCCGAGCTGCCGGCTGAGCGGCATGGGGGGCGCGGTGGACGTGCCGTCATGCACGTTTCCCGCGATCGTCGCGGCGATGCTCGTCGCGGGCTTCGTGTTCGCGAGCGTCGGCCTCCTCGCCTCCGTCGCGCATCTCGGCCAACCGCAGCGCGCATGGCGCGCGCTGTCGCAGTGGCGAAGCTCGTGGCTTTCGCGCGAAGGCATCGCGGCGCTGCTGACGTTCGTGCCGGCCGCCGTCATCGCTGCGTACCTCGCGCATTGGTGGTGGCTCGGCGGCGCGGCGACCGGTCGCGACACGACAATCTGGCTCTATCCGAGCGCCGTCCTGCGACCGGGCGGCGCCCTGCTCGCGCTCGGCGCCGCGATCACGGTCGCGTGCACCGCGAACATCTACGCGAGCCTCAAGCCCGTGCGCGCCTGGAACAACCGCTTCGTCGTGCGCGCGTATCTCTGGCTCGCGCTCTACTCCGGCGGGCTGCTCTTCGCCGCGTTCGCTGCACCGTCGCCTGCCGCCGCCGATCATGTCCCGGCGCTGCTCGTCGCGGTCGCGATCCTCGCGGCGTATTGCGCGCTGCTGAAGCGTCTTTACTGGCGCGATATCGATCGCTTGCCGCAGGCGGACGTCGGCCGCGCGACCGGACTCGACGCGCTCGGCACCGCGCGCACGTTCGAGCAGCCGCACACGGAGGAGAACTACCTCACGCACGAGATGGGATTCGTGCTCGCGCGCAAGCACGCGCGAAAGCTTCGCGCGATCACGCTCGTTTGCGCGTTCGCTATACCGGGATTGCTCTCTCTCCTCGCGCTCGCACTGCCCGTCCTGCGCGTGCCGGCCACGTGGTTTGCGCTGGTCATCGGTCTCGCCGGCGTGTTCGTCGAGCGCTGGCTCTTCTTCGCCGAAGCACGCCACACCGTCATGGCCTATTACGGCCGCTGAAATTCGCCGAACGCGCAGCGAAAACGCCCGTCCATGCGCGAGCGTGGCGTCGCGATTCACTCGACATTCAATCCGCGCCGCTAGACTCGACCGCTGCTGCGCCGCAGCAATTCATCGCTGAATCAACGATTTAGCGGAGCTTTTCGGGTCAGAACCTCTGGAAGACCGCATGCGCCCCTCTCTGCTTTGCATCCCTCTTTTCGCGCTCGTCCCGCTCGCCGCCCATGCCGACGATGACGGCTGGTCCGGCTCGGGCGAGCTCGGTTTCGCCGCGACGCGCGGCAACGCCAAGTCCGAGAACCTCAACGCGAAGCTGCAGTTCAAGAAGGAAGACGATCGCTGGAAGGACGTCTTCTACCTGACTGCGCTGCGCAGCAAGGGCGAGGTCAAGAGCACGGTCGTCGACAACTCGACGACCCCGCCGACGACGGACACCGTGTCGAGCTACGAGACCACCGCAAACCGTTACGAGACGGGCGCGTCGGCCGGCTTCAAGCTCGACGAGCGCAGCTACATCGTCGGCGCGCTGCGTTACGAGAACGACGACTTCTCGCCGTTCGACTATCAGGCCGTCGTCTCGATCGGCTATGGCTACACGGCGCTCAAGAACGAAACCGACGAGCTTTCGTTCGAAATCGGGCCCGGCTACAAGCGCTATCGTCCGGTCGATACGCTCGTCACGACCGGCGATCCGCCGCAGACGGTCGCGGTCTCGCACGATTCGCAGGGTGATGTCGTCGGCCGCGGTCTCATGGCGTACAAGCACGATTTCACCGACACGACCTCGCTGGTCGACACGCTGCTCGTCGAAGCCGGCGGCGACAATACGTTCGTGCAGAACGATGCGGGACTGCAGGTCGACATGAGCAAGAAGCTCGCGCTCAAGGTCGGGTATCAGGTGCGGCACAACTCGCAGGTTGCGGCGGGGATCGAGGGTACGGATCAGTTGATTACGACGAATCTGGTTTACAGCTTCGGGCGGTAGCGGAGAGGTTGCGCAGGCTTGCCCTCACCCTGCCCTCTCCCGCGAGCGGGAGAGGGGAAAAGCGCGGTGG
>Ga0081540_1000702_pt1 | contig 31199 bp, 23 predicted proteins | sample TabmetS2T1R1_FD_71024 | JGI IMG/M metagenome (GOLD analysis project Ga0081540, IMG submission 71024) | Tabebuia heterophylla rhizosphere microbial communities from the University of Puerto Rico - S2T1R1 | ecosystem: Host-associated > Plants > Roots > Rhizosphere ...
CAGCGGGGCGAGGAACTCCGCGTTTTCAGGCTGCTTCCCGGCGGACTACTGCGAGAAGCCCTCGATGATGTAGTGCGCCTCGATCCGCTTGAGAGCGAGGATCATCGCCGCCAGCCGCGGCTCGACCTGCTTGCCCACGCAGAAGGGCCGGCTGTCGTGCATCTCCGTCTTTCGCGGGTTGTTGCGCGAGATGTCCCGGATGATTCGGTAGTTCCGCTTCAGCGCGTGCTCGAGCTTGGCGTTGACCTCGGCCTCGGTCCAGGACTCCATGCGCTTGTTCTGGATCCACTCGTAGTAGCTCACCGTCACGCCGCCGGCGTTGGCGATGATGTCCGGGATGAGGTCGATGCCGCGCTTGAGAAGCACGCGGTCCGCCTCGGGCGTGGTGGGACCGTTGGCGCCCTCCGCGATGATCTTGCACTTCAGCGTCTCGGCGATCTCGCCGGTGATCTCGCCGCCGAGGGCTGCGGGGATGAGGACCTCGGCCGGAACCTGCCAGAAGTCCTTCTTCTCGATCTTCTGCGCGCCCGGGAAGCCGGCCACGCTCCTCTTGAGGTTCTTCGGGTCCGAGACATGGGCGATCAGCGCCGCGACGTCGATCCCGTCGGGATTGTAGATGGTCCCGTCGTAGTCGTTGACCGCGAGGAGCCGCCCGCCGAGGCCTGCGAAGATCTCCGCGGCGTTCGAGCCCACGTTTCCGAAGCCCTGCACGGAGAAGGTCTTGCCCTTCAGCGTCTCGCCCCGGTCGGCGTAGTAGTCCTCGATGCAGTACACGACGCCCTGACCGGTGGCCTTCACGCGGCCCTCGGAGCCGCCGATGCGCACGTCCTTGCCGGTGACGATGGCCCGGCCCACGTGGCGCTCGTTCTCGCCGTCGAGGTACTGGCGCATCATCAGCGCCATGATCTCGCCGTTGGTGCCGACGTCCGGAGCAGGGATGTCGATGTTGGGGCCGATGAGCCGCTTCAGCTTGTACATGAAGCGCAGGGTGATGGCCTCCAGCTCCTCTCGGCCGTACTGGCGCGGATCGATCTGGATGCCGCCCTTGCCGCCGCCGAAGGGCACCTCGGCGATGGCCGTCTTCCAGGTCATCTCCGCGGCGAGCGCCTTGAACAGGTCGAGTGACACCTCGCGGTGGTAGCGGATGCCGCCCTTGTACGGGCCGCGCGCCTGGTTGTGCTGCACGCGGTAGGCCTTGAAGCGCTGCGACTCGCCGGGGATCAGCTGGTACACGCCACCGTCCGGAAGACGGAGGTGGCCGCGGCGGATGTTGACGTCGGATCCGAGCAACGCCTTGCCATTGAGGAGGATCTGCCCGTCGGCCAGGCGCTCGAGCCCGTTGGGGTCACGTACCTGGGTCGCGGGGAGATCGCCGAAGGAACGGGCGGCCTCGGGGGAGAGCGGGCGGAGGCGGTCCTTCAGCTTGGCGGTGACGTAGAAGATGTGCTCGTAGTCAGGCTCCTCCAGCTCGAGCCTCACCCGCGGCGCGAGGCCGATGGTGTCGGCCGCGCGATGGAAGATCTCCATCGCGTCCGTGTAGAGGGTGCGCTTGGGGGTCGGGTCCGGGACCCTCATGAAGTTCTGTGGCTCGGCCATGGTCTGTCGTGGGCTCCTCACGTGCCGCGCGGCTATACGACTCGCGGATCCGCTCCGTCAATCTCGCGACGTCCCTGTCGTCCGACTATCCGGAGCCCGATTGCGCGATGCGTTGCAGTTGTCCGGTCAGTTCCGTCGTGGGGCTCCTCGTTCGGCGGTGGACGACTTAACTCATTCTGTAGATGGGTGCGTTGCGGGTGTGGCTGGGTGTCGCGTGTCTGGCGGCGGCATGTGGGAAGGGAACGAGCGCGGACCGACCGAACGGTCGGCTTGACGGAGGCACCCTCTCCGACGGCGGCCCCTCGGATGGAGGCGGCCCGAGCAGCATCGGCCCGCTCGGGGAGACCAGCTGGACCCCGCTGTTCGATGCGTCGCTGTCGCACTTTTACCGATGGCTTCCCTCCACGGGTCGGAACAACGATCCGCAGGGCGTCTTCCGGATGGAGGACGACACGCTCCACGTCCTCGGCCTTCCCCCGACCGACGAGACGAAGGACTTCGGTTACCTCGCCACGCTTGAAGACTTCGGCAACTACCGCGCGCGTGTGGAGCAGAAGTGGGGGACCGAGACCTTCGCCCCGCGGAAGGACGAGCCCCGCGACACGGGCCTGCTGTACCACGTGCGCGGCCAGGACGAGATCTGGCCGCAGTGCCTCGAGTTCCAGATCATGGAGCACAACACCGGTGATCTGTGGATGCTCTCCGGCACCGGCGTGACGGCACGGGTGGACCAGGGCTCCGAACCCACCTTCGATCCGCTCGGCGACCCGGCGAGCTTTCGCACCGGGCGGGTGATCAGGTCGTCCGAAGCCGAGTCGCTCACCGACTGGAACACGCTGGAGCTCATCGCCTCGGGGCGGGAGTCGGCGCAGATCGTCAACGGAACCTGGGTCAACGAAGCGACCGCGATCGAGGCGGACAACGGTGACGGGTGGGGCGGCCTGAGCCACGGAGCCCTGGCGCTCCAGGCCGAGGGTGCGGAGACGTTCTTCCGCTCGCTCGAGGTGCGGCCCCTGGCTTATCTCCCGCCCCCGGACGGCGCGGTGGTGCTCTACGACGGCTCCGGCCTCGATGCCTGGCAGCACCGTGACGGAGGAAAGGCCGACTGGAACGTGACGGATGCCGGCGCGATGGAGGTCGTGCCGTTCGCCGGCGACCTCTTCACCCGGCAGACCCACGGAGACGTGCGGCTCCACCTCGAGTTCCAGGTGCCGGCGACGGCGACCGATCAGAATCCCGAGGACCGGGGGAACAGCGGCGTGTATTTCCAGGGACGCTACGAGGTGCAGATCCTCGACACGTTCGGCCGCGATGCGGGCACGGTGGACTGCGGGGCGATCTACGGGGTGCGGGCGCCGACGGTGAACGAGGCGTTCCCCCCGGGAATCTGGCAGAGCTTCGACGTCATCTTCCGCGCGCCCACCTGGGACGGCGGGACCAAGGCGACGCCCGCGCGGATGACGGTGGTGTGGAACGGGTCGGTCGTGCAGCAGGACGTCGAGGTGCCGGGCCCGACGCGACTGGGCGACCCCGAGGGGCCTGACGCGGGGCCCATCCGGCTGCAGGACCACTGGAACAAGGTGCGGTACCGGAACATCTGGATCCAGCCGCTCGGGCCGGAGGGCGTCGACGGGGGCATCGTCGACGGAGGCACCGATGGTGGCACGGACGGCGGGATGGACGAAGGAGATGCGGGCGTCGACGCAGGGTCGGACGGCGGCTGAGACGACCCTCGGTTGAGCAGATCCCGGCTGCGCTGAGGCCGAGGCGGCCCTTTGACGCGGTAAAGCGACGATGTTACTCAGCCGGCCCCGTCACATCGGCCGACATAGCTCAGCTGGTAGAGCAACTGATTCGTAATCAGTAGGTCCCCGGTTCAAATCCGGGTGTCGGCTCAACCTCTTACGCGAGTGGCGTCTACGCGTCATGGGGCAGTCATGGGCAGAGAGATCGCCTATCGGTGCGGCAGGAACGATTGCCGTCACCGCCTCCCCGCGCGTCGTCGAGCGCTCCGAGCTCGGGTGCCCATATCCATGCTCGGAGGGGAGTCGAGGTCGACTCGGGGGGAGCTTCGCTTGTAGGCAAGCCTGGAAAGCTCAGTCGGCAGAGCGGCGCACTCGTAATGCGCAGATCACCGGTTCGACTCCGGTTCCGGGCTCATTCCGAAGGTCGCAGGTTCAAATCCTGCTCCCGCAACTCCGGAACGGGAGAAAGCCCGACGGAAGCACAGTCGGTGGGGCGTCGACGTTCCCACCGACCCGGGACCTTGGACCTCCCTGTCATCGCTCGTCCGGAGTGTGGGCCGGGACGATGGCACGCAGGGTGACGAAGACAGGTTTGTCGTCGACCGTCACATCTATCGCCTCGACCTCGGGTCCTTCCACGTCGAAGCACGAGCCGACGTGCCAGCGCGTACCGTATGGGAGTGGAAGGACGAATTGGCCGTCGCCGCGGGTGTATGCCTTCAGGCGGGGACTGTGTGGCGCTTGAGCGGCCACGCAGGCGAACGCGGGAGTTCCGTTTTGTGACAAGACGCGCCCCTCGACTCGCGACGACGGAAGGCCCGCAGGCCGGAGCGCAATGGTGTCCCGGACGTCTGTCAGTCGGACTCGAACGGGTTCGTACCCGTCTCTAGAAATGTCGAGGGTCGCATCGGAGCCGAGTTGCCTGATCGTAAAGAGGCCTTCCTTGTCCGTTTCGGCCCAGGTGGACCCTTCGGGTGGTTCCACCGCTCCGGTGCCACAGAGTGCAGTACGCCGCTTAGGAAAATCGAAGTACTCGTAGATCCGGACACGCTCGAGCGGAGTTCCTGTCGTCGCGTCCAGGACCTGGCTTCGCACCACGGTAGGCCGTCGGAGACGAATCGTTCCGAGATCACTCTCCGTCCCGAGAGGCACCCGAGCCGTGATCGAGGCGCGCGCGAATCCCGGCGCTTCGATGGAGAGCACCTCCGGGTCATCGTCGACGAGCCGGACCCGGAAGTTCCCGCTGAGGTCTCTCACCGTGGTGACTTGTGTCGCTGCAGAAATCACGGTGAAGCTGACGACAGGCTTCCCCGACTCATCCGTGATGCGTCCGCGGACTGTCGGACGTTCACGAAGCCGAAACACGAGGCCGCCTGCGCCCGCAACTGTTGGGACGGGCGGGGTCATGGTCCTGCGCTCTTCCGAGAACGCCACAATGGTCAGCTGCCCGTCGGGCAGTCCGGTGACCTCGAAGCGTCCCCCCCGGTCCGTGGTTGCCTTACGCGCTCCGAGCCAGTGATCCCCGAGTGGGTCCCGATATACGAATACCCCGACCGCCGGCGCAGGCTGTCCCTGGGGATCGAGAATCTGGCCAGTTAGGGTTGAGCCTCGGGGAAGGGTGACGCTTACCGGAAGACGAAGCCCGGGACGGAGTCTTATCGGCAGCACTGCCGCGGCGTAGTACGGCTCGTCGGGGCGAAACGTCACGAGTTCGTACTCGCCTGGAGCTGCTTGGATGGAAACGGTTCCCTTTGAGTCCGTCGCGCCACGGACCTCCGGCTGGGCCCACCGCAGTTCCACGTGAGCGTTCGCGACCGGCTTCCCTCCGGCATCCAGCACCCGGACATCTACCCAGGGACGAGCACGGAGCACGTAGGTGTGGGGGGAGTTTGGAACGCCCACGAGAAATCGTCCCGATACGTTCGCATCGAAAGCCTGAAGATCCAGGACGAAGTTCCCCGGGGGCAAACTCTCGATACGCAACTTCCCGTCACGAGAGGCGAATGCGCCCCGTCGTGACCCATCCGCTGGATTGGTTAGGAGCGCATCGGCTTCGAGGGGACGACCGTCGACGTCCACGACGAGTCCTTCAAGCGAAGCGGTAGCTACTGCTTTGGCCGCGGGCGATGTCGCGCAACCCAACCATGCGAGCCCCAGTCCCCACGCGAGAGTAGCAATCCGCACTGTGGACACTCCGGGCCATTCCCCCCGAGTAGGATTGTACCGCGGAATTAGCCGACCGTCGGCGTCCGTCAGCCTCGACTCGGGGACCGGACAGACCCTCAGGTGATCTGCCTCGGTTCACGGTCGGCGCGAGGTTTGAACGAAGGACTACTGATTCCGCATCAGTAGGTCCGCGAGCCAGGACGTTCCGCGCGCGGCGGCAGCCATGGGGCAGCGCCTCCGACGCCCAGCCCAGCCCCCGTCAGCCCCCGCGCTACGACGCTAGCCCGCGCGCCACACCGGCCGTTGCTCGACGCGCCATCCCCGATCCGGTCGCCGTAGGACCAGCTTCCGCCAGAGCGAGGACCGGCCGCCCGTGTACCGCGCGCCGGCCCGCTTCGCGACGATTCCCTCGAGTCCCAGGTCCCACGCGCTCGCCACCATCGCCGCGGGGTCGCCCTGGTGGACGTGGACGGGCCGAAGCACGGGGTCATCGAGGCGCACGACGCGCTCGAGCACCGCGCGCCGCTCGACGAGGGGCCGGTCGCGGAGGTCGTCGCCCTCGAGCGCGAGCACGTCGAACGCGAGGCACACGAAGACGCCGCGCCACTCCGGGATTCGCTCCCCTGGCCCGACGAACACGCTAGTCTGAGAGTCATTGCAAGGGGGAAGCGATGCTGACAACAGTTGCTCTCTTGATCGCGGCCCAGGCCAGGCTGGTCACTCCGGTTGCAGGCCCCCCCGCGGCGCTGCCAACGGTAGTGCAGCGCGCTCCCAATCAGGGGGACGGCTCGAAGCCGGAAACAGCCACGGAACCCCAAAACATGGGACCACCACCCGAAGGGATCTATTGCGAGCGCCAGGATCCTGGAGAGGACGCTCTACTTCAGTGCGGGAGGACACTTAAAGAGTGTCAAGCGGTAGGCGGCTCGAAAAGCTGCGTCGAGATCCGAAAGATGTATTGTCATAAAAGGCCGGCACCTCGGAGCTCCGGTGAAGAATATTGGTACAATTGCTACAAGACCGAAGCGGGCTGTGAAAGATTGAGAAAAGTTAAGTCCGCTCGCTATAACCCGGACGAAGCGGGCCCTTGCCGTTTCTACAGCCAGCGCTAAATGGGCAGTTACCGGTCCGCCTGAACATCCAGCGCCCGCCGCACGACCTCCGCAACGCTCACCAACGTCGAGGTGTGTCGGCGCGATTCGTAATCAGTAGGTCCCCGGTTCAAATCCGGGTGTCGGCTCAAGGATCCTCGACGAACATGCTGGCGTTGGGGAGCCCCGGTGCCGGCGCCTCGTGAGGCATGACGAGGACCAGCCGACCGAGTGGCGTGCGGCTCAGTTGCGGGCGGGTGTCGTACGCGTTGTAACGGCCGCCAACGGCAACGAGCGTCCAGCCGGAGGCCGTGCGCTCCGAGAGCCAGACCCCGAAGCCTCCCTGCAGCGGTGGCGGGTTCGGGGTCGGGTGTGGTGGGAAGCCCGTGAGAGGGGACTCGATGAGCACGGCCACGCGCTCGCCATCCGGGGCGAGCGCGACGGCGCTCGGAAGACCTGCGACGGGCACATTTTCTGTCGGACCCCAGCCAGCTGCGGAACGGAGGTGGAACTGGGACGCGGACGAGCCGGTCCCGAGCAAACCGGCGGACTCCCCGGTCGCTGCCGCGACAAGGACGCCCGCGCGGTCTCCGACGAACGGCGCGAGCTCCTCGGTCCAGGTCCCGTCGGGTCGGCGACGGAAGAGGTCATAGTAAGTCTGGAAAGGATCCGGAGAGAAACATGCGAAGGCGATCCAGTCGGTCTCGTCGCTTGCGACGGCGAAATCCTCATCGCATAACCACTGGCCCGCGTTTGGGGGCGGCGGAATCAACGAAGGAACCAGATCCCTCGAGGTGAAGGAGCCAGCGGCACCCACCGTATGAGAGATGACCCAGACGCCGGAGGTGTCCCGGTGCTGGGTGAGAGCATGCACCGTCCCGGACGGTGCGACCACTCCTCTCACGGAGTTCTGTGTCGTCACGGCGGTGCCAGTCGGCGTCGGTACTGTCTCCGTCCGCCAGGCACTTCCGTCATGCCAGGCGTGCACGAGTGAGATCTCCGGCGAGTCGTCATCGTTCACGTAGAGCGCGTGGGGATGACCGGCGAGATCCGCGAAGAGCCCGACATGCATGGGTGTTCCGGGGGGCGTGAACTGGTCCCAGCCGCTGCCGGTGTCGCGGTAGTAGGTCAAGTAGGGGGCCCCGATCCCGTGAAGCAGCCCCTGATCGGTCCGGACGATGGAACCCAGCGGGGTCGTCAGCGCGGTTCCGGTCAGAGGAAACGCACCGGCGACGTGGACCTGGCCCAGAACCGCGAAAGGAGACGACGCTGCTCCCCAGTTGGTCTGCGCGGTGACCCGGTACACGACCGCGGGCCAGGGCGCCTGGGTCTGGTCGACGAAGGTGCGCGCATCAGCAGGAAGCTCGACCGTCGCGATCTGGGTTGGGCAAGGTCCGCAATTGTCGAATCGCTCGATGAGTTGAGAGGTCGCGATCATGCTGTGCGGAACCCAATCGAGCTGTACGCCCCCATCGATCTGATGGGCGACCAGCCCTGTCGGAGGAAGAATCACCGTCGCCACGTTGGAGGAGATGGGCGTGCTCCACTCTCCCTGCGTGCCATAGCTGACCCGGTACTGCCAGTTGCCCTCGAGCTCGTTGGGATCCAGGAACGTGGTCGACGGGAAGACCACGCCGGGGATATCGACGAACGCCCCCGCATCCCCGGTCGAGTCCAGTGCTGCTCGCTCCAGACGGAGGTCGGTTGATACCTGCGAGCTGTTTTGCCAGCTGACCACGATCGGGGTGGCGAACCCAGCGTCCCCCGCGGGGCTGGCGACGACGGTCGCTGGCGGACTGATTCCGTGGTGAACGCTCGCGTTCACCCATTCGGACCGGCTGGACCCGACCACGGAGCGAATCCGGAATCCGAGATCGGTCCGCTCCAGGACCGAGGGGTCGAGAGGCACCTGTTTCTCGTGGACGCCGGACGGGATCAGCCCCGCCGTGACCCGTTGCCAGTCGGTGCTGTGGATCCGGTACTCGATCTCATACCCGTCCACCGGACCGCTCGGCGCGTACCAGCGAGCGTCGACGATTCCGAAGGTGGGCTCGGAGACCGTGAACACGCTCGGTACGTGGGCATTCGGAGGACCGGGCTCAACCCCACACCCGCTGAGCACCAGCGCGAACGACAGCGTCAAGACGACGAAAACGTGGCGCATGAGCCCCCGAGTTCCGTGTGCAGCCACACGCACTCTACACACCCAAGGAGGGCAGCCTCGCGTCACGGTCCGCCAATGCCCCGGCTGGGCCTGTCAGCCAGCAATGTCCACAGGCGCGGACGGTGTCAGCAGTGAGCCTGCCGACGGCCGGTCGCGCCAACTATTCGCGGTCTCCGGATGGCTTCAGTACCTCGCGCCGTCGCGCACGCACTGCGGCCGAGCCGAACAGCGCGTAGACGAGAACGCCGCTCAACGCGGCAATGCCAAGCTGGATCAGCTCGCGGCGCGAGGCGCTCGCGAGCAGTGCGACCGAAAGAGCGATCGCGACCGCCGCAAATGCCGGACCGTAGGGCGCCGTGAATCCGGCCGGGGGGACGTCGGCGCGCCGCCGCATCACGATCAACGCCGCGCAGCCCGCAATGTAGGCAACGATGCGCGTGGTGACCGCGAGCGTGATGGCGGACAGGAAGGAGCTCGCCAGCGTCGCCACCAGAACGATGGCGGCGCTGCCGAGAATCGCGATGTATGGGGTGCGGAAACGGGCGTGAACGCGCGTCAGCACGGCCGGGAAATCACCCTGCTCGGCGAATGCGAACGGGAGGCGAGACGTCGCGAGGAAGCCGCTGTTGAGGGTTCCGATCATGAAGATGATTGCGCCGCCCGCCACGAGTTGCCCACCCAGGCGCCCCCACATCGCCACGGCAGCGTCGGCGACCGGCGCGGTGCTCGTCGCGAGCCCCGGCACGTTCATCATGCACACCACCTGCACGGCGAGATAGAGCACGAGCACGATCAGCAGTGAGGTCGCGATCGCGAATGGCGTGTCGCGCCGGGGATCTCGCATCTCACCCGCGGCGACCATCGATGCCTCGAAGCCGGCGAATGCGAAGGTCCCCAGCAGGATCGCGCTGCTGAAGGCGCCGATCGCTGGAGGTGCGCCCACTTCCGGCAGCGCGCCCGTTGTGCTCAGCACGCCCAGAACGCCGAAAGCGGAGAGGAAGCCGATCTTGAAGATCGTGAGCGCGTTGCTGACGACCGTCGCGTGGCGGATGCCGACCAGGTGCAGGAGCGTGATACCGCCGACCAGCAGCGTGATGATCGTGACCCGCCAGGCGCCTCCGGCTGCGCCCGGAACGAAGCGAGCGACGTAGGCCACGACGAGATTCGAGATCGTCGCGAACGTGAGAACGCGCGCCGTCCAGTAGAGCCAGCCGACGACGAAGCCGGTCGACGAGCCGAGGCCGGTGCGGGCGATCAGGTAGGGCCCGCCGCTGTCGACGAACCGACTTCCCACTTCCGCGAAGCAGAGCTCGATGACGCCGATCAGCACGGCGCACAGGACCAGTGCCAGCACGCTGTAGGCGTGCGTCAGATCGAACAGCTTCGCAGGAAGGCCGAGGATGCCGGCGCCGATCGTGATGTTCACCATCAGCGCGACGAGGTCCCACCGGCCGATGCCCCGCAGGATGGTCGGTGCGCCGAGAGCCGATGGGCTCATTTGACCTCCCGCGATTCGTCGCGACCGTTCACGATCGTCAGTGCCATGTCCAGGCTCAGCCGGGCTCCGTGAGGCGCGGGGTTACGACTTGGATGCAGCCGTCATTACGATGCGATCGGGCGCCTGGATGCACGCAGGCTCGGACACGTCCCGGCCATATCTGACCACAGGTCCGCCTGCGGGCTTCGCACAGGCGCGGTGGCGAGGTGCCGAGGTGAGGTCAGGCAGGGGAGGGTGAGGCCGGAACGCGCGCAGCGACCGCGCGCCGTTTGCCGATCGCACCTGGTCATCTGCTCCCCGACCGGGGGACTCTCGCCTCCGTGACGTCCCTCGCCGGCGAGTCCGCCCCGGTTCCGACCCTGGTTCCCGGCTCGGCCGCGCGTGCCCGGCTGCGCTGGCTGGCCCGAGCCGGAGTCGTGGGCCTGGTGCTCGCCACGGCCGTCGCCGTTCGTCTCGCGACGGTGCTCCCGGAGGTTTCGAACCGGCACGCTCTGCTCGACGACGCCGCGGACGGGACGATCGTCGACGTCGAGGCGGCCGATGTGCTGCGGGGTGGTGACCTGTTCGCGATGGCCGGTTTCCTGGCCCGTCCCGACGCCTGGCTCGACCCTCGGCTCCTCGTGGCCGCACCGGTGCACGTGCTCGCCGGCCCGGGGAGGGCGCTCGGTGTGGAGATCGGCGTCTCGCTGGCCTTCACCGCGCTCCTGTTCCTTGCGCTGGGCCTCGTCGCCCGCTGCGTGGCCCCATCCACCGGCCAGGCGACGCTGGTCCTGGTCCTCGCCGCACTGATCCTCCTGGGTAACCGCGCCCTCTTCGAGCACGCGGCGAACGGCACCCTCGAGGTCCCCTCGGCGCTCTTCACACTGGCGATGGCGGGAGCCTGGCTCTCCTCCCGTTCATCCCGAAGTTTTCAGCTGTGGGGGGTCACCGTCTTCGGCATCGGTCTGTTCCTGGTGAAGCCCGAGGACGGGCTGATGATCGGTCTGTCGGTCTTGCTGGTGGAGGCGAGCGAGGCAGGCGTGCTCCGCCCGCCGCGTGCGGTTCTTCGCGCCCTCCTGCGCGAAGCCCGGAGCCCGGTCGGCATTGCGCTCCTCGCCCTGACCCTCGCGGTCGTCGCGGGCGGATGGTGGGCCGTGCGGACCGGAGGGCTGAACGCGACGGTCCTCGGCGAGGAGGTGGGCCTCCGCCAGCTCCGGGTTCCGGTGTCCATTGGGCTGATCCTGCTGCTCGTCTTCGCGGAGCACGCCTTCTGGCGGGAGCGGGTCTGGCTGTCCGCGGAAGTTCCTCGGCGCGCACGGTTCCTCTGGAAGTGGCTGCTCACGCCGATGATCGTCTGGACGCTCGTTCCCTCCAGCTCGCGATTCGAGGCCATCACCGAGGGGACCGGCTTCCAGCTCACCGAGCTTGCGCCGGGTGCGATCGCCGATCGGCTCCTCGGATACTTCCGCTCCGCATGGGCGGGATGGTTTCCGCCGGAGGGGCGCTGGCTCGTGGTGGCGCTCCTCGGTGCGTCGCTCCTCGCCGGCTGGCGTTCGGTGCCTGCCCGGCGGGCGCTCGTCACGCTCGGTGCGCTGGTTCTCCTCCCGGTCACCTTCCTCGCCGTCTTCAGACACGGGGACTTCCAGTCGCGGCTCATCCTCGACCTCGCGCCGCTGGTGGCCGTCGCCGCGGTCGTCTGGGTGCCCGCAGTGCCGCGGGCTCCGCGCCTCGTGCTGTCTGCCGGCGCGGCCGCGCTGCTCCTCTGGAACGTCGCGCCCCTCTGGCGCGGCCCGGACCTGGTCGCAACGCTCTCCCGGGGGTTCGGAAGCGCCGCCGACGGCGATGCCTGCCGCGAGGTCGCCCTGGCCCTTCCCATCTCCCGGGGAGTGCTGGTCAACGAGACCGCGCCGGAGCGTTTTCGGCTCTGCGGTCTGTGGGTGAAGCTCCTCGCCCGAGAGCGAGGTGCGCCGGTCTTGCTGCAGGGCCCCTGGACGCGCGGCGCCCGTCACGAGGTCCTCGTGCTGCAGGACGGAACGGTGCCGGCCGGCCCACGCAGCGGCCTCACGCCCGAGGGAGCCGAGGCCCGGTCCGGCGTCGTCGTCGGGCAGCGCTACCGGGCCGGGGGACCCTGAACCGGAGCGCCGCCGCCAGACGGACGGCCTCGGGCAGCCAGAGCCGCACTGCCCGAGGCCACTGCAACTTCAGTTACGGCTGGACGAACGGCGTCCCGTTGTCGAAGCGCGCCTTCGCCGGAAGCGTGTACAGCTTCGTCGCGCCGGTGGGATCGACCCACGGCCAGGTGTAGCCGCGGCCCGCGCTGAAGAACGCGGGCTTCCCGCTCAGGTACAGAGAGTTTGGCAGGGTCTGGGTCGCGATACTGGGATCCCACTTCACCGAGTTGGTCACGTAGTCGAAGTTGCCGTGCCGGATCGTGGTCGCGGCGACCTTCGGATCGACGGGGTAGGGCGCCCAGTCGTCCCAGCCGAGCAGGAAGATCGCCGGCTGGTCCATGCTCCCGCTCTCGTAGACCCATCCGTTCATCTGTCCCTGAACACCGAGCACGTTGCCGACGAAGCTGTGCCAGTACGAGTAGAACGCGGCGCCCGCGGCCCGCTTCGGCCCGTTCCCGCTGCCGCTGTCACCGAAGTCGCGGCGGACCCCGCTGAGATGGTTGCGGAAGACGGTGTGGAGGATGGCGTTGCCGTGCGTCTTGTCCGAGTCGAAGTTGAACCCGTAGTTCCCCTCGAACAGGACGTGGTGCGGACCCACCATGTGTGAGGCGTTCAGCCCCACCTCGATCCAGCCCTCGCTGCCGGAGATGAACCCGTCGTCGGCGTAGTTGTAGCCGAACACCGAGGCCGTCCCCGCCGAGCGGGCCACCATCACCTTGTTTGCCTTCATGATGATGGAGTTCTCCACCAGGGCCTCGGAGGTGGCGTTGGAGAGGCTGATGGCGTAGCCGCCTCCGCCCGGGACCGGCCAGACGGCGTCGTGGACGTAGGAATCACGGACCTCGACGTGGAAGGTGTAGGCCAGGGAAAACCCCTCGTTGAGCCAGGCGGTGTCGTCGATGTTCTTCGCCCAGGAGTTGGCGGACCACTGGAAGCGGATGTTGCCGTCGTCGCCCCCCGTGACCTTGAGATCCTCGATGCCCGCGTTCTGGACGAAGGTGTAGCCGAACGAGGTGAGCTGGGCCGTCTGGGCCGCCCGGTAGGAGATGTGAATCGGGGTGGTGAAGAAGACGGTGTTCCCGCTCACGTGGTCGATCTGCTTGATCTCGTTCGTGGGGCGGTCCTGACGGCTGAACCACCCGGCGGCGTCGGGGAAGGGGTCGTCGGTGCCGATTGAAGGGTTGTGGCGTTGCCAGACGACGCGGAAGTCCGGGGAGGCCCAGATCTGCCCCCGACCACCGGGGTCCGGCTGCCAGGAGGCGTTGGAGAGCTCGTCGAGCAGGACGAACTGGCCGGCGCTGAACCCGGCGGTGCTGGCGACGTTGACGGAGTTAGCGCCCTTGACCGCGTCCGAGGTGAGGTTGGTGGATGAGCCGCCGCCGATGTCCCAGCGGCCGGGCCCGACGATGACGATGGGGGAGGGGTTAGGCCCGGGAATGTAGGAGCCGGGCTTCGCCCCGTTCGTCTTCTGCAGGGTGGTCTGTCCGGGACCGGCTCCCCGGAGGGTGATGGCCTTGTTGAGCAGGATGTAGCTTCCGGTGGTGCCGATGGTGAAGGTTCCCGCTGACAGCTGGACGACCTGTCCGGCGGGGCAGGCGTCGATGGCAGCCTGGATCGTGGACGTCGCGTCTCCCGCGGGTGGGCTGACGGTCCGGCAGATCGTCGTCCGAGCGGGGATGCCTCCGGCCACACCGGGATTCCAGACCGTCATCCGGTCCGCAGGCAGCAGCCCGGACGACGACGGCGGCGGCGATGACGGGGGCGGCGATGCAGGCGCGGCGGAGACGGTCACGGTGGCCGAGGCCACCTCGGTGTTGTCCGCGACGCTGGTCGCGATGACGTGGAAGGTCCCGGCGGTCGACGGCGCGGTGTAGGTCCCCGCCCCGTTGATGGTGCCTCCGGTCGAACCTTCCTGGATGGACCAGCTCACCGCGCTGGACTGGCCTGTCCCGAGGCCGGTCACCGAGGCGGTGAAGCTGAGCGTTCCACCCGCCTGCGTCGAGGCCGAGTTGGGACTGATGGAGACGGTGACGTTCGGCGGCGCGGTGACCGTGACTGCTGCGGCCCCGCTCTTCGAGGGATCTGCGACGCTGGTCGCGACCACGTGGAAGGTGCCGGCGGTCGCGGGCGCGGTGTACTTCCCGGATCCGTCGATCCTGCCGCCGCTCGCGCCTTCCTGGATCGACCAGGTCACGTCCGTGGACTGACCGCTGTCGCCTCCGGTCACGGTCGCGGCAAAGGTGGTGGTTGCACCGGCGAGGACCGAGGCCGTGGAAGGCGAGACCGCGACGGCGACGGCCGGCGCGGCGGTGACGTCGACGGTCGCGGTGGCGCTCTTCGAGGGATCGGCGACGCTGGTGGCCACCACGTGGGCGGTGCCGGCGCTTGCGGGCGCGGTGTAGCTGCCAGAGGCGTCAACGCTGCCGCCCGAGGCGCCTTCCTTCACCGACCAGGTGACGCCGCTGGACTGGCCGCTCGTCGCCCCCGTGACCGCAGCCTGGAAGCTCAGCTTTCCCTGCGTCCTCGTCGACGCGTTGTCGGGTGTGATGGCGACCGAGACGTTCTGGTCCGCGGTCACGGTGACGGTGGCGGTCGCCTTCTTCGAGGGATCGGCGACGCTCGCCGCCACCACGTGGTACGTGCCCGCAGCGCCCGGCGCGGTGTAGCGGCCGGAGCTGTCGACGGTTCCGCCGCCGGCCCCTTCCTGGACGGACCAGCTCACTGCGGTGGACTGCCCGCGAGTCCCCAGCACCAGGGCGGCGAACGTCATCGACTCACCGGTGCGCAGCGTGGCGACCCGGGGTCCGATCCAGACCCGGATGCCTCGCCTCCGTACGTCGACGGAGGCCGTGGCCGTGCGGCGAGTGTCCGCGCTGCTGGCGGCGACGACGTGGAACTTTCCTTCCGCCTCGGGGGTCATGTAGTTCCCCGCGGCATCCACCGTGCCTCCGCTGCTCTCCCGAACGGACCAGGCGAAGTTTTCGGGCCGACCCGACCCGGTCTGAGCTGAGAGGGCATCCTGTCCCGCGGCGGCGAAGGCGAGCGCCTCGCCGGGCTCCAGAGAGACCGGGGAAGGGTCGACGGTCACGGATGCGGGATCTCCCACCTTGCCGCCGCAGCCGAAAAGAAAAACAGCTACCAAAGCGAAAGAAACAGCATGTTTTGTTCGCATGGGCGGGCGGATTAGACGTTCGCGCGCAAGTGAGGCGAGAGGCGAGAAGCTCAGGGCTCGTCTCTTAGGCTGCCCGGCACATCCTGCGACATCGACGTGCAAGGGTTCTTGTTCTCGCACCTATGCGGGGCTTGTCTTCAGAGGGAAAACACGACACTTGGATCACGTTTCAAATGATAGCCGTCCGGATCGTCGCCTCGATGTGTCCCGAAGCCATCGACGGGAGAAGTTCTACTGCTCGCACTTTGGGGCACGTCAAACCCGTGAGCTGCTCATGATCAAACAGTAAAAAAATCCACCGCCCCTCGAACGGGGCTTTCGTGGCATGCGATCGCGGCGCGATCCTTCGTGGCGAGCGGACCCGCGGAGGCACGCACTCGCTCACGCTTGAAGAGCTCCGGCACGTCGCCGCCGTTCGACTGCCCGCGTGCCGACGGAACCCAGCTCCGGCGGCTGAGAGCCGAGCCGGAAGGGGGGCAGCCGGGTTATGAATCACGAGCGATGCTCTTCTCGGCCCTGGTCGCTCTTTCCCTCTCCGCCGCTCCGGCGTCCGAGGATGTCGCCGCCACCACACGAGCGTGGAAGGAGCGCCGCTTGGCGCGCCTCCAGGCCGACGACGGCTGGCTCACCCTGGTCGGTCTCGGCTGGCTGAAGGAGGGCGCGAACTCCGCCGGCTCGAACGGGAAGGCCGCGGTGGTGTTCCCCGAGGGCGCACCGAAGGACGTCGGAACCTTCACCCGGTCGGGGTCGAAGGTCACCTTCCAGCCCGCCACCGGCGTTGCGGTCACCCGCGACGGCAGGCCGTTCCCCGGGGGGCAAGTCCAGACCGACGAGGAGGGCCGGACGAAGCCGGACATCCTCGAGGTGGGCCGCTTCCGGTTCCAGCTCATCGCCCGCGGCAGCCGGATCGGCGTGCGAATCAAGGACCCCGAGGCGCGCGCCCGCAAGGAGTTCAAGGGCATCCCGATGTTCCCGCCGTCCGAGCGGTGGCGAATCGTGGCCCGGTGGGAGCCAGCCGACCCGCCGGTGCAGATCGCCGTCCCCAACGTGCTCGGAGAGGTGGACCAGTCTCCCTCGCCGGGAACGGCGGTCTTCACCATCGATGGCAAGCAGTATCGCCTCACCCCGGTCCTGGAGGTGGGGGAAACGGACCTCTTCTTCGTCTTCGCCGACCAGACCAACCGGACCGAGACCTACGGAGCGGGGCGCTTCCTCTACGCCGAGCCGGCGAAGAACGGCACCGTCGTGCTCGATTTCAACCGGTCCTACAATCCCCCCTGCGCGTTCAGCGCCTTCGCGACCTGCCCCCTTCCGCCGAAGCAGAACCGGCTCGCGCTCAGGGTCGAGGCAGGGGAGAAGCGGCTCCCTCACTGAGGCCCGAGGATCCGGCGGCACGATGTCCCGTGCGGCGCCGCGACGATCCTCGGCTAGCCTCGGCGGCTCGATGAGGCAATCGCTGCTGCTGGGGCTGTCCGCCCTCGGGCTGCTGCTCGCCCCCTCCCGCGCCGAGGCGCAGTGGTCTCTCCGCATGGCGCTGGAGGCCCCTCTCTACGTCCGCACCTCGAGCAACGGGGAGAGCAGCTCCTTCGGCATCAACAACAGCTTCCAGCCCACCATCGACGTGATCGGCAGCTACTTCGTGACCGGCTCGGTGGGACTCGACCTCGAGCTGCGCACCGGCATCGCCGCGACCGGGACCGGGTACACGCGCCCTCGCACCTCGCTCGGCCCAGGCCTCACGCTCGACGACCCGGCGTTCCCGCTCTACGGACGGGTCTCGTTCCCGCTCCAGGTCGAGGAGACCTTCATCGCCTTCGTCCGCGCGGGCGGCGGTCTGAAGATCCTCGACATGGCCTTCTTCCGCGTCTACTTCGAGGTCACCGCGGACTTTCCACTCGGTGGCTCCGGGGTGGGCTTCTTCAGCAGCCAGGCGGTCAACGCAGGCCTGGGTCTGTGGCTTCGCCTGTGAGCCCGAGGCGGGGCAGCCCGGAGCGCGATCCTCGGGTTCGGGACTCTGGCCAGATCGGTGCATGCTGGAAGGTCCATGCACCGACTGTTCCTTCTGCTCGCCCTGGCCGCGTGCGCCGGGAGCCCCCCGCCTCCACACCAGGCCAGCGTCCCGGTTCACGTTCAGCTCCTCGCGCTCAACGACTTTCACGGGCACCTCGAGCCGCCTCCGGGCACCGTCCGACTCGCGGACGGCACCGTCCCGGCCGGCGGAGGGGCCTGGCTCGCCGCGCAGGTGGCCCGCCTCCGCGCCGAGGAGCCCGACACCCTGGTGGTGGGCGCCGGCGACTTGATCGGAGCGAGCCCGCTGCCTTCGGCGCTCGGGCGCGACGAGCCGAGCATCAGCCTGATGGACGCGCTCGGGCTCGACGTCTCCAGCGTGGGGAACCACGAGTTCGACAAGGGCGCGGACGAGCTGCTCCGGCTTCAGCGCGGCGGGTGTCGGGCCGATGAGCCGGCGTGCAAGCACCCCTTCCCGGGCGCACGTTTCAGCTACCTGGCGGCGAACGTCGTCGACCGCTCGGGGAAGACCCTCCTTCCGGGCACCCTCCTCAAGAAGGTCGGCGGCGCGACCGTTGGTTTCATCGGCGTCGTCCTCCGGGAGACTCCGTCGGTGGTGACCCCCAGCGGGGTCGCCGGCCTTTCCTTTGGTGACGAGGCCGATGCGGTGAACGCCGCCGTGCCGAAGCTGCGCGAGGCCGGCGCGGACGCCGTCGTGGTTCTCATCCACCAGGGCGCGGCGCAGGCACCGGGGTCTCCTCCCGGGGAGTGCCGGGGGCTCAGCGGCCCCCTGGTCGACCTGGCGCAGCGGTTCCGCGGTGTGGATGTCATCGTGAGCGGTCACACGCATCAGGCCTACGTCTGTCCCGATCTCGGCGGGGCGCTGGCCACGAGCGCCGGATCCTTCGGCCGCTTCGTCACCCGGATCGAGCTGGAGCTCGATCCGGTCCAGCACCGCGTGCTCTCCCGCCAGGCCACCCAGGTTCCGGTCACCCACGACGTCGCCCCCGATGCGCAGGCGAAGTCCATCGTGGACCAGGCCGTCGCCGACGCCGCGCCGCTGGCCAGCCGGCGGGTGGGACGGCTCGCGGCGACCCTCGCCCGGAGCCTGAACGAGGCGGGCGAGTCCACGCTCGGATCCGCTGTGGCCGACGCGCACCTGGCAGCCACCCGGAAGTCGGGCGGCGCCGCCATCGCCTTCACCAACCCCGGAGGCCTCCGGGCCGACCTTCCCTCCGGCGACGTGACCTACGCGCAGACCTTCGCCGCCCAGCCCTTTGGGAACATGCTGGTGACGTTCACGCTCACTGGAGCCCAGGTGGCGGCACTCCTCGAGCAGCAGTGGCTGGGGAGCCGGCCGAGGATTCTCCAGCCCTCGGCGAACGTGAGCTACGCGTGGTCGGCCGCGGCGCCGGCCGGCTCGAAGGTCGTCCCGGGCTCGCTGACGGTGGACGGTCGAGCCCTCGCTCCCGACGCCCGGGTCCGGGTGACCGTGAACGGCTTCCTCGGCGCGGGCGGAGACGGATTCTCCGTGTTCGCCGACGGGAGGGAGCGGGTGGGCGGGCCGCCCGACCTCGACGCGCTGGTCGAGTACCTCCGGCCGACGCTGGAGGGCGCTCCGCTCCCCAGGCCGAGCGGGCCGCGCATCACGCGGGCGCCGTGAGCGTGACGTCCGCGGCGACCCGGTTCCCGGTCATTGCGTGGGTCGCGCGCAAGGGGGCGGTGTGCCCCGAGCCGCGCTACCCGGGGAGCGATGCGATGGCCAGGCTCGTCGCGGTCCGGAACGAGGTCTGGGAGAGCCCCTACCGCCCGTCGCCGTGAAGTCCCACGCAGGGCGGAAGCCGCCCGCGCCGACCGCGAGCGAGCAGGCCCGCCGGACGTTCACCGGAGCACCTCCGGGCCCGACGCACAACACGGGCGTCCTCTCGCCTGTCTAGTGTGCGGTTGCGCCGTCAGGCGGGGCGCGACCCGGGACGCCGAGGGGAAGCCCGGAGAGCACGCCCGAGTGGAGGGACAGATGAAGCGCTCCCAGGTCATCGGGGTGGTGCTGGCGCTCTTTGCGACCGGCTGTGCTCACTACGACAAGCAGGGCCACTGGGTCAGGACCGGGCCGGCGCGATTCGACGCTCAGAGCGTCAGCGCGCCCGGGATCATCTACACGCTCGAGGGCGATGGGACGTGGGCGGGGCTGAGTGGAGACCGCTACGAGCGCGTCGGCGACGATCTGAGGAAGGTCGGTGCCTTCGGTCCGACACCGTCGCTCATCCGACCCTCGGGCTGGGTCACCATCGATCGGCGGCCGGACGGACTCATGTACCTGCCCTCGTATCCCGGCGGACCGATCTGGACCTTCGTGACCGAGGACGGGCAGCCCATCCCTGCAGACCTGGAGGTCCCGCTGTTCCTCGCCTCGACGTTGGGGCTCGGCGGCCAGTGGATCGACCTCTTCACCCCGGGCTCGGAGCAGGCAGGCATCGCGCTCAAGGCGGACTGCGCGGTCGTGCTCTTCGAGATGCAGGGGCGCCAGGTTGCCGGCTTCGTCGGACGGCAGGGCGCGGCGTGCCCCGACCCGACCTATCCCGGGCGTCAGGCACTGGCCAGGCTGGTCAGCACGCGGAACGAGGTCTGGGAGACCCCCGTTCGGCCTGCGCCGCAGTGACCGGGGAAACGGGCGCCTACGACTGCGCCGCCCGGGCGCGCTTGCTCGCCGCCTCGCGGATGTGGAGGTGGTAGCGCACGGCCGCGGACTCGAGGATGCGTGAGACGAGCTGCCCGTAGTCGAGGCCCGCCTCGGCCGCGGCCATGGCCAGCTCGCCGGTCTTCTCGAGGTAGGGGTTGGGGTTCGCCTCGAGCATGTAGGGCTCGCCGGTCTTGGCGATCCGGAAGTCCATGCGCGCGTAGTCGCGGAGCTTGAGCGCTCGGTAGGCGAGGCGGGCCGCCCTGTGGATGCGGGCCCGCAGCTCGTCGGAGAGGTCCTTGGCGATGACCAGCCGGGGGCTCCCCTCGGTCTCGGGGGCGAACTTCACCTCCCGGTCCGAGACCATGGGGACGGCGGGGGACCAGTTCCCGAAGTCCATCTCGATGATGGGCAGGATGGTGGGGTTGCTCGCCGGGCCGACGATGCCGACGTAGACCTCACGCCCGTCGATGTACTCCTCGACCAGGGCCTCGTCCTGCAGGTCGTCCCGGATCTCCCGGACTCGCTCGGTGAGCTCCTGCCAGTTCTGGACGACCGAGTGGCGGCCGATGCCGATCGAAGCGTCCGAGCGAGCGGGCTTCACGATGAGCGGGAAGCGGAGGATGCCCTTGGTCTCGAAGGTGTCGTTCTCGAAGACCGCGAAGTTCGGGGTGGAGACCTCGTGGAACTCCAGAAGCTGCTTGGTGAGCACCTTGTCCTGGGCAAGGAGAAGCCCGGCGGTGCTCGAGCCGGTGTACTTGACCCGCCCCATCTCCATCAGCGCGGCGACGTTGACCTCCATCCGGTAGTCGGAGGCGAAGGTCTCGCAGACGTTGAAGACCAGGTCGCACTTCGCCCGCTGGATGTCCCGGAGGATCTCGCTCACCCGGTCGTCCACCGCCACCGTGTTGACCTGGTGGCCGAGCGCGGTCAGCGCCTCGGTGAGCTGCGTCACCACCGGATCCACCTCGTCGCCCTTCGGCTGGTAGTGGAGGATGGCGATCTTCAGCGCGGGGAGCGGCATTCCTGCCGCAACCTTACGCCGCTCGATGCGATTCGGCTACTCGGTGTCGAAGAGTCGGCCCGTGTAGAGCTCGTTCATCGCGAGCGCGGTGACCAGTGAACCGAGATTCGCGACGTAGCCGCTGGCTCGATCGGGCGAGGCAGTGAGCTTGAGGTTCTCGGTGCGATCGGTCAGGTGGTCGACGACGCTCCGGACCACGGCGCGGTTCACGCCCGAGTACTGCGTCGCGGCCTGGATGAGCGTCTGCCGCTGGTCACGGAGCATCTGCGCCGCGGAGGCCGGGGCAGACCCGGGCGGCTCGAACAGCTGGAAGAGCTCGGTGTCGAGCTTCTCGCCAATCTCGAGGTCGACGCGCTCGGCCAGGTCGCGGAGCCGGTAGTAGTCGGCGACCGTCTCCTCCATCTGGTCGGCGTCGACGTCGTGCGTATCGAGCGCGACCTGGGGTGGGCGATGGCCCAGCTCGGTGGCGGTGGCGTCCACGTACTGAAGCTTCTTCAGGGCGGCACCCCAGTTCCGGTACCGCTGGCGCCAGTCCAGCCCCGGGGTGAGCCAGACCGCGAAGGTCTCGGCGAAGTCCTCGTCGGGGTGCTTCTGCGCGTACCAGCCCGGAATATGGGTGACGTACGCCCGGGAGAACGGCTTCGGCTTGAACTCTTCCTTGTATGGCTGGTGGTAGTCGCCGAAGAGCGTTCGCCAGGCCGGGGTCTCGTACAGCCGGTAGGCGTAGTTGAAGCAGTGCCCCGCCTCATGGCGGAGGTACATGAGGATCTCGCGCTCCGACTCCACTCCGCCTCCCAGCTCGCCCTCGATGGACTGGAGCGCAGGGTTGGCCAGGTAGAAGGGGATGCCGATGACCGGGATGCCCGAGGGGCAGCCCCACTCGTCGCTCAGGTAGCACTGGGGGCGGATGTCGAGGCCCCTGGCGCTGAGCTCCTCGTGGAGCTGGTGGATGAGCCGCTCGAGGTGGGTCCCCGCCAGCTGGAGCCGGAGGTCCTTGATGCGGGCGCGGAGCAGGGCCTGTCGCTCGGGGCGCAGCGCCGGCTGGGCGCGGTCGCGCGGATCGGGCTGAGGGCGCTCATGGAAGACGGGTGGCCCCAGCGGACGGGGCTCGGCGGCCGGCCGTGGCTCCGCCGCGGTCCGCTCATGCGGCGCCGGTGCCGAAGCGTGCGTCGGCTCCTCGGTCTGTGCCTGGGCTGTGGCGGGGGCGGGGGTCACGGCGGCACGACCTTAACCAGTCCAGCCGGTGGTCCGCTTCCTGACCCCGATAAGCGGATGTCACTGTGCTGTTGAATGAGCAAGCCACGGAAATGACTCGAGGAATCAAGAGTCGGATAGCGACCGAGCGAGCGTGCGGATGGCCGACTCCCAGAGCCTGATTTCCGTCCGGGTCAAACCCGACCGCTTCCAGGGAGCCACCAGCGGGGCGACTCCGGCGCGGCCCGACCGAATGAAGCCGACCCTGCGAAGAACGCCGTCGAGCGTTCGCTCGAGTCTCTGCAGATCGGCGTCGGTGCCCGGACGCGAGATCTCGCGGATCGACCGCGGCGGCGCGCGCGAGAGCGCGTAGGCGAACACGCAGATTGCCTGCGCCAGGTTGAGGGAGGGCTGTCGGGCATCGGCTGGGATCCGGGTGAGCGCGTGGCAGCGGGCGAGCTCGTCCCGCCGGAGCCCGGTGCGCTCGTCGCCGAACACCAGGGCGATCCGTCCGGGTCGCCGCGCCGCCTCGGCAGCGAAGGCCTCCGGATCCATCGGCACTGGACGAACGCGGGTCCGACCGGTCGTGCCGACGACCCAGCTGCAATCCGTCACCGCCTCCTCGAGCGTCGGAGCGAGCCGCGCGGAGGCGAGCACGTCCTCGGCGCCGACGGCGAGGGTGCGGGCGCGGGCGTCATCCGGGCTCCAGGGTGGGCGAACCCAGGTCCACTCCATCTGGCCGAAGTTCTTGAGCGCGCGTGCTGCGGCGCCGAGGTTCTCCGGCGTGCGGGGGTGGACGAGGACGAAGCGGATCGGTGTGGGCATGCGGTAGCGGACGACGATAGGAGGTCGGCATGGGCACTTCCGTGAAACGACGGACAGTCGATCTCTCGGGCTACCCGGACCTGGTGGTCATCTACCTCGGGATGCGGGTCAAGGCGTGGTACGGGCTCAAGACGCTGGTGGGCTTCGGTCCGCGCATCCAGGGCGCGGTGGACGCGGGCCCACCGGGGATGCTCCTGCACGAGCCGGTCGTCTACTCGCTGTTCCCGCCGAACGTCGGGATGCGTCAGTACTGGAAGGACTTCGACAGCCTCGAGCGCTGGGCGCGCTCGGAGCCTCACGCCGCCTGGTGGCGGGAGTTCCTCCGCGATTCGGGCGGCACGGGCTTCTGGCACGAGACCTACTTCATGAAGGGAGGCATGGAGGCGGTCTACGACGACCTGCCCAAGCCGATCGGCTTCCTCCGCTTCGCTCCCGAAGTCGCCGCGCGCGGGTCCATGTTCGGTGCCCGGAGGCGCGCCGGCCGGGCAGGAGAGTCGGCCGTTCCCGCTCCGGTCGAGGAGGGGAGCCTCGAAGGGCCGTAGTTCTCAACGCTCCGCCTTGGCCCGTGCCTCGTGCGCAGTCGGAGATCCGACGCGCCGGCCCGGAAACAACGCATGGGTCCCGGGCTTCGATTAGTGTGTCGCCCATCGCTGCTAGGGGTGCCGGGCCCGGGTCGGGCTCGGCTGAGACGGCCCGTGGCCGGACCCTCGGAACCTGAACCGGCTGATACCGGCGGAGGGAAGCGGCGATCGGAGCCAGCTGGCTCCGCCCTCCGCTGCGCGGGAGCGCCATGAGCGGACGGACGAAGCTGAGTGTGAGCGAGGAGCGGCTGGAGGGCATCACCCGCGGACCGCTTCCTGCCTCGAGAAAACTTTACCGGATGGGGACGCTGCACCCGGAGGTACGGGTGCCGGTCCGGGAGATCACGCTGACGGCCACCCGGGCCCGTCAGGGCTCAGGTTGGGTGGAAACGCCCAACGCCCCGCTCGAGGTCTACGACACCAGCGGCCCGTACACCGACCCCGAGGCGCGCATCGACCTGCGCCGGGGGCTCGAGCCGGTACGCACCTGGCTGGATGGCGACCCGGCCCTGGAGACGCTCTCCCGCGTGACCTCGGCGTACGGCCGGGCGCGGGAGGTGGACCCCCGGCTCGAGGGGATGCGGATGGCGGCAGTCCGGTCTCCGCGAGTGGCACGGCGGGGCCAGAACGTGACCCAGCTCCACGCGGCCCGGAAGGGCATCGTGACGCCGGAGATGGAGGCGGTGGCGCTCCGCGAGAACCTCGTCCAGGAGCAGGCGGCCGAGGGTCAGCACCGGGGGCACTCCTTCGGAGCCAGTCTCCCCCGGCGGGTGACGCCGGAGTTCGTCCGGGACGAGGTGGCGCGGGGCCGGGCCATCATCCCCGCGAACGTGAACCACCCGGAGCTCGAGCCGATGATCATCGGCCGGAACTTCCTGGTGAAGGTGAACGCCAACATCGGCAACTCCGCCGTGACCTCGTCGATCGAGGAGGAGGTCGAGAAGCTGGTGTGGTCCATTCGCTGGGGGGCGGACACGGTGATGGACCTCTCCACCGGCCCGAACATCCACGAGACGAGGGCGTGGATCCTCCGCAACAGCCCGGTGCCCATCGGGACCGTGCCCATCTACCAGGCGCTGGAGAAGGTGGGCGGCAAGCCCGAGGAGCTGACCTGGGAGATCTACCGGGACACGCTGGTGGAGCAGGCGGAGCAGGGCGTGGACTACTTCACGGTGCACGCCGGAGTTCGGCTCCCGTACATCCCGCTCACCGCGAAGCGGGTGACCGGCATCGTGAGCCGGGGTGGAAGCATCCTCGCCAAGTGGTGTCTCTCGCACCACCAGGAGAACTTCCTCTACACGCACTTCGACGAGATCTGCGAGATCATGAAGGCGTACGACGTGAGCTTCAGCCTGGGCGACGGGCTGCGGCCGGGGTCGATCGCCGACGCCAACGACGCGGCGCAGTTCGCCGAGCTGGAGACGCTGGGAGAGCTCACGAAGAAGGCCTGGGCGCAGGACGTCCAGACGATGATCGAGGGCCCGGGCCACGTCCCGATGCACCTCGTCCGCGAGAACATGACCAAGCAGCTCGAGCTGTGCGACGAGGCGCCGTTCTACACGCTGGGGCCCCTCACCACGGACATCGCGCCGGGCTACGACCACATCACCAGCGGCATCGGTGCGGCGATGATCGGGTGGTTCGGGACGGCGATGCTCTGCTACGTGACGCCGAAGGAGCACCTCGGGCTTCCTGACCGGGAGGACGTCCGGCAGGGAGTGGTGACCTACCGGCTCGCTGCCCACGCCGCGGACCTGGCCAAGGGCCATCCGGGGGCGCAGGCCCGGGACGACGCGCTGTCGAAGGCGCGGTTCGAGTTCCGCTGGGAGGACCAGTTCAACCTCTCCCTGGACCCGGAGAGGGCCCGAGAGTTCCACGACGCCACGCTCCCCGCGGAGGGCGCGAAGGTGGCCCACTTCTGCTCGATGTGCGGCCCGCACTTCTGCTCCATGCAGCTCACCCAGGAGGTCCGGGCGGCGGACGTGGAGCAGGGGATGAAGGAGAAGTCCGCGGAGTTCCTGCGGGACGGCGGCGAGATCTACCGCTGAGGCGCGCGGCTACCGCTGCCCCTGCGCGACCCGGGTCGCCGCGTCGACCGAGTCCAGCGCGCGCTCCAGCGCTTCCTCGGCGTCGCGCGCGTCCTGCTCGACCTCGCCGGCCTCGCGGCCCTTCGCGGCGGCCATGTCGTCCTTGATCCGCCGGAGGTTCTTCACTCCGAGGTCCATGAACGCGCGCACCACCTCGGGGTCGAACTGCGAGCCCGCGCACCGCTGGATCTCGTCCACCGCGTTCTCGAAGGTGGTGCCCTTGCGGTACGGCCGGTCGGAGGTCATCGCGTCCAGCGTGTCCGCCACCGCGAAGATGCGAGCCCCGATGTGGATCTCCTCACCCCGGAGGCCGCGCGGGTAGCCCTTGCCGTCGAACCGCTCCTGGTGGCTGAGGACGATGGCCGCCGGAGTGTTGAGGAACTCGATGCTCCGGATCATGTCGTAGCCGATGTCCGGATGACGCCGCATCTCCTTCCACTCGTCGGTTGTGAGTCGGGCCGGCTTGAGCAGCACCGCGTCCGGCACGCCGATCTTCCCGATGTCGTGGAGCAGGGCGCCGCGGCCGATCTCTTCCAGCTCCGGTCCCCGCAGGCTCAGCCGCTCGGCGATGGCCTCGGTGTACTTCACCACCCGCTGGCTGTGGTCGCTGGTCTCGTGCTCGCGAGCGTCCAGCGCCCGCACCAGCGCGAGCAGCGTGGTCTGGTAGGTGTGCTGGATGTTCCGTAGCGCGCTCCGGAGCTCGCCCGTGCGGTCCCGCACCTTCCGCTCCAGCTTCTTCTGGTAGCGCTTCCGCGCGAGCTCGATCCGGCGCTTGGCGAGCGCACGCTCGATCGCGCGAATGAGGTCGGTCAGCTTGGGCGGCTTGAGCAGGTAGTCCACCGCGCCGCGCCGGAGGCAATCCACCGCGGCCTCGGTATCGCCGTACCCGGTGAGCATGATCACCGCGGTCTCGGAGTATCGCTCCCGGAAGGCCTCCAGGAGCCAGATGCCGTCGCGCCCCGGCATCTTCATGTCGCTGATCACCAGCGGTGGAGCTTCGGCCGCGGCGATGTCGAGCGCGGCCTCCGCCGAGCTGGCGGTGCGGCACTCGTAGCCTTCTTCTTGAAGCAGCACCGAAATGACATCGCGCACCGAGGCGTCGTCGTCGACGATCAGGATGCGTGTCGGCGCAGCCAGGTTGTCCACGAGGTGCATCCTACGGTTCCGCCTCTCGGTACTGCCACGGGGCGGTGTGGACCCCCTTGGGTCTCGTGCGCACGTTCACGGCTGTCACAGTGTAAGCGCCTTGCGGTCCACCCGGAACGGGGTGAGGTCGATGGAAGGAGTGCGGCCCAGGATCGTGTCGGTGAGCACGTTGGCAGTGATGGGTGTCAGGAGAATGCCGTTGCGGAAATGTCCACTGGCGAGAAACAGACCCGGAAGTGGCGCCGGCCCGAGTACTGGAAGCGCATCCGGCGTATGAGGCCGGAAACCGGACCAGGTTTCTATCACGGGAGCGGCGGCAAGCCCCGGAAACAACCTCAAGCCCGCCCCCAGCACGGCCGTCAGACCGCCGGCAGTGACCTGCTTTTCGAAGCCCGCAAACTCCACTGTGCTCCCGAGGAGCAAGCGTCCATCGGTGCGCGGCACGGCGTACCCATGCGCCCCGAACACCACATGTCGGCAGATCGGCACCCTCGTGCGCACCATCACCATCTGGCCCCGTGCGGGGCGCACGGCGCCGGGTGAGGGGAGCACCCCGGGCACCAGCGCGGTCCAGGCGCCGGCGGCGATGACCACCGCGTCGCCGCCGAGCTCTCCCTGATCGGTCGCCACCCCCACCGCGCGTCCGCCGCGCTCGACCAGCCCGTGCACCTGGGTGGTGACGAAGCGCGCGCCGGACCGGACCGCGGCGACGGTGAGGGCCGAGACCAGGAGCCGGTTGTCGACCATGGCGTCGTTCGGAAAGTGCGCCGCGCCGAGAGCAGCCGGGGAGAGCTCGGGCTCGAGCGCTCGCGTTTCGGCCCCGTCCAGCCATGCAGCGTCGAGCCCGCGTGCTCGCTGCCAGCCGATGCGCTCGCGCGCCTCGCCGATTCCGGCGTCGTCGAACTGGGCGACGAGCACCCCGGAGGGTCGGAAGGCGACGTCGACGTCGCTGGCCTCGCGGAGCTCGCGGACGAATGCCGGGTAGAGCGCGCGGCTGGCGAGGCAGAGATCCAGGAAGGCCCCGGGTCCGTCGGCCTCGGCCTGGGGGGCGAGGATGCCGGCCGCGGCGCTGGAGGCCTCGGCGCCGGGGATGCTCCGCTCGAGCACCGTGCACCGGGCCCCGGCCTGCTGCAGTCGCCAGGCGACCGCGCAGCCCACGACGCCCGCGCCGACGATCAAGACCTCCATCAGCGCTGTTCGCCGGGCGACGGCACCGGGCGGACCGGCATCGGGGCATGCGGGAGCTGCTGGCCGGTGACCGAGGGCGGCGGGGGCGGCTGACGTGGATGGTGCGTGATCCACCACATCCGCGCGAAGACGATCAGCGCCAGGATCATCAATAACAGCGTGCGCAGCGGAAAGCGGCGCGGACCGCCGGAGCGCGTGGGGGGAGTGGTGAGCAACGGCCGCATCTGTCCCATGACGGTTGGTGCTTGATCGGGTGGATACGGAGGGTTAATGCCGCCGCGCACCCACCCGGTGCAAGGAGGCTGGACCAACGTGGCTGAGAATCTGGACGTGGTGATCATCGGCTCGGGCCCCGGGGGGTACGTGGCCGCGATCCGCGCCGGGCAGCTGGGCCTGAAGACGGCCATCGTCGAGCGCGACAAGCGCCTGGGTGGGACGTGCCTTCACCGCGGGTGCATCCCCACCAAGGCCCTGCTCTGGACCGCCGAGCTCTTTTCGCACATCCAGCAGGCCGCCGAGTTCGGGATCGACCTCAAGACGCCCACCATCAACTGGCCGGCGGCCATGGAGCACAAGGCCAAGGTCGTCACCGGGGGCGCCAACGGCATCGACTACCTGATGAAGAAGAACAAGATCCAGGTGGTCAAGGGTCATGGACGCATCGTCGGCAAGGGCAAGGTCGAGGTGACCCTCAACGAGGGCGGCGCCAAGCAGGTCCTCGAGACCAAGAACATCGTCATCGCCACCGGCTCGGTTCCCAAGTCGCTCCCCAACGTTTCGGTGGACCACAAGCTCGTCTACAACTCCGACTCGATCCTGGAGGTCAAGGAGATCCCCAAGAGCATCCTGGTGCTCGGCGCCGGGGCGGTGGGTTGCGAGTTCGCCTCCATCTTCAACCACGTCGGGAGCGAGACCACGATCCTCGAGTTCCTGCCGCACCTCTTGCCCATCGAGGACGAGGACGCGAGCAAGGAGCTGGAGCGGCATTTCCGCCGCAGGAAGATCGGCTACGAGCTCTCGGCGCGCGTCCAGAAGGTGGAGCCGGGCGGCAAGGGCGTGAAGGTGACCATGGACACGCCCTCGGGGAGCAAGACCCTGGAGGCGTCCATCCTGCTCTCGGCGGTGGGCCGGAGCCCGGTCACCGAGGGCCTCGGTCTGGAGACCACCAGCATCAAGCTCGACAAGGGCTTCGTCCCGGTCGACGACTTCATGCGCACCACCGAGCCTCGCGTCTACGCCATCGGCGACGTGATTCCGGGCCCGATGCTGGCCCACATGGCCTCGGCGGAGGGGATCCTGGCGGTGGAGCACATCGCCGGGAAGGAAGTGCACCCCATCAACTACGACCTCACCCCCTCGGCGACCTACTGCTACCCCGAGGTGGCCTCGGTCGGGCTCACCGAGAGCAAGGCCAAGGAGCGCGGCTACGAGGTGAAGACCGGCATCTTCCCCTTCAGCGCCATCCTCAAGGCGAAGATCTCCGACGAGGGGATCGGGATGATCAAGGTGGTGAGCGACAAGAAGTACGACGAGGTGCTCGGCATCCACATGGTCGGGCCCCACGCCACCGAGCTCCTCGCCGAGGCCTGTGTCGCGCTCCGGATGGAGATCACCACCGAGGAGCTGGGCCGAACCATTCACGCCCACCCCACGCTGTCGGAGATCGTCAAGGAAGGCGCCGAGGCCGCCCTCGGCACGCCGATTCACATCTGACCCTGGCGGCCGACGTCTGACTGGCGGGGGAGTATTGACCCCCGCCCGGCTCGGCCGTTAATCCGGGGAAGCTTCGATGGCCACGCCCGATCGATTCGCGCTGCCCCAGCTCGCCGAGAGCACCCGGAAGCCCGAGTGGCTGAAGGTGCGGATGCCGCACGGGCAGGAGTACGAGCGCGTCCGGGACATCGTCCGCAAGACCGGGCTGGCGACGGTCTGCGAAGAGGCGCGCTGCCCCAACATCGCCGAGTGCTGGGGTGGCGGCACCGCGACCGTGATGCTCATGGGCGAGGTCTGCACCCGGGCCTGTCGCTTCTGTCACGTGAAGGTGGGGGCGCCCCCGCCGCTCGACCCCGAGGAGCCGGAGAACCTGGCTCGTGCGGTGAAGGCGCTGGCGCTCGAGTACATCGTCGTCACCAGCGTGAACCGGGACGATCGGCCGGACGGCGGCGCGAGCCACTTCGCCTCGGCCATCCAGGCGCTGCGGCGCGAGAGCCCGAGGACCACGGTCGAGGTGCTCATCCCGGACTTCAAGGGCGTGGAGCGCGACCTGGACACCGTGGCCCAGGCGCGGCCGCACGTCGTGGCGCACAACATCGAGACGGTGGAGCGCCTCACCCCCACCGTGCGCGACCGGCGCGCGGGGTACCGGCAGAGCCTCCGCGTCCTGCGCTACCTGAAGGACCGGCCGGAGCGGCTCTACACCAAGAGCTCGATCATGGTGGGGCTGGGCGAGACCGAGGACGAGCTGGTCCAGACCTTCCGGGACCTGCGCCAGGCGGGCGTGGACGTGCTGACGCTGGGGCAGTACCTCCAGCCGTCGCAGTACCACCTCCGGGTCGCGCGGTTCGTTCCTCCGGCGGACTTCGACCGGTACAAGCGAGTGGCGGAGACGATGGGTTTCCTGTACGTCGCAGCGGGTCCTCTGGTCCGCAGCAGCTACCGCGCGGCCGAGTTCTTCATGAAGGGTCTCATGGAGCAGGGCCGGCACGCCTGACTGGTCCCTGCGAGGAGCTGACAGCGCCGTGGCCACGTTCGAGTTCAAGCTTCCCGACCTCGGGGAAGGCGTCGTCGAGGGAGAGATCGTCAAGTGGCTGGTCAAGCCCGGCGACACGGTCGAGGAGGACCAGGGCGTCGTCGAGCTGATGACCGACAAGGCCACGGTCACCGTGCCC
>Ga0081540_1000085_pt2 | contig 31162 bp, 29 predicted proteins | sample TabmetS2T1R1_FD_71024 | JGI IMG/M metagenome (GOLD analysis project Ga0081540, IMG submission 71024) | Tabebuia heterophylla rhizosphere microbial communities from the University of Puerto Rico - S2T1R1 | ecosystem: Host-associated > Plants > Roots > Rhizosphere ...
GTGGGTCGTCGAGCCGAAATACGACATGATCAATTCCGGCCGTTTTGGCAGGCCGCGATCATGGTGGGAGGTGAAGCTCGGGGACAGGCACGGCCTGCTCGACGAGAAGGGACAGGTGGTCGCGTCGCTGGACTTCGACCATGCGCCCAGGCTCTGCGACGACGGCCGCATCATCGGCGTGATTGATAAGAAAACGCGGCTGTTCGCTCGCGACGGCGTTCCGATCGATCCGCCAGAGGGCGAGTTATGGTCGCCTGCATTATGCGACACGCTGCATGTGGTGAAGGTCGGCGACAAGTTCGGCTACGCCGACAGCATGCTACGCCCGCTTACCCCGCCGAGATTCGACGCGGCCGGCGGCTTCTCCGCCCAAGGTTTCGCCATCGCAAAGCTCGATGGCAAGTTCGGGGTGCTGACGCGGGACTGGACCTGGGCCGTGGAGCCGAAATTCGCCGCGGTCTCCGGCCCGATGTCGGGCGGCGTGATCCTCGCGATGGTGGAGGGGAAGGGCGGCATCTTCGATGTGGCGCGCAAGGACTGGGTCGTCGCGCCGAAATTTGACGGGATCTGCCCCGTCGATTCGAACTTGGTCTTGGCGGTGAGCGATGGCAAGCGCGGCCTGATGGACCAGTCAGGCGCGTGGTTGGTCCCGCAGGAGTTCGAACGGTTCGGCCTCAGCTTCGCGGACGGCTTGGTGCCGGCCAAGCGCGGCGGCAAGTGGGAATTCGTCGACATGGCCGGCACGGCGGTCGCCGATGCGAAATACGATGACGTCAAGTTTTTCTACCGCGGCATCGGCTGGGGAAAGACCGGCGCATCCTGGTGCCCGCTCGACCGCCGCGGTCGCCGGATTCCGTCGCTGCAGTGTCAGGACAGCGATCCGACCAAGATTGAAATGATGCGCTTCGATTGTCGCATCACGTCGCGCTAATGATTTGCATCACGTCATGTGAGAATCCTGGTCAGCAACATCCCGGCGCCCGCGTGTCCGGAGAACGGCGTCGTGCGCGCTGACGATAATCATTCGCCCAGCTCCTCCAGCTCTCGGACATTTGGGGGACCGCAAGCAGCCGATCGACTTCATGGCGATCACGGGTGTAGATGCGAAATACATGTCGAACCGTGAGATCATGATCGGGTCTTTCGACGACCCGGATCTCATCGCCCGCCCCCACATTGCCCTCCGCGACAATTCGCAAGTAGGCCCCGGGACGCAGCGCCTCGGTGAAGCGGCGCGGAAACATCTGATCATTCATTCGAACTCCGAGCCGCCAGCAGGGGATGCGCGGCTCGGAGACCTCGAGAACAGTGGTTCCGATCTCCCAGCGCTCGCCGATGAGCGCATCGTTCGCCTCGATCCCTTCGGTCGTGAGATTTTCGCCAAACTCACCATACGCAAGCGGCCGGCCGATCTGCTGTTCCCACCACCGTACATCTTCGACCGCGTATGCGTAGATCGCCTTGTCGGGTCCGCCGTGCGCGTCTCGATCCGCCTGGTCGTCTCCGTCGAGGTTGACACCGCGAGCGGCGATCCGACCGGCGACAGGTGATTTCCAGATCGCACTCTTTGCCGGACGACCGTGGTATTCGAACGCCCGCACGGCGCCGACGTTGACCGAGAGAACCCTCGCGACTCCAATCGCCATTGGCTCTTCTCCTTCAGACGCGGTCGGCGAGACCTATGAAACCTGTCTCGCGCCCCGATTCAATTCGCCGTAATCCCCGCGGCGCGGATCACCTCGGCCCAGCGCGCGGTCTCCTCGGTGACGAACTTGCGGATGTCCTCCGGCTTGCCGCCGATCGGCTGCATGTTGAGCTTCTGCAGGTGCTCCGTCACGTCCGGCCGCTTGAGCAGGGTGACGATCGCGCGGTTGAGCTTGGCGACCACCGGGGCAGGGGTCTTCGGCGGAGCGACGATCGCGTTCCAGGTGTCGGAAGTGAAGCCCGGCACGCCCGCCTCGATCGCGGTCGGGACGTCCTTCACCGTGTCGACGCGCTCGTGGGTGGCGACCGCGAGCATCTTGATCTTGCCGGCCTGAAAATGCTCGCGCACGGCGTCGATCTGCATGAAGAGCAGGTCGAGATGCCCGGCGATCAGGTCGTTCACCGCGGCCGCGGTGCCGCGATAGGGCACGTGGGTGAGCTGGGTGCCGGTCATGCGCGCGAACAGCTCGGCGGTCAGGTGCGGCGTCGTGCCGGTGCCCTGAGAGCCGTAGTTGATCTTGCCGGGATTGGCCTTGGCGTAGGCGAGCAGCTCGGCCACCGTGTTGGCCGGAAATTCCTTGCGCACCACCAGCGCGTTCGGGATCGTCGTCATGATGGCGATCGGCTCGAATGCGGCCGGATCGAAGTTGAGCTTCTTGTAGAGCGAGACGTTGGTGGTGAGCGGCGCCGGCTGGGCGGCAAGCAGCGTGTAGCCGTCGGGATCGGCCTGCGCCACCAGCTCGGCACCGAGATTGCCGCCGGCGCCCGAGCGGTTCTCGACGACGACCGGATGCCCCCACAGCTGCTGCAGGCGATCCGCGACCAGCCGTGCCACGATGTCGACGCCGCCACCCGCCGGCGCCGAGACGACGACGCGGATGGTGCGGCCCGGGTAGTCGGCCGGCTCCTGTTGCGCGCTTGCGGCGGTCGCGAGCAGCACGCCCGCGGCCGCGATGATGGCCGTCAGTATTCGGAACATGCTCTAGTTGGAGGTCGCCGTGATGCCGCCGGTCTCGATCACGGTCTTCCATCGCGTGACCTCTTTGGCGAGGAATTCCTCGAACTTGGCGCCGTCGGTTGCGACCACGTCGAAGCCGATGTCCTCGAGCCGCTGCTTGGACTCGGCCGCCATCGCCGCAGCGGCGAGCTCCTTCTCGAGCTTGGCTTTCACGTCGGCCGGCAGGCCCTTGGGCGCGGCCGCGGCCTGCCAGGAGAACACTTCGAGGTCGGCGACTCCCGCCTCGGCCATGGTCGGCACGTCGGGCAGGCCGGCGACGCGGGCGTCGCTGGTGACGGCGAGCGCCTTGAGCTTGCCGGACTTCACCTGCTGGGCGACCGAGCCGAAGTTCTGGAACGAGACGCTGGCATGGCCGGCGATCAGATCGTTGATGGCCGGACCGCCGCCCTTGTAGGGCACATGGATGCCGGTGGTGCCGGTCTTCTGCCAGAACAGCGCGGCGGTGAGGTGGTCGGACGAGCCGGTGCCGGACGAGGCGAACGTCACCTTGTCGGGGTTCTTCTTCAGATAGTCGATCAGCTCGCGCACGGTCTTGGCCGGGAAGTCGGGATTGGCGACCAGCACGTTCGGCGTGCGCACCAAAAGGCTCAGCAGATCAAAGTCCTTCTGCGGATCGTACCTGAGATCCTTAAACAGCGCGGCGTTGATCGCATAGACGCCGATCGAGCCGATCATCAGGGTGTAGCCGTCGGGCTTGGCGAGCTTCACCGCCGTGGCGCCGATCGCACCGTTGGCGCCGCCGCGGTTGTCGACGATCACGCTCTGACCGAGCCGCTCGGAGAGTTTTTGCGCTACCACGCGCGCCGTGTTGTCCGAGGCGCCGCCCGGCGGGAACGGCACGACGATGGTGACGGTCCGCTCCGGGTAGCCGGCCGCGTGGATTGGCGACGCTGCGGCCATAAACAGCAGCACCAGAAGCTTCAGGCAGCGCATGAGCGTTTCCCTATATGCATTTCTTGACGACGCGCATTCTCGCGCCGCCCTGCAACGGCGTCTACCGCACTGACGACGTCCAATTTACCAAATAGCCAAGCATTTCGCGGGCGATAGTTGCCGGCCCGCGATCAGGACGCGCCGATTTCCGGCGATCGCCTTGCCATATCCCCTCCTGGGGGATAGGTTATGGGGGACATGAGCCACGAACACGAGCACGTCCACGAAACCCACCCCGAGATCGTCAAGCGGCTGCGGCGCGCCGAGGGGCATCTGCGGAGGGTGATCGAGATGATCGGCGAGGGTCGATCATGCCTCGATCTCGCCCAGCAACTCCACGCAGTCGAGAAGGCGATCGGGGAGGCCAAGCGGACCTTGATTCACGATCACGTCGACCACTGCCTGGACACGGCTGTGAACGGCTCTGCAACGTCGACAAGAAACGTGGTGGCCGAGTTCAAGGCCATCTCGAAATATCTTTAGCGCGGCGCCTCGGCTGCTCTCGCCACTACCAGAGAACGCTCAATGGCAAGTCGATCACTGATGATCGCCACCGCATTCCTGGCCGGCGCGGCCGTCGTGGCGCTGACACCCGGCATTTCGACCACGTTGCAACGTGTCGTCGGCATCGTGCCGGGCAAGACGCTGGCGCAGGGAGACGGCAAGCCTGCACGAAGTGAAGCCACGACATCCGTCATCGCGATGGACGACAAGCGGATCAAGCTTGCGCGGATCGAGCTTGCGAGCATCGCTCCCGGCACAATCGCAAAACGCCTGACCGTGCCCGGCGCAATCATCCCCGATGCGGATCGGGTGTCACACGTCTCGGTAAAGTTGTCCGGGACGGTCGCGGAATTGCGCAAGAAGATCGGTGATGACGTGACAAAGGGCGAAGTGCTCGCCGTGCTCGAGAGCCGCGAGGTCGCCGACGCCAAGAGCGAGTACCTCGCCGCCCGTCTTTCCGACGAACTGCAGCAGGATCTCGCCTCGCGTGACAAGTCGGCGTGGGAGCGGCGCGCCGTTCCGGAGCAGCAATACATCAGGTCGCGCAACGCCGCGGCGCAGGCCGAGATGCGGCTGAACATCGCGCGCCAAAAACTGCTTGCGCTCGGAGTGGAAGCGAACGAAATCTCCGGCCTGCCGCAATCGCCCGACGAGCTGCTGCGCAGTCAGAATGTGCGCGCACCGATCTCGGGTCGTCTCGCCGAGCGCAAGGTCGAACTTGGAACGGCGGTCGGTCGCGACAACCTTGAAACGGAGTTGTTCGTCATCGTCGATCTCAGCCGCGTCTGGGTCGAGCTGTCGGTCTCCGGAGAGGATCTCCCGCTGGTGAAGGAAGGGCAATCGGTCCGCGTTTCCGCTCGCGGGATCTCCGAAGCGAGCACCGGCCGGGTCGTGTTCGTCGGCCCTCTGCTCGACAAGGAAACGCGGGCCGCGCGGGTCGTCGCCGCCCTCGACAATGCCGAGGGTCGTTGGCGCCCCGGATCATTCGTCACCGCGACAGTCGCGCTCAATGAGCGCGCCGCGGATGTCGTTGCGCCGGCCTCCGCGATTCAGATCGTGGACGGTCAAACCGTCGCCTTTGTCCGGAACAAGGAAGGGTTCGAAAAGCGCAAGGTCGTGGCCGGTGGCCGTGACGGCACGTCCGTTGAAATCGTGTCCGGCCTCGCCGCGGGCGAAACGATTGCTGTCTCCAACACGTTTTCGCTCAAGGCGGAGCTGTCGAAGCCCCGCGAAGAAGACTGACCGATGATCGCCTGGATCGTCGATTTTTCGGTGCGGCGGCGCTGGCTGGTCTTGCTGGTCACCTTGACGGCTGCGGCGTCCGGCTTCTGGTCGCTGACGAGACTGCCGATCGACGCAGTTCCTGACGTGACCAACGTCCAGGTCCAGATCAACGCAATCGCGCCGGCGCTTACGCCGGTCGAAATCGAGAAGCAGGTCACGGTGGCGCTGGAGACGGCGCTTGCCGGCACGCCCGGTCTGGAATCCACCCGATCGTTCTCGCGCAACGGGTTTGCGCAGATCACGGCGGTGTTCGCTGACCGAACGGACATCTATTTCGCGCGCCAGCAGGTCGCCGAACGCCTCAGCGAGGCGAAGGTCAACCTTCCGCCCGGCGTCGAGGTGCGGATGGGGCCGATATCCACCGGCCTCGGCGAAATCTATTGGTGGGCGGTGGAGTATGAAAAATTCGGCGGCACCGCGTCAGTGCAAGACGGCAAGCCCGGCTGGCAAAGCGACGGCAGCTATCTGACGCCGGAAGGCGAGCGGCTCACCGACGACTTCCAGCGCACCGTCTACCTGCGTACCGTGCAGGACTGGATCATCCGACCGCAGATGAAGACAGTGCCCGGCGTTGCCGGCGCCGATGCGATCGGCGGCTTCGTCAAGCAGTTCCAGGTGCATCCCGATCCCACACGGCTCGTTGGCTACGGCCTGTCGTTCAGCCAGGTGATCGCGGCCATCGAAGCCAACAATTCCAGCCGCGGGGCAAACTTCATCGAGCAGAACGGCGAAGGCGTCGTGGTGCGCGCCACCGGCCGGGTGGAGAACATCGACGACATCAGGCAAATCGTCGTCTCGACGCGCGACGGCGTGCCGGTCCGTATCAAGGACGTTGCCGACGTCGAGATCGGCCGCGAGCTGCGCACGGGCAGCGCCAGTATTGATGGCCGCGAGGTCGTGCTGGGAACGGCGCTGATGCTGATCGGCGGCAACAGCCGCACCGTCGCCGCCGCCGCGGACGCGAAGATCAAGGAGATCGCCAAGACCCTTCCGCCGGGCATCACGGCGCGGACCGTGCTCAATCGCACGCAATTGGTCGATGCCACCATCCAGACGGTGGCCACCAATCTTGCGGAAGGCGCGCTGCTGGTGATTGCCGTGCTGTTTCTGATGCTCGGCAATTTCCGCGCCGCGCTCATTACCGCCTGCGTCATCCCGTTGACCATGCTCATGACCGCGACCGGGATGCTGTCGGGAAAGCTGAGCGCGAATCTGATGAGCCTCGGCGCCCTCGATTTTGGTCTGATCGTCGACGGCGCCGTGATCATTGCGGAGAACAGCCTGCGTCATCTGGCGGAGCGCCAGCGGGAGGTCGGGCGCCTGCTGTCGGCGAAAGAGCGGCTCGAAACCGTGACAGCGTCGGCAACCGAGATGATCCGCCCGACCGTCTACGGTCAGCTCATCATCATCCTCGTCTATGTTCCGCTGCTCACCTTCACCGGCGTCGAAGGCAAGACGTTCGAACCGATGGCGCTGACGGTGATGATCGCGCTGGTCGCGGCATTCGTGCTGTCGCTGACCTTCGTCCCGGCCATGATCGCGATTGCGATCACCAAGCCGGTTCGCGAGCAGGAGAACGCAATCGTCCGCCACCTGAAGGCAGCGTATCGGCCGCTGCTGGTGCGGGTCATCGCGTCGCCGCTGCCCGTGATTGGCGTCGCGGCCGTCCTGATCGTCGGCGCCGCGCTGCTGTTCGGCAGGCTCGGGCAGGAGTTCACGCCGACGCTCGACGAGAAGAATATCGTCATGGAGGTGAAGCGGGTACCCAGCACGTCGCTGACGCAGGCGCAGTCAATGCAGCTTCTGATCGAACAGACGGTCAGCAAATTTCCCCAGGTCGCATTCGTCTTCTCGCGTACCGGCACGCCCGATCTCGCCGCCGACCCGATGCCGCCGAGCGCTTCCGACACCTACATCATCGTCAAGCCGCAGCACGAGTGGCCGGACCCCTCGATGTCCAAAGACAATCTCATCAAGGAGATCGAGGCCGAGGCGAGCAGACTGCCCGGCAACAAGCTCGGTTTCTCGCAGCCGATCGAGATGCGCTTCAACGAATTGATCGCCGGCGTGCGGGAGGACCTGGCCGTCAAGGTCTTTGGCGAGGATTTTGGCGAGATGCAGCGGACGGCGCAGGATATCGCCGATGTGCTGCGCCGGATCGAGGGCGCCGAGAACGTCAAGGTCGAGCAGACGTCGGGGCTGCCGTTCCTTGAGATCAGGATCGACAAGGCCGAGATCGCCCGCCGCGGGCTCAATCTCGCCACCATCCAGGACCTGATCGAGACCGCGATCGGCGGCCGCGTGGCTGGCCTCGTGTTTGAAGGCGACCGCCGTTTCCAGATCGTCGTGCGGCTCGATGACGCGCTGCGCTCCGACATCACGGCCCTGGAAAACCTGCCTGTTCCGCTGCCGGTCGCCAATCCCAAAGGGCCCGCGCCTACCATCCCGTTGCGCACACTGGCGTCATTCGAGCAGACCGAAGGTGCCAACCAGATCAGCCGTGAGAATGCCAAGCGCCGCGTGGTGGCAACCGCCGAAGTCCGCGGCCGTGACATCGGCTCGCTGGTCGCCGAGGCGCAGGCGAAGGTCGCCGAACAGATAAAGCTCGCGCCCGGCACCTATCTGACCTGGGGCGGCCAGTTTGAGAACTTTTCGGTCGCCCGGCAGCGGTTGATGTTCGTTGTGCCAGGCTGTTTCCTGCTGATCTTCCTGTTGCTGTTGGGCGCGCTGGGATCAGCCAGGGATGCGCTGCTGGTCTTCAGCGCGGTTCCGCTGGCGCTGACCGGCGGAATCGCGGCGCTCTGGCTACGCGGCATGCCGTTCTCGATTTCGGCCGCCGTCGGCTTCATCGCGCTGTCGGGTGTCGCCGTTCTGAACGGACTGGTGATGCTGAGCCGGATTCGACAGTTGATCGGCGAAGGGGTCGACACGCAAACGGCGATCAGGGACGGCGCGCTGACACGATTCCGACCGGTCATCATGACGGCGCTGGTTGCATCCCTCGGCTTTGTCCCGATGGCGCTCGCCACCGGGACGGGCGCCGAAGTTCAGCGCCCGCTCGCGACCGTCGTCATTGGCGGGCTGCTCACGGCAACATTGCTGACGCTCCTGGTGCTGCCGGCGCTTTACGCCCGATTTTCCGCGGAGCGTCAGGCCGATCGCGAGCACACGCGGGAGTTCATCGCAAGACGCGCTGCAGAGTAGGCTTTTCGGAGAACGCTGATGCTCTCGGTTCTCGCCAATCGAACCTATCGGCATCTGTTCGCGGCACAAGTCATTGCGCTGATCGGCACCGGCCTGATGACGGTGGCGCTCGGTCTGTTGGCTTTCAAGCTCGCTGGCGACAACGCGGGCGCGGTGCTCGGCACGGCTCTTGCCATCAAGATGATCGCCTATATTGGCATGGGTCCGATTGCCGGCAGCCTGGCCGGCTATGTGCCACGGCGGGCATTTCTCGTTGCGATGGATCTGGTGCGGGCTTCGGTTGCCATTGCGCTGCCGTTCGTCACTCAGGTCTGGCAGATCTATGTCCTGATCTTTCTGTTGCAGGCTGCTTCCGCGGCCTTCACGCCGACATTTCAGGCGACCATTCCGGATGTGCTGCCGGACGAGCGCGACTACACGCGCGCACTCTCCTTGTCCCGACTGGCCTACGATCTTGAAAATCTGCTGAGCCCGATGCTCGCAGCTGCGCTCCTGACGGTGATTACGTTCCAGGCATTGTTCTCCGGCACGATCATCGGATTTCTGTGCTCGGCGGCGCTCGTGCTTTCGGTGCGCCTGCCGTCGCCAATAGCCCGCGCCACTGATCAGTCCTTCTTCGCCAAGACCACGAACGGAATCCGCATCTATCTTGCAACGCCGCGGCTGCGCGGATTGCTTGCATTGAACCTGTCAGTCGCGGCGGCGGGCGCCATGGTCATCGTCAACACCGTGGTGCTCGTGCGCGGGATGCTCGGCCATCCGGACAACGACGTCGCGGTGGCGCTCGCATGTTTTGGCGGCGGTTCGATGCTTGCGGCGCTGGCGCTGCCGCAGGTTCTGGACCGGCTGCCGGACCGCGCAGTGATGATCTCCGCGGCTGGATTGCTGACGGCGCTGCTGCTCGGTCTTGCAATCATCTTGTCGTCCAGCCCGCTTGATGAGGTCTGGCCAGCTTTGCTCGGAACATGGGTGCTGATGGGACTTGGCTACAGCGCCGTTCAAACCCCGACCGGTCGTTTGCTGCGGCGATCCGCGGCGAGCGAGGACCGGCCGGCGGTGTTTGCCGCGCAGTTTGCGCTCTCGCATGCCTGTTGGCTGCTGACCTACCCACTCGCGGGCCGGCTGGGTAGCTCGGCCGGCATGGCAACCACCGCGATTGTCCTCGCGATGGTCACGCTCGCGGGCGTCGTGACAGCATGGGTGCTTTGGCCCGCCAACGATCCGGAAGTGATCGAGCATGAGCATCCTGACTTGGCGCGCGATCATCCGCATTTGGCGGGAGAAAATTCAAGCCGCCACGCCCATGCCTTCGTGATCGATGACCATCACCGACGCTGGCCCAATGATGCATGACGCCGCAATTGACCCGATGACGATCGACTTCAACGCGATCTTCGAACTTCAGCGCGGGCCAGGAAAAAACCTGACAGCCTTATGTGTCCTTTGACATTCTTACTTATGAGTCGCGCGACATCAACGCCAGGGCAGCCTGCATCACGGCTCGAGCTCGGTGTCCCAGTAGAGATAGTCGAGCCAGCTGTCGTGCAGATAGTTCGGCGGAAATAGCCGCCCATTGCGGTGCAGGTGATGCACGCTTGGCTGGAACGGCATCTGCGACGGCCACATGTGCGCTTCGGCCGGCGTCATGTTGCCCTTGCGCAGATTGCATGGCGAGCAGGCGGCGACGACGTTGTCCCAGACAGTAAGACCCCCGCGCGAGCGGGGGAGAATGTGGTCGAACGTCAGGTCGTCTCTCGAACCGCAGTATTGGCAACTGAATTTGTCGCGCAGGAACACGTTGAACCGGGTGAAGGCCGGGTGGGTCGAGGGCTTCACGAAAGTCTTGAGCGAGACCACGCTCGGCAGCTTCATCGCCAGGCTCGGGCTGTGCACGGCCTTGTCGTACTCGGCGACGATGTTCACCCGGTCGAGGAAGACGGCCTTGATCGCGTCCTGCCAGCTCCACAGCGACAGCGGGTAGTAGCTGAGCGGCCGGAAATCCGCGTTGAGAACAAGCGCGGGAAAACCGTTCTGCGACACATGAGCGTTCAATGCGGACGCTCCTTCACCTCAGAATCGATCGCCCCCCAGGGGCTTGGGGCCGTATTTTATAGGCAGGCGTGACGGGATTGTGAAGGCCGTTCCAAGGCTTGTCGCACCTGCTCTGTGGGGAGGTGAGCCCGCGGAACTAGCGTCCGATTCGGCCGAGCCGATTCGCCAGGAACTCGCCGCCGTGGCGCAGGCCTTCGCCATCGATGCCATGGCCGATTCCGGGCGAAATGTGCCACTCGGCCGGAATTTCCAGCGCCGCGAGCGCCTGCGTTGCATGAAACAGGGCCTCGACCGGGATCAGGTCGTCGCGGTCACCATGCACCAGCAGGATCGGCGGGCGCGAGCGGATGTCGCCGGCGACCGACTGAGGCTGAGCGTTCGGCGGCAGCACCAGCATGCCCGAATAGCCGACGATCGCCGCCGGCGCGACGGCGCGGCGCAGCCCGACATGCAGCGACATCATGGTGCCCTGGCTGAAGCCGACCAGGGCGAGCGCCGACGGTGGCAGGTTGCGGCGCTTGAGCTCCGCATCGAGAAAGGCCTCGAGCACCGGTGCCGCGCTGTTGCAGCCGGTCCAGCGCTCGTTCGGATCGCGGAACGTGAGCGGAAACCACTCGCGGCCCATCGGCGCCTGGCCGCACGGGCGCGGCGCGTGCGGCGACACGAACGCGGCGTCCGGCAGCAGCTGCTGCCAGGCGCGGCCGATCTCGATCAGGTCGTTGCCGTCGGCGCCGTAGCCGTGCAGGAACACGACCAGCTGGCGGGCATTGCGTGATTTCGGCTCGAGCCGCGGTCCGTCGAGCTGGGCGGCCATGGCTATTTTCTCCGCGATCTTGGTGGTTTGGCCGACTTGGCTGATCTGGACTTGGCAGACGTGTTGGCTGAGTTGGACTTGGCTGGCGTTTTGGTGGACGTCGCGGTCGTGTTGTTGACGGTCGGAACCGGCGCGCCCTCGCGTCCTTTGACGGCGCGATAATAGGTCCACAGGAGCCGCGCCGCCACCGCGCGCCACGGCCGCCAGATCTCGGCGAGGGGACCCATCTCCTTGGTGGTCGGCCGCTGCTTCAGGCCGAAGGCGAGCCGCGCCGCCTCCTGCAAGGCGAGGTCGCCGCCCGGCCAGGCGTCGGCATGGCCGAGGCAGGACAGGAGATAGATGTCGGCGGTCCACGGGCCTATGCCGTGCAGCTGCGTCAACGCCTGATGCGCGACGTCGGCCGGCATGCCGGCCAGCGCGGCGAGGTCGATCACGCCCGCGTCGATCGCCTTGGCGATCGCTTTCAGGGTGCGGATCTTCGATCCGGACAGGCCGACGCGCACGAGTTTGTCGCGCCGCGCGCGCAGCACGGTGGCGTGGTCGAACGGGTCGGAGAGGAGGGTCAGGCGGCCCCAGATCGCCGCTGCGCTGGCGACCGAGAGCTGCTGCGAGCAGATGATCGCGGCGAGCCCGGCAAAGCCGCCGTCGCGCCGCCGCAGCGGCGGCCGGCCGGCCTGCGCCAGGACCGCCGCGAGCCGCGGATCGGCGGCAAGCAGGCCGGCGAGCGCCGCGTCGAGGTCGGCCTCGGTATGGATGTGGGTCGGTTGCATGGTCAGGTGATTGATCGGCGGGCGGGTCTCTTTACATGACGCGGGGCTGAAAGATAACCCTGGGGGTCTGGTCTTGCTACGATGCCAGCCGAACTGATGCCTTCAATGTCACCCAAAACCCGTTGATGTCGCAACACGTCTACCGCTTTGCCCCGAGCTCGAACGGCCACCTGCATCTCGGCCACGCGCTGTCGGCCTTGATGAACTTCGACCTCGCGCAGGCGACGCGCGGGCGGTTCCTGCTGCGCATCGAGGACATCGACAAGGCGCGTTGCCGGCCCGAATACGAGGCGGCGATCTTCGAGGATCTGGCGTGGCTCGGGCTCGAATGGGAGGAGCCGGTGTGGCGCCAGTCGGACCACCTCGACGATTACCGCGCCGCGCTCGAGCGCCTGTCGGACCAGGGGCTCCTCTATGCGAGTTTCGAGAGCCGCGCCGAGATCGCGCGCCTGGTCGCCGAGCGCGAGCGCCATGCGCCGTGGCCGCACGATCCCGACGGCGTGCCGCTCTATCCCGGCGCCGCGCGGCTCATTCCGCGCGAGGAGCGCGAGCGGCGCGTCGCCGCGGGCGAGCCTTATGCGGTGCGGCTCGACATGGCGGATGCGGTTACGCAGACCGGTCCGCTGTTCTTCACCGAGCACGACGCGACGCCCGGCGCCGGCGAGGCGGTCGAGGCGACGCCGGAGATGTGGGGCGACGTCGTGCTGGCGCGCAAGGAGATCCCGACCAGCTATCATCTGTCGGTGGTGGTCGACGATGCCGCGCAGGGCGTCACCCACGTGGTGCGCGGACAGGACCTGTTCGCGGCGACCAACGTGCATCGCCTGCTGCAGGCGCTGCTCGGCCTGCCGACGCCGAGCTATCACCATCACCGGCTGATGCACGACGCCGACGGGCGCAAGCTCTCCAAGTCGACCCAGGCGACCGGCCTGCGCGAGCTGCGCGCCAAGGGCGCCACGCCGCGCGATATCCGCCGGCTGGTGGGTCTCGCATGACCTGCGTACCGGATTGATATTGATCATGTATTTCGAGTGGAAATGGCTGCCGAGAGCGCCGTTCCCTAGTGGTTTCCGCATATGGTTCCATGCGCGGCTTCGTGCGATGCTGCGCGGCGGGGATCGACAACATGCGTAAGCGTACGCGAGCGAAGTCCGCGGCGCGGACGGCGCAGCGGAAAACGCGCGCGCGCCGCCGCGGCAGCTCGCGTCCGGCGCCGTCGACGCGCGCGACCGAGGCCGCGCTCGCCGCCTTCGCGCACGACCTTCGCACGCCGCTGACCGGCATCCTCGCACTGAGCGAGCTGTTGGCGACCTCCGAGCTCGGCGAGCGCGAGCTGCGCTGGATCGCGACGCTCAAGAGCAATGCCGAGCATCTCTCGGCGCTGACCACGCTGATCGTCGACGCCGCCAAGGCGCAGACCAAAGGCCTGGTGCTGCGCCGCGAGCCGTTCGACCTGCCGCGCTTCGTGCAGGCGGTTGCCGACACGCTGGCGGCGCGCGCCGAGAGCAAGGGGCTCGCGACCAGCTTCACCATGCCGGACGGTCTGCCGGAGCGCGTCAGCGGCGATCCCGTGCGGTTGCGCGCCGCGCTCGAAAACCTCGTCGACAATGCGGTCAAGTTCACCGACCGCGGCGAGGTGACATTTGCGGTGAGCGCCGCGCGCGCGCCGCGCAACCGCCTGCGCGTCGTGTTCACGATCAGGGACAGCGGCATCGGCATGAGCGCCGCCGAGATGAAACAGCTGTTCCGGCCGTTCACCCAGGCGAGCGCCGAGATCGCGCGCCGCTATGGCGGCGCCGGCCTCGGGCTGTCGATGGTCAAGCAGCTCGCCAAGGCGATGGGCGGCGATCTCGAGGTCGAGAGCCGGTCCGGTCACGGCAGCACGCTGCGCCTCACCGTGCTGCTCGATGGCGCGCCGCCGGCCGATGTCGCATCGGGAGCGCCGGGCGCCCGCAATTCCCACGCCGCGCGCGGCGGGCGGCTCCTGCGCGTCCTGTGCGCCGAGGACAATCCTTATGGCCGCGTGGTGATGAACGCGATCCTGGCCGAGCTCGGCCACCGCACCGATTTCGTCGGCTCGGGCGAGTCGGCGATCGAGGCGGTCAAGCGCGGCGGCTACGACGTCGTGCTGATGGACGTCATGCTGTCGGGCATCGACGGCGTCGAGGCGACGCGGCGCATCCGCGCGCTGCCCGGCCCCGCGGCGGCGACGCCGATCGTCGGCATCTCCGGCCGCGCCAGCGACGAGCTGCCCGCGCGCGGCGCCGGCATGGAGGCCTACCTGGTCAAGCCGGTGAGCCCGCGGATTCTGTCCGAGACGCTGCAGGCGCTGACGGGGAAGGGCTAGCTGCGAGCATCGCGGCCTTCAGCTCGATGCGCCTGATCTTGCCGTTGACGCTGCGCGGGATCGCCGCGAGATCGACGATCCGGATGTCGTGCGCGATGCCGCGCGCCCGCGCCAGCGCGGCGAGCTGATCCGCGCTTGCTCCGCCGTTGTCGACGACGCCGATCCAGATTTGCGGTGTTGCGCCCGCCGGCTCGACCAGCACTGCGGCCGCGTCGGTGACGTCCCATTCGAGCCGCAGCGCGTGCTCGACCTCGTGCCCGGGCGAGATGTCCTGCGTGGGCGCGCGCACCAGCTTGACCGGCTCGAGCTCCGACGCGCGGCCGAGAACGTGCAGCTGGCCGTCGTCGGCGATCCAGCCGATGTCGCCGACATCGATCCAACGCCGGGCGGCGCCTGCGTCGTCATTGGCGCGCACCGCGACTGCGCCGAGCTCGCCTGCCGCACAGCGCGTGTCGCGCGCGGTGAACACCGCGACCTCGTTGCCCGGCAGGACGTGGCCGGCGAGGCCCGGATGGCGCACCACGTCGCACGCGTTCGCGAGCGCGATCGGACCGGTCTCGGACGCGCCGTAGAGACAGCGGATGTCCCGGCAGAGATGCTGCGCGGCTGCCTCGAGCAGGACGTGCGTCGGCCGGTCGCCGGCAATCGTGATGGTGCGCAGGCTCGCAGGCTGCGCATGCAGCTTGCGCGCGACGCGGGTCAGCGCCAGCAGCTGCTCGGGTGCCGCGATGGCGACGTCGAGCGAGAACAGCTCGATGAGGCTCGCGGCCTGATAGGGCGATTGCGAGAAGCAGGCCTTGCGCCCAGCGAACAACGTGGCGGCGGCCGCGGTGAATCCGAAATTCGACGACAGGCCCGGCAGGCAGAGCACGCCGGTGTGGCTCATGTCGACGAAGCCGACGAATCTTTGCATGCGGCGGGCAAGCTCTCGCACCGTGTAGGTGACGGCCTTCGGCTGGCCGGTCGACCCGGAGGTCAGGCTGATGCGGCAGATCTGACTGCCGTCCGAGAAGCCCGGCGGCAGCGCGCCGGCGGCGATGTCATCGCTGAACCACGCGTCGGTGACCGCGACGCTGCGACCAGCGTGCGCGCTCCCGTCGGCGGGCGTGTCGCCGAGCCGCACCGCGAGCGTCAGTCCCGCTTCGGCGGCCTGGCCTGGGGCGAGCGAGACCGACGCAACGCCACTGCGGAACAGCGCAAGGCAGAGCGTCAGGTGGCGAATCCGGTTCTGCACCTCGACGGCGACGAGTCCGCCCGGCGGAATGTCGAGCGCGGTGATGCGATGGGCGCACCGCGTGATGGCGGCGTCGAGCATGCCATAGGTGACGGCGCGATCCTCCATCGCCATGGCGACCGCCTCGGGCCGCATCCGCGCATGGAACAGGACGTGGTCGAGCCAGGTGTGCACGGACTCAGAATCGGAAATTGATGCCCGCGCGTGCAATGTGAGCGGCGAGATCGACCGACGTGCTGATCCCTTCCGCGTAGGCCTGTGCCCCGAACGGCGCCGTGATGTAGCCCGCCGCGTTGGCTGAGCCGAATTTCACGTAGAGATATTCGGCCTTGATGGTCCAGTTCCGGTTCAAGCCCCATTCGACGCCGCCACCCAGCGTCCAGCCCAGCTTGAGTTGCGAGTTGCTCCACGACGAGCCGGCGATCAGCTCGGTATCGCTGAACGAGTTGGACGTGCGCAGGTCGGTGACGGCGAGCCCGCCGGTCCCATACAGCAGCACGTTCGAGACGGCCCAGCCGATGCGGCCGCGCGCCGTGAACAGCCAGTCGGTCTCCGCGGAATTTGCAATCGTATAGAAGAAGGGGAAGTTCTGCGCGACATATTGCCGGGTGACTTGCCGTGAGACGCGGAGGTCGAGCGCGCCGAAGTCGGCCTCGAGCCCGTAGACCCAATGGCCGCGCTGCCAGTTGTAGCCAGCCTGCACGCCGCCGGTGAAGCCGGTCCCTGACACCTTGCCGGTGCCGTCGACGGCTACGCCGGGAGCTTCTCCCGGGTCTCCCGGGCGGCAGAGATAGGCGGGGGGAACGGTCGTGTTGTTGCACGGAAGGCTCGTGCTCGTGCCGGAGCGTCCCCATGCGCCGCCGGCGTTGGCGCCGATATAGAAGCCGGTCCAGTTGTAGACGGGCGGCGTGCCTTGCGCCCGCGCGCCGGCGCTGAGCGCGAGCGTCGACACCGATGCGAGCGCCAGACTTGCCAGACGGGACTGACGCATGCGGCCGAATCTCCCTCACGGTCCTGATACGGACGTGATGCACAGTAGTCGCGGGGCCGCCGTCGTCTCGGTCCGCAGCGCACTGACGCCACGCCGTCAGCGCACGCGTGCGCTTTGCTGTCGTGACGTTGCGGCCGCGCAACAAATCCTGTGCGTGCAGCGCACCTCCATTAGTCCACAGGTGGCCCGCCGAACTTGCGCGCGATGCCGAACGTGAGCGTGTGCGTCTTGAGTCGGAGATCGTAGGAATAGGCCTCGGTTCCGACCGGGGTGAGGGGCGCCGCGGCGACAACGCTCACTTCGGCACGTCGAGCGCCCACGTTTCCTTCGCGGTCGACAGCGCGATCAGCGTCTCGGTGCGCTGCACGCCCTTCACCGCCTTCACCGTGTTGGCCAGAAAGGCTTCGAGCTCGCGCGTGTTCCGGATGCGCACCTTGAGGAGGTAGTTCCACGCGCCGGTGACGTGATGGCATTCGAGCACCGCCGGCGACTGGCGGATCTTGTCGAGAAACATCGGCTCAACCTTGGGATCGCTCCAGCCGACCAGCATGAAGGCGAGCAGGTCGAGCCCGATCGCATCGGACGAGACGCGCGCATGGAAGCCGGTAATGACGCCATTGCGGACGAGCCGCTTGATGCGGTCGTTGAGCGTCGAGGGCGCGACGCCGATCTTCTTGCCAAGCTCGGCGAGCGCCAGCCGGTCGTCGGCCTGCAGCAGCGCCAGAAGCTTGCGATCGATGTCGTCGAGTTCATTCATGACCAGCCTACCGCCAACTTTGGTCGCGCATCTGCGCGAGTGCGCTCTGCGCCGCAAGGTCGTGCACTCTGCTCCGTAATATATACGGAAAACAGGCGCATAATCCGTATATCTTGCGAAAGTTTCGTTGAATTTCCGGATCAGAGCCGGTAGGTTACGCGTTACCGGGTACTTGGGGGGATGGCGCCTGGGAGGCCGCTGCGCGGCGCTTCCGACGGCGGCCGGTGTGGAAGTGCTGAGCCATGGATATCGCCCTGCGGCGAGACTGCAGCACGACCGAACCGATGATGACACCGCCGAACCCGCCTCTGCCGAAGCCGTCCCGCATTCGTTTCTCGACTGACGAGCTGCCGCCCGACCAGCGCTTCGCCGTCTGGAGCGAAGGCTTTGTCCATCGCCGCATGGACATGGAATTCATCGACCGCTCCCCGGACGGCCTGCGCTTCACCGTCGAGTTCATGCCGCTCGGCGGCGTGTCGGCCGGCATCGTGCGCGGCACTCCGTCGACCTTCATCCGCAAGCCCGGCGCCGACCGCAACGACACGCTGTACATGACCATCAACCGGCGCGGCCACTTCCGCGTCGTCCAGCAGGACGCGACGTTCGAGCTCGCGGTCGGCGACGCGGCCGTGTTCGACAATCGCCGCTCGAGCGAGTTCCACAGCCTCGACGAGGGCGAGACCTTCTCGATCAGCGTGCCGCGCGAGGCGCTGCGGCTCCTGGTCCGCGACATCGACGCGGTGATCGAGCGGCACATCCCGGCATCGAATGCGGCGTTGCGCCTCCTGGTCGGCTATCTTGAGACGCTGTTCGCGCTCGATGACCTCGATCAGCCGGAGCTCGTCGGCGTGCACATCGCCGATCTGGTGGCGAGCGCGCTCGGCGTCCGCCGGGAGGCGGAGGCGACCATCGAGGAGCGCGGCGTGCGGGCGGCACGGCTGCGCACCGTGCTCGACGCGATCGCGCAGGGCGCCGGCCGCCCCGACCTCGATCCGTCCGCGGTGGCCGGCCAGCTCGGCGTGTCGGTGCGCTATCTGCATCGCCTGCTCGAGCACAGCGGGAAGACCTTCTCCGAGCACGTGCTCGACCGCCGGCTCGAGCGCGCGCATCGGCTGCTGCGCGACCCGCGGCTCGCGCACCGCAAGATCGGCGATCTCGCCTTGGAGGCGGGCTTTTCCGACCTGTCCCACTTCAACCGCAGCTTTCGGCGTCGCTTCGGCCTGACGCCGTCGGCGGCGCGCGCCGAGGCGCTGCGCAAGGAGAATGAATAGGAGCGAGGCGCGTCGGTTCGTCTTCCCGTAGGCCAGCGCATTCGTGTACGGTCGCGGCCCTTCAAGCCGGGAGACGAATGTGAACCAGACGAACACGACGCGTGAACGCATTGCGGCCTGCGGCTGCGGCCACCTGACGGTGACGGCGCGCGGCGAGCCGGTCGAGATCTATGCGTGCAGCTGCCGCGACTGCCAGCGCCGGAGCGGCGGTGCGTTCAGCTATGCGGCGCTCTATCCCGAAGCGATGGTCACGACCGCGGGCGAGCACAAGACGTTCCGACGGATCGGCGAGGCCGGACGCTGGATCGAGACGGAGTTCTGCCCGGATTGCGGAATGACCGTGTTCTTTCGCGGCGAGGCGCTGCCGGGGCTGGTCGGCGTCGCCATCGGCTGTTTCGCCGATGCCGATTTTCCGCAGCCGCGGCGGCTCTATTGGGCCTCGCGCCGGCACCGCTGGCTGGCGCAGCTGCCCGACGGGGTCGAGCTGATCGAGACGCAGTAGCGCGGACGGCGCACGCGACTACCAGCCTTCGTCGCAGCGATGTCCATGGCAGCCCCCGGTGCAGCGATTGAGCCGCGAAGTGCGCGCGTTCCATTCCTTGCGCACGGCGGCGAAGGTCGCGGTGAGGCACCAGTCGTAGTGCTTGCCGCGATCGGTATGCCAGCGCCGGGTCGACAGCGTGAAGCAGCCGCTGGTCTGCGCCGCGTGGGTCTGCAGCACCGCCGTACGCGCGTACTTGTCGCAATAGGGCGGATCCATCGCCCAGGCGGTCGAGGCGAGCGTGACCGTCGCCGCTGTGATCGCGGCGATCCTCGTCATGGCAGGCGGCATGAAATCCCCTCCGTCGTGCGCTGCCGAGATTGGAGCGCGTGCGGCTCCAGTGCAAGCGGGTCACCTGCGCGCGGTCGTATCCCAGATCCTTTGCATGTTCGTGTCGAACGGGCCGGAGTCGCGAAGGAGCTCCGCATGCACGCTTTTCGCGCGGTCGTCGGCGAGGATATCTTCGGTGCCGCTGGCGATGCCCTCGACGATGCGCGCGGCGATCGCCTCCGGACTCGATTTCGGCAGGCTCAGCCCGGCCGTCATGCCGGTGTCGATGTAGCCCGCGTAGACGCCGATCACCCGCGTGCCCTGCGCGCGCAGCTCGAACCGCGCCGCCTTGGTGAGCGACCATGCCGCCGCCTTCGACGCGCAATAGCTGCCCTGCATCGGCGCGTTGAACCACGCGACCACCGAGAGCACGTTGACCAGCGCGCCGCCGCCGTTCGCTCCGAGCACTGGCGCGAACGCGCGGCACATGGCGAGGGTACCGAAATAGTTGGTCTCCATCTCGCGGCGCGCGGTGTCCATGCTCGGCGCGCCGAGGGCCGGCGCAAACCCGGCGACGCCGGCATTGTTGATCAGGATGGTGACATCGCGGCAGCGCGCCGCCGCCGCCGCGACTTGCGCTGCATCGGTGATGTCGATCGCGACCGGCTCGATGATGTCGTTGCGTGTCATTCCGTCGATGCTGCGCGACGCGGCGTAGATTTTCGTGCAGCCGGCACCGCGCAACACATCAACCAGCGCGCGGCCCAATCCGCGATTGGCGCCGGTGACGAGAGCAATTGATCCGGCAATGTTCATGCGCATGCGCTCCGCGTTGCAGTTCCACGGAATGTCAGGAACCGATCCTCAGGCGGCGAATTCTCCCCGAGCGCGGCACCGTGCCGCAAGCTCAAGGAGAGTGGAACATGAAACGCACAAGCCTCGCGACCGCCGCGTTGCTCGCGCTGTTGAGCGCACCGGCATTCGCCCAGACGACGGTCATCACGCCGGAACCGGGCGCAACCGTCACCATCGCCCCCGAGCAGCGCACCCGCATCAAGGAATACGTGGTGCAGCAGCGCGTGCGCCCGGCGCGCATCCAGGAACGCATCGTGGTCGGCGCGACGTTGCCCGCCGACGTCGAGCTGAGCGCGGTTCCGAACGATTGGGGCCCCGGCATCACGCGCTATCGCTACATCTACTGGGATGATCACGTGGTGCTGATCGAGCCGTCCTCGCGCCGCGTCATCCAGATCATCGACTAGGTTGCACTTGGCATGCGGTCGCAGCGGGTCGCGCATTCCTCGCTGTGGCCGTTTGCGCACTGTCACACAGCCGCGTCACTTGGATGTCAGAATGCAGTGAAGGACCAGGGTGACGCGTTCATCAGAAGCACTAAGCGCGTCACAAGGGGCCCCGCCGGGGCGGGGCCCAGTCACAGAGGGAGGAAGCCGCTACGCGCGCGACGGTCGGCACGTAGCGAACAGGATTTTGCCTGATTCGTTCGTCTATTGCTCGCATTGATTGCGATCATGCACAGAACTTTGTCGGTAAGTTGCAACCATTGCCGCGAGCAGCGTGTGGCACCCCACGAAGGACGTCCACTGGCCACTGCAGAGTACGGTCTAGAGCGCGTCGAGTAGAGAGAATCGGAACGCGCTCTAGAGTCTTTGATTGCGCATGTCCTTTTCGGAAAACCGGTGACCACTTTTCCGGGACATGCGCTAGGGCTCCACCTTCTCCTTCACGCCTTCCACGATCCGCACCACGTCGCTCATGATGCGGTTGATCGCGAAATCCTTCGGCGTGTAGACGGCGGCGACGCCGGCCTGTTTCAGGAGCGTCTCGTCCTCCGGCGGGATGATGCCGCCGACCACCACCGGCACGTCCTCGAGTCCGGCCGTCTTCATGCGCGCGACCACGTCCTTGACGAGCGGAACGTGCGAGCCGGAGAGGATCGACAGGCCGACCACGTGCACACGGCCGTCGCGCGCCGCGTCGACGATCTCCGCCGGGGTGAGGCGGATGCCCTCGTAGACCACGTCCATGCCGGCGTCGCGGGCGCGCACCGCGATCTGCTCGGCGCCGTTCGAATGGCCGTCGAGGCCGGGCTTGCCGACCAGGAATTTCAGCCGGCGGCCGAGTTTCTTGGAGACGCGATCGACCTCCGCGCGGATGTCGTCGAGCCCTTCGGCGTCGTTGCGCGCCGCGCGGCCGACCCCGGTCGGCGCGCGATACTCGCCGAACGTCTTGCGCAGCTCGAACGCCCATTCGCCGGTGGTGACGCCGGCCTTGGCGCAGTCGATCGAGGCGGGGACGATGTTGCGGTTCTCGCTCGCGGCGCGATGCAGCTCCTTGAGCGCCGCGGCGACCTTCTTGTCGTCGCGCTCTTCGCGCCAGGCGTTGAGCCGCGCGATCTGGTCGCGCTCGGCCTCTTCCGAGACGGTCTGGATCGCGTCGGCGGAGGAGGCAAGGGGAGAGGCCTCGCTCTCGGTGAACCTGTTCACCCCGACCACGGTCTGCTCGCCGCGCTCGATCGCCTCGACGCGGCGCATGTTCGACTCGACGAGCTGCTGTTTCATGTAGCCCTGCTCGACCGCGGCGATGGCGCCGCCGACCTTCTCGATCTGCGCAAGCTCGTCGAGCGCCTCCTGCTTGAGCGCCGCGACCTTCTTCTCGATCTCCTTCGAGCCGTCGAAGATGTCGCCGTAGTCGAGCAGGTCGGTCTCGTAGGCGAGGATCTGCTGCAGGCGCAGTGACCATTGCTGGTCCCACGGCCGCGGCAGGCCGAGCGCCTCGTTCCAGGCCGGTAGCTGCACCGCGCGGGCGCGCGCCTTCTTCGACAGCGTCACCGCCAGCATCTCGATCAGGATGCGGGCGATGTTGTTCTCCGGCTGCTGCTCGGTGAGACCCAAAGAGTTGACCTGCACGCCGTAGCGGAACAGCCGCTGCTTCGGATCATTGACGCCGTAGCGCTGCGCGGTGATCTCGTCCCACAGCTCGGCGAAGGCGCGCATCTTGCACACCTCGGTGACGAAGCGCAGGCCCGCATTGACGAAGAACGAGATGCGGCCGACCACCTCGCCGAACGCCTCGCCCGGCATCTGGCCGGAGGCTTTCACGGTGTCGAGCACGGCGATCGCGGTCGCCAGCGCAAAGGCGAGCTCCTGCACCGGCGTCGCGCCCGCCTCCTGCAGGTGATAGGAGCAGACGTTCATCGGATTCCACTTCGGCATCTCGCGGGTCGTGAACAGGATCACGTCCTTGATCAGCCGCATGGAGGGCGCCGGCGGGAACACGTGGGTGCCGCGCGAGAGATATTCCTTGATGATGTCGTTCTGGATCGTGCCGGTGAGTTTTCCGCGCGACACGTTCTGCTCGTCGGCGAGCGCGACGTAGAGTGCAAGGAGCCACGCGGCCGTCGCGTTGATGGTCATCGACGTGTTCATCTCGCCGAGCGGGATGCCGTCGAGCAGCGTGCGCATGTCGCCGAGGTGCGAGACGGGGACGCCGACCTTGCCGACCTCGCCGCGGGAGAGCTCGTGGTCGGAGTCGTAGCCGGTCTGGGTCGGCAGATCGAAAGCGATCGAGAGGCCGGTCTGACCCTTGCTCAGGTTCTTGCGGTAGAGCGCATTCGAGGCCGCGGCGGTCGAATGACCCGCATAGGTGCGAAAAATCCAAGGTTTGTCGGGCATGCGCGCGGGCGCTCCCCATCTGGGCCGGCTTGATGATTCCTAATCCCGCGCCGTGATTTTTGCAATGCAGCATACGTCGCAGGACGGGCGCGCCGTCCTGCGCTTCGACTTGTCGGGATAACGGCAGGTCAGCGGCGGATGAAGCCGATGATCACCAGGAGGACCACGGCGCCGATCGTCGCGTTGATGATCGACCCGAGGAAGCCGGCAAACGGCACGATATGCAGCGTCGTCAACAGCCACACGCCGATGAAGGCGCCGACGATGCCGATGATGATGTTCCAGAGTATGCCAAAGCCGAAGCCGCGGACGATCTGTCCGGCGAGCCAGCCGGCGATGGCGCCTACGATCAATGTGATAATAAGACCTTCTACCCCGACCACGATGACCTCCCTGGCGACGCGCACCCGGGCGCGTACCGACGACGGCCGGAGGCTAGCGCATCGCGAGGGCGATGTCAGCGCGGGGTTTGAGTTCTGGCCATGCACGCCGCGCAATCAATGCGGCGACGACGACATTCGCCAGCAGTCCGCTCGGCACGCCGATGAATGGATAGGCGAGGATGAGCGTGGTGACAGCGGCGAGCGCGGCGAGCTCGTATGTCAGGAAACCGTCACGCAGCCCGAGCCGCACCAGGAAGGCGATCGGCACCGCGAGCACCGGGAAGTCGTAGATATAGAGATACGGCGTGACGAGCAGCGTCGCGACGCCGAGCGCCGCAGCCTTGATCTCGTAGGATGTCGCGCGAAGCCACACGCACGCGACCGCCGCCGCGCAGCCGGCCATGATCATCCCGTGCAATGCCCAGGCGAGCGCCATCGGGACGCCGAGATAGCGCACGAAGCCGAGCACCGCCTGCTGCTTGAACAGGCCGGCGCGGCCCTGGTTGAACACGACCTCGCCGGTGGTCAGCACCTGGTCGATGAAGGCGCGCCACGGCGCGACGCCGAACGCGAGCGTGGCCAAGGCCGCGAGCGCAACTGCCGTCACTGTGGCCGCGAAAATCACCTGCCAGCGGCGGTCGAGCAGCAGCACCAGCGGAAACAGGATGCCGAAATGCGGCTTGTAGGTGAGCAGGCCGAGCAGCACGCCCGCCATGATGGGGCGGCGGTCGAGCAGCAGCAGCACGCCGCCGATCAGCGCCGCGGTGACGAAGCCGTTCTGGCCGACTGCCGCGGTCCAGACCACGCCGGCGAAGCCGCAGGCGAGCAGGATGCCGCAACGTTCCCCGATGATGGCGCGGATCGTCACCACATAGAGCGGCAGGGTTACCGCGAGCCAGGCGAGCGCGGCCGGAATGAACGGCAGCACGGCCAGCGCGGCGGCGGGGAGCAGGAAGGTCGGCGGATAGGGCCAGTTGAAGTAGCCTTCGAACTCATGCCCGACGGCGGCGACCTCCGCCTGTCGGTGGATCGTCCAGTCATAGGCGGCAGCGGGGTTGCCCTCGAGCACCAGCTTGCCGGCCGCGAACACGTTGACGAAGTCGTTGGCGATCGGCTGCCCGGCGCCGTCGATCAGCCAGTAGCCATGGAATACCGACCCGACCAGGAACACGAGGTAGGCGAAGGCCAGCGCAAAGCCGACCAGCTCGAGCCGTTCGGTGAGGGGGCGCGCCGGAGGGCTGGCCGGGCCGGGCTGGGCCTGGGCCATCTGGGTCGACAGGGTCATGCCCCATGGCTACCCGTGCGGCATTGCGGAAGGCTTAAAAGGCGGCGGCGCAGGCCTAACCGGGGAACGGAGTGACTACGACGGAGGTTGCGCTTGCGCCCCAGGACGACTGGGTGCATCCTTTTGCAGCGCAGCAAACGGGAGGTTCCCATGGCAATCGCGGCCGTGGAACGCACGCCGGAGGGCCGGGCACCAGGCCCGCCCAAGGACCTTTACGAAATCGGCGAAATACCGCCGGTCGGTCACGTGCCGGCGAAGATGTACGCCTGGGCGATCCGCAAGGAGCGCCATGGCCCGCCTGAAAAGGCGATGCAGATCGAGGTGCTGCCGACCTGGCCGATCGGCGAGGACGAGGTGCTGGTCTACGTCATGGCCGGCGGCGTCAACTACAACGGTATCTGGGCCGGGCTCGGCCAGCCGATCTCGCCGCTCGACGGCCACAAGAACCCGTACCACATCGCCGGGTCGGACGCGTCCGGCGTGGTGTGGGCGATCGGCTCCAAGGTGCGGCGCTGGAAGGTCGGCGACGACGTCATCATTCACTGCAATCAGGACGACGGCGACGACGAGGAGTGCAATGGCGGCGATCCGCTGCTCTCGCCCTCACAACGCATCTGGGGCTACGAGACGCCGGACGGCTCGTTCGCGCAGTTCTGCCGCGTGCAGTCGCGCCAGCTGATGAAAAAGCCTCCCCATCTGACCTGGGAGGAATCCGCCTGCTACACGCTGACGCTCGCGACCGCCTACCGCATGCTGTTCGGCCATGCGCCGCACACGCTCAAGCCGGGCGACAACGTGCTGGTGTGGGGCGCGTCCGGCGGACTCGGCGTGTTCGGCGTGCAGCTGTGCGCGGCCTCCGGCGCCAACGCCATCGGCATCGTCTCCGACGCGGGCAAGAAGGATTACGTCATGGGCCTCGGCGCCAAGGGCGTGATTATCCGCAAGGACTTCAATTGCTGGGGCCAGATGCCCACGGTGAACACGCCCGAATACGACACGTGGGTGAAAGAGGCGCGCAAGTTCGGCAAGGCGATCTGGGACATTACCGGCAAGCGCGATGTCGACATCGTGTTCGAGCATCCGGGCGAGCAGACGTTCCCGGTGTCGTGTCTCGTGGTGAAGCGCGGCGGCATGGTCGTGTTCTGCGCCGGCACCACCGGCTACAACCTGACCTTCGATGCGCGCTACGTATGGATGCGGCAGAAGCGCGTGCAGGGCTCGCACTTCGCGCACCTGAAGCAGGCCTCCGCCGCCAACCAGTTCGTGCTCAGCCGCACGATTGATCCGTGCATGAGCGAAGTGTTTCCGTGGCAGAAGATCCCGCACGCCCACGAGCTGATGCGCACCAACAAGCATCCGCCCGGCAACATGGCGGTGCTGGTCAACGCGCCGAGGACCGGGCTGCGCACGTTCGACGACGTGGTCGAGGCATCGAGCGGGGGTTAGAGCGGGATGGCTTTATCTTCGAACCGTCATCCCGCTCCGGGGCCGAGCTCTCACTGACCCGCAAGGGCCGGCAATCCGTGAACCTTCGTCACCGGCGGCGGATTCCACCGGCCTGTGAGCGCCTCGGACTTCGGGCCATAGAGACGCATGGTCAGGTTGAAGGGGCCGTTCGGCGCCGGGAGCCAATTCGCCTCCTTGTCCTTGCCCGGACTCTCGTTCTGGAAATAGAGATCGAGCGAGCCGTCCGCGTTGTACTTGAACGGCATCCAGCTGCTCACCGCGAAGCGGTTGAGCGGATTGGCCACCTGGAAACCTTCGTGGTCGTAGAGCGTGATCGACCAGAAGGCGTTCACCGGCGGAGCGGAGTCCTTGCTGAAGGTGATCGTGTACTTGTTGGCGCTGCCGTCGAGCGGACGCCCGGTCTCGTCGCCGAGATTGAGCGGATAGATCGCGTCCTCCGGCAGGTTGGCGCCGAGGCCGACCTGGGCGACGATGGCACGCTTGAGATAGTAGTTGCCGTACACGCCCATGGTGTCGGTGTTCATCGACCAGTGGTTCACGACGCGCGCGAGCGTCGCCACCTTCCATTCCATCAGCTTTTGTGCGGTCTCCGGCGCGGCTTCGAGCGCTTTCCGCACCGCCGGGCTCGCCTTGGCGATGTCGAAGCTCTGGCCCGGCACGATGCCGATCCGGCTCATGCGCGCGAGGATCGGCTCGTCGGTCACGTGCGGCGGATTGGCTTTGAGCAGCTCGGCCGCGTGGGCGAAGTACTTGCCGGCCGGCATGGTGTCGACCTGGATCTTCGGCGGCGTCTTCATGTCTACGCTCGCATCGATCCTGGCCTCGACCGGCTTCGCGGGCTTGCCCCACTCGGACAGCGGCGTGGTCTTCAGGCCCGCCTGAATCTTGCGGACCTCGGGATAGTCGGCCGGACCGTCGGTCTTGGTGCGGCCGATGATCCATACGTAGGGAGTCGGCGCGTCGATGCGCTCGGTGTGCTTCGGCAGCTTGAACTCCTCGATGAAGCGGTCGCGCAGGTCCGGCCGCCAGCCTTGCGGCGCGACCAGATAGGTGGCCGCCTGCGTGCCGGTGGTGCGCCAGCCGGGCGAGGCGAACACGTCCGTCCACATGTCGAGCATGGGGAGGAGATAGTAGCGTCCGCCGGTGTCCGGCACCGATACGACCATCGGCTCGGTGGTGAGATCGAGCCAGGCGATCGAATACAGCGTGTCGAAGTTCGGACGGACAACGCCCCTGAAGGTCGCCGGTGGATATTCGGGCACGTTGTTGAACATGTTCATCGGGCCCTTGCCCAGCTCCTTGCCCGGCTCGATGTTGGTGAATTGCTTGCGGGTCAGGTCCATGGTGACCAGCGAATAGAGGTAGAGATAAGCATCGACGCCGATGGCGTGCGCCTCCTGCTCGGTGATCGCTGGGGCGGCGCCCTGCGCCACGACGGCAGGCGCAATTCCGACGCCGAGGCACAGGCCGAGCGTCAGCGCAATCGCAGTCCTGTTCATGGCACGCTCCTCTGGATGGCTCTTGCCGGCCAATATCGCGAGTACCGCGCCGCGTTACCGCGGGCGATTGGCCGTCGCTTATTGGGAGCCGGACCGGGGCGGGCTGATAGCTGGACCTTGGTCCAACGTCCCTGATGCGCACGTTTGACGATGTGGTCGAGGCGGCGGGCGGGAGGTAAGCCGGGACCTGGGCGCCGCGCTCGCCGTCACGCGAGCAGCTGCACGCGCCCGGACGTGAGCTCGTAGACGCCGCCGACCACGCGAACTTTCTTGTCGTCGATGAACGACTTCAGGATCGGGCCGGTGGTCTTGAGCTTGTCGACGTTCAAGCCGACGTTGCGGCTGATGGCGTTGGCGAGGAGATCGCCCGGCGCATCCTGGGCGGCCTTCACCGCGGGCGTCAGCGCGGCGACGAGCGCCGGCAGATGGCCGGGAAGCGCCGTGCCGTCCTTGACCGACTTGATGGTCGCGTCGACGGCGCCGCAGGATTGGTGGCCGAGCACCATGATCAGCGGCGTGTTGAGCACCTGGACGCCATATTCGAGGCTCGCGACGATGTCGTCGCTCGCGAAATTGCCCGCGACGCGGCAAACGAACAGATCACCGCGCGCCGTATCGAAGCAGTATTCCGGCGCGATGCGGGAATCCGCGCAGCTCAGGACGGCGGCAAAAGGATTCTGCCCGCCGCTCAATGCCTCGCGCTCGTGCTTGAAGTCGTGCCGGCGGCTGACGCCCTCCACGTAGCGGGCATTTCCCTTCATCAGGCGCGCCAGCGCGTCGTCGGGGGAGAGGACGTTTTCCGGCTTCGGCGGCGCCTTTGCGGTCGCGGCCCATGCGTGCGGAGCGACCGTCATCGCCGCGGTCGCGGCCATCCCGAGGTTCAGAACGTTCCGCCGCGCGATGGGCGTCCGGCCGTCTGGACGTGCACACCGGTCACACATGTCGCCCCTCCACACTGGAGGATTATCGCACAAGGCGCCGGCCGATCACCACCGGGCGGATCATCCGCGGCGTGTGAATGCCGATGATGCTCGGCGTGCACGTGCGGATGCGCATGTTCCATCGGTTCGTGGCTGTGCTCATGCTCGTGACGCTCGGTGAGGTGCGGCCAGACGCCGATCGCCATGAGCACGCGGATGACTTTTGATGACCTTTGATGACGTCGAAGCGGTCCCAGCTGACCGAACGGCGTGTGCGGCCATGCTGAAAGCTGTTGCGGGTCAAGGGCCTGGGAGCCCGCAGATGACTTTCGATGACTTTTGATGACCTCCCGGCAGACCGCGAGGTCATCAGCGCTCGGCGCATCCTTTTCGAACAACTGGCCAAGACTTCTTTTCGCGGCACGACGCCGCCATTGGTTCGTTTTTTGTAAGTTCTTGTGAGGCGCGCCAGCGGCCGCGCAACGCGCGGCTCCATTCCCGTCGGTTTTCGGCATGCTCCGCCGGCCGGGTGAAATCCGGCCAAGTCGGTGTGCTTGAGCTAGCTCAAACGCGGTGGCATCGGGAAGAAAAATCGCATCACAATCGCAGTGTGAACAAACGTGTGAATAGCTCAGTGGGGAGAAAATCGCGCCCAGGATTTGCTCCGGCCGCGGCGCCGGCCTCCCGACCTCACCGCGCGGCAGGCTCGTTGACGATATACCCACGCCAAAGAAGCCAAGCCGCCACATAGCCCCATAAGCCGAAAATGCGTTCGACCATTGTCACGAAGCTCAGGTCGGAAAGCGTGCTGCCGTCAGTCGCGGACAGCAATGAGCCGACGCCGACAACTGCGCCGAGACCGACCACAATGTGACCGACGATGATTGCGGCAATCGGCGTCAGCGTTGCAAGTACGCCGATGGCGCCAACAACTTTCAGCTCCCGCCGTCGGTGAAGGAAGGCTACGGACCAGAACAACACCGCAAGCAACAGGAAAGCGGCGTACAGGAGATAGTGACGCCCTTCAAATTGCGGCGCGACCCCGAGCAGGATTTGCACCTTCGTCATCAATGCAATGGCAAAGCAGACGAAGCCTGCGCGATTGAGAGGCTTTCTCAACCCCATTTCATCGCAGAACGCCCACGCGGCAAACGCTGCAATGGCGAGCGTCAGGATTCGCAGCGGCGCGAGCGCTGTGTCAACGTGAGAGAGCACAAGGTTCAGGAATGCGCCCAGTGCCAACGTGAGCGCGCCCACCCTCGCGTTCAGGGTTTCGGCGCGGCTGATCAGAAGAGATGTGCTCATTTTTCGTCCATGCCCGGCAAGGTCTGGACAGTAGGGCGAAGGTCTGGACAGTAGGGCGAAGTTCGACCTGTCGGCAAGTCATCGCGCACCGCTCAGTCAGTGCCCCTGCGTGTGATGCATGTCCGGCGCTCCGCCAGCCCCGGTGAATTTCCGGCCAAGTCGGTGTCTGGAGCAAGCCGGGCTAACGATCGAATCCTTCAACGCCAATGATCTCGGCAACGCGGCTCGTCGCAGGCCGTTCGAGCAGCCGTGCGGGCGACTCGTCTTGGAGGATAGCGCCTGCATCGAGGATCGCGCAGCGACTGCACAGCGCGGCCGCCTCTGCAAAATCATGAGAAACAAACATGGTCGCCATGCGCCGCCCCCGCAATAGTTCCACAAGCTCCGGCACCAGGCGCCGCCGGGTCGGCTGATCGAGCGCGGCGAAAGGCTCGTCGAGAAAGAGTACGTCGGGATCGAGCACCAATGCCCGCGCCAAGCTCGCGCGTTGCGCTTCGCCTCCGGAGATCATCCCAATTGAACGATCAGCAAGGTGGTCGATCTTAAGCTGTTCGAGCACCGGTCGAATCCGCGCTTCGCGTTCGGCCTTGCCAACGCCCCGAAGCGCAAGTCCCAGAGCGACGTTGTGGGCGACCGTGCCACGCAGCAGGAGCGGCTCCTGAAACACGGCCGCGATGCGGCGATGGTAGGCGAAAGCAGTCAGGTCCTTCCCGAGCACCTGGCCGCGCACCTCGATTGTGCCGGAGGACAGTGGCAGCAAGCCTGCCAATGCCTGGAGAAGCGTACTTTTGCCTGCCCCGTTGGGACCATAGATGCCGACGGTCTCGCCAGCACGTAAAGCAAAGTCCGTTGGCTGCAGGATGATCCGCCCGTTGCGATGAACGCTGACTGCCGAAGCTTGCAGGACGACGTCGTTC
>Ga0081540_1000703_pt1 | contig 31069 bp, 32 predicted proteins | sample TabmetS2T1R1_FD_71024 | JGI IMG/M metagenome (GOLD analysis project Ga0081540, IMG submission 71024) | Tabebuia heterophylla rhizosphere microbial communities from the University of Puerto Rico - S2T1R1 | ecosystem: Host-associated > Plants > Roots > Rhizosphere ...
CTGCGTCTTCGGCGGCTGTCCGGCCGGCGCGACGGTGAGCGTGTCCTCGTCGCGCGCCTCGGCCCAGCCCTTGGTGCCGAACACGTGGACGCGCCAGAACGCGGGTCCGGCGCGCACCGTCCCCATCACCCCGGTCGCCCCGTTGGCGAACTCCGCCAGCACCGCGACCGAGTCGCGCGGGTCCGGCGGGCGCTTCTGCACGTTGAGCCGCGCGTCGACGCGGGTGAGCGGGCCCGCCAGGTTCACGAAGGCATCGAGTACGTGCAGGCCGGCGCCGGTCAGGCCGCCGCCCGGCGCCTCGCGCGGATCGTCGCGCCAGCCGCCTGAGACGCGGATCGAATGCTCGTTGGTAAAGTGTGCTTCGACATGGAGAATGTCGCCGAGCGCCCCGCTGTCGACCACGCGCTTGAGTTCGCGCATGGAGGCGAAGCAACGCTTGTTGTTGCCGCTGCCGAGGGGAACGCCGGCCTCGCGGCAGGCGGCGACGGCGCGTGCCGCCTCGGCGCGGGTCAGGGCAAGTGGCTTCTCGCACCAGACCGCCTTGCCGGCCCGCGCCACCGCCGCGACCTGCTCCACGTGCAGCGAATGTGGCGTCGCCAAAAACACGGCGTTGACCTGTGGATCTGCCAGGGCGTCGGCAAGCTCGGTCGACAGCTTGAAGTCGTGCTGGGCAGCGAACGCGCGCACGCCGTCCGGCTCCTTGCTGACGCCGTGCACGAAGCGAATGCGCCGGCTGTTGCCCTGGATGGCCGTCACCAGCGATTTTCCCCACCGGCCGAGGCCGATCACCGCCGCATTGATCATTCGCGCTGCGCTCCCTATGGATCATGCTTTAAGCTGTTTACATCATCGAGCCCCGCAGGAGTCATTTTGCCATGGCCCAGTCCAAGCCTGTCGGCGTGATCGGCCTCGGCCTGATGGGCGAGGTGCTCGCCCGCCGCCTGATGGCGGCACAGTTCTCGGTGATCGGCTTCGACATCGATGCGGCAAAGAATGCCAAGCTCGCTCAGCTCGGCGGCCGCTCGGCATCGATCGCCGAGATCGCCGGCGCCTGCGACCCGATCGTGCTCGCTGTGTTCTCGACCGAGCAGGTCGAGGACGTGGTCGAGCGACAGCTGCTGCCGGTGCTCGGCACGGGTTCGGGCCGCATCGTGCTCTGCACCAGTACCTGCGATCCGGATCGCATCGCCGAGCTCGCCGGGCGCGTCGTTCCGCAGGGCATTCGCTTCCTCGACGCGCCGGTGTCGGGCACCAGCGAGCAGGTGCGCCAGGGCGACGGCGTCGGCCTGATCGGCGGTGACCAGGCGACGGCGGACGCGGTCGCTCCGGTGCTGGACGCGATGTTTCCAAAGCGCTTCCACATCGGCCACGCGGGCGACGGCGGCCGCGCCAAGCTCGCGGTGAACCTGATCCTCGGGCTCAACCGGCTCGCGCTCGCGGAGGGCCTGGTATTCGCCTCACGGCTCGGGCTCGACCCCAAGGCTTTCCTCGAGGTCGCGCGCGGCTCGGCGTCCTACTCGCAGGTGATGGACACCAAGGGACCGAAGATGGTCGCCGGCGATTTCAGGCCGGAGGGCCGCGTCGCGCAGACGCTCAAGGACGCGCACCTGATGCTCGATCAGGCCGAGCTGCACGGCCAGCGCTTGCCGACGCTGGAGATCCATGCCGACGTGCTGGAATCCTGCGTGCGCGCCGGGGAAGCCGAGCGCGACAACAGCATCATCATCGAAGAGATCCGGCGCCGCACGGAGTGATCCGTGCGGTGGGCAAATCTGAGATCAGGAGGGCACTGACTCTCGCTCCCTCCCCCTGAAAGGGGGAGGAGGGGGTCGCTCGCGTGCATTGACCCCCACCCGGCGAGCTGCGCTCGCCGACCTCCCCCTTTCAGGGGGAGGTGAGCAGTGCGCGTGGCACGCCCGTGCCGACCATTATCCCTTGAACCGCTTCGCCAGTCCGTCGGCGCCTTTCGCCAGCAGGCCGAGATCCGAGCCGACCGCGACGAACGTGTAGCCCCACTGGATGAAGCGCTTGGCTTCCTCCTCGTTGGGCGTGAGGATGCCGGCCGGCTTGCCGATCTTCTTCAGGCGCTTCACCGCGTCCTCGAGCGCGGCCTGCACCTCGGCGTGGCCCCAGTTGCCGATGTGGCCGAGCGAGGCGGCGAGGTCATTCGGGCCGATGAACACGCCGTCGATGCCGTCGACCGAGGCGATCTTCTCGATCTGGTCGAGCGCCGAGCGGGTCTCGACCTGCACCAGCACGCAGATCTCGCTGCCGGCGTTCTTCAGGTAGTCCTTCACGCGGCCGTAGCGGCTCGAGCGGCCGCTGCCGGTGATGCCGCGGATGCCGCTCGGCGGATAGCGCGTGGCTTCCACGGCGCGGCGCGCCTCCTCGGGGTTCTGCACGAACGGCATCAGCAGGGTCTGCGCGCCGATATCGAGGTAGCGCTTGATCAGCACCATGTCGTTCCAGGCCGGCCGCACGATGCACGACGCGGTGCCGGCCTGCGCCGCCTGCAGCTGCGAGAGCACGTCCGGCACCTCGTTGGGCGAATGCTCGGTGTCGAGCAGCAGCCAGTCGAAGCGCGAATGCGAGACGATCTCGGTGGTGACGTTGCTGCACAGCGTGCACCACAGGCCGATCTGCAACTGGCCGGCGGCTATGGCGTGCTTGAACGTGTTGCGGGGCATTTCCATGGAAGCGGCACCTGCTCTTTAGAGCGCGTGATCTTGTCCGAAAACCGGTGACCACTTTTCGGGACCACGCGCTATATGAATTGCACCGCGATGCCGCCCAGCGCGCCGAAATCGGCGTGCAGCGTATCGCCCTTCTTCGCGAATACCACGCGGGTGAACGAGCCGGCCAGGATGATGTGGCCCGGTTCGAGCGTGACGCCATGCGCGCCGAGCTTGTTGGCGAGCCAGGATACGCCCAGCGCGGGATGGCCGAGCACGCCGGCGGCGACGCCGGTCTCCTCGATCTCCGAGTTCTTGTACATGATGCCGCCGACCCAGCGCAGGTCGACGTCCATCGGGCCGATCGGCCGGCCGCCGACCACGATGCCGGCGGCGGCGCCGTTGTCGGCGACGGTGTCGAAGATCTTGCGCTGGTCCTGCAGGCGCGCGTCGACGATCTCGATCGCCGGCACCACGTATTCGGTCGCACGCAGCACGTCGGTCAGGCCGACGCCCGGGCCCTTGAGCGGCTTGCCGAGCACGAAGGCGAGCTCGATCTCGACGCGCGGCAGGCAGTAGTTCGAGTGCGGGATTTTGGCGCCGTCGGCGATCATCATGTTGTCGAGCAGGTGGCCGTAGTCCGGCTCGTCGATCTGGGAGGAGCGCTGCATCGCCTTGGAGGTGAGGCCGACTTTGTGGCCGATCAGCTTCGCGCCGGCCTTGAGCTTGCGGGTCGCGACCTCGGTCGAGATCGCGTAGCTGTCGTCGATCTGAATATCGGGCCAGGTCTTCGACAGCTGGACCGCCTGCACGCGGTTCTTCTCCGCTTCCATCAGGATATCGGCGGCTTTCCTGCGGTCGGCGTCCGACAGCATCGGCGGTCTCCTTGATTTTGAATTTCGAAAAGAACGGCAGTCCGGAAGTTACTGCATGGCCTCGAAGTTCATGATGAACTCCTTCGGCGGTTCCGGCCCCCACAGCGACAGCGCGTCCTCGTCGCCGTGGTCCTTCGCCTCCCAGTCCTGGTCGACCGGCACGTAATCGATATCGGCCGAGTATTCCGAATAGCTGTTCCACGGATCGCGCACGTAGTGGAAATAGTTCGAGCCGATCACGTGGCGGCCGAAGCCCCAGCCCTGCGTGTAGCCGCAGCCGGCCATGTGCATGGCGCCGACGCCGATGGCGTTGATCGACCCGACGTCCCAGCTGGTGTGGTGCAGGCCCGGCGCATCCGACTTGGCGAAGGCGATGGCGTGATGGTCGCTGCCGTGGATCGCGTGCATGAAGGCGATCACGTCGCCGGCATGATCGGACAGCCGCAGGCCGACCACGTCGCGATAGAAGCGGACCTGCTTCATCACGTCCGGGGTGAAGAACAGGACGTGCGACAGCCGCTTTGGCCGCGTCCGCGGCGCGTTCCGGGTGTACGGCGCGCCGCGCGCGCCGGCCGGCGCCTGCGGATCGGCGCACACCGCCTTGTCGTCGGGCATGCACTTCTCGGCGACACGGATCTCGATCAGCCGGTTGTCCGGATCGCGGAACCACAGCCCGTTGGAGGCGAAGCCAGCCGGCGGATCGAGCCGCTGCACGCGCTGCGCCTCCAGCCGCTCACGAAAGCGCGGCAGGTCGTCCTCGTACACGCCGAACGAGACATAGCCGAGCTGCTTGCGGCCGCCCTCGGTGACCATGCCCCAGCGGTGCGGATTGCCGTGCGCATAGAGGCTGAGCGCGCCGTCCTCCTCCTTCACGTCGAGGCCGAACGACGAATAGAATTTTTCGGCCTTGGCGAGGTCCGGGACCATCAGGTTGAAGTGATCGACCGAATGCGCGCCGAGTTCGCCTGGCCGACGGTGGGAGTATTCCAGCTTGCGGATCGCGGTCATGGGCAGCCTCCCTGCGGCCGGCCATCGCGCGCCGGCCTTTTGCGGACATTCTTCCCAAAAACGGGACGCCTTTCCACCGGCAAATCCATTGACCTGGGTCAATGCCGCGCGCGCTGGTGGCTCATTTCCCCTTGAAAACCGGCTTCCGCTTCTCGACGAACGCCCGCTGTGCTTCCTTCGCATCCTCGGTATGCGACAAATCGATGGTGACGCCCTGCTCGTAGCGGTAGCCGTCGCGCACCGGCATGTGCTCGATCGCGTTCATGGCGCGCTTGATCTTCTGCACCGCGATCGGGCTCTTTGAGGCGATCTCGCGCGCGAGATCCATCGCCACGTCCATCAGCTGCTCGCGCGGCGGGCAGGCCTCGACGACGCCCAGCCGATAGAGCTCGGCAGCCGGAACGCGCCGGCCGGTGAAATAGATCGACCGCACTTTCGAGCGGCTGAAGAAGTCCATCAGGTAGCGCGCGCCGCCGGCGAGCCCGACATTGATTTCCGGCATGACGAAATGCGCGTTGTCGGACGCGATCATGATGTCGCAGCACAGCATCATGACGAAGCCGGCGCCGATCGCCGGCCCGTTGACGGCGGCGATCACCGGCTTCGGGCAGTCGGTGATCGAATTGAAGAACTCGCGGACGACGCGGTTGTGGCGTGGATAGTCGCCGGGCTCGCGCACCAGGCCGACCCGCTCCTTGATGTCGGCGCCGGCCGAGAAGGTGTTGCCGGTGGCGGTCAGGATCACGACGCGCACGTCGTCGCGCTCGCCGAGCACGTCGAAGATGTAAGTCAGCTCGTCGCGCGTCTGGCGGTTCTGCGCGTTGACCGGCGGCCGGTCGAACGTGACCGTCGCGATGAAATCGGCGACGTCGACGCGGAATTGCTCGAGATCCTTCATGACGGCCTCACTGCTCCATCTTCACGCCGGTCGCCTCGATGACGCGCTTCCACTTGGTCTGCTCGTCCTCGATCAGCTTGCGGAACTCGTCGGGCGAGTTCGGCGCCGGCGTCGCGCCCTGCGTTTCGATCTGCTTCATCACCTCGGGCGATTTCAGCGCCGCCATTGCTGCCTCGTGCACCCGCTTGAGCGCCGCCGGCGATGTTCCGGCCGGCGCGATCAGCCCGTACCAACTCTCCGACAGCATGCGCGGATAACCGGCTTCGGTCGTGGTCGGCACATCGGGGATCGCGGACGAGCGCGCCTGGGCGGTCACTGCGAGCGCGGTCAGCGCGCCGGAGCGGATATGCGCCAGAACGCCCGAAAGATCGGGCAGCATGACCTGCACATGGCCGCCGATCAGGTCGTTGATGGCGGGCGTGGCACCGCGATAGGGCACGTGGATCAGCTTGATGCCGGCTTCGAGGTTGAGCAGCTCGCCGGCGAGATGGATCGATGTGCCGGAGCCCGCCGAGGCGAAGTTGACCTTGCCCGGATTGGCCTTGGCATAGGTGATCAGGTCGGCGAGCGACTTCAGCCCGAGGCCGGCATTGGCGACGATGACGCCATCGACGCGGCCGATGCGCCCGACCGGCGCGAGGTCGCGCTGCACATTGTAGGGCACGTTGGTCATGAACGGCGCAGCGGCGACCGCGCCGAGACCGGTGATGCCGATCGTGTAGCCGTCGGGCGCCGCCTTGGCGACCGTGTCGACGCCGACCACGCCGCCGGCGCCGGTCTTGTTCTCGATGACGATCGACTGTTTCAGCGTCGCGCTCATGGCCGGCGCGACCGCGCGCGCCAGCATGTCGGCGGGACCACCGGCGGCGAACGGCACGATCATGCGGATGGTGCGCGACGGGTAGTCCTGCGCATGCGCCGGCGCGGCCGCCATCACGGCGGCGGCGACCAGCAGTCCGAGTGAGGCGCGCATGGTCATTCGGACTTGATGTTGGCGGTTCGGATCAGCTTGGTGAGGCGGTCGGAGTCGACCTGGAGATAGTCGGCGAACTCCTTCGGCCCGAGCCAGGCCACCTCGACGCCCTGGCCGTTGAGCTTCGACTTCACCTCGTCCGAGTTGAGCGCCTTCTCGATCACCGCGGCAAGCTTGTCGACGATCGCTTGCGGCAGTTTTGCCGGCGCAGCGATGCCGTACCAGGTCACGACCTCGAAGCCTTTCAGGCCGAGCTCGTCGAGGCTCGGCACGTTGGGAAGCTGGCCGGCGCGCTTGAGGCTGGTCACGGCGAGCCCGTGCAGCTTGCCGGACTGGATGTGCGGCAGCATCGGCGGGATGTTGAGGAAGCCCATATCCATCTGGCCGGCGACCAGGTCGACGGCGGCGGGCGCCGCGCCCTTGTAGGGCACGTGGGTGATGTCGGTCGACGTCATCTGCTTGAACATCTCGCCGGCGATGTGCGGCTGGCTGCCCGGACCGACCGAGGCATAGTTGAGCTTGCCCGGATTGGCCTTGGCGTAGGCGATCAGCTCCGGCACGGTCTTGAGCGGCAGCGACTCGCGCACGACGAGCACGTTCGGTACGCTCGCGATCATGGCGATGAAGGTGAAATCGCGCATGCCGTCATAGGTCACCTTGGTGAGCGCGGGCGTGACGATGTGCGACGACGCGTTGGAGAGGAGCAGCGTGTAGCCGTCGGGCTGCGCCTGCGCGACCGAGGAGGCGGCGATGGCCGTCGCGCCGCCCGCCTTGTTGAGGATGACGATCTGCTGGCCGAGCTGATCGCCCATCGCGGCGCCGACCGTGCGCGCAATCAGATCGGCGGGGCCGCCGGCGGCGTAGGGGTTGACCAGCGTGATCGGGCCGGTCGGATAGGTCTGCGCCTGCGCCGCGGTGATCAACAGGCTGGTGAGCGCTGCGGCCAGAAACGTTCTGCGATCCATGGGTTTCCTCGTGGTTTCTGTGCGTGTGGTCTAGGGCGCTGGCGGCAATGGCGGATCGACGCCATTCGGCAGTGGGATGTCGTGGCAGTTCAAGGTCATGGCGACCATGGTGTAGTAGCCGACCAGCGCGGTCAGCTCGACCACGCCGACCACGCCGAACTTATCGAGCGCACGTTTGTAGGTTGCGTCGCCGACGGTGTTTCGGCGGTTGAGCTCCTCGGCATAGTCATAGATCGCAAGCTCATCGGCGCTTGCCGCGCCCGGACGCCGACCGGCATGCACGTCGTCGATGATCGATTGTGCGAGGCCGGCTTTGGCCGCCATCTGCGCGTGGACGTACCACTCGACCTGGGCGTGGCAGTGCCGGCCGGTCACCAGGATAGCGAGCTCCTTGAGCGACTCCGGCAGCGACGTGCGGTAGCGCAGCAGCTCGCCGAGCTGCTGCCACTTGTCGGCAAGCTCGGGGCGATGCAGCGCCGCGCGCAGCGGGCCCTGCAGCCTGCCGCGCGGTCCGTTGATGACAGCGTCGCAGACGCGTTTCTGCTCGGCCGACATGTCGTCGAGCGGGAAGAGCGGGATGCGCGGCAAGGATTGGCTCTCCTGCATCATTCACTTTGCGGGTGAATCGTTCGGGTGCCGAACAGGTCGTACAGAATCTCTCTGGTGTGCTGGCCGATCGTCGGCGGCGCGCGGTCGTAGGACAGCGGCGCGTTGGTGAACCGCATCGGGCTCGCGACCTGAGGCACGCTGCCGGCGACCGGATGCGGAATGTCGATCAGCATGCCGCGATGCTTCACCTGCGGGTCGGCGAATGCCTCCGGCACCGAGTTGATCGGCCCGCATGGCACGCCGGCGCGCGCGCAGCGCTCGACCCAGTGGTCGCGGTCCTGCGTGGCGAGCACCTCGGCGAGGATCGGCGTCAAGGTCGCATTGTTGCGCACGCGGCCGGCATTGGCGGCGAAGCGCTCGTCGCTCGCGAGCTCCGGCCGGGCTATCACGTCGCAGAACTTCTTGAACTGCTCGTCGTTGCCGACCGCCAGCGCGAGAAAGCCGTCACGCGCCTTGAACACGTCCTGCGGCTGGATGTTGGGATGCGCATTGCCGTTGCGGCGCGGCGCCTTGCCGGAGATCAGGAAGTTCATCGCCTGGTTGGCGAGGAAGCCAACCCCGACGTCGAGCATGCCGATGTCGATGAACTCGCCCTGGCCGGTCTCGTCGCGTCGCGCCAGCGCCGCCAGCACGGCGATGGTCGTGTACATGCCGGTCATGATGTCGACGATCGGCACGCCGACCTTCTGCGGCCCGCCGCCCGGCTTGCCGTCGGCCTCACCGGTCACGCTCATCAGGCCGCACATGGCCTGGATCATGAAATCGTAGGCGGCCTGGTCCTTGCGCGGGCCGTCCTGGCCGAAGCCGGTCACCGAGCAATAGATGATGTCCGGCTTGATCTTCGCGAGATCATCGTAGGCGAGGCCGAACTTGTTCAAGGTGCCGACCTTGAAGTTTTCCAGCACAATGTCGGCATGCGCGGCGAGCGCGCGGACGATGCCCTGGTGCTCCTTGCTCTGCAGGTCGAGCGCGACCGAGCGCTTGCCGCGGTTGACCGCGAGGTAGTAGCCGGCGTCGCGCGTGTCGTTGCCGTCCTTGTCCTTCAGGAACGGCGGGCCCCAACCGCGCGTGTCGTCGCCCGCCCCGGGACGCTCGACCTTGATCACGTCGGCGCCGAGGTCCGCGAGGATCTGCCCGGCCCACGGGCCGGCCATGATGCGGCTCAGGTCGAGCACGCGGATGTGGGAGAGGGGGCCGGCCATCTCATTTCCTTCCTTGGCGCATGTCTTGCCTTGGCGCATGTCTTGTTCAGAAAACCGGTAACCACTTTTCCGGGACATGCGCTTACCGTGCTGCCTGCATGGGAGCCGCGCTGTCGTCGATCGGCTCGGTCGCGCGCACCGACGGCCGCGCTGTGAACGTCGCATGCCACGCGGCGAGGCGTGGATGGTCCTTGCGCCACGGCATGTCGGCGAACCTGAAATCGAAATAGCTGAGCGCGACGCCGACGCCGATGTGGCCGACATTGAACGGCGTCGCCGTGAGATCGTCCGCCTCCTTCTCGAGCATCGCCAGGCAGGCGACGCGCTTTGCTGCGAACGCGGATAGGTGAACCTCGGACTGCTTGTCCTTCGGCCGGTCGAACTCGTTGCGCCAGAGCAGCGAGTAGTCGAGCATGCCGTCGCCGAGCGCCTGGCGGCGCAGCGCGACCATGCGCGCCTTGGTGTCGGCTGGATGCAGTTTCGGCTGGCCTTGCAGCGTGTCGAGATAGTCGAGGATCACCGGCGAGTCGTAGATGATAGTGCCGTCGTCGAGCACCAGCGTGGGGAGCTTCGACAGCGGGTTCTCGGTCATCAAGTCGAGATGCGGCTTGGTCGTCGCCACCACCGTGCGGACGCAGGTGAGGCGGTCGACCAGTCCAAGCTCGTGCGCGGCGATCATGACCTTGCGCACGAATGGTGAGCGCGGCGACCAGTGCAGTTTCATGGCAATCCCCGGTGTTTCGCCCGATCCTCGTCGAGCCCATCCAGAATGTCCGGCATCCGGTCGCGCGCGCGGTCGCTCAGCTGATCGAATGTCGAGTTTCCTTTCGCATCGATGCCGACCACCAGCGGGCCGAGCGTCTCGACGCGCAGCTTGACCAGCCGATAGTGCGAGACGAAATCGTCCCAGGCGACCGATTTCACCTCTTTCACGGCATCGGAGAGGAGCGGAGAGCCGCCGCCGAGGAACGACAGGTAGACGCAGCCGACCTCCTTCATGACATCGGCGCAGGCGCGGTCGAGCCCGCCCTTGCCGCCGACCATGCGCAGGCCGAACTTCTTGATGATGGTCGGCATCACCGCGTTGAAGCGCGTCGACGTGGTCGGGTTGATGTAGAGCACCTCGAACGCGCCGCTCACATCGCGGCTGTAGCTGCCGAGGTGGAACAGCGTGCCGCCGGTGATGTCGATCGGCAGCGTCTTGCCCGCGTTGACGTATTCGATGATGCGCTGGTGCGTCGGCAGGCCGGCGGTCAGCACGATCTCGCCGTCGAGCTCGACGAAATCGCCGGCATTGAGCGAGCGGATCGTCTCCTCCGAGACGGGGAGGGTGATGCGGCGCGTCTCGATCATTCGAACCGCTCCACCTTGCCGTCGTTGTAGATGCGCGCGCCGGCGCGGCGGTTGATCCAGCAATTGAAGCAGACCGCGACCGGCGTGAAGCCGTGGCCGGAGGCGTACGCGACGTGCACCGCGAGCGCAGTGGTATCGCCGCCGGTGCCCATCGGGCCGAAGCCGGTCTTGTTGACGGCCTTGAGGAGGCGTTCCTCCATGTCCGCCAGCGTCGGCTCCGGGTTCTTCTGTCCGAACGGCCGCAGGGTCGCCGCCTTGGCGATCTTGGCGCACAGGTCGAACGTGCCGCCGATGCCGACGCCGATGACAACAGGCGGGCAGTGCTGCGAGCCGGCCTTGAGCACGCAGTCCATCACGTATTTCTCGATCACCTCGAGCGTGGGAAAGCTGAAGATCTCGAGCGCCGCCCAGCGTCCCGAGCCGAGCGCTTTCGGCTGGCAGACGATCTCGACATAGTCGGCGCCGTCGATCAGGTCGTAGCTGACGATCGGCATGTCCTTGCCCTTGTAGCCGCGCTCGTTGGTCAGCGGGTTGGTGACATGCTTGAGGATCGGCGGATTGATGGTCTCGACCAGGTGGTCGAAGCCGTCCGAAATGGCCTGCTTGATGTTGCCGTCGAGCCGCGCCGCGGTGCCGATCTTGACGAAGTAGACGGGCACGCCCGCGTCCGAGCAGACGTGCCGATTGGTCGTCTCGGCGGCGTGCGCGCTCCTGAGCATCATGGTCAGGATTTTCTTCGCGCCTTCGTTGGTCTCGGCCTCGCCGGCCTTGCGCAACGCTTCCTTGGTGTCCTCGGGAATCTTCTTCAGGCAGCCCTCATAGAGCGAGGCTGACACCGATTTGACCATGTCGTAGGTGATCGCCACGGCCGCGTCCTTCTATTTGAGCTTCATATCGATGCGGACCATGTCGCCGCGGTAAAGTCCCTCGCCGAAAAAGACGAGACAGTCGGACCGGTCCACCACCGAGCGGTGCACGATCGCAATCGGCGCGTTGAGCGGCACGTCGAGCTGCTCCGACGTCTCCACGTCGGCGGTGCCGATGGTGAGCGTCTGCCGCGCATCCTTGATCGTGACCCCGGGAATGTCGGAGACGAGCCGCAGCGCGGTCTTGCTTTCGAGATCCTTCTTCGACACGCGTCCGCTCAGCCTTTCATCGATATGCAGCGTCGCGATCAGGAATGGCGCGCCTTGCCGCGAATGCCGCCGGCGCAGCCGGCGGTAGGCCGGCGCCAGCGTTCCGATCGGATGCGGCACGTCGCTCGCCTGCTGGCGGCGCGCGTCTGAGAGCACCTCGATGACGGCGTGCTCGCGCGGGGCGAGCAGGCCCGACAGGTCGGTCGCCACCTCGCACCACAGCGGACGGCGGCGCTGCCGCACGAACGTGCCCTTGGCGCGGTAGCGCTCGATCAGCCGCTCGCTCTCCAGCATGTCGAGCGCCTGGCGGATGGTCGCGCGCGCGACGCCGCACTCGGCGGCCAGCTCGTCGACCGTCGGGATCTGCTGGTCGACCGCCCATTCGCCGGCGTCGATCCTGCGCCGGAACAGGCTCGCCAGCTGGATGTAACGCGCCACCGCGCTGCGGTTGAGATCGACGGCGGCCTTGGCGTTGGGGGCTGTCGGCATCTCCGGGCTCTCGTCCTCTAGTAGGGGCCCTGTCGGTCCGCTTCGACGCGAAGCATGGTGAAGATGTTGTCGACCACCGAGTAGTCCATGTAGCCGAGCCGGGCGATCGGACGCACGCGTGAGAGATCGATCAGCCCGTCGCGAATGACGCTGTCGTCGATGTGGATATTGACCACCTCGCCGATCACCACCGACGAGGTCATCGACCCGCCGTTCGAGCGGGTGAGCGCCACGGTCTGCCGATACACGCATTCGAGCGCGATCGGCGATTTCGCCACACGCGGCGGCTTGACGAACCGGCACGGCACCATGTCGAGGCCGACGATCTCCGGCTCGCTGAGCTCCTCGCCGTAGTGCGCGCCGCTGTGGTTCATCTCGTTGCGCAGGTCATAGGTAGCGATATTGGCCACGAACTCGCCGCTGGTCTCGGCATTCGTCTGGGAATGCTTGCGCGGATTGCTCGCGAACATCACGAACGGCGGCTTGGCCGCGATCAGATTGAAGAAGCTGTACGGCGCGAGGTTCACCGTGCCGGTCGGCCCGATCGTGGTGAGCCAGCCGATCGGCCGCGGCACCACCAGCGACGTCACCGGGTCATGCGCCAGCGTGTGCGGCTCGCTGCGCGGATCATATTCCATATCGTGTTCCTCGACGAACCGGCTCGGCGACCTGCGGCATCAGCTTCAGGCGCATCGCGCGCGAAAATCCGCCGGCGCGCCAGATGTCGATCATGCGCTCCGAGAACGGCCGCGCGTGGCGTGTTGCGCCGGTTTTCACGTTGCGGATTTCGCCAGTGGCGAGATCGGCGGACAGCTCGTCGCCCTGCTCGGCCAGCGAGGTGACGCCCGGACAAACGATGATCGGCAGGCCGATGTTGAGCGCCTTACGGATGAACGCGGAGTCGGTCGATTCCACGACACAGGCGGCGACGCCGCACTCCTTCATGGCGACGCAGGCATGCTGATGGCTGTGATGGCCGAAGTTGCGTCCCGCCACCACGACGTCGCCCGGGCGCGCCTCGGCGCGAAAGTTCGGCTGCAGCTCGGCGAAGCACATGGCCTTGAGCGCTGGGATGTCGAACGTGTCGAGGTCCGGTACCTGCGAATACTGGATGATGCCGTTGTCGGCACTGATATTGTCGCCGAACTTCCAGACGCGGCCGCGGATCAGCGTCACGACAGCCTCCGCGAAGCGTCGGCGAGAAGTGGCCGCGGATCGGCGATCCTGCCGGCGACGGCCGACGCCGCCACCACATAGGGGCTCGCGAGATAGGAGCGGGCGCTGCGGCTGCCGTTGCGGCCGTGATAGTTCATCTGGTGCGTCGAGATCTGCACCTCACCATCCGAGAGCACGCCCTCGTAGCCCCAGCAGGTGGTGCAGCCCGGTGCCAGCACGGTCGCGCCGGCATCCATGAACACGTTGAGCAGGCCTTCGGCCGCGGCCTGGGCATAGACCTCGCGGCTGCCCGGCGTGATGTACATGGTCACCGCACGATCAATGCGCTGGCCACGCAGGATCGCCGCCGCCCCGCGCAGGTCGTCGAGCCGATTGTTGGCGCAGGAGCCGATCGCGGCCTGATGGATCGCCAGGCCGGCGACGTTCTCGACCTGGACCGCGCCGTGCAGCTCCGGTGGGACCGTGACCATCGGCGAGACGGTCGAGAGGTCGTACGAGGCCTCGTGCGCATAGACCGCGTCGGCATCGCTCTCCAGCAGGTGGAACGGACGGCCTTGCGCGCGGTTACGCACGTAGTCAAGCGCCAGGTCGTCGACCGGCATCAGCGCGGTATCGGCGCCGGTGTGATAGGCGCAGGCAAGCAGGCATTGGCGTTCGTCGAGGCTCAATCCGGCGAGCGCCGGACCGACGAACTCGATGCACGACTGCGACAGCGTGTCGGTCTGTGCGTAGTCGCGGATCAGGATCTGGGCGAAGTCGCGCGTCAGCACGCCGGGCGCGAGCTTGCCGGTGAGCGTGACGCGTGCTGATTTCGGCACCAGCATCCAGTTCTCGTCGCCGATCTGCGTCGCGACCACCTCGGACGACACGGCAATGTTCAACGCGCCGAGCGCGCCGATGCTGGCGATGTTCGGCTCGTCGGAGAAGACGAGCAGGCCCGGCCGCGCGAAGCCACGCTCGGTGAGGACCAGGTGCCGCAGCCCGCTGCCGGCGCCGAAGAAATTGTCGACGCCGTTGCGGAACGCGAAGTCTTTCATCTCGCGATGATTGACGTGATAGGCCGAGCCCATCGCCGCCGAGGTGGTGTGGTCGACCACCATGATGACCTTGTCGGGACGCGCGACGCGATCGACGCCGATCTCCTGCATCATGCGCTTGCGCGTCTGCCAGGCGAGCTCCTGGCAGCAGGTATAGTCCGGCGAGACGGTGACGTATTCACCGGCCTCGACCGCATCTCGGCCGGCCGCACGTGCGATGATCTTCTGGGCGACGGTCTGCCCCACGCGTTCCCTCGGGTTGTGTTTTGCGTCTTAGGTCAATAAACTGACCTTATAACAGTTGGCGGTCGGGTCAAGCGTCGGACGCCGTCCGCTGCGGCAGGTTTGCTGGACCCATCCATGCAATTTTGCTGCGCCGTTGGGTCAAGCTTGTCGCCGCATTGATACGGCTCGCACGATTCAATATTTCGGCGGGCAGGACCGGGAGAGTGAGACGTCCGATGGCACCAAAACCAGCTCCGCGTCTGCTGATGATCAGCCCGATCCCGCCTGACCTGCGCGCGGCGCTCGACCAAAAATACGGGCTCACGGATTACGCCACGCTGGGCGGCGGTCCGGGCAAACCGGTGCCGGCGCCGGGCTTCGACATCGCGGTGACCATGAGCGTGTACGGGATCGACGCGGCGCAGCTCGCCGCGTTGCCGGACCTCAAGCTGGTCGCCTGCAACGGCGCCGGGCTCGAGCGTATCGACCTCGCCGCGGCGCGGGCGCGCGGCGTCGCCGTTTGCCACACGCCGGACGAGCTCGCCGAGGACGTCGCCGACGCGGCGATCGCGCTCACCTATGCGATCATGCGTCGCGTGGTCGAGGCCGACCGCTTCGTGCGGTCGGGGCGCTGGGCCAAGGAGCGCATGGCGCCATCGCGCCGGCTCGCCGGCAAGACCATGGGCGTAGTCGGGCTCGGGCGGATCGGCCGGCGCATCGCGAAACGCGCGCACGCCATCGGCATGAAAGTCATCTACACGGGGCCGCGGCCGTACGCCGATGAGCCGTACCCCTATTTCGCGGATGTACTCGCGCTGTCGAAGGGGGCCGACGTGCTGGTGCTCGCGAGTCCGGGCGGCGAAACGACGCGGGCTCTCGTCAATAGCGACGTGCTCGCGGCGCTCGGACCCGAGGGCTATCTGGTCAATGTCGCGCGCGGTTCCGTGGTCGACGAGCCGGCCTTGTTGGAGGCGCTCGAAAGTAAACGCATCGCCGGCGCCGCGCTCGACGTGTTCGCCTCGGAACCCAACATCGATCCGCGGTTCCTCAGCCTCGACAATGTCGTGCTGCAGCCCCATTCCGCCTCGATCACCCACGAGACCCGCGCGGCCATGCTCAATCGCCTGCTCGGCGACATCGAATCGTACCTTTCAGGCCGTCCGTTCTTCGATGCGGCACGCGCGTGACAAGATCGCGCATGGATCAAATTTAATTTTGCACAGTGTGAAAGCCCGACAAAGTCGCATCAAACAATCGTCGTGAAGCGGTCATGCCGGTGTGATTCCTGCCGCGCAAGAGCCGACCAAAATCGGCGCGCCCAGATTCGCACGACGGAGCATGTTCATGAGCCTGATGCGTCGACCGCCGGTCCGAGTGCCGGAGCCGAGCCACGCCGCGACGCGCCCGAGCACCGAACGGCGGCACGGGATGCATCGCCATCATGCCGGCGGCGGACTCGTGGCGGCGCTTGCCGAGCGGTTCCCGGTCGTGCAGCGCCTGGTCGGCGAAGAGTTCTTCCGTGGAATGGCGCGCGCTTTTGTGACGCAGGACCCGCCGCGCTCGCCTGTGCCGATGCAGCTCGGGGCGACCTTTCCCGCCTTCATCGACGGCTTCGATCCGGTTGCCGCGATTCCCTATCTGGGCGATGTCGCGCGGCTCGAGCTCGCGCGCAGCCGCGCCGCTCATGCCGCCGACGCGGCCTCGCTTTCGGCGGACGATCTCGCGTCCATGCCGGCCGCCGCGCTCGCCGACACGCGTGTGACCTTGCATCCGTCGATCTCGGTCGTCGCCTCGCGCCATCCGATCGTCTCGATCTGGGAGGCGCACCATGAGGCGGAGGCGATTGCTCCGGTGCAGTCGTGGACCGCGGAGACCGCGCTGGTGGCGCGTCCGTTTCACGCGGTCGACCTGTGGCGGCTGCCGGCGGGCGGCGGCGCGTTCCTCACCGCGCTCGCGCGCGGGATGACCGTCGCGCAGGCAGCCAAGACGGCACGCGGCGCCGACGCTGCGTTCGATATCGATGCCAATCTCGCGATCCTGTTTGGCGCACGAGTGATGGTCGAGCTCGCCGAGGATCCTGTCTCCGCCGGAGCCTGACAGTGCCGCCTGCAAACGGCTGCCGCGCGACGGAGGAGATCTTTGCCAATGGACGAGGCGGGGTTTTGGGGCGTGGTGCAGCGGGCCCACGATGCCGCGCCCGACGACATGGATCGGAAATGCGAGGCGTTGAAGGCTGAGCTTGCAAAGTTGCCCGCCGCCGACGCGAGCGATTTCGCCGTCCTGTTCGATGCGATGATGGACAAGGCCTACTCGTATGAGCTCTGGGGCGCCGCCTATGTCATTCGCGGCGGCTGCGGTGACGACACGTTCAGCGATTTTCGGTCGTCGTTGATTTCCCGCGGACGCACGTGCTTCGAGCGCGCGATGGCCGATCCGGACTCGCTCGCTGCCGACGACCTCGACGAGGACACCTGGTTCTATGAAGGCTATCAGTACGCCGTGACCGAAGGCGTGACGGCGGTCGCGGGATCGCGCCCGGCACGCCGCAGCCCCCATCCGGATCGGCCGAGCGGACAGGACTGGAGCGACGAGGATCTTCCGGTCCGGTTTCCGCGCCTGGCGGCGAGGTTCATGTAACGCCCCCCGTGCTGGTCAGGAATTCGGAGATCAGCCGGGCCGACCTCTCGGCGCTGGTGACCAGAAACAGGTGGCCGTCGTCGAGGGTGACCAGGCGGGCATCCGGAATGAGCTTCGCCAGGATCTTGCCGTTGATGACCGGCACGAGCGGATCATCGGTCCCCGCCATCACCAGCGTCGGCTGCTGAAGCAGGCGCAGCCACGGCAGGCTGGTCCAGCCCAGGCCGGCGGCGAGCTGCAGGTAATAGCCATAATCGCTCGACCAGCAGACGTGACGCAGGTGCTGGCCCGCCAGCTCCGGCGCATTGCGAAATGCGCCGCCGTAGATGTCGCCGGCAACCTTTTTCATGTAGTCGGGATCCTTGTAGCGGCGCGGCGTCGCCATCTTGAGCAGGACACTGAGCTTGGCCGGCACCATGAGGTGGCCCGGCGAGGTGGCGACGAGAACCAGCCGTCGGCAGCGCTTCGCCTGCTGGAAGGCGAATTGCTGCGCGATGGCGCCGCCCCAGGAGAGGCCCAGCACGTCGACCTCGCTGTGGTCGAGGCGATCGAGCAGGCGCGCGCTCAGCCGCGCCAGCGTCGACGGACGGTAGGGCCGCAACGGCGCGGGCGAGCCGCCGACGCCCGGCACGTCGAAGACGATCACCTCCGGACCGTCCAGCGCGTCGAGAAACGGCTCCATCAGCTCGATATTCGCACCGATGCCGTTGAACAGCAGGAGCGGCGTGCGTCCGGATTCGCCGCGGCGAACGCCGACGCGCAGCATGCGGCCATTCACATCGTGCAGACTGATGTGCATCTATTTCTCCATCACGTAGCGCCCTGGCGCGGCGCCGAGCGGCGGGTTGTGCTCGCTTCCGAGCGCGGCCGGCGTGCTCGTCAGCTCGCCCGAGCGCGCCTTGATCCAGTCGAGCCAATGCGGCCACCAGCTTCCGGCTTGCTTGGTCGCCTGATCGCGCCAAGCGTCGGCCGTCGCGGCGTGCGTCGCGCCGGTCCAGAAGAACGCCTTGGGATTGTCGGGCGGATTGAGCAGGCTCTGGATATGGCCGCTGTTGGCGAGCACGAAGGTGCTGCGCTCGCCGTAGAGTTTCGCGGTCTTGTAGCACCCTTGCCACGGTGTGATGTGATCGGTCACCCCGGCGACCACATAGCTGTCCATGTCGACCCGGCCCATGTCGAGCGGCTCGCCGCGCACCTTGAGCCGGCCGGCATGGACGTACGGGTTGGTGCCGATCAGATCGAGGAAGTCGGCGTGCAGCCGCGCCGGCAGCCGGGTCGTGTCGTTGTTCCAGTAGAGCACGTCGAAGGCGGGCGGCGCGTTGCCGAGCAGATAATTGTTGACCCAATAGTTCCAGATCAGGTCGTTCGGCCGCATCCAGGCAAACATGCGGGCGAGCTCCTGTCCCTCGAGCACGCCGGCGAGCTGCGAGGTGGTCTTGGCCGCGACGATCGATTCCGGCGTGACGAAAATGCCGCCCGCCGAGTTCTGCGTGGTCGCCATGTCGAGCACGCAGACGGCGACCGTGGCGCTGTGGACTTTCGGTTCGCCGCGCGCCGCCAGGTTGGCGAGAAACGCCGACGTGGTGATGCCGCCCGAGCATGAGCCCCAGATGTTGACGTCGGCGCTGCCGGTGATCTCGCGCATCACGTCCACCGCCTGCTCCAGCGCTTCCACGTAGGTATCGAGCCCGAAGTGGGATTCGGCGGCGGTCGGGTTCTTCCAGCTGATGGCGAACGTCTGCAGGCCGCCGTTCAGCGCGTACTGAACGATGCTCTTCTCCGGCATCAGATCGAAGACGTAGAACTTGTTGATTTGCGGCGGAGCAATGAGCAGCGGACGCGCGTGCACCCGTTCGCCGACCGGGCGGTATTGAATGAGCTCCATCACCCGGTCGCGATACACGACCGATCCGGGCGTGGTGGCGAGATTTTCGCCGACCGCGAATTTGCGCGTGTCGACCTGCGCCGGCAGGCCGCCGTTGCGCAGCAGGTCGCCGACGAAGTTCTCGAGGCCGTGCACGAGGCTCGCACCGCCGGTATCGACAAGCCGCTTCAGCGCCGCGGGGTTTCCCAGCAACGAATTGGTCGGCGACATCGCGTCGACCAGGAGCGACACGGCGAAGCGCGCGCTCTCGGCGCTGCGCCGGTCCATTTTGGCTTCGGCGAGAAAGCCGCTGAGCGCGGCGCTCCAGGCGACATAGGCCTGTGCGAGAGCGCGATATCCGGCGCTGCTTTTCCAGGCCGGGTCGGCGAATCTCCTGTCCTTGGCGTCGGGCGCAAGCTCGGAGCTGCCCGACGCGATGCGACCAAGCTCGGCGAGGAAGCCGAGATATCGCTGGGCGGCGATGCCCGGATTGCGCATCATCTGATCGACCAGCATGCCCGCCGAGTCGAGAATGTCGCGACCGCGCACGCCGACGAGAAGATGTGCCGCCAGCGTGTGCTGTGCCGCCTCGTCGCGAAGGTCGTGCTCCGATGCTGCGGCGTCTCGGTTGTCATGAGCCATAAGCGTCCTCCCTCACGGCAAGGCCATGCGCGTGGCGGTGAAAATGGCGAGGCCGAGCAGGCCGCCCACCAGCGTGCCGTTGATGCGGATGTATTGCAGGTCCTTGCCGATGCTGAGCTCCATGGTCCGCACCGCGTGCTGCGTGTCCCAGGTCTTCACCTGCGCGGCGACGAAGCCGCCGATCTCCTGCCGGTAGCGCTCGGTCATCGCCGCGGCGGCGCCGGCGAGCCAGCGGTTCAGCCTCAGCTGCAGGCGTCGGTCCTGTCGCAGCCGCTCCGACATGTCGGCCAGGAATTTTTCGAGGCCGGACCGAATAATGCCGTGCTCGCGCGCGACGTCCTTGCGCAGAGAGGCGAGGAGGCGCTCCCACACCTCGGACAGGATCTCGCGCAGCTCGGCGCGGGCGAGCAGCTCCCGTTTGAGCGCCTCGACCTTGTCGCGATGCTCGGGCGAGCTTCTCACGTTGGCGATGAAGTCCGCGATCAACCGGTCGAACTCGCTGCGCAGCGGATGCAGCGGGTCGCCGCGCACGTCGGTCAGCAGCCCGTGGCTCGCCCGCACCAGCCGTTGCAGCAGGTAGGCGTCGGCCAGGAAGAAGCGGAATAGCGTCGGCAGCTCGCTGCGGATCTGTTCGCGGATCGCGTCGATGGCCTCCGGATCGGCGAGCCGCGCCTCCAGCCGCTGCAGGATGTCGTCGAGCAGCACATGGTGCCGCCGGTCGCGGGTCATGACCTCGAGCGAGGTGCCGATCACCTTGCCGAGGTCGACCGCAGCGAGCCGTTCGAGCACGCCACGTTCGATCTCGTCCCGCAACGTATCCTGATCGATTGCCGCGAGCGCATCCGGAACCAGGCGGGCGGCGTGCGTGGCGATGGTGCGACGATTGCCGGGCTCGGCGAGCCAACGGCCCGCGCTCGCCGCCGGATCGAGCTCGAAGACCTTCTCGCCGACCCGCGGGCCGACCAGGAAATGCCTGGCGATGAAGTCACCCAGCGCTTCAGCGATGCGCGTCCGGTTGGTCGGAATGATCGCGGTGTGGGGAAGCTTCAGTCCGAACGGGTGCCGAAACAGCGCCGCCACCGCAAACCAGTCTGCGAGGCCGCCGATGATCGCCGCCTCCGCGAACGCGGCAACATAAGCAAGTCCGGCGTGACGCCGTTCGAGCGCCTTCGCAGCCATGTAGACCAGCACACAGACCGCGACCAGCGCGGTCGCGCGCGCCTTCTGGCGTGCCAGCGCATCGGCGGCTGCTGCGTCGGCCGCGATCGTCATGACGCGATACCGGGTTTGCCGATCAGCATGCACAGGATCTCGGCGACCAAAGCGGGCTTCGGCTCGCCGTCGATTTCCAGCGTGCATTGCAGCTTGAGCAGCACGCGGCCGCCCGCCTGTGGCTCGACGGCGGCGAGCGTGGCGCGTGTCCGCACCCGCGCGCCGGCGCGGACCGGCGCGACGAACCGGGCCTTGTCGAGCCCGTAGTTCAATCCGGTCGCAGCATCCGGAGGGATGATGCCGATCTCCATCACCATCGCGGCGACCAGCGAGAGCGTGAGATAGCCGTGGGCGATCGGGCCGCCGAACGGGCTCTCGCGTCTCGCGCGATCGACATCGACATGAATCCACTGCCGGTCGCCGGTGCAGGCCGCGAATTGATCGATGCGGTCCTGGTCGACCGTCGCCCAGTCGGACGCGCCGAGCTCGCGGCCGACGAACTGCGCGACCGTCGCCATGGTGTATCCGGGTATCGCCATGACAATCACTCCGATTTGCGCGTGATCTTTTCCGAAAAACCGGTGTCCACTTTTCGGGATCACGCGCTATGCAATGCCGCGCAGATCTTTCCGCAGGATCTTGCCGACGTTGGATTTCGGCAGCGCCTCGAGGAAGCGCACCTCCTTCGGCACCTTGTAGGCGGCGAGCTCCGTCCGGCAGTGCGCGATCACATCCTGCTCACAGATCGCCGCGCCGGGCGCCTTGGCCACGAACAGCCGCACCGCCTCGCCGGTCTTCTCGTCCGGCTTGCCGACGCAGGCGCATTCGGCGACGCCTTTGCAGGCCGCGGCGACGGCTTCGACCTCGTTCGGATAGACGTTGAAGCCGGAGACGATGATCATGTCCTTCTTGCGGTCGACGATCTTGAGGAATCCCTTGTCGTCGAACACGCCGACGTCGCCGGTGCGGAAGTAGCCGTCCGCGGTGAACGCCGCGGCATTGGCCTCCGGTTTCTGCCAGTAGCCGCGCATCACCTGCGGACCCTTGGCGCAGATCTCGCCCGGCTCGCCGATCGGCACCTCGTTGTCGTCGGCGTCGAGCAGCTTGATGTCGGTGGACGGGAAGGGCAGGCCGACCGTCGCCGAGAACCCCGCCGCCGTCATCGGGTTGAGCGTGAGGATCGGCGACGTCTCCGACAGGCCGTAGCCTTCGAGGATGTCCCTGCCGGTCAGCGCCTTCCATTTCTGCGAGGTGGTCGGCAGCACGGTGGCGCCGCCGCCGATCGCCACGCGGAGCTTGGAGAAATCCACCTCGTTGATCCGCGGGCACATGGTGAGGCCGCCATAGAGCGTGTTGACGCCGGTGAAGACGGTGAGACGCGAGGCCTTGAGCACGTCGCAGAACGCATCGATGTCGCGCGGATTGGCGACCAGCCAGTTCTCGGCGCCCATCGAGAAATAGGTGATGAAATTCACCATCAGCGCGAAGATGTGGTAGAGCGGCAATGCCGTGACCACGACCTCCTCACCCGGGCGGATGGCGTCGGGAACGAAGGCCTTGAACTGCTCGGTATTGGCCACGAGGTTGCGATGGGTGAGCGCCGCGCCCTTCGACACGCCGGTGGTCCCGCCCGTGTATTGCAGGAACAGGAGATCGTCGCCGCTGAGCGCGACCGGCGTGAAGGGCAGTTTTGCGCCCTGCGCGAGCGCGTCCGCGAATGCCACCGCCTCGGCGAGGCGCGGGTCGACCGGCGGGCTCGGCAGCGCCGCACCGGTGCCGTCGCCGGGCCCGGCGGTGATGACATGCTTGACCGCCGTCCTGCCGACGATCTCCGCGAGCGTCGCCGACACGCCGTTGAAGACGACGATGGTCTCGACGCCCGCGTCGTTGAGCTGGTGCTCGAGCTCGCGCGCCGTGTAGAGCGGATTGACGTTCACCTGCACGGCACCGGCGCGGACGATCCCCAGCATGGCGAGCGGGAAGGCGGCGATGTTGGGCAGCATGACGGCGATGCGATCGCCCTTCTTCACGCCGAGCTTGGCCTGCAGATAGGCCGCGAAGTCACGCGACCGCCGATCGACGTCGGCATAGGTCAAGGTCTGACCGAAAGAGCGAAACGCCGGCTTGTCGGCGAATCGCTGCATGGCGGTCTCGAGCATGTGCAGGACCGACGCATGCGCGTCCGCATCGATCTCGGCCGGAATTCGTGTGCTGTAGGCGGCAAGCCAGTGCCTGGTCGACATGTCAAAACTCCCTTTGGTTTCTTGCTTCACTCACATGTTGCGAAAGGATGGCGCTAAACGAACGCGCCAAGTCCGGTGATGGCGCGCCCGACCACGAGCGTGTTGATCTCGCGCGTGCCTTCGTAGGAGTAGATCGCCTCGGCGTCGGCGACGAAGCGGGCGACGTGATGGTCGAGCAGGATGCCGTTGCCGCCGAGGAGCTCGCGCGCCCAGCCGACCGTCTCGCGCGCCCGGACTGTGCAGAATGCCTTCGCGAGCGAGGCGTGCTCCTCGTCCATCTCCCCGGCGTCCTGCAGCTGCGCCAGGCGCAGCACCATGCATTGCGACGCGGTCACGTTGGCCAGCATGCGCACGAGCAGGTCCTGCACCAGCTGGAAGCCGGCGATCGGCCGATCGAACTGCTGGCGCTGGCAGGCGTAGCGCAGCGCGTGCTCGTAGGCGCCCTGGGCGCAGCCGACCGCCTGCCAGGCGACGCCGGCGCGCGTCATGCGCAGCACCGCCGCCGTGTCCTTGAACGAGCGCGCATGGGCGAGGCGATTGTCGTCGGCGACCCGGCAGTCCTCGAGCGTGATGTCGGCGTTCTGCACGACGCGCAGCGCCATCTTGTGCTGCATCTTCTCGGCGGCGAAGCCCGGCGTTCCCTTCTCGACCACGAAGCCCTTGACCTGGCCGTCATCGACGTCGCGCGCCCAGATGACGATCAGGTCGGCGAAGGTCGCATTGCCGATCCAGCGCTTGCGGCCGTTGAGGATCCATTCGTTGCCGCGGCGCCGCGCGGTGGTGGTCAGGCCGCGCGCGGCGCCCGACCCGACCTCGGGCTCGGTCAAGCCGAACGCGCCGATCGCTTCGGCGCGCCGCATCGCTGGCAGCCAGCGCTGCTTCTGCTCCTCGGAGCCGCACAGGTCGATCGATCCCATCGCCAGGCCGCTGTGCACGCCGTGGAACGTCGCCATCGAGCAATCGATCCGCGCGAGCTCCTTCATGACGAGGCCGTCGAGCAGCGCGCTGCGGCCGGGCCGGCCGTGGTCGCGATAGGGCAGGCCGGCGATGCCGAGCGCGCCATAGTCGGCAATGAGCTCGAGCGGGAATTCGGCGCGCCCCCAATACTGATTGATGATCGGCGCGACCTTCTCTTCCGTGAATGCCCGCACCTTCCGCAGCAGGGCTTGGTCCTCCGTGTCGACGAGGTGGCCGACCTTGTAGAAGTCGCCATCCACGGAGAAAGGCGCGGAGCCCGTCGATCGCTTCGGCTTCTGTCGTGCAGTGCTCTGAGCTGGCATGGTGCAGACCTCCCGTGGCGTCAGTGGGCGGAGCCGGCGGCGGCGCCGAGTCCGGTTTGTGCGCGTACGTATTGATCGTCGAACGCCTCACGCTCGGTCTTGGCCGTGACGCTGGTGTCGAGCTTGGAGGCGACGTAGGCCACCAGGAAAGCGAGCGGCATCGAGATCAGCGCGGGATGGTCGTAGGGGAAGATCGCCGCCGGATTGCCGAGCACGGCCTTCCACACCGCCGGCGACAGGATCACCAGCACGACCGCGCAGACCAGGCCGGAGAGCCCACCCCACAACGCGCCCCGGGTCGTGAGTCCCTGCCAGTACATGGCAAGGATCAGCACCGGGAAGTTGGCCGAGGCCGCGATGCCGAACGCGAGCGCCACGAGAAACGCCAGGTTCTGTCCCTTGAACAGGATCCCGAGCGCGATCGCGATGACGCCGATCGCCAGCGTGGCGATCTTGGTGACGCGCACCTCGGATTGCTCGGTCGTCTTACCCTTGCGGAACACGTTGGCGTAGAGATCGTGGGAGACCGCCGCCGCGCCGGCGAGCGCGAGGCCGGCGACCACGGCGAGGATCGTGGCGAAGGCGACGGCGGCGAGGAAGCCGAACAGCAGGTTGCCGCCGACTGCCTTGGCGAGATGCAGCGCCACCATGTTGCCGCCGCCGATCAGTGCGCCCCCGACGCGCCCGCCCTGGAAGAACTGCGGATCGGTGCCGACGATGACCACCGCGGCGAGGCCGAGGACGAAGGTCAGCAGGAAGAAGTAGCCGATGAAGCCGCTCGCGTAGAACACGCTCTTGCGTGCTTCCTTGGCGTTCGGCACGGTGAAGAAGCGCATCAGGATGTGGGGCAGGCCGGCGAGACCGAACACGGCGCCGAGCGACAGCGACAACGTCGAGACTGGATCGGCCAGCAGCGTGCCCGGCCCCATGATCTTGGCGCCGCTGCGGTGCGCGGCGACCGCCTTGGCCGCGAGCGTCTCGAAGCTGAAGCCGAACTGCGCAAAGGCGAGGATGCCCAGCACGGTCCCGCCGAACAGCAGCAGCACTGCCTTGACGATCTGGACCCAGGTCGTGGCGATCATGCCGCCGAAGGCGACGTAGACCATCATCAGCACGCCGACGACGATCACCGCGTAGTCATAATCGACGTTGAAGAGGAGTTGGATGAGCTCGCCGGCGCCGACCATCTGCACGATGAGGTAGAAGAACACGACGGTCAGCGCACCGACCGCCGCGAAGCTGCGCATGCGGGTGCGGTCGAGGCGTTCGGAAATGACGTCCGCGAATGTGTACCTGCCGAGGTTGCGCAGCCGCTCGGCCATCAGGAACAGCAGGATCGGCCAGCCGACGAAGAAGCCGGCCACGTAGAGAAGCCCGTCATAGCCCCTGCCGTAGACGAGCGCGCAGGCGCCGAGCAGCGTCGCGGCCGACATGTAGTCGCCGGCGATCGCCAGACCGTTCTGGAAGCCGCTGATCCCGCCGCCGGCGGCAAAGAAGTCGCTCGCCGTTCTGGTGCGGCGCGCGGCCCAATAGGTGATGGCCAGGGTCGCCAGCACGAACGCGAGGAACATGGCGATGGCGGTCAGGTTCAGCGGCGGCTTGTCCGCGGCCTGAGCCGCCGGTGCCGCGAACGCGGCGGCCGACATGAACGTCAGCGACGTGCCGGTCGCGGCGGTGAGCATGGAGCGTTTCATTGCCGGGCCTCGTTCAGGATCTGCTGATTGAGTTGGTCGAGGTCGGTGTTGGCCCGGTAGACGTAGAAACCGGTCAGCAGCCAGGCCAGCACGATGACGGCGGCGCCGAGCGGCACGCCGATGGTGACCACCTGGCCTTCGGAGAGCGGCGCATGGAGCGCCTGCGGCCAGAACGCCACCACGATCATCAGGCCGTAGTAGGCGACGAGCACGACGGCCGATGACACCCACGCGAGGCGCGAGCGCCGCGCCTCCAGCTCGCGAAATTTCGGATTGGCTCGAATCCGTTGATAGACCGCGCTCGACATCTCTGCGTCCTCCCTTGGCTGCTTGTCCCAATCGACCACCACCCGGCGCGGGCGGCGAATGCGCCGCCGCCGCGTTGCCGGGCCGGTCTCAGGTCGTGCGCGTGAGCAGCGCGCGCAGCTCGGCGACGTTGTGTTGCACGCGGCCGCTGACGACGCCGAACGCTTCGGTCTGCGACTTGCAGGCGAGCTCGGCGAGGTCGCGCATGTTGCCGAGCGCCTGATCGAGCGTTTTCTGGATCAGCTCGCCGGCCTGGGCCGGGTTCTTCGCGACGCCGGCGGCCGTACGTCCGTCCGTGACGAGGGCCTGCAGCTCCTGGAGCGTGTTCTGGAGGATATCGCTCTGCTTGCGCGCAAGGTCCTGCGCGCCGGCGAGCGCGATGCGGTTCGCTTCGGCGAGCGCCTCGATGTCCTTGCGCCGGGCCTCCAGGACCGCGGCGGCATCGAGGCCGGGCAGCCTGAATTGCTCGATGATCCGGCCGATTTCTCCAAACAGGTTCGCTGGCGACGATTGCGATTCCATGGCATGTTTCCCCTTCTGAGAGGCCCGCAGGCCCGTCTTTTCACGGGTTCAAGCGGCCCCGGATACGGAGGAACGCTAGACGTCGGTTCGCCGCGCGTCATTGACCGACGCGGCCAATCTAGTGACCTCAGAGGCCAACCGACGCTTCTGGGAGGGGCGAAGGGATGTCCAAGCTGACGACGTCCGCGGTCTGGGTCAAAGGCGTCGCGGACATGCTCGATGCCGAGGGCCTCGATGCGCGCGCATTGCTGGTCTCGGCGGGCATCGACCCCGCAACCCTGGACGTGGCGGACGGGCGGCTTCCGACCGAGAAGATCAGCCGTTTGTGGGAGCTTGCCGTCGAGCGGTCCGGCAATCCGGCCATCGGCCTCGCACAGCATCAGGTGGTGAGACCGGCGAGCTTCGACGTGGTCGGCTACACCATGATGTCGTCCGCCGACCTGTGCACCGCCTTCGAGCGGCTGATCCGTTATCTGCTGATCCTCAGCGATGCCTTTACCATGGCGATCGGCAAGGAAGACGCGGGATACCGGGTGACTTTCGAGCTGTTCGGCGGCGAGCGGCCCATACCGCGCCAGCGCATGGAGTTCATCGTCGTCACGGTGATCGGCTTCTGCCGCTGGATCAGCGGCCGGAACGTCCACCCGGTGGCGATCGAATCGCCGTATCCCGCGCCGGCGGATCTTGCGCCCTACCGCGCTGCCTTCCGCTGCCCGGTCGCGTTCGAGGCACCACGCAACAGCATGCTGTTTGCCGCCGCCGACATGGTGGCGCCGCTGCCCGCCTCGAATCCGGTGCTGGCGGAGATGCACGAGCGCTTTGCCGGCGACTACTTGCGGCATTTCGACCATGCGCAGACCAGCTACCGGGCGCGCGAGGTGATCATTCGCAAGCTGCCCGACGGCGAGCCGCGCCGCGACGATGTCGCTGCCGAGTTGTGCATGAGCGAGCGCACGCTGCAACGGCGTCTGGACGAAGAGGCGACGTCGTTCGTCCAGCTGCTCGACGATACGCGTCGCGATCTCGCCGAGCAGTATCTCGGCCGGCTGCATCTGTCGCTCGCACAGACCGCCTATATGCTCGGCTTCGCCGACCAGAGCAGTTTCTTCCGGGCCTGCAAGCGGTGGTTCGACGTATCGCCCGGGCAGTACCGCAGCCAGTTGCAGCGTCTGTCGACGGCGCGTGCAGGCACGTCCTAACGTTTTTTCCTGGATTTGGCCCGCTTGGATTTGGCCAATTTGGATCTGGCCAGCTTGGATTTGGCCCGCGTCGGCGTCGAGCGACGTGTCTTGCCCGGAAGTGTTTTCACGAACGCGAGCGCCAATCTGAGCAGCGCCTTCGCCGCGCTGTCGCTCAGCGCCTCGGGGCCGAGGCGGATGTAGCCATGCATGGTCCGGCCACGCATTTCCATGATGCGCGTTCCCGGCAATTCCAGCGCATCACCTTCGTTGTCGCCGCCGACGCGCGCGAGTAGCCCGCGTTTCGACGCAGCCGCGACCAGGTTGCCGTCGAGCATGAAGCCAATGCCGCCGAACATTTTCACCTCGCGGATCGTCCCGCTCTTCGAGAGAGCGGAGCGCACAGCAGCGGCAAGGTCGTCGATGGTCATGCAATCAGCCTCTCTCGCTCGGAGGGCGCTATCACGCCCGTCGAACGGTCGTCAGTCATGGTTTCTTACGCCCGGGCGTTGAGGCGACGAGAATTCCAAGCAGGACGGCGATCAGGCCGACGATCAGGCTTGCACTGATGGCTTCGTCCAGAACGACGAGGCCGAAGATCGAGGCCGTCACCGGATTGACGGCAATGGTGATGGCGACGAGCGTCGGCGTCGTCTTGCCGAGCGCAAACGCCCACAGGAAGAACACGACGGCTCCGCACGCGAGCGCGAGATACGCTCCCGCGACCCATTGCGGCGCGCCGAGCGACGCGAGCCGCGCCAGGCCGCCGCTCACCAAGGACAACGTCACGAGGCATGTCGCGCCCATGCCCATTCCGAAGGCGGCGAATGGAATCGCTCCGGAGCGCGACACGAAGGGGCGCGACCACACGTTATAGAGAGACATGCAGAGCGCGCCCGCGATCATCAGCAGGTCGCCACGCCATGCACCGGGCGGCGCATCGGCGAAGCTGCCGCCGAGCGCAACGGCGACGCCGGCCATTGCGATGAGAATCCCGGCCGTCTTGCGCATGGTCGGCTGCTCGACGCCGAGCAGCGTGCCGGCGGCCATGGTCAACAGCGGAACCGTCGACAGTGCGAGCGCGCCGCGCGCCGCGCTCGTGTAGATCAGCGCCGCGTTGAACAGGATCGGGAAGATGGCGAAGAACAGCACGCCCAGCGCGGCGGTGCCGAGCCAGTCTGCGCGCGGCGGGCAGCGCTCGCCACGCCACAACGCGATGGCGAGCAGCACGAGGGCGCCGCCGCCGAAGCGGACCGCACCGATCGTGATCGGGTCCAGCGCGGCGGCGAGATAACGCGTCGCGCCGACCGCGGTGCCGCCGAGCGCGCTGGACAGGACCGCCGCAAGGATACCCAGAGCTTCCATCGCCGGATTATAGAAACGCCGATGATGTACGGCCGGCAGGGCTGTATTGCACGCTTGCGAATTGATCGAAGTGGCGAGCTGTGCCTCTGGTCAGACGCTCGTTTGAACGCGCCCGGTCTGCAAACGGAACGCCAGCGCGGCGGCGGCCAAAAGCGACAAGCCGATGCCGAGAGTGCAGGCGGCCCAGCCGAAACGGTCGAACACCTGTCCGAGTACTGCCGCGCCCGCGAGGCCGCCGGCAAAATAGCTCGCCAGATAGATGCCGCTCGCGGCGCCGCGGTCCGACGTCGCCGCGCGCCCGACGAAGCCCGTGGCAGTTGCCTGCGCGAAGAACGTGCCGACGGCAATGAGCACCATACCGATCAGCACGACGGGCAGCTGCGTGGCCAACAGCATCGGCAGGCCGGCGAGCGCGAGCGTGAGCGATCCCCACAGTGTCGCGCGGGTGCCGAAAGTCTGTACCGCACGGCCGGCGAGCGGTGTCGTGACGATCGAGGGCAGGAACACGAGATAGATGATGCCGAGCATCATCGGGCCGACGTCGAGTGGCGGGCGGACCAGCACGAAGTTCACGTAGGTAAACGTGCCGATGAAGGCGAACAGAATGCAGAAGCCGATGGCGAAGGCGGCGGCGAGAGCGGGATTGCGCACGTGCGTCGCCCACGCGGCGAGGTGGGACTCCGCCGCCAGGCCGGCGTCGCGCATGCGCTCGGTCCGGGCCACGGTGAAATAGACCAGTACGGCGCCGGCGAGGTTGAGCACGGCGAACAGGTAGAAATTCGACGCGAGGCCCAGGTGGTCGGCGACCGCGGCCGACACGAAGCGGCCGATCAGGTTCGACGCGACGTTACCGGTGATGTAGGCGGCGAACGCGCTGCCTGCGTCGGCGGCGCTGCACTGCTCGCCGAGATGGGCGAGCGTCAATGTGAAGGCCGACGCCATGCAGAGGCCCTGGCAGATGCGCAGCAGCGTGAACACCGTGAGATCGGGCGCGCTGGCGAGCAGCGCGGTCGGGATCGACAGCAGCGCGAGCGCGATCAGGATGCCGCGCCGGCGATCGATCATGCGGCTGAACCACGCAATGCCGAGGCTGGCGACCGCCATGCCCATGGTGCTGGCATTGACGGCGAAGCCCATCGCCGCCGGCGTCACGCGGTAGTGACGGGCGAGCGAGGGCAGGATCGCTTGCGTCGCGAACAGGTCGACCAGCGTGAGGAACGCGGTGACGCAGATGACGAGCCAGCGAAGCAGCGCGCCGGACGAATGATCCTCCATCTGCGGCATGTCGATTGTCTGCGTCATCCGCGACATCTTCGCCTCGGTTCGAATGTGTTTCGTCAGGCGGGCACTGCCTCTCGCTCCCTCCCCCCTTGTGGGGGAGGGCTGGGGAGGGGGGTAGCGCGCCGCACAGCGTCGCTTTGCAGCCTATTCAGTTACCCCCCCCCCCCCCCCCCCCCCCCCCCCCCCCCCCGGGGGCACGACCCGCGCGCGGCCCCCCCCCCCCCCCC
>Ga0081540_1000704_pt1 | contig 31058 bp, 26 predicted proteins | sample TabmetS2T1R1_FD_71024 | JGI IMG/M metagenome (GOLD analysis project Ga0081540, IMG submission 71024) | Tabebuia heterophylla rhizosphere microbial communities from the University of Puerto Rico - S2T1R1 | ecosystem: Host-associated > Plants > Roots > Rhizosphere ...
GAAGACGTTCCAGGAGCTGCTCCGCGCGCAGAACGACGAGGTCCGTCCGCTCGGCGCCGCGCAGGGCCTGGCCACGGACGTCCCGCGTGATGCCGGTGCGGTGCTCATCCTCGGCCCAACCACGCCGTTCCTCCGCGAGGAGGTGGAGGCGCTCGTCCGCTGGGTGCGCGGCGGCGGCCGGATCCTCGTCGCGCTGGATCCGGAGGCCGGCTCGCAGTTCGACGCCTTGCTCCAGCCGCTCGGGGTCCGCTTCGTCCCCACGACGCTGGTGAACGACCGGGTCTACCTGGCGCGCACGCACCAGCCCAGCGACCGCGCGCAGCTCGTGACCGGGAGCTTCGGTCCGCACACCAGCGTCGCCACCCTGGTCCGGGCCGGCGGCCGGCTCCCGGTCTTCCTGCTCGGCTCCGGCTCGCTCGAGCTGCTCACCCAGAAGCCCGCCGGGGTGAACGTGACGTTCACCGTCAGCACGCTGCCCGAGACCTTCCGTGACCTGGACGCGAACTACGCCTTCGACCCCCGCACCGAGAAGCGGAAGGCCTGGGATGTCGCCGCCGCCGTCACCCTTCCGAAGAAGGGAAGCGACGAGGGTCGCGCGGTCGTCCTGGCCGACTCCGACGTGTTCACCGACCTGGTCCTCGACGCGAGCCAGGGCAACCGGGCGCTCGCGCTGGACAGCGTGCGCTGGCTCCTCGGAGAGGAGTCGCTCGGCGCGCCGGGTGGCGAGACCGACTTCCCCATCCAGCACACCCGCGGCCAGGAGGTGGCCTGGTTCTACGTCACCGTCTTCCTCGCCCCGCTCGCCGTCCTGGGCGCCGGCTTCTGGGTGACGCGGCGGAGGAGGGCGGAATGAGGGGGCGTCCGGTCCTCGTCCAGGTGGCGGTCGCCGCCGGCGCGCTGGCCCTCGCCGCGGTGGTGTGGACCCGTCCTCCGCGGCAGGGCTCGCCGGGCGAGGTGCCGGCTGCCTCGCTCTCCCGGGGCGAGGTCAAGGCGGTGCACTGGGATGACGGCTCGCACCAGGTCGACGTCACGCGAGCCGCAGATTCCGACCGGCGGGTGTGGGTTCGCATCGCGACCAGCCCCTCGCTCCAGGCGCCGGACGGAGGCGTCGCCGCGGATGCCGGCGTCGCGCCCGATGCCGGGCCGGTGGCACGTCCCGACGCCGGCCACTCGCCCCGGGACCTCCGTGGCGACGCGGGCGTCCGCGCCCGCACCGACGGCGGCGTGACCGACGTGCTCCGCGCCATGCGCGAGGCTCCTCCACCGCCTCCCCGCGAGCTGCGCGGCAACGAGGTCGCCGAGCAGCTGCTCGATCGCGTCTCCCCGCCCATGGCCATCCGCGACCTCGGCATCGCCTCGCCGACGCGACGCACCGAGCTCGGGCTCGAAGCCTCCAGCAAGCGGCTCCGCCTCGAGACGAGGAGCGGCGCCAGCGTCGAGTTCACGGTCTCCACGCCGCCCGGCGCGGCCGGCGCGTACCTCCTCGGCACGGACGGGCGCCTCTGGCTCGTCCAGGACTCGCTCATCCAGGACCTGTCCGCGGCGACGAGCCGGCTGGTGGACCGGCGCCTGCACACCTTCCGCTCCGACGACCCGGACGCTCTGCAGCTGCAGCTCGACGGGCGCACCAAGGCCTTCGTCGTCCGCCGCGCGCAGGGAACCACCCGCGTCGCCCCGGCCGAGAACCCCGACGCGCCGAGCGCCGAGGCGACCGCGTGGGCGGATCGGCTGTTTCGACTCTCGCCGCTCGAGGTGCTCGGGCGGGGAGAGACGCCGCGCGAGGGCGCGCCCACCGTCGCCCTCCGCGTGGACTACACCCGCGACCGCCGGCCGCTCGGCTTCCTCGAGGTCGCCCGCGCCGGGACCGAGTGGTTCGCCCGCACCGAGCACACCGCCGGCTGGGTGCGCCTCCCTCCCCAGGCAGCAAGCATCCGCGAGCAGGCCGAGCGCCTCGAGGCGGGGGTCTCCGCCACCCCGCGCTGAGCACTGACCCCCTCGTTTGCACTTCTTCACCGGGCTCACGGCCGGCGCTTCACACCCCCCGCTTAGCTCTCTCCCCGTGGGCGACAATCCCGTCGCCCCCGACTGGAGAAGACGAGATGTTGGGTTTTCTGGTGGGTGCGCTGTGCCTCTACGGCCTCGCCCGGACGATGCGCGGCGGTGGGTGGGCCTACGCCCACGGACACGGTCCCTGGGGCCGGCGTCGCTGGGGCGGCTGGCGTCACGAGGGCGGCTGGGATGGTCCGCGCCATGCCGGCGGACGTGGACCGCTCCGCTGGCTGTTCGAGCGCATGGACACCTCGCCCGGACAGGAGAAGGTGATCGCCGAGGCGGCCGAGGCGCTCCGCGGCACGATGCGCGGCTGGCACGACGACGCCGAGCGGATGCGGTCCGACGTGGCACGCAGCATTCGCGGCGAGGCCTTCGACCCGGCGGCGCTGGAGGAGGCCTTCGCCCGCGCCGAGGCACGGTTCTCCGGCATGCGCGAGACGCTGCGCGGGCAGGCGGCCCGCGTTCACGAGGCGCTCGATTCCCGTCAGCGCGCCGAGCTGGCGGATCTGCTCGCCTCCGGCTGGCGCCGGCGGTGGTGAGGAGGAACGGCCATGAGACATCAACAGCTGCGCATCATGCTCCTCACCGCCGGGGTGATCCTCGGCTTCGGCTCCGGATTCCACGCGCTCCGCATGCGGCACTGGGAGCGCCGGATGGCCTGGGAGCGCCATGTCGCCGGGCTGTGCGTGGACGCCGCACGGGGCGCGCCGGCCAGGCAACCCCCCGCTTTCGTGTCCCCTGACGAGGCAGGACGTTAGAGTCCTCCCCTCGCCATGTCCGTCCGGGTGCTGTGCATCGACGATGACCGTCGGCTTCAGGAATTGCTGGTGAGCTGGCTGGGCCAGAACGGAGTCCAGGTCACCCCGGCCTACGACGGACAGAGCGGCATCCAGGCGCTGGACACCTCCGCCTTCGACGCCGTGCTCCTGGACATCATGCTCCCGGGCATGGACGGGCTGGAGGTGCTCCGCCGCATCCGGACTCGGAGCCGGGTGCCGATTCTCATGCTCACCGCCAAGGGCGACGAGACCGACCGGGTGGTGGGCCTGGAGATCGGCGCGGACGACTACGTACCCAAGCCCTTCAGCCCGCGCGAGCTGCTGGCCCGACTGCGCGCGGTGCTCCGCCGGAGCGCTCCCGAGGCAGTGAGCGAGAAGCTCGCCGTGTGCGACGTGCAGGTCGACGTCGGCGCACGCCTGGCCACGGTGGAGGGCAAGCAGGTGGACCTCACCGGGCTGGAGTTCGACATCCTGGTCGCGCTCATGCGCCGCGCCGGTCGGGTCATCCCCCGCGATGCGCTCCTCGCCGAGGCGGGCCGGAGCGACGTCGTGGTCGGCGAGCGCACGGTGGACGTCCACATCTCGCATCTCCGGGCGAAGCTCGGCGACGACCCGCGCTCGCCCCGGCGCATCAAGACGGTCCGCGGCGTGGGCTACGTGCTCAGCCGGGAGCAGTGACCCCGTGGTTCCGCCCTGCCATCCCTGGCACCACCGGAGCCGCTGGCCGGACCTGGTGCGGTGGCGCAATCGCGCCCGGATGCAGCGGCGGCTGTTCGTCTGGTTCGGCGTGTCCATCGTGGTCACCGCCCTCGTCGTCATGGCGGTCACCAGCGTGCTGGACAAGTTCCGCGGAACGTCGCGGGCGCAGTGGGACAACGTGCAGGCGCTCATCGGTGCGCAGGCCACGCACGTCTGGGACAGTCCGCCCCAGCGAGACGCATGGGCGTCCGAGATCGCCGAGCGGCTGGGCTGGTCGATCGAGCTCGACGATGCCAGCGGCAAGCAGATTGCCCGCTTCGGGCCGCCCACGGTTCACTGGGCCGCCAGTGCGCCGGTGCTCCGCGAGGGCGTGCAGGTGGGCACGGTGCGGGTGCATCCCTGGCCGCGGGGCGGCAGCGGCTGGACGCTCCTCCTCGCGGTGGCCGTGGCGTTGTGCACGCTCTGGGCGATCTCCGGCAAGATCGCCTGGAAGCTGGCCTGGCCCCTGGAGGAGCTCACCCGCGTCGCACGCGACCTGGGCGAGGGACGGCTGCAGAGCCGCTTCGACGTCCGCTTCGCCCGGGGCGAGGTGCGCTCGCTGGCCGAGGTGATGAACGGGATGGCCGAGCGCATCGAGCGCCAACTCCGGGACCAGCGCGAGCTGCTGGCCGCGGTGAGCCACGAGCTGCGGACCCCGCTGGCCCGCGTTCGGCTGCTCCTCGAGCTCGGGCGCGGCGGAGACCTGTCCGTGCTCGACCAGCTGGAGCACGAGGTGCTGGAGATGGACGCGCTGGTGGGCGAGCTGCTCGCCTCGGCGCGCCTGGACTTCACCGCCATGGCCCGCGTTCCGCTGGACGCCGGAGACCTCGGCGCGCGGGCGCTGGAGCGGGCCGCTCTCCCCTCGACCCTGCTCGAGGTCGAGCCGGGCCCGGTGGCGCTGGAGGGCGACCCGACGCTGCTGCAGCGCGCGCTCTCCAACCTCCTGGAGAACGCCCGTGTCCACGGCGGCGGCGTGACCCGGCTGCGGGTGGACGTTCCGGACGGGATCGTGCGCTTCTCGGTGGAGGACGGCGGCCCTGGCCTGCCCGAGGGCGGCGAGCGCGTCTTTCATCCCTTCCAGCGCGGTGACACCAGCGACGGGCTCGGGCTGGGCCTGGCCCTCGTGCGGCGCATCGCCGAGGCGCACGGGGGAACGACCTTCGCCGAGAACCGGAGCGGAGGCGGCGCGACGGTGGGGTTCACCGTGCGCAAGCCGGCGGACCGCTCGACGGTCAGGCCCCCTCGAACATTGCGCGGATGACCCGCCAGACCATCCGCAGCTCGGTCCGGTTCCGCGTGCCCAGGTAGTCGCAGAGCTCCGCCACCTGATCGCGGCGATCGCGGTCGAAGTCGTTGAACAGCGTCCGGAGCGACACGTCCAGGCCGGTGGCGAGCTTGTTCACCGTCTCCAGCGACGGGGAGAAGGCGCCGCGCTCGATCCGCCGTACCGCGTCCACCGAGAGCGCGCTCCGCTCGGCCAGCTCCTCCTGGGTCAGCTGCCGGGCGTGCCGCAGCGCCCGCACGTGGACGCCGAAACGTTTCCCGACGTTCAGCCGCATCGTCTCTCCCCTTCCCGCGGCCAAATCGATGACAGGTGGACGACACCCGGAAGGGAGGATGCTCCTACTGCGGGGAGGCAAATGGTCCGGGTCCGGACACGGCGGTGCTGCTCGCGACACATCTCACCCAGAACGGTAAGCACGCTCGCGGGGCAATCGAGACCCCCCGGACCGCGGACTGTCAGACGGACGGAGCCGCGTCCGGCGCCTCTGCCCGGTGCATGACGGGCGGGAGCCCGGCCTCGGCGGACTCGACGAGGGCCGCGGCGAAGCGCGTTCCGGCCACCTGGAACGCCAGGCGCGTCCAGACCACCACCTGGCCCACGCCGAGGGCGAGCAGCGCGAGGCCGACACTGCCTTCGGGCAGGACCGCGTGGACCCGGGCGAGGAGCAGGACGGCCAGCGTCGCCAGCGCTCCGAGCACGGTGTAGAGCGCGACGGCGCCGGGAGCCCGGAGGACGAGCCGAACCGCGCGCCAGGCGGCCCGCCGCGTGGCCTGGAGGTCGTCGCGGAAGAGCAGCACCCGGCCCACCTCGAGCGAGAGCCGCCACAGACCGACCGCCAGCGCCACCACGCAGAGGTGGAGCACGCTGGCGGCGGTGAACGGGCGGCCGAAGCCCCAGCGGTCGGTCGAGCTGGTGAACACCGTTTGCAAGCCGAGCGCGCGCATCGGGATCGCCAGCAGCACCGGGACGAGCGCCGCGACGAGGAGGAGCAGCAGCAGCCAGAGGTAGAGCCGGGCGTTCCGTCCCACCAGGCGCCCGGACTGACCCATGAAGGCCCCGAGGCGGAAGGGCCCGCTCGCGCATGCGCGCCACACCACGCCGCCCACGAGGAACGTCTGCAAGACGACCAGGAGCAGAAGCGGGGCGCCGACGGAGGGCGTCCCGCCACGGGCGAAGATCGGGCCGAGCCCGAAGAGCTGCTCGAAGGACAGCAGCGGACGTCCCACCGCGCGTGGCGCGTGGCCGAAGGCGGCGACGAGGCGCGGGATGGACGGTGCGACCATCAGGCCCGCCACCAGCCAGTTGGCCCACAGGAGAACCAGCACCGTGCGCCACTCCCGGACGCCGACCCCGAGCGCGTCGACCAGGCGCCTCACAGGAGCGACCCCACGGCGGCGGCGAGGAGCTGCGCGGCGTAGAGGAACCACCCGGTCAGCCCGACCGCGGGAGCAGGGGTGCTCTCGCGGGAGCGGGCGTCGTTCACCGGGTCGATGTCCACCGGCGGCGTCGCGTCGGGGTGCACCTCGGCCAGCGTCACCCGTCCTCCCGGCGCCGGGCGCTGGGTGCGGATGCGCGCCCAGAGCTCCTTGTCGGGGACCTTGTGCCGGAGGCGGGTCCCGTCCTGGAAGGTGAGCTGCACCTCGAGGGGCACGCGCAGGTCGCCGTTCCGGTCCACCAGCACCTCGCACCAGGCCTCGGTGAGCGGCCCCGCCGTCCGGAAGACCGGCGTTCCTCCATCCACGTCGTGAAAGCCCGGTCCTCCGCCGGGCGGCACGTCGAGGCAGCGGAGCTCGCTCACGGCGTCGTCGAGACCGGCGGTCCCCCGGAGCAGCGCGTTCCCGAGCGGACGAAGATCCCTCCCCGAGACCTCGGACGCCACGTTCAGGAAGTCGTCGGTCGAGGGGTGATGGAAGGCCCAGCGCTCGGCGTAGGTCCGCATCACGCGGGCAAACGTCTCGCGCCCCACCTCGCGCTCGAGCATCCCCAGCGCGCCCGCGGCGCGTCCGTAGACACTCTGTCCCTCCTCGCTGCTGGTCCGGAAGAGCCAGGCCGGGCGATCGATGGTGGACCACCAGCGGGGCACGGACCAGCGCCTGCGGATCTCCCGCTGGGCGATCGACGTCCGGACGAACGGCCCGAGCAGCCATCGGGTCCCGGGCGGCACGAACACCGCGAGATCCCACCGCATACCGACCGCGTCGAAGACCTCGGCGGTCGCCCAGGTGTCCACGCCCTCGTCGAGCCAGGCCTCCTCGAACTCGTTGGAGGCCACCATCCCCTGCCACCAGTTGTGAGCGACCTCGTGGATGGTGACTTCCCAGAGGAGGGTATCCACCGGCGTGACCGGGTCGGTGCGCGCGTAGGCAGTGACGAAGGTGGGGTACTCCATCCCTCCGGACGCGAGGTTGGCACCCACTGGAGGGCCGACGAGCGTGAGGTGCGAGTAGGGGTAGGGGAGCCAGTGGCGCCCGGCGTGCTCGAGGGTCGCCTTGGCCGCGTCGAGAATCTGCGGTGCGGACTTGCGCGCGTCCGGAGGCACGATCGCGGTGAGCGCGACCTCGGGCAGCCCCTCGCTGCGGAAGACGTCGGTCACCTCCACGGCGCCCTCCCACGCGGTCCAGGCGAAGTCGATGACGTCATCCTGGTGGAAGCGGTGGGTGACGGTGCCGTCGGCGTTCTCGGAACGGCCCGTGCGGACGCCCGTTGCTCCCACCAGCCGCGCGCGGGGGACGGTGAGCGCGACGTCGTAGCTGCCGAAGTCGGCGTAGAACTCGCTCTGGGCATGGAACTGGTGGCAGTTCCAGGTGGGCGTGCGCACGCCGCGCTGCGGGGGCACCTCGAGCACGCCGATCTTCGGGAACCACTGCCCGAAGAGCGTGTACTTGCCGAGGACGCCGGTGCGGGCGACGACCTTCGGAACCCGCGCCTCCCAGGCGAGGTCGAGAGTCACCGTCCCGTGAGGCGGGACCGGCGCGGGAAGGGTGAGAGTGAAGACGGTCCGGTCGGCGGTGTTGTCGTCGTCGGGGTGCTCCCAGCGGAGCGTCGGGCGGACATCGGTTCCGTCGGGGAGCCGGGCCGATCGCAGCTCGGTCCATCCCCAGTCCTCGGGGCCGTTCCCGCCGGGGCCAGAGCGCACGCCGCTGCCTCCACGGATGGCCTCACGGGCGAACGTGCTGTCGGCGTTCTTGAAGGCGTTCCAGTACGCGTGGAACCACAGGGTGGACTGCGGGACGGCGCTCCGGTTGGTCCAGGTGAGCCGCGCGGTGCCGCTGACCTGCCTCTTCGCGGGGTCGTAGCGGGCCTCGATGAGGTAGCTCGCGGTGCGCTCGCTCAGCGGCGAGCCGATGCTCCGTCCCGCGGCATCGAAGCGGGCCGGCGCGGGGGTGACGCCGACCAGCAGCGAGACCAGGACGGGGGTGAGCATGTGCCGGGCTCGAAGACTGCCCGGACGGTGCGCCGAGGCAAGTCCGATGTCGCGACCGAGTTGCCTCGACGTGTGTCAGGACGAGGAGACCACGGTCCCCGCTGGAACATCGCCGGGGTCCACGCCTGTGACGACGAGCGCGACGTCGGCATGAAACGTCGGACGCCCCACGTCCCTATCGAGAAATTCGACGCCGGTGACGTTCAACTCGAGGGTCCGCCCTGGGAACGTGAGACGAACCGTGTCTCCGGACTTCGCGACTCCTTCGAGCAGGTCGATGACGAGCACCGCACTCTAGCTTGCGGCGCTCGCCGCTCAGAGCCCGGGCGGGGGGAGCTGCGTCCCGTCGGTGTCCAGTCCTGGGATTGCGAGGAGCCGCCTCGACACCTGCGACACCCGCGTCTCGTCGCCGTCCGAGCGCACGTCGAGGGTGAAGCTCACCTCGTCGTGCCGGTGCCCCCGGCGGATGGTGAGCTTCGGCCGGGGCAGCCGCTCCAGCCGGCCCACCAGGCCGTGCAGCCCGGCGTTCCACTCCTCCACCAGCTGATCGAGCGGCACCGCCTCCACGCGAAGGCGGTAGGCGTCACCCGTCAGATCCTCCACCGCGATTCGCCCCTCGAGCGCGTGGCCGCGGCGGCGGAGCTCGGTGCGCTGGGCCTCGGTCAGGAACCGCTCCGGCGTGGGCGGCGCCGGTGGAGCGCCGAGGGTGTCGAGGAGCTTCGAGCGAACGGACGCCGTTCGCGGCGCGTGGGTGAAGGCGGTCCATTCGCTCACCAGTCGCGACTGCCAGCTCGACGCGGCGGTCCGCCACTTGCCGACCTCGGACTTCTGCGCCGGGGTGAGCAGCTCGAGCGACTCGGCGGCGGCGACGGCCTCCGGAAGCGCGAGGGGCTCCGTCTTGCCAGCGAGCGGGTCCGCGGAGAGGAAGGCGAGGACCCCGGGCTCGCTCCCCTCCGTCCGCAGACCCGGCGCCACCGCCAGCCGCAGCCGCGCCGCGGGAATCACCGCTCGGAGCTCGACCGGCTGCCCCTGCTCGACGCGGCGGCGCACCGCCTCCGGAGGGTGTGGCCAGGTCATCCATCCGGCGAAGGGCGTGCCGGGCTCGACCCGCGCCGGCAGGCGCTCGGTGTGCTGGACCACGTCCACCCCGTCCTGGCGTCCCACCCGGGTGATCGGTGTGCAGACCCCCGCGTCGAGGCAGACCACGTCGGCCGAGGAGGCACCGAGGAGCAGGAGCAGGGCGAGCGACACCGCACGACGGTACCAGCGCCCGGGGAGTGTGAAGACATGTTTCCGGAGATCCCGGGTACGGGTGCAGGCGTTAGGGTGGGAGGCCGATGACCGTCCCGGAGCACATCTCCGTCGTCTACGTCGAGGACGACGAGCGGCTCGCCCGGCTGACGCAGCGTTATCTGGAGTCGCACGGGGTGGTGGTCACGCTGGCCCGCGACGGCCGCGAGGGTCTCTCCCAGGCGCTGAAGGTCTGGCCGGACGTGGTGCTCCTGGATCTGATGCTCCCTCACGTCGACGGCGTCGAGCTCTGCCGTCAGCTCCGCGCCCGCGCCGACGTGCCGATCATCATGGTCACCGCCCGCGGCGAGGAGGCGGACCGCGTGCTCGGCCTCGAGGCAGGCGCGGACGACTACGTGCCCAAGCCGTTCAGCTCCCGCGAGCTGCTGGCGCGCATCCGCGCCCAGGCCCGTCGCTCGCGCGGCCGCGCGGGTCCCTCGAACCGGCCGATCACCGTGGGCCCGCTCGTGGTCGACCCCGCATCGATGCGGGTCATGCTGGGGAGCGTGGAGCTCGGGCTCACCACGCTCGAGTTCAATCTCCTGAAGGTGCTCGCCGAGCGCGCCGGTCGCGTGCTCAGCCGCGAACAGCTGCTCGACCTGGTGCACGGCAGCGCCGACGAGGCGTTCGACCGGAGCATCGACGTGCACGTCTCTCACCTCAGGGCGAAGCTGGGCGACGACGCGCGGTCCCCGCGCTGGCTGATCACCGTGCGCGGCGTGGGGTACATGCTCGCCGCGGACCGTCCGGCGTGAGCCCGGCCCCGCCCGCGGCCGACGTGCGTGCGCCGCTCCGCGGGCGGCTGGTGGTGCGCATCTGGCTGGTGTGCCTCGCCCAGCTGCTGGTGGTGATGGCGGGCGTCGCGGTCCTCGTTCGCCAGACGCGCATCCCCGAGTCGTGGATCCGCGGGCAGGGCGAGTACGTGGTGGAGCAGATCCTCCCGGTGCTCCACGACAGCCCCGGCCTGGAGCGTGCGCTCACCCAGCTCCGTGACACCGCCGGCGCACGGATGACGCTGTACCGGCCGGACCGGACCCTGCTTGCATCCAACGTGGAGCCGCCGCTCGCCCTCCCCGACGACCCGGGTGCGGCGTCGGCGCAGGGCGCTCGACGGCTGCTCGTGCTCCCGCTGGCGCGTCCGCCGCGTCCCCCGCACGGGATGGCGATCCGGCTCGGACCGCCCTTTCAGCCGCCTCCGGCGGGACCGGTGCTCGTCGGCCCACCGGGAGGTCCGGTCGTGGTCGTCCCACCGGACGTCCCGATGCGTGGCGAGCCGGGTCCTCCTCTGCCACCCGGACCCTTCGGGGTGATGCTCCAGGCGCCCCGCGAGGGGCCTCCGATGCGTCCGCCGCCTCCTCCTCCGCTCCAGGCCTGGGCGGTGCTCGACATCCGGCCGCCGATGCCTCCGCCGTGGCAGCTGGCGACCGTGGCCGGGCTCGTGCTCGCGACCCTCGGCCTCAGCTCCGTGCTGCTCGCCCGATCCATCTCCCGTCCGCTCGGCACGCTCTCCCAGGCCGCGACCCGCCTGGGCGCCGGAAATCTCGATGCCCGCGCCGGGCTCGTTCGTACCGACGAGCTCGGCGAGGTCGGCCGCGCGTTCGACTCGATGGCCGACCGCGTGGTGGCGCTGCTCCGCTCGGAGAAGGCGCTTCTCGCTGGCGTGTCGCACGAGCTCCGGACGCCGCTCTCTCGCATCCGCGTGGCCCTCGAGCTCGCGGAGGAGGGAGACGTGGCCACCGCCCGCGCCTCGCTCGCCGACATCACCGACGACCTCGGCGAGCTGGAGCGACTGGTGGACGAGCTCCTGACCGCGGCGCGCCTCGAGCTGGGGCAGTCCGCTCCGGGTGCCCCCGCGCTGCGGCCGGCCTCGGTCGATGCCGCCACGCTGGTGGCGACCGCCGCCGAGCGCTTCCTCTCCGTTCACCCCGAGCACCGCCTCGACGCCGGGGTGGCGGAGTCGGCGGGACGGCTGGAGGCCGATCCGGGGCTCGTCGGGCGGGTCCTGAACAACTTGCTGGACAACGCGGCCAAGTACTCCGCCCCCGCGGCAGGATGGATCCGCCTCGGTGTCGACGGCACGACGGAGGAGGTGACCTTCACCGTGGAGGACCACGGGGCGGGCATCGCCCCGGAGGACCTGCCCCACGTCTTCACCCCGTTCTTCCGGGGGGATCGGAGCCGCAGCCGGAGCACCGGCGGATTCGGGCTCGGTCTCTCGCTGGCCCGGAGCATCGCCGAGGCCCACGGGGGCCGCCTCGAGCTCGACTCCGAGCCGGGTGCCGGCACCCGCGCCACGCTGGTGCTTCCACGGTCCGGGCTGCTGGATGGGGGCGGGGCGACGACCGGGCCGGGAGAGCGGTATAAGGGCGCCGTCGGCACGGGGATGGGCCGTGGGGACCCAGGCTCGGCCGTTCCGGGGCCTGCGTCGGCGGGACCTGGACGGAGGCGTCGCTAGATGGGTCTGATCACCGCGCTCGTCCTTGCCGCTGGCCCGGCCATTGCGCCCCCCGTCGAGTCCAAGCCCGTGGCTCCCGCGACCAAGCCTGCGGAGACCGCGCTGTCCGTGGGCCTCGGACGCGTGCGCCAGGGCGGCGCCCTCGGGGCAGGTCTGTCACTCACCCGCGGCAATGCGCTCGACGCGCCCGCGCCAGGCAAGACGCGGCTGGTGTACCGCCTCGAGGTGCACACCACCGAGTCCGGGTTCCCGAAGTGGATCGAGGCGCGGCTGTCCCTCACCGAGGGCGCGCGCCGGGGATCCGAGCTGAGCGTGCCACCGCAGCAGGATGGCGCGTTCCTCGCGGCGGTCGCCTGCGTGCTCCGCTGGCTCCAGCCGCGGGACCAGCACGTCTTCACCTTCGTCGGAACGACGGGCGAGCCCTCGCCGCTGCAGCGCCCGGATGCGGGAACCCCCGCCCGGATCACCCTCGGTTGGGGCGTGGAGTTCTGAGCGCGGGCGACGGTCCCGCCCCGCGGTCCGGCGACGGACGGAGCACGATCGCCACCGCGGTGAGGACGAGCGGGACCGCGACGAGGAGCGCCTGAGGGAGATGCTCGCCGTAGAGCGCCGCGCCCAGCGCCAGCGCCACCAGCGGGTTGATGTACGCGTAGCTCGAGGCGACCGTGACCGGCGTGTGCGCGAGCAGGTACAGGTACGCGGTGTACGCCACGAGCGATCCGAAGACGATCAGGTAGCCGATCGCAGCGATGGCCCGTCCGGGGACGACCGCCGGCAGGTGCTCGCCGTGGATCAGGCTGAAGACGACGAGGACCAGCCCGGCGGTGAACATCTCCGCCCCCGGGGCCATCATTCCCTTCGGCAGCTCGAGCCGCCGGCTCCAGAGCGAGCCGAAGGCCCATGACGCGGTGGCGAACATGAGCACCGCCACGCCTCCGAGGCTGCCCCGCAGCTCGCCGCCGAGGTTGAGGAAGATGATGCCCCCGAACCCGAGCGCGAGCGCGAACCAGTCCTTGGTCGCAGGCCACCGGCCCCAGAGGCCGCTGAAGAGCGCCATCCACAGTGGCACCACCGCAACCATCAGCGCCGCGAGGCCCGAGCTGACCGACTGCTCCGCGATGGCGACGCCGCCGTTTCCGCAGGCCAGGAGCAGCGTGCCGATGAAGAGCGCGTTGCGCCACTGCAGGCGGGTGGGGAACGACTCTCCTCTGGCGCGGGCGATGACCAGCATGATCACCCCGGCGACCAGGAAGCGGATCGCCGCCATGGTGAAGGGGCCGAAGCCCTCCATCGCCACCCGCATGGCGAGGTAGGTGGAGCCCCAGATCACGTACAGGGCGAAGAGGGCGAGCCCCACCGCGAGACGACTGGTCGAGGATGCGGGACCGGTGGGGCTCATGATGCGGGAGTGTCTCTAGCGGCGGGCTGGCGCGCTTGCCGTTTCTTGCCGCTGATCTCCCATTGCAGGGAGCGACGTGTGCTGGTTGGCTAGCGCACCGTGTCCGACCCCCGGGCGATGGATCCCGAGTCGCAGCGCCTGCTGGAGGACGGCCAGCGCATCAAGAACTGGAAGCGATGGGGGCCGTACCTCTCCGACCGCCAGTGGGGGACCGTCCGCGAGGATTACTCCGCAACCGGTGAGGCCTGGGACTACCTCCCGCACGACGTGGCGCGCTCACGCGCCTATCGCTGGGGGGAGGACGGCCTTCTCGGCATCACCGATCGAGAGTGCCGGCTGTGCCTCTCGCTCGCCCTGTGGAACGAGCGGGACCCCATCCTCAAGGAGCGGCTCTACGGCCTCAACGGGAACGAGGGGAACCACGGCGAGGACGTGAAGGAGCTGTACTACTTCCTCGACGCGACGCCGACCTCCAGCTACCTCGAGGCGCTCTACAAGTACCCGCAGCGCGCGTTCCCCTACACCGAGCTCATCGAGGAGAACCGGCGCCGCGGCCGGAGCGCGCCGGAGTTCGAGCTGCTCGACACCGGAGCGCTCGACGGCAACCGCTACTTCGACGTCCGCGTCGAGTACGCGAAGGCCGCGCCGGACGACCTCTGGATGCGCATCACCGTCACCAACCGCGGACCGGCGCCGGCGCCGCTGCACGTGCTGCCCACGCTCTGGTTCCGGAACACCTGGGCCTGGGGACGGACCACCGAGGGCTACTGGCCTCGTCCGGAGCTGATCGACGAGGACGGGCATGTCCTCGCCCGCCATGCCTCACTCGGGCTGTTCCGCTTCGAGCCCGGCCCGGACCCCACGGGGGCTCGGCCGGAGATGCTGTTCTGCGACAACGAGACCAACGCCGAGCGACTCTTCGGCGCACCGTCCCGGAGCCGCTTTCCGAAGGACGGGATCCACGAGGCGGTGGTGAAGGGGCGGCGCGAGGCGCTGAACCCGGACCGCACCGGAACGAAGCTCGCTGCGCACTACCGGCTGGATCTGCCGCCGGGCGCCTCGGCGACGCTGCGGCTGCGGCTCGCGGCGGTGGAGCACGGGCTCGCAGCCGACTTCGACGGCACGGTGGACATGCTCTTCGACGACCGGCGCGCGGAGGCGGACGCCTTCTACGCCCGGCAGCTCCCGGCCGAGTGCACGGACGAGGAGCGGCGCATCGCGCGGCAGGCCTGGGCGGGCCTGCACTGGTGCAAGCAGTACTACCACTACAGCGTGCACGACTGGCTCGCCGGCGACCCGGCCGGACCGAAGCCTCCGCCGGAGCGGATGGAGGGGCGCAACGCCGCGTGGGCGCAGAACCTCTACAACCGCGACGTGCTGTCGATGCCGGACAGCTGGGAGTACCCCTGGTATGCCGCGTGGGACCTCGCCTTCCACATGCTGCCGTTCTGCGAGGTGGATCCGGCGTTCGCCAAGGAGCAGCTCCTCCTCCTCCTGCGCGAATGGTACATGCATCCGAACGGGCACCTGCCGGCGTACGAGTGGGCGTTCTCGGACGTGAATCCGCCGGTGCACGCCTGGGCCTGCTGGCGCGTGTACAAGAAGACCGGGCCGCGCGGTCGCCGCGACACCAAGTTCCTCGAGCGCTGCTTCCAGAAGCTGCTGCTCAACTTCACCTGGTGGGTGAACCGGAAGGATCCCGACGGGAAGAACCTCTTCTCCGGCGGCTTCCTGGGCCTGGACAACATCGGGGTGTTCGACCGCAGCAAACCGCTGCCGACCGGTGGGCACCTCACCCAGGCCGACGGTACCGCGTGGATGGCGTTCTTCTGCACCACGATGCTGAGCATCGCGCTCGAGCTGGCGCAGAACGACGACACCTACGAGGACATCGCCAGCAAGTTCTTCGAGCACTTCGTGGCCATCGTCGACGCCATCAACGCGATCGGTGGCCAGGGGCTGTGGGACGAGCAGGACGGCTTCTATTACGACCAGCTGGTGATCGACGGGCGGAGCCATCCGATCCGTCTCCGCAGCCTGGTGGGGCTGTTCCCCCTCTTCGCCGCGGAGGTGCTCGGTGACCGCGAGGTGGACCGACTCCCCGGCTTCAGCAAGCGGATGCGCTGGTTCCTCGAGAACCGGCCGGAGCTGGCCTCGCACGTCTACTACCGGCCCCCGGAGCACGGCTCGCCGGGGGCACGACTTCTCGCCATGGCCCCGCGAGAGCGCCTGCTTCGCCTCCTGACCTACGTCCTGGACGAGAACGAGTTCCTGTCCCCGCACGGCATCCGGAGCCTGAGCCGGGCGCACGCTGCGCACCCCTACGTGCTCGCCGGGCATTCGGAGTGGACGGTGCGCTACGACCCCGGTGACTCGAGCACCGGCATCTTCGGCGGCAACTCGAACTGGCGCGGGCCGGTGTGGTTCCCGCCCAACTACCTCCTCATCGAGGCGCTCGAGCGGTACCATCACTTCTACGGCGACTCGCTGAAGGTCGAGTGTCCGACCGGCTCGGGCAAGTACCTCACCCTGAACGAGGTGGCCCACTTCCTCTCGACGCGCATGCTCGGGCTGTTCCTCCCCGACGCGAACGGACGCCGGCCCGCGCATGGAGACGAGGCGCGCTACGCCACCGACCCGGCCTACAGGAACCTCGTCCTCTTCTACGAGTTCTTCCACGGCGACAACGGCCGTGGCCTCGGGGCGAGCCACCAGACAGGATGGACGGCGCTGGTGATCGAGGCGCTGCGCGACGTCGCGGAGGCGCGGAAGCGGGGGCGCTGAGAGGGCGACAGCCTCAGGGAGCGATGCTGCGGGTCAACCGGCCCGCCGCCTGCTCCAGCGAGTGACCGACCGCGGTCTCGACCTCGCCGAGCGTCGCCGCCCCGCAGTCCACCGCCCGGCGCAGCCCGTTGAGCAGGCCGCGCGCCGTCGCGGCGTCGTCGAACTCCGCGCCAAGCCGTGTGGCCTGCGCCGCCTGGTCCAGGAACTTCCGGAGGCGGGCCGCCGCCGCGGGGATCTCCTCTCGCAGCGTCGCGAAGAGCGCGCCGTAGCGGGCCGGCAGCTGCGCCGGGTGGAGGTCCCAGCCCTGCACGATGCCGTCCCGGTACGCCCGCCGGATGTCGTCCGCGGAGCGGGACCAGGCCCTGAACACGGCCTCGCGGTTCGCCGCGCGCTCCGAGTCGTTCCGCGGCTCCTTGTGCGGGCCCACCGGCAGCAGCGTCGTCGGCCCGTCGGCGATGGTGACCCCGGTTCCGGACAGCGCGAGCTGCAGCAGCCGCCGCACCAGCTCGACCGAGGGATGCCCCAGCCACTGGTTCGCCGCGCTGATCCCCAGCGCCGAGGTCAGGTCGTATGGACCCACGTGCACGGAGCGACAGCGCCCGCCGGCGGCCTCGACCAGCGCCAGGATGCCGAACTTCCCGTCGAGGGAGATCAGCGCCGAGGGCGTCTCCACCATCAGCTCGAGAGCGATCGCGCCCGTGGGCCACCCCAGCCGGTGCTCCAGCGCCTCCGCTGACCGGCGCAGCACCTCGACCTGGATCGGAAGCACCACCTTCGGACTGGTGAGCGCGAAGCCGGGGACCGGCTCGCCGGTCAGCCCCGCTCCCAGGCGCTCCAGCGTCCGCAGCGCCCGCCGCGCGGACTGGCCGGTGAAGGGCTTCAGCCGGACGCCGATGAACGGGGGAAGGCTGCCCTCGCGGCGGCTCTGCTCGAGCGCGATGCCCGCGGCCTGGGCGTGCGCGTCCTCCTCCTCGTCCGGACGGACGCCGTAGCCGTCCTCGAAGTCGATCCGGAAGTCCTCCACCGGCTCGGTGGTCAGCTTCGCGATGACGCGCTTGCGGAGCTCCGTGGCCTGGGTGGGGCTCAGGGACAGGCCGAGCGCGTGCGCGTACGTCGGACCGTCCGGGGCGTAGGTCTCGAGCGCGGCGCGGGCCAGCGTTCCCATGCGGGCCGCGGCTCCAGGCTTGAAGAGGTGCGCGCCGCCGTAGAGGACCTGCACCGGTCGCCGTCCGGCGGGACCGGCCCGTCGCTCACGATCGCGCTGGTGAAGCGCCTCGTCGAGCGACTCCAGCAAGGGCTGCAGGGCCTCGGTGAGCGGGGGCAGCGCCATGGCCGCCCCCATACCACCACCGGGTCAGCGGTTCGACTGGAGGTGTGCCTCCACGAACCACAGCCACTTGTCCACCCCGCGGGAGATTTCCGTGAAGATGTCCGCGGTGTCCGCATCGCCCAGCTTGTTCGCCTCGTCGATGGCGGCCCGGGCGAGCTTTCCGTACGCGGCCAGGGCGCTGGACAGGGCGTCCACGTGCTGGTGGCCGTCGGCGATGTTCGTCGGGTACTCGGGGATCTTGCTCGACTTCACGATGAGTCGCGCGGTGCCCTCGGCGATGCCACCGAGCTGGACCACGCGCTCGGCCGTCAGGTCGACGTACTCCTCGACGTCCTCGTTGATGTCATCGAAGAGCTTGTGCAGGGCGATGAAGTCCGGGCCCTTCACGTTCCAGTGGGCCTGCTTCACCTGCGTCTGGAGATCCACGGAGTCCGCGAGTCTCGCATTGCACAGCGTGATCACCTGGGTCCGCGTCTGTTCGGACAGATCGTTCTTCGTGGCGTAGAGCTTGGGCATGTTCGTTCCTCCGGCCGGTACCTCTAGGACTCCCGGCGTTGGCTCGCCACCGGGACTTCACCGATTCTCACCAACGTTGCGCGTGCCTGCCTCCCTGGACCGTGCTGTAACCCCGACTGATGGCTGAGTACGACCTGGTGGTGATCGGCTCGGGGCCGGCCGGCGAGAAGGGGGCCGCCCAGGCGGGGTACTTCCACAAGAAGGTTGCAGTGGTCGAGCGGCAGTCCCTGCTCGGTGGCGCCGGCGCGAACACCGGGACTCTGCCCTCCAAGACCCTGCGTGAGACCTCGCTCTTCCTCTCGGGGTTCCGGCAGCGCGGCCTCTACGGCGTGGACATGCAGCTCCAGGCGCGGACCGGCGTGCGCGAGCTCCTGTTCCGCGAGCGCGCCGTCGCCCAGGAGGAGCAGGTCCGGGTGGCGCAGAACCTCCGCTCGCACGGGGCGGACGTGTACCAGGGCAAGGGGCGCCTCCTGGACGCGAACACGGTGCTGGTGCGCCGGCCCGGCGCCGAGGAACGGCTGACGGCGAAGGTGATCCTCGTCGCGACGGGGAGCACGCCCTTCCACCCGCCGCTCTTCGACTTCTCCGCCCCGGGGGTCTACGACTCGGACAGCATCTTGCTGATGTCCGAGGTGCCGCACTCGCTGGTGGTGGTGGGCGGCGGGGTCATCGGCTGCGAGTACGCCTGCACCTTCGCCGCGCTCGGCATTCCCGTGACCCTGGTCGAGGCGCGCACGCCGCTGCTCTCCTTCCTGGACCTCGAGATGTCGACCCGCCTCAAGGCGCGGATGGAGGGCCTGGGCGTGCAGTTCCGGATGCCGGCCACCGTCGAGTCGGTCGAGGTCGAGGAGGGCCGGGTCACCGTCGGCCTCAAGGGCGGGGACAGCATCGCCGCCGCCGCGCTCCTGGTCGCCTCCGGTCGCAGCGCCAACACCACCGGGATGGGGCTCGACGAGGCGGGGGTGAAGCTCGGCGAGCGCGGGCGGGTGCTGGTCAACGAGCACTACCAGACCAGCGTTCCGCACATCTACGCGGCGGGTGACTGCGTCGGCTTCCCGGCGCTCGCCTCCACCTCGATGGAGCAGGCCCGGGTGGCGATGGCGCACGGCTTCAGCCTCTACCCGAAGGACCGCCTCGCCCCGATCCTCCCCTACGGGCTGTACACGATTCCCGAGCTGTCGATGGCCGGGGAGACCGAGGAGAGCTGCAAGCAGTGCGGGACGGACTACGTCGTGGGTCGCGCCGCCTACGCGACCAACGCCCGCGGGCAGATCATCGGGGACGGTGGTGGCTTCCTGAAGCTCATCTTCCGCCGCGAGGACATGAAGCTCCTCGGGGTGCACGTGATCGGCGAGCAGGCCTCGGAGCTGGTCCACATCGGGCTCACCGCGCTCCTGTGCGGGGCCGCGGCGCAGCTCTTCATCGACACTTGCTACAACTACCCGACGCTCTCCGAGCTGTACAAGTACGCGACGTACAACGCGATGGCCCAGCGCAATCCGCTCTGAGCGTCGGCGCCGGCGGTGTTATGAGCCGCGGCTCCCAGCGTGAGCACGCACCCGGCCACCCTCGTCCTCCTGATCGTGACCTCGATCGCTGCTGGCGCGATGAACGCGCTCGCCGGGGGCGGGACGGTGCTCACCTTCCCGGCGCTCCTGGCCGCCGGTGTGTCGCCGGTCGCAGCGAACGCGACCAACGCCGTGGCACTGGTTCCGGGCTCGCTCACCGCCGGGTTGGGGTTCCGCGGAGAGCTGGGCACCGACAGCCGTCGGCTGCTGCTCTTCCTCCTGGTGGCGAGCCTCGCCGGAGGGCTGCTCGGAGCGTGGCTGGTGGTGATTGCCGGGGACGCGCTGTTCCGCGCCATGGTGCCCTGGCTCATCCTCGGCGCAACCGCGCTGTTCATCGCCCAGGAGCCGCTCCGCCGCTGGCGTGAGAAGCGGAACGCGGCGAAGGGCGAGAAGCGCCTCGACGACCTCAACCTCTGGGGCCTGGCCGTGGCGCAGTTCGTGGTGGCGATCTACGGCGGGTTCTTCGGCGCGGGCATGGGCATCCTGATGCTCGCCGAGCTCGGCTTCCTCGGTCTGAGCAATATCCACCAGATGAACGGGTTGAAGAACTTCGCCGCGGTGTGCATCAACGGGATTGCCGCGGTGTTCTTCGCGCTCGGGCATCACGTCCACTGGCCCTTCGCGGCGCTGATGGCCACGGGCTCGGTGCTCGGCGGCTACGGGGGAGCATGGGTCGCGCAGCGCATCGGTGAGGCGATGGTGCGCTGGTCGATCATCGTCATCGGGCTCGGGATCGGCGCCTACATGCTCGTGAGGTGATCAGAGGCGCCGGTTGGGCGGGTCGTCCCACATGTGGTGGGTGATTCGCCAGCGGCCGTCCGAGTCACGCCGCAGGATGGTCAGGAAGGTCCCGGCGTTCTCCCAGCGCTCGGGCCCCGAGGCCTGCTGCACCGTCCAGGCGACCTGCGAGCGGCCGTGGACCACGCCGGTGTCGCCGTGGATCGCGACCTCGTCGAGGTCGAGGTCGAGGCGGGTGATGGTCGTCGGGGGCCCGGGGGCGAACCAGAACGTGCGGATCCCCTCGGTGCCGACGACGGCCGGGAGCCCGTGGTGGGGCAGGAGGACCGCGGCGGGAGCGAAGAGGCGGAGCACGCCTTCCGGGTCGTTCGCCAGCCAGGCGCGCCGGTACTCGGCGTGGACCTCACGGATCGCGGTGGCGTCCGCGTCCGGCGGTCGGGCCTCCGGGTGCGCGCAACCGATTCCGAGCGCCAGCGCGAGCAAACGCGTGTTCATGCCGCGGGAGGCTGGCGCTCCGGGCGGGTGCGGTCTTGGACGAGTCCGTGAGCTGGGACGATTCCGCCGGGAGCTAGCCCGTGCTCGCGGGCAGAGCGAGGGGCAGGAGCACCTCGGGCAGGGCGTGGTGCTCCTTGGCCAGCTGGACGAGCTCGGCGTCGGTGAGCTCCTCCTGAAACTGCTTCGGATTGCTCCTCCAGTGGAAGTCGGTCGGGACGGCACCGCCGCCCTGCTGCTCGTAGCCGATCATGTCCGGGAAGAGGGGCGTCCAGTGTCCGGCGGTGTCCGGCTCCTTGGTGACGCGCGAGCGCTGCTTCCGGGGAACGAACGGATAGAAGGGTGTGGTGGCCACGGGCAGCACCTTGCCCCGGGAGGACGCCGGAGGGAAGGGGGCATCGCCTTCCGGCGGGCCGCTGCTAGCGTGTGAGGGAGCACGCGATGGATCGCGCCCGTAACCTCGGTCGACTCTCGGACCCCTTCGACATCGCCATCGTCGGCGGCGGGGCCACCGGTCTGGGCGCGGCCGTCGAGGCGGCGGCCCGTGGCTACCGGGCCGTGCTGCTCGAGGCCCGTGACTACGCCCAGGGGACGTCCAGCCGCTCGACCAAGCTGGTGCACGGGGGCGTCCGCTACCTCGCGCAGGGCAACGTGGGTTTGGTCCGCGAGGCGCTGCTCGAGCGGGGCAGGCTGCGCCGGAACGCGCCGCACCTGGTGGGCGACCTCGAGTTCGTGGTTCCGGCCTACGCCTGGTGGTCCGGCCCGTACTACGGGGTCGGTCTCAAGCTCTACGACGTGCTCGCCGGGAGGCACCGCCTCGGGAAGAGCCAGCTGCTGTCACGCGCGCAGGTGCTGGAGCGCATTCCCACGCTGGAGCCGGATCAGCTGAAGGGCGGGGTGCGCTACTTCGACGGGCAGTTCGACGACGCGCGGCTGGCGGTGACCCTCGCGCTGACCGCCGATGACCTCGGGGCGGTTCTGGTGAACCACGCCAGCGTGGTGGGGCTCCTCAAGGCCGGCGGGAAGGTCCGTGGCGTCCGGGTGCGCGACGAGGAGTCCGGAGCCGAGCACGAGGTCCAGGCGAAGGTGGTGATCAACGCCACCGGGGTCTTCGCCGACGACGTGCGGCGGATGGACGAGCCCGGGGCCGCGTCGCTGGTCGAGCCGTCGCAGGGCGTCCACCTGGTATTGCCCGACACGTTCCTGCCCTCGGCACACGCGCTGATGATTCCCCGCACCGACGATGGGCGCGTGCTCTTCATCGTGCCCTGGCACAAGCGGGCCCTCGTCGGCACCACCGACACGCCCGTGCCGGCGGTGAGCGTCGAGCCGCGGCCACTGGAGGAGGAGATCGCGTTCCTCCTCGAGCACGCGGCGCGCTACCTCTCTCGCGACCCGCGGCGCGAGGACGTGCTCAGCGTTTACACCGGGCTCCGGCCGCTGGTCCGGACGGAAGGGGCTACCCGCACGGCCTCCCTGAGCCGCGACCACAGCATCTTCGAGAGCGAGAGCGGGCTGGTCACCATCGTCGGCGGGAAGTGGACGACCTACCGGCGGATGGGCCAGGACGTGGTCGACCATGCTGCGGGAGTGGCGGGCTTTCCGGAGCGCCCCTCGGTCACGGCCGGGCTCAAGCTTCACGGCGCGCCCATGGAGGAGCGGACCGAGCACTCCAGGGAAGGGACCCCGAGCGAGATGCTGGCCGCGTACGGGGCCGACGCGGATCTGGTCCGCGACCTCGCCGAGCAGGACCCGGACCTGGCGGTGCCGATCCACCCGAGGCTGCCCTACCTCCTCTGCGAGGTGGTCTGGGCGGTGCGGCACGAGATGGCGCGGACCGTCGAGGACGTGCTCTCGCGGCGGACCCGGGCGCTCATCCTCGACGCCCGGGCGGCGATGGAGTGCGCGCCGGCGGTGGCGCGGCTCCTTGCCCGTGAGCTCGGACGGGACGAGGCGTGGGTGCAGGGCGAGGTCTCGGCCTTCGAGAAGCAGGCGAAGGCGAGCTTGCTGTCCCCCTGAACGAGCGTTTTCGGACATGGCGCGCATCGACGCAGAGAGGGGAGCGCGACGCCGGCAGCAGTGACCTGTCGACCATTCCACGAGTCGCACTTCCGCCCCGTCGAGGAGGGTGCAACTTCACCCCGCCCGCACGGGTTCGAGGTGAATGGAGCGGGGAGGCCGGCCGTCCTGAGCAGCAGCAGACGAGGGCCGGAGGAGACGGTTCGATGCAGCCGAGTCGACTGATGTGCAGCCGGTGCGGGCGGCCGCTGATCTGCGCGGAAGATCTCGCCCGCTGGCTCGAGTCCGTGATGCGGGATGGCGCGAGGGTCTACTGCACGCTCGCTTGCAGTGCGGTCTCGGAGACGCTCGAGCGCACGGGTGACGTCGCGCTCGTGGGCGAGAGCGACCAGCCCCAGCTGTCCCTCATGTAGGGCCGCCGCCTCAGGCCGCGGCGTCGACCACCGAGCGCAGCGCGGCCTCGACCCGCGGGAGCACCTCGCGGATCTCCGCCTCCGACACCGCACCGACGCTGCACCGGAACCAGCCGGACTCTTCCTCGAGCCCGAAGGCCTGGAACGGGACCATGGCGAAGCCCGCGCGCTCGAGCAGGAGCTTGCGGATGTCCTCGTTGGTCCGGATGCCCTTGCGCCCGATGAGATCGAAGTGCACCGAGAGGTAGATCGCCCCCTCCGGCGCGATGTCGCTGACCGGCAGGCCCCGGGAGCGGATCTCCATCAGCCCCTGGTGAAGCGTCTCCAGCCGAGAATCGACCCCGCGGCGCATCTCGTCGAGGTACTTCTCCATCGCCGGGATGTCCTCCAGGAACCGCGCCGAGGCGACCTGCTCCGCCCGCGGCGCCCACGCTCCGGTGTGGCCGATGAGGTCCTTCATCCGCGAGATGATCGACGGCGGCCCGACGCCCCATCCCACCCGGACGCCGGTGGCCGCGAACGCCTTCGAGATGCCGTCCACGAACACCGTGTACGGCGCCATCTCCGGGACCAGCCCCACCGGTGTCACGTGCTTCGCGCCGCCGAAGGTCAGCACCCAGTAGATCTGGTCGTACATCACGATGACCGGGGCCCGGCCCGCGTGCTTGCGCTCGAGGTTCTCCTCCACCACCGCCTCGCAGAGCGCCTTGAGCCGCTCGGCCGCGAACATCGTCCCGGTGGGGTTGAGCGGGCTGCCGAGACAGAGGAAGCGCGCGTTCGGCAGATGCGGACGGATCTGGTCGACCGTCGGCATGAAGTCCGCCTCTGGATGGGTGGGCACCGCCACGCCCTTCGCCCCGACCATGTAGACGTAATAGTTGTTGTTCCAGCTGGGCACCGGGTACACGACCACGTCGCCCGGATCGACCACGGTGCGGAACGTCCCGTACACGATGGGTCGCGCGCCGCTGGCGATGACGATGCTCTCCAGCGGGTAGTGCAGCCCCAGGCTTCGCGCGTAGAGGCGCTGCACCGCCTGCCGCAGCTCGGGCATGCCGTCCGCCGGCGGGTAGTTGGTCTCGCCCGCCCGGAGCGCCTCGCTGATGAGGTCGCGGAGCCCGGTGGGGATGGGGAACTCCTTGGGTGAGAAGTCGCCCACGGTGAGGTTGCAGACCTTCTGGCCCTTCGCGACGAGCTCGCGGATCTCGGCGGCGACCTTGAGGATCCCGCTGCCCATGAGCCCACGGGCCATGCCGCTGACGGTGTCCGGGTCCCTGGGATGTCCCAGGGTGTCTTTCAGGTCGAGAGCCACGTGGCGTCCTCCGGCGCCCCCCTTACCGGAGGCGTGGGGGAGGGCGCCAGCACAGTTCCCCGGAAGCCGCCTGGACGGCGACGTTCCACGCGCGGCGTCAGAAGCGAGCGGGTGCCTCGCCGTGGAGGTCGGGGTGCACCGGCACCGAGCCCTCCGAGGCCGCGACCGTCACCACCACCGACTTCGACGCCGGGGTGTTGCTCTTCTCGGCCACCGCTCCGAGCGGCACCAGCACGTTGGCCTCGGGGAAGTACGTCGCGCAGCAGCGCGGGGGGATGGGGTACTCGACCGCGACGAAGCGCCGCGCGACGCGCGTCTCGCCACGGAAGTGGCTGGTGAGGTCCACCAGCTGCCCCGCCGAGAGCCCGCGCTCGCGGAGGTCACCGGCGTTCATCAGCACCACCCGCCGCTCGCGGCCGATGCCGCGGTAGCGGTCCTCCAGCCCGTAGATCGTGGTGTTGAACTGGTCGTGGCTGCGGATGGTCATCATCATCAGCTGGCCGGCCCCGAGCGGCTCCTCCGGAACCGGATGCACGGTGAACCGCGCTCGACCGCCGGGCGTCGTGAAGCGGCCCTCCCGCGGACCGTTCGGGAGGTAGAACCCGCCCCGCTCACGCACGCGCTGGTTGTAGCGCTCGAAACCGGGGACGACCTTCTCGATGAGGTCGCGGATGCGGTCGTAGTCGCCGGCCAGCGCCTCCCAGTCGACCTTGCTCCTCGCGCCCAGCACCGCCCGGGCCAGGCCGGCGACGATGGCCGGCTCGGAGCGGAGCTCCTCGGAGATGGGCGGCAGTGAGCCCTGGGACTGGTGGACCACGCTCATCGAGTTCTCCACCGAGACCAGCTGTCGCCCGGAGGCCTGCACGTCCCACTCGGTCCGCCCGAGCGCCGGCAGGATGAGGCCGGTCCGCCCGGCGACCAGATGCGAGCGGTTGAGCTTGGTGGAGACGTGCACGGTGAGGCGTGTGGACTGGAGCGCCTTTCCGGTCAGCGCGGTGTCCGGCGCCGCGGAGAGGAAGTTGCCGCCCAGCGCGAAGAAGACCTTCGCCCGGCCCTCGGCCATGGCCCGGATGCTCTCCACGGTGTCCAGGCCGTGGGCCCGCGGCGGCTCGAACTTCACGACGTCACGCAGCCGGTCGAGAAACTCCGCCGGGGGACGCTCGGTGATGCCCACCGTCCGGTCCCCCTGGACGTTGCTGTGGCCGCGCACGGGGCAGGTCCCGGCGCCCGCCTTGCCGATGCTCCCGCGGAGCAGGAGGAGGTTGACGATCTCCTGGATGTTCGCGACGGCGTCCTTGTGCTGGGTGAGCCCCATCGCCCAGGTGACGATGATCCGCTCGTGCGAGGCGAGGAGCTCGGCCAGCGACCGCATCTGTTCCCGGGAGATGCCGCTCCCGGCCACGAGCGCATCCCAGGGCGCGGCGCGGACCGCGGCCTCCCAGGCCACGAAGCCCTCGGTGTGCGTGGCAATGAAGTCGCGGGCGACGATCTCCGGTCGAGACTCCGCCATCTCCAGCAGCGTCTTCGCCACCCCGATGAGGAGCGGACCGTCGCCGTTGATCCGGACGGGCAGCCAGAGCGAGGCCAGCGGCGTCCCCTTGCCGAGGAGATCCAGAGGACGCTGCGGATGCTGGAAGCGGATCAGCCCGGCCTCCGGGAGCGGATTCACGCTGACGATGCGCGCTCCCCGCTCCACGGCGCGCTGCAGAGCGGACAGCATCCGTGGGTGGTTGGTCCCCGGGTTCTGGCCGATCACCACGATGAGCTGGGTGTGGTCGAAGTCCTCGAGCGTCACCGAGCCCTTGCCCAGGCCCAGCGTCTCGCCGAGGGCGACCCCGCTCGATTCGTGACACATGTTGCTGCAGTCGGGCAGGTTGTTGGTCCCGAGCTCCCGGACGAAGAGCTGGTAGAGGAACGCCGCCTCGTTCGAGGTCCGGCCCGAGGTGTAGAAGACCGCCTCGTCCGGCGAGCCGAGCGCTCGGAGCTCCGAGGCCACCAGGGCGAAGGCCTCGTCCCAGCCGATCTGCTGGTAGTGGCTCGACCCGGGAACGAGCACCACCGGGTGCGTCAGCCGGCCCTGCTTCCCGAGCCAGAAGTCGTTTCGCCGGGACAGCTCGGCGACGCTCCAGCGGGCGAAGAACTCCGGCCCCACCCGGCGGACCGTCGCCTCCTCGGCGATGGCCTTCGCTCCGTTCTCGCAGAACTCGGCCACGCTGCGGTGCTGGTCGGGGTCAGGCCAGGCGCAGCCAGGGCAGTCGTAGCCGTGGAACTGGTTCAGGTCGAGGAGCAGGCGTCCGGCGCGAAAGACCCCGGTCTCGCCCACCACGTGCCGCAGCGCGCTGACGACGGACGGGATGCCTCCCGCCACGGTGGCCGCGGGAGCGAGCACCGGGGCTTCCGTCGTTTCCGGGGTCAGCGGATCCACCCCGCGATCGGTTCCGGGGCCGCCGGTGCCATCTCCGGGCGTGCCGTCCCGGGTGGTGCGGTCCATCGAGTGCAGGCCTCCTGGTGCTGGATACCTCATACGTGATCGACGGCGGCGCCTGCGGGCGTCAGCGCTTCCCGGGTGCGTACTTCACCACCCGGACCTTCTCCATCGTCACCAGGCCCTCGCCGACCATCTCGTCGAGGATGGGGAGCATCCGCTATGCCCCGGAGCACCGTCACTCCCGCCGTCCCCTCCTTGCGAAACCGCTCCAGCAGCGCGAGGTGCAGCGGGCGGCCGTGCCACTGGTCCGACTCGCCGAGGAAGATGCGGAGCAGCGTCTGCTCCCCCTCGAGGATGCGGTGACCCATCGCTTCACCCTCCGGCCAGGGCGCGGCCCGCCGCCAGGCCCAGGATCCCGGCCACCATGCATCCCACCACCGTGGCGAAGAGGTTCAACCCGGCGAGGCCATAGGCCCGCTGATTCAGAAGCGCCAGCGTCTCGTAGTTGAAGGACGAGTAGGTGGTGAACCCGCCCATGATGCCGGTGGTGAGGAAGATGCGGAACTCGAGCGAGACGGCGGTTCCGGTCAGCGCGATGTGCATCACCAGCGCGATGAGGAACGAGCCGCTGATGTTCACCAGCAGGGTTCCGACGGGGAAGGCAGGACCGAAGATCTGCGCCGTCAGCGCCCCGACCCCGTAGCGCGCGACCGAGCCGATCGCCCCGCCGAGAGCCACCAGCCCGACCCGGATCACCGTGCCGGCCCCCTGCTGTAGAGGTCGATGATCCGCGAGAGCGCCGCCTGGCAGACCCGGCAGAAGGGCACCTCGTCCCGGGTGAACATGATGCAGTCCTCCTGGGGCCGGAAGTAACCACGCGCCTCGTACATCGCTCCCTCGAACGCCCCCACCTTCCCCGAGGACTGGTCGGTGCCGAGGATGCGGGTGACCTCCTTCATCTCCCGGGTGAAGAGCGCGTCCATCTCCGACTCGGGCCGGCGGTCGGCGCGGATCTTCCTCCGCTCGGCCTGGACTGCGCGGCTGAAGGTCTCGAACTCCTCCTTCCGCCACGGCGTGGGGACCGGCGTCCCGGGCGAGACCAGCGACTTCCACTTGAGCTGCGCCGGATCCTTCAGCGCGGTCACGTTCGGCTCCCACGGCTCGAGCCGCTCGGTGGCCGCGAGCAGCGCGGTGTCCGAGGTGTAGTACTCGTCGGCGAGGCCGGCGAAGTGGTGGCCGAACTCGTGGACGAAGACGTAGGGCGCCCAGAGCGAATCGGCGGCGACGGTGCTGTAGAGGGCGAAGATGCCTCCGCCCCCGTAGGTGTTCCCGTTGACCAGGATCTCCACGAACTCGTAGGGCGCGAACGAGGCCACGTCGCGGAAAGAGCGGTTGTCGAAGGTGAGGACGTAGCGCTCGCTGCCGAACGCGTCGTAGGTCGCGCCGATCCTGCTCCGCCGGTGGACGCCGGTGGAGGGCCGGGAGATGCCCGACTCACGCGACTCGGGGCAGAGTCCCCAGACGTTGAAGTCCTGCTTCCGCTCCTTGAACGGCGACTGGGAGAAGAGGATGGACACCAGCCGCTTCGCGTCCTTCTCGAACTTCCCTCGCTGCGCCTTGGTGTAGCCGTCGCCCAGGATGAGGAGGTCCACCTTGGACTCGGACGGTCCGGACTTCAGCAGCGGGATGAGCGGGCCGGGACTGTCCGGGACCGCATCGCTGACCGTCTGGTCCTTCGGGTCGACCTTGAAGGTCCACACCGGGACGAAGGCGTTCGCGCGGTCTCGCTTCTCGAGCGTCACCTCCACCGGTCCGGCAGGCAGCGGGAAGCGGAGCGACTCCTCGAAGGTGCGGGCGCGCTCCTTCGCGTCCTGGGTGTCCTCCCACTCGCCGAAGATCGAGCTGAACCCGCGCGAGTAGAGGAGCGACTTGCTCGTCGCGTCGCGCACCAGGAACCGGTACTTGCCCGAGTCGGTGTCGTCGACGGGTCGCGCGGGATTCCCCGGCCAGGGCAGCGGCTCGACCACCAGCCGGTCCAGGCTGAAGATCTCCTTCCCGTCGCTTCCGGTGTGGAAGTAGTCGACCCGGAAGGTGCGTGGCGCAGCGGCGATGGCGGGGGACGCGGCCAGGAGCAGCAGGGCAACGAGGCGCATTGGAGGGCGGCACCATAGGGCAGGTGGGCGTCAGTCGCACCTGGTGCACCGAGGGGCAGGGCCGCCGCCGACCCATGCGAGCGCATCGGTCCTTTCTGATAGGGGACCCACGGTGAAGCTCCGCTGGCGCGTGCCGGGCCCCCGGGAGACCCCACAGGAAAGCCTCTTCATCGAGCCGCGCCGCGGGTCGGCGTCGGATCCGGTGGAGCTGCGCACGCGCGGCGCACGCCTGCTGCTCTCCTTCCTCTGGATCCAGGCTGCCGGCTTCGTCGTGTACTTCCTCGCCTCGACCTGGGTCGAGCCGGCCGCCTTCACCCGCTTCGGAGCGCAGTGCGTCTTCGGATGGACGGTCATCGCCCTGCTGATGCTGGCGGTCCGGCGCGGATGGGTGGTGCTCGCCTCGATCGGCTACCTCGCCTGCGGCTGGCTCCTGCTCACGTATTCGGCCTGGACCGCCGGGGGCCTCGGTGGCTCCTCGACGCTCGGATATCTGGTCATCGTGGTGGCCGCGGGCCTGCTCCTGGGGACGCAGGCCACCGTCCTGACCGCGGTCGCCGTGGTGCTCACCGGCCTCGGGCTCGCCGTGGCCGGGACCTCCGGAATGTTGCCGCCGCCGGCGATCCGGAACTCACCGCTCGCGATCTGGGCCGACTTCGCCGTGTACGCCGGCCTCGTCGTGGCCTTCCAGCTGCTGGCCGCGCGGAACCTGCGCGTGTCCGAGAGCCGCTACCGCTCGCTGGTGGAGCGCGCCCGGGACGTCATCTTCACGGTGCGCCCGGATGGCCGCATCACCTCGCTGAACCCGGCGTTCGAGACGGTGACCGGGCTCCGGGCCGCGGACTGGGTCGGGCAGCCCTTCACCTCGCTCATCGCCGGCGGGCAGGCCGAGGAGCTCTGGGCCGCGCTGCGACGGAGCCCGGGCCCCGCGCTGGAGGTGCCGGTCCGCTCTGCCACGGGCGAGCGAGTGCTGGAGGTGGTGCTCGCCATGCCGCCGGACGCCTCGGCGGATCTCCTGGGCATCGGCCGTGACGTCAGCGAGCGCAAGGAGGCCGAGACCCGCCGCGCCCAGCTGGAGATGCAGCTGCGCCAGTCGCAGAAGCGCGAGGCGATCGGCACGCTGGCCAGCGGCATCGCCCACGACTTCAACAACGTGCTCACCGCGATCCTCGGGCAGGCGCAGCTGCTCCAGGACGAGGGGCCTCCGCCGCTCAGGGCCCGGGCGACGGAGATCCTCCAGGCCGGAGCCCGAGCCCGGGACGTGGTTCGCCAGCTGCTCACCTTCGCCCGCAGCACCGGGCAGGAGCACCGCCCGGTGCGGCTGCAGCAGGTCATCGGCGAGGCGCTGCAGCTGCTGCGCGCCTCGATTCCCGCCTCGGTCGAGCTCGAGGCCGCGATCGACTCGGGCACGGCGATGGTGCTCGCCGACCAGGGGCAGATGCACCAGGTGGTCATCAACCTCGTGACCAACGCGGCCGCGGCGCTGCAGGGCCGCACCGGAAGGATCGGGGTCTACCTCGGGAACCTGCCGAGCTCGGTCGGCGAGGACGGCGCGCCGGGCACGGTGCGGCTCCGGGTGAGCGACGACGGCGTGGGGATGACGCCCGAGGTGCTGGAGCGGATCTTCGAGCCCTTCTTCACCACCCGGGCGATCGGCGAGGGGACCGGGCTCGGGCTGGCCGTCGTCCAGGGAATCGTCCAGGACCACGGCGGGCAGATCTTCGTCAGGAGCGAGCCGGGGAGGGGAACCACCTTCGACGTCGAGCTGCCCGCGGCCGGCGTGGAGCGGCCGGAGCCGGTGGTCACGCCGACCATCGCTCCGCCCGGGGCGGGGGGGCGCATCCTCCTCGTGGGCGCCGAGCCCGGCATCGCGCGGGGGGGGGGGG
>Ga0081540_1000705_pt1 | contig 30988 bp, 30 predicted proteins | sample TabmetS2T1R1_FD_71024 | JGI IMG/M metagenome (GOLD analysis project Ga0081540, IMG submission 71024) | Tabebuia heterophylla rhizosphere microbial communities from the University of Puerto Rico - S2T1R1 | ecosystem: Host-associated > Plants > Roots > Rhizosphere ...
GCGCCTGATCGGCTCGATCCGCCGGGAGTGCCTTGACCATATCGTCGTGTTCGGCGAGCGGCACCTGCGCCACGTCTTGATTTCATACATGGACTACTACAATGCAGTCCGAACGCACCTGGCCTTGTGCAAGGATGCGCCCGTTCACCGTCGAGTTCAGCGATCTGGCAGTATCGAGGCGCGGCCCATTCTCGGCGGACTGCATCATCAGTACTTAAGGATTGTTTTGCGGTAGGGACAGGTCGCGCGACTCCTCAATACTTCGCATGCCCCGGAGTGCGCGGGAACGGGATCGCGTCGCGCACGTTGGAAAGCCCGGTGACGTAGGCGAGCGTGCGCTCGAAGCCGAGGCCGAAGCCGGCGTGCGGTACCGTGCCGTAGCGGCGCAGGTCGCGGTACCAGCCGTAGTGCTCCCGGTCGATTCCGAGTTGCGTCATCCGTGCATCGAGCATGTCGAGCCGCTCCTCGCGCTGGCTGCCGCCGATGATCTCGCCGATGCCGGGCGCCAGCACGTCCATGGCGGCGACGGTCTTTGCGTCGTCGTTCACCCGCATATAGAACGCCTTGATGTCCTTCGGGTAGTGCATCACGACCACGGGCTTCTTGGCGTACTTCTCGGTGAGATAGCGCTCGTGCTCCGACTGCAGGTCGACGCCCCAGCGCACCGGAAACTCGAACTTCTCCTTGGCGCCTTCGAGCACCTTGATCGCTTCGCCGTAATCCATGCGCACGAAATCGGACGCGACGATGCCTTCGAGCTTCGCCACCAGACCCTTCTCGACCCGCTCGTCGAAGAAGGCGAGATCCTCGTGCCGCTCCTTGAGCAGCGCCTCGAAGGTGTACTTCAGGAGCCGCTCGGCCAGCGTCGCATCGTCGGAGAGATCGGCGAACGCGATCTCCGGCTCGATCATCCAGAACTCGGCGAGATGGCGGCTGGTGTTGGAGTTCTCGGCGCGGAAGGTCGGCCCGAACGTGTAGACTTTGGTGAGCGCGAGGCAGTAGGCTTCGACATTGAGCTGGCCGGACACGGTGAGGAACGCCTCGCGGCCGAAGAAATCCTGGGCGAAGTCGATCTTGCCCTGCGGCGTGCGCGGCAGGTTGGCGAGGTCGAGGGTCGACACGCGAAACAGCGCGCCCGCCCCCTCGGCGTCGGACGAGGTGATGATCGGCGTGTTGACCCAGAAGAAGCCGTTCTCGTCGAAGAAGCGGTGGATCGCCTGCGCGAGCGTGTGGCGCACGCGCGTCGCTGCGCCGATCACGTTGGTGCGCGGGCGGAGGTGCGCGACCTCGCGCAGGAACTCCATGGTGTGCGGCTTCGGCTGGATCGGGTAGGTATCCGGGTTGTCGACCCAGCCGATCACCTTGATCGCATTCGCCTGCATCTCGAACGGCTGCCCCTTGGCAGGCGACGGCACGATCAGGCCAGTCGCCTCGACGGCGCAGCCGGAGGTGACCCTGAGCACCTCGTCGGCATAGTTGGGCAGCGTGTTGGGTGCGACCACCTGCACCGGATGGAACGCCGAGCCGTCCGAAAGGTGGACGAACGAGATACCCGCCTTGGAGTCGCGTCGGGTGCGCACCCAGCCCCTGACAATCACCGGTGCATCCTTCGGCGCCTCGCCGGCGAGGATGCTGCGCACGTTGAATCGGGTGTTGTCCATCGGCGAAAAGTAACTCGGCGGCCGCGACATTGTCCAGACGCTCGCAAGGGTTCGGGCGATGCGGGGCCGTTACTCCCGATCGATGTCGTCGGAGATCTGTGCGCGCTGCCGCGCGGTGATCGCGTGGTCGCGGAGACCGCTTATTGTCGCGGAAGGCTACCGTTCGTTAAAAGCGACGACAGTCTCTATCGAGACGCCGGATGGGATCAAATATGGCGTAGACGCGGCAAACGCTGTTGGGCGAATGCGGCGATCAGCCACGCCGCCGCCCCGCCGAGGAGCGTAAATGAACCCTAAACTCCGGTTTAGAACGCGCATCCCGAAGAGCGAGCACACTCAACTTGACTGCGGCCCCGATCCCACTTCGCCCGCCCTGCGAGCCTCCAGCGCTAGCTTTGTCAAAATTTTCTTCCCCGCGATGCGTCCCGACTCCCAGGCGCCGGTCATTTGACTGGGGCTTTTCTTCAGGTCCTGCACAAACGCCTCGCCCGCGAACACCAGGTTGCCGATCACCAGCGGATTGCGGCGTTTGACGCCGGGCAGCATGGCCGAATAGGCGGCCAGGAAATTCGGATTGGTCGTCCAGTCGGTGATATGGAAGCGGCCTTCCAGGTTGTTGCGTGCACCGCTCAAATCGGGTTCGCCGACGCGATCGAGCAGATCGAGCATCTGGTTTTCGATGTCGGTGTAGTGCGCTTTCTCCACCAGATCCGACATCGCGCCTGAAGCAAAGATGGTGACGAGCGGCTTGCCGTCGGTGCGCAGGTGCAGGAGCCAGGCGTGACGCTGTTCGTAAATGGTGACGAACGTGTCCGGTGCGATTTTGCGTTCGGCAAAGAATTCTGGTCGCAGCGGCACGAAAATCTTGGTCATTTTCGCCGCCGTCATGCCCGCCAGGACCGGATCCAGCTGCGAGCGCGCGCTCTTGTCGAATCTGACGCCGTGCGATTTCAGCGCGCCAACCGAGAGCGTGCTGAGCACATAGTCGGCTTCGACCGTGTCCTTGTCGGTCACGACCACAAAGTGCTTTCCGGCCTTTCTGACCGTTTGCACGATGCGGCGGAGCTGGATATCGGCTTTGTAATACCGGGCTTCGTTGGTCATGGCGGCGATGAGCTTTTCGATCCCGTCCTGCAATTGCATGCCGCCGGAACCCGCATCGTCGCCCCAGAATTCATCGCTTGAGACCTTGGCCGCGCTATCGACCGCCATCCAGTTGTTTGCCCGTTCCTCGGCCACAGCGACGATCACGCGCGATTTCGACATGTCGGCCAATTGCCGGAGCGACACGTCTTCATCCCGATGCTGCGCCTTCCAGATCGCATACATCTCGTAAAGCCGGTTCATCGCCCATTCGCGCTGCTCAGGCGCCACTGCGCCTTCCACCGAGACATTGAAGCGCCGCGTGGCGGTATCGATGCCGATCGGCCCCAGATCGTAATGCCGATCGCAGGCCCATTTGTAGAACGGGTTCCTGGCGCCGCCATGGAACCAGTGCGCTCCGGCATCCACCGACACACCCGTAGACAGCTCATCAGTGCGCGCACGCCCGCCGATCCAGTCCGCGGCGTCAAGGAGCGTCATCTCGGGCCGCGCGATGGTCTCGCCAGCCGCGATGAGCTTGTCGACGCCTTCCCCAATGGTGATGGCAGCGGTCAGGCCGGAAATGCCGGCGCCGATGATGACAATATGCGCACGCATGGGCGTGGTACTATCTCGGCGTGCTGTACGCGGTGTTAAACTTCCCACAATCCGGTGCCGATCTGAAGCTGCTCAATAGCATGATTGCTCTTGCAACGTCAGTTTGGTCTAGAACTCCTCTCAACGGTTCATGAGGTCGAATGACCCCTTCGGGTCAAAGGGCGAAGAACTCATTGAGAGCAAATCTGGTCGGCTATTCCCCAATGAACGGACCTCGATGAGACAGCCCGCTACCACGCCGCGAACTTTTGAAACCAAATCGGACGGTTAGATATTTTTTGGTAGCGGGGGAGGGACTCCCTACCAAGTCCAGATATTCTTCAACGTAATCAATGAAATACACACCGCAAGCGCGACCTGTGTCTTGTGCTGGTGATACAAAAGAAACCGTTGGCAGGCAAGGTTGTAATTCTCAGCGCCACATTATCGCGCGCTATGTTGCACCTCACGCATCCTTCGATAGGTCCATTGCTCGCCTGTTGGTGCTTGCAGGATTGCGGGGTTGAATACGCCGGTTCAACCTGGAGAGAGCGATGGAAGCACTGAGCGAAGATGAGGAGATGGAGTTAGAGCGGAACCTGCAGCAGCTCCGGCAAACCAAGCAGCAGGTCGAAAAGCGCGCGAAGCACGCCACTGTCCAAGCGAAATATCGGGCCAGGCTCGCACGAAACCGGGCTCCCACGCGGATGGACTTCGCCGTCGTTGCTCTTGGGGTCGTACTCCGAGCGATCGAAGCCCGCCCCGAGCACCGGCTCGTTCGGCTTCTGGGCGGAGCGATCGAGGCGGAACTCGTCGCCGCCGATTTCGATCAAGAACAGATTCGCATTCGTCTGGGCCGCATGCTCGAGGACTGCGGTCAGGACCTCGACAAATGGCGCCATTCCCGGAAATGGCTCCGGGAACACAAGGCGCGCCTAGCCAAGGCGATGGCGGCATGAACAGGGATCGGGATCGCACGATCACGCGAGCTAAAGGGCGGCCTCGATGGCCGCCCTTTTTGCTCGTTCTCGGCCCGGTCGAGCGCGCGATCTTCGCACTTACAGAGGAGGTTTGGCTGGAAGTTGTCACGCGGTGACTTGATGTAACGTGGGGTGGAGACAAACTTTGAGATCACGCGGTGACCAAACTGCGTGTTACCTTGGGAGCTCCTCGAAAAAACCTCATCGCCGGACCTTTTCAGGGCAGCGCGCGAATAACCTAGTCACATGGTCGTCCCGTCACCAGGACTCCCCGGTGCGTTGCAACCCTTCTCACGTTCTCCGGCAGGAAGCGGCGGATGTGCCCTTGGCGGTGAGGTCGGCGCCTGAGAGCGCTCGACAATAGCTTGCTTTACTTCGGGCCTGACGCGCTTCTCGGCAAAGGCGGGATGGCTATCGCTTGCGTCGACCCTCTGACGACGAGTTCCGGACGAAGGACGACATGCTGGATCTCGGTAGAGCCTTGCTTGATCGTCTCGACGAGCATCCTGGCGGCGATCCGCCCCATTTCCCTGTGCTCAATCCGGACCGTGGTCAACGGCGGCGAGACGACGTCCATCAGCGGCATGTCGTTATGTCCCACCAGCGAAATGTCCCGGGGACATTGCAGCCCCCGCTCCTTCAGTACGTCGAGCACGCCGAGGGCGAGCAGATCGTTGGCGGCGACGATGCCAGTGATGCCGCTTTCATCGTCGAGCAGCGAGGCCGCCGCCCGCGCGCCCGCCTCGCGGGTATAGCCGGTCGCCTCGCGCACGACGCCTCTCCAACCATGATGGGACATGGCGCGGGCGAAACCGTCCCGGCGCAGCAATCCTGTCGATGTCGACAACGGACCGGCCACATGCGCGATGTGCCGATGACCGAGGGCGGCCAGATGGTCGACCGCAAGCCGCATTCCAAGATCGTCGTCGGAGACGACAGATGAGACTCGGTCGCGTGCCTCCGATCGGTTGACGAGGATCGCTGGAAGCCCGCGCCGGATGCAGAAGCCGACCAATTCGTCGTCCTGGGAAACCGTCGCCAGAATCAGGCCGTCGACGCGCTGGCTGAGCAGGTTCTCGACGAACGAAATCTGCTGCGTGGGCGCGTTGCCGGCATCCGCCACGATCGGTGCGTAGCCTTCCGCCGAGAGCGTCTCCGTGATGCCACCCAGGATCGGGGCGAATACGGGATTGGCGATATCGGGCAGCAACACCCCGATGAGATCGGAACGGCCGAGCCGCAGGCTCGCGGCCAGGCGGTTGGGCTGGTAGCCGAGCGCCTCCGCCTGCGACACGATCCGCCTCGCCACGTCCTCCGCGACGAGGTGGCGCTTCTTCGGATCGAGCGCGCGGGACACCGTAGACGCATGCACGCCGGCAGCATCAGCGATCTGCTTGATGGTGGTGACGGGTCGATTCATTCAGCGATTCCGGTCGTTTAGCCAGTTCACGAAATTGAGACTACATGCCCGCTTGACGATTTGCAATCGATTGCATTATTTATTGCAAACGATTGCATAAGATCAGCAATCGATTGCAGAGAGGCCGGATCACATGACGACGGGCATCATCGAGAAACTAGAGGACGTCACGCCGAACGTGCTGGGGGCCATGTCCGGCGCGGAAAGCGCACGGTTGCGCACCGTGATGGAATCGTTCGTCCGGCACATTCACGCCTTCGCGCAGGAGGTGAAGCTCACCGAGGCCGAGTACGACCTCGGCATCGAGTTCCTCAACCGGATCGGACAGGCGACCCACGACAGTCACAACGAGGGCATCCTCTTTGCGGATGCGATCGGGTTCTCGACGCTGGTCTGCCTGCTCAACAACGGCAACGACGGCGCGACCGAAACCGCGGCCGCCCTGCTCGGCCCGTTCTGGCGGGCGAACTCGCCAAGGACCGCCAACGGCGGATCGATCGTGCGTTCGACGACGCCGGGGCCCGAACTGTTCGTGGCTTGCGAGATCGTCGATGTCGCCGGCAAGCCGATCGCCGGCGCCGAAGTCGATGTCTGGCAATCCTCTCCGGTCGGCCTCTACGAAAACCAGGACGACACCCAGGCGGACATGAACCTGCGCGGCAAGTTCACCACCGACGCCGCGGGACGCTTCTCGTTCCGCTCGGTGAAACCCGCCGGCTACCCCGTCCCCACCGACGGCCCCGTCGGCGATTTGCTGCGCGCCCAGAACAGGCATCCCTACCGGCCGGCGCACATCCACTTCCTTGGCTTCAAGCAAGGTTACAAGACGCTGATCACGCAGGTCTTCGTCGATGACGACGAGCATCTCGAAACCGACGTGGTGTTCGGCGTGACGCGCGCGCTCGTCGGCGACTATCGCCGCATCGACGCGGGCGAGCCGCCGGCGCCCAGCGTCCAGGCGCCCTGGTACACGCTGAACTATCGCTTCGTCATGGAAGCCGGCGAAGCGGTCCTTCCCAAACCACCGATCAAGTGAGTCAAGAAAGATGAACAAATCCATGAACGGCAAGGTCGTGCTCGTCGTCGGTGGGGCCGGAAGTATCGGCGCGGTCGCCGCCTCGCGTTTCGCCGAGCTCGGCGCGCGCGTCGCCATCAGCCATCGCGATGTCCCCGAGGAAGCCGCGGAGGCGGCGAAAGTGGTGCAGTCCCTGCCCGGCGACGGCCACGCCGCGCTGGTGGCCGACGTCGCGCAAACTGCCACCTTGAAAGCGCTACGCGCCGAGATCGAACGCCGCTTCGGGCGGCTCGACGTCCTGGTCAATGCCGCCGGCTTCACCAAGCCGGTGCCCCACGCCGATCTGGACGCGCTCGACGATGACCTGATCGACCGGATGTTCGCCGTCAACTGGCGCGGACAGTTCGCCGCCATCCGCAGCTTCGCACCGCTGCTCAAGGCGTCCGGAGACGGGCTGATCGTCTCGATATCGTCGATCGCCGGCACCAACGGGATCGGCTCGTCGATCGCCTATTGCGCAGCCAAGGCCGGCATCGACGTCATGACCAAATCGCTGGCCCGTGTGCTGGCGCCGGAAGTGCGCGTGCTCGCCGTCGCCCCCGGTGTCGTCGATACCGCTTTCGTACCAGGCCGCGGCTCCGACTTCAACGCCAAGACCGCGGCAACCACGCCGCTGAAGCGGATCGCCACCTCCGAGGACATCGCCTCGGCGATCGTCGCCTGCGCCACGCAACTCGGCTTTGCCACCGGAACGACCTTCGTGGTCGACGGCGGCCGCTCACTCTGAAGGAAAATCCCATGCGATCGCCGCGCGACAAGGTCATCATCACCTGCGCCGTCACCGGCAATCTGACGACGCCCGAGCAGACGCCCCACCTGCCCATCACTCCCGAGCAGATCGCCGAAGCATGCCTTAGCGCTGCGGACGCGGGCGCCGCGATCGTCCACATCCATGTGCGGGATCCACTGACCGGACGTCCCTCGATGCTGCTCGACCACTACGTCGATGTCGTGCAGCGCATCCGCGCCCGCAATCCGGAGCTTATCCTCAACATCACGACCGGCCCTGGCGGACGTTTCGTGCCGTCGCAGGACGATCCGAAGGTTGCAGCGCAAGGCACGACGCTGACGGTGCCGGAAAAGCGGGTCGAGCACATTACGACACTGCGCCCTGACATCTGCACCCTCGACCTCAACACGATGAATTCGGGTCGGGAGGTGGTGATCAACACACCCGGCAACGTCCGCCGGATGGCGAAAGTGATTACTGAGGCCGGCGTCAAGCCGGAGATCGAGCTGTTCGATTCCGGAGATATCGCCCTCATGCACAATCTTGTCGCCGACGGCACGCTGCGCGGGCCGCTGCTGTGCTCGTTCGTCATGGGCGTGCGCTACGGCTTTCAGCCCTCGCCAGAGACAGTGCTCTACGCGCGCGACCTGCTGCCCCGCGATACGGAGTTCACTGCCATCGGAATCGGCAAGGCCGCGTTCACGACCGTGGCGCAATCCTATCTTGCCGGAGGTCACGTGCGGGTGGGTCTCGAAGACTCCGTCTATCTCTCGCGCGGCCGGCTTGCGGCCTCCAATGCGGAGATGGTCACCAAGGCGTGCCACATCGTCGAGGACCTCGGGGGCGCGATCGCGACGATCGAGGAAGCCCGCCGCATCGTCGGCCTGCCGGCACGGCCGGCCAAAAGCGCAGCATAGGAGCGAGCGATGAACGTCATCACCGGCACGACAGCCGGATCGAAATCGGCTGCCGTCGAAGCGACGTGCGTGCGGCTCAATGCCAAGGCGGCCGATGCGGCATCGATTGAGCCGAGCATCGAGCAGCATTCTCTTTCGCGGCGGCAGGACGAGGCCGTGGTGGCGATCGAGGCCGCCGGGGTCAACCCGTCGGACGTGAAGGCGGCAACCGGACTCATGCCGTACGCCGTGTTTCCGCGCACCCCCGGCCGCGATTTTTCCGGACGGGTGGTCGACGGCCCGCACGAGTGGATCGGCAAGTCCGTGTTCGGCACATCGGGCGATCTCGGCATCCGCCGCGACGGCACCCATGCCTCGCATCTCGTCGTGGAAACGGCAGCGCTGGTGGAAAAGCCTGCCGGAATCTCCATGGATGAGGCTGCAGGAATCGGCGTGCCCTTCGTGACCGCGATCGAAGGCTTTCGACGGACGGGCATGCCGAAGCCTGGCGAGCAGGTCCTCATCATGGGCGTGAACGGCAAGGTCGGCCAGGCCGCCGCGCAACTCGCGACGTGGCAAGGCGCCAAGGTCATCGGCGTGGTCCGAAAGGACGAAGCCTATGAAGGACATGCCAACGCTCCGATCGAGATCGTCAACTCCGCGGCGATGGACGTTGCGGAACGGGTGCGTGACCTTACCGACGGCAAGGGCGCCGACATCGTCTTCAACACGGTCGGCGATCCCTATTTCGACGACGCCCATCATTCCCTTGCCAAGGCAGGTCGCCAGATCCTGATCGCGGCGGTCCACAAGGTCGTGCAGTTCAACATCCTGGAGTTCTATCGCGGGCGGCACACTTACGTCGGCATCGACACCCTTGCCTTCTCCTCGGTCGAGAGTGCCGACGTGCTGCGCACCGTGCTGCCCGGCTTCGTCGGCGGCTTCCTTCACCCGTTCCCTATCAAGGATGCTTCGATCTATTCCCTCGCCGACGCAAAAGCGGCCTACGCCGCCGTAATCGGATCGTCGCGAGATCGCATCGTGCTACGACCGGAGGCTTGATCATGCATGTCGTCCGCTTCGCTGAGGCGCCGCCATACATGGCGCCCGGCCACCACGACATGGCGATGGTCCGCCTGCAGGGAAGAGAGGCAGGCCCCTCCTCCGATCTCTGGATCGGCGTGTCGGTGATCGCGCCCGGAGGCGGGACGACGCTGTCATCGTCGCCGCAGGAGAAGATGTACGTCGCGCTTGACGGAACGCTTCACGTCTCGAACGGCGAGCGCGAAGTGACGCTCGGCAAATGGGACTCCTGCCGCATCGCCGGCGGAGAGAACCGCATGCTGACCAACAGGACGCATTCGCCGGTAACCGTGCTTCTGGTGATGCCGCTGTCGGCCGACGAGCGCCAGCGGAGCTTGTGATCCACATAACTTCAGGGAGAAAGCGATGACGATCTCGACCGAAAGACGATCGAGGAAGCCGTTCTACAAAGTTCTGTACGTGCAGGTCCTCGCAGCGATCGCAATCGCGATCGTGCTGGGCCACTTCTGGCCGGCCATTGCGATCGACATGAAGCCTTTCGGCGACGGCTTCATCAAGTTGATCAAGATGGTCATTGCACTCGCAATTTTCTGCACGGTGGTGACCGGCATCGCCGGCATGTCCGACATGAAGAAAGTGAGCCGAGTCGGCGGCAAGGCGCTTGTCTATTTCGAGGTCGTCTCGACGCTGGCCCTTCTCATCGGATTCGTCGCCGCCCATGTGGCTACGCCCGGCGCCGGCTTCAACGCCGATCCGGCGACGCTGGACGCCAAGGCCGTCGCGCAATACGCGGGCAAGGCCAAGGAACAGACCATCGTCGAATTCCTGCTCAACATCATCCCGAACACCGTGATCGACGCTTTCGCGCGCGGCGACATTCTTCCGGTGGTGCTGATCTCGATCCTGTTCGGATGTGTCTTGTCCCGCCTCGGCGATCGCGCCAAGCCCGTCCGTGACACGATCGATGCGGGATCGATGCTGATTTTTGGCGCGATCAACGTGATCATGCGTTTCGCGCCGATCGGTGCATTCGGAGCGATGGCTTTCACCGTGGGCCGCTACGGCATCGCCTCCCTCGGCCCGCTCCTGAAGCTCGTCGGGCTTTTCTACCTGACGTCGGCCCTGTTCGTGTTCGGCATTCTCGGGCTGATTGCGTGGTGGTCGGGCTTCAGCATCTGGAAATTCCTCGTCTATATCAAGGAGGAAATCCTGATCGTGCTGGGGACCTCCTCGTCCGATCCGGTGCTGCCGAGCCTGATGGAGAAGCTCGAGCGCCTCGGTTGTTCGAAGCCGGTCGTCGGTCTCGTTGTTCCGACGGGCTATGTATTCAACACCGACGGCTCATCGATCTACATGACGCTTGCCGCCCTCTTCGTCGCTCAGGCCACCAACACCGATCTTTCACTCTCGCAGCAGATCGCGATCTTCGCCGTCGCCATGCTGACCTCGAAAGGCGCAAGCGGCGTGACCGGCGCCTCCTTCATCGCGCTGGTCGGAACGCTGTCGGTCGTCCCCACCATTCCGGTGGGGGGCATGGCGTTGATTCTCGGCATCGACCGCTTCATGAGCGAGGCGCGAGCTCTGGTGAACGTGATCGGAAACGGCGTGGCGACGATCGTGATCGCGCGGAGCGAGGGCGAGCTCGATTTGGCTCGCGTCAACGCAGTGCTCGACGGTAAGATGGCGGATGCCGAAACCGTGGGAACGCGGGCCGACCTCGTTGACGGCGGCGCCGTTCCTGGGCGCAATCAGGCGTAGACCTTCGTTCCAAACCCGCAGGAGCTGCCTTTGTATCCGTTCGTTTACCAATCGCTGCCGCTGCGGGTCGTATTCGGCGAGGGAGCGTCAGCGAGGCTGGCGGACGAAGCCGACCTGCTCACTGTCCGTCGCGCGCTCGTCCTGACGACGGCGGGCCACGAACGGCTCGGCCGCGAGATGGCCGAACGCCTCGGCGGCCGTTTCGCAGGGCTGTTTGCCGGCGCGGTCATGCACACGCCTGTCGGCGTCACCGAGGAGGCCGTTAGGCGCGCCGCCGACGCGAAAGCGGACGGCGTCGTCGCGGTGGGCGGCGGATCGACCATCGGGCTTGGCAAAGCTATCTCGCTGCGGACGGGCCTGCCTCAGATCGCAATCCCGACGACCTATGCGGGATCGGAGATGACGCCAATCCTCGGCCAGACCAGGGATGGCGTGAAGACGACGCAATCCGCTTCCAAGATCTTGCCCAAGACGGTGATCTATGACGTCGATTTGACGCTGTCGCTGCCGGTGAGCATCGCCGCTGTCTCCGGCATGAACGCGATGGCGCATTCCGTGGAGGCGCTTTACGCCAAAGACCGCAATCCGATCATCTCGTTGATGGCCACCGAGGCGATCCGCGCGCTTGCCGGCGCCCTGCCCGACATCGCGCGCGCGCCTGACGACCGCGATGCGCGCTCGCGTGCGCTCTACGGCGCCTGGCTCAGCGGTGTGTGTCTCGGCTCCGTCGGCATGGCGCTCCACCACAAGCTCTGCCACGTGCTTGGCGGCACCTTCAATCTCCCGCATGCGGAGACCCATGCGATCGTGCTGCCGCATGCTATGGCCTACAATTCCACGGCGGTTCCGGACGTGGATCGGCACTTAGCGGAGATCCTGGGAGTTTCGGAAAGCAGTGCGGGTCTCTACGCCTTTTCTCGTCAGCTTGGCATTCCGGCGGGGCTGCGCGAGATTGGCATGGCGGAATCGGGTATCGATCGTGCTGCCGATCTCGCGATGGCCGATCCATATTGGAACCCGCGACCGCTCAAGCGTGGCGCCATCCAAGATCTAATCGCGCGCGCTTGGGCGGGCGAACCGCCGGCCGCCGAAGGCCAGCCGAGGCAACGATAGTCTTTCCGATCCTCGGCGGTCCGACAATTGTGACGAATCAACCCCGTCGCATCGGTTGCAGATTGTGGTGACGATATCGTCGCGCTCGATCGCTTTGTCAGACGACCGGGCATGCTGGTCGCTTTTTGGACGACTACCGAAGAGGAAGGCTGGGCCGCATGGTCTTGGAACTGGCTTTCTCAAAGCCGTTTCAAGATGACGAAAGAGAGGGAATTTGCGAACGTTTGAGATTTTGCAATCGGGTTCCCGTACGCCGGCCGCAAGCCGCATTCCGGCAAACGATTTCTCGGGATCTTGAAGAGGAATTTAGTGGGACCGATCCGACTCTCTCACTAGCTGCTTCTTATCACTCACGACGAGCAAGACCATGAAATTCACGATGATGGCAGTCGTGCTTGTGCTGACCAGCACGAGTGCTTTTGCCACTACACACCACCATGCACACAGGCACGCTGCACCGGCCGTCGTGCTGCATCCAAACTACGGCAATCCGAACGGCAATCCGGATGGGCCGACCACCCTGAGCGGCACCGGGGATTCCAGCTTTGGCGGCTCTTCTGCGGGAACCAGCGGATACAACTGATCGGGCATCGCTCGATCATGCTCCTACAACCGAGGCAACTACATGAACAGATTCGCAGCATTACTCATTGTCGCCGGCATCGGCCTCTCGACGAGCGCAGCATTCGCCCGCGGCGGCATGGGATCGCATATGTCGATGATGGGCGCGGGGTCCGGCTCGATGTTGGGCGGGGCCTTCGGCACCAGCGCGGCAGCGCCGGGCACCAACGCAGCCGGCACAGCCCTTTCTTCATCGGGTCGAGGCGACGGTCAGATGAGCGGCCCGCCGCTCGGGACAAGTCCCGCCATCGATCGCGAGGAAGCCAAGGTCAACAAGATGTTGAACTCGATCTGCCGCGGCTGCTGAGTGCCGCTCCAGATCGCCGATTTCCGCCGGTGCCCGAGACAACGGGCAGCCGGCGGGACCTCGTCCTGTTCCGTCGTATAGCGTCGCTTTCACGACGAAGATGTTTTGCCAATCTTCTCGGTCGCTCTGCAAGGCGCGACAAGCTGAACCTGGTCGGCATACGCACTAGCTGGCGCCCGTCTCAGAGAATGCGATTCGCTAAACACCTTGCAAACTGGCGCCTTCATCGGAGCAAGAGGCGTTTCAACTCCGCTGGCTCTCGCAAATGCCGCCGCCGGCATGCAAGCCAACCACACACCGAGCAGGATGACGTAAGACGTTTGCAATGTTGGGATCTCCCTCTCGCATGGTGTTGAAGCACGGTTCGGCGGACCTGAACGCCCACACTGTCCGGCCCAAACACTTACTGAACGTCGTGCGAGTCGCGCGCGGTGCAATCACTCACTGCGTGGTAAGCGATAAGCGCACACCACGCGACGGCGATGGGGATGAGATACAACGCGATGAATGCAACAGCCACGATGATCGAACCTTGGTGCCGATTGTAGGTTTGCAGTTGGTTTCCGCAATCTACCCCTGCATTTAGCGGGTCGCCGCCGGCTCGGTCGTCGAGTGTATCAACGCGAGGCCATCCCCTCGCATCTTCTGAATCTCCTGTTCCTGTTCGCTCACAATCGTTTGGGCAAGCTGCCTTAGTTTCTCGTCATGGCCGTACTTCAGCTCGGCCGTGGCTATGTCGATTGCGCCCTGGTGATGCGGGATCATCATGGCCACGAAGTCTTGATCGACATCGCCGCTTTCATTGCCGATGATGCCGAGATCCACCTTGCTCACAGCAAGCTCACTCTCGATCACGAATCGCTGTTCGTTGATTTTGTCGTTTACCCGATTGGGATGTTCCCTCGCGTCCTGCGCAAAGGCCGAAGGGGCTACGGCAACCACCATCGTAGTGGCGAGGAAGATAGCGCGTTTGCGCAGGAATGAGCGTGAGAAGAATGCCATGGCCAACCTTCGATGATGACAATTGCGCTTGCGATGCTTGCGAGAGACCGATGTTTGGGAAGTGAACGTCCGGCGGTCGTTCCTCAAGTAAATTAAGATTTAGCCGTTGTGGCCTTTGAAACGACAGTGGCGCTGCGCACTTCGCAAACGGGGATCCCGATCCGGCCCCCATTCACTCACTTCATGGAGAACCTAGATGTCCAAGATCAAGTACCTGTCGATGGTAGCGCTGGCCGTCACGACTGTCGCGGCGCCGGCCATGGCCCGCGAGAAGGCGGTCGCCCAGCAGGCGACCCAGAGCGCTTATGCTGACGTTGACGGCCGCGTCTGCGTCGCAGCTCCCCGCGTGGGTGCCTTTGCTACCCAGCCGTGGACCAACGGTAACGTTCCCTGCGAGCCGTGATCGACTCTTGACTGGCTACACGGTCAATCGAAACGACGAAAGATGCCGGACGTCCGATCGGACGTTCGGCTTCTTTTATGGGCGACTTCCCTGGTTTTGAATCGCCGTATCCAACGCCGTCGACGCGCGGCAGTCCTGTGCGGATCAAACAGCAGCTAAAACCGAATTTAGTAGAAAGCGTTCTCTTCGCTCATACCTTCCCTCTGTCGGAATGCGCAATGCGCTCGCCGCCAGCGTTCGAATCGCACGGTCCGGCGCTTCGCCATTGGAAAAGGAAAGGAAGAGACATCATGAAGCGATTGATAGCGATATTGGCAACAGCTCTTGTTGCTTCGAGCCTGCTCACCGCCGCAGCCGAGGCCCGTGGTGGAGGCGGTGGAGGTGGAGGTGGCCATGGCGGTGGTTTTGGCGGTGGCCATATGGGTGGATTTGGCGGGGGTCATATCGGCGGCTTCGGTGGGGGCACGCATCTGGGCAGCATGGAAGGTGGCAGCTTCGCCGGCACCGAGCACCTCGGTGGTCTTGGCGGTGTCGGCGCGGGAGCCAGATTTGCGGGAGGAAGGATCGATCATTTGGGCGGCGGTGGTCACATCGGCGGCTTTCACCCCGGTCTCCATCACCACCATTATCTCGGCTACGGCTTCTACCCCGAAGGGGGCATCTACGATGATTTTTATGGCGCCTCAGACTGCTATGACTGGTCCAACCTACACCCCGGTAAGCCGCTGCCACTGAGCTGCAGCTGATTCAACCTGGAACATAGTCTTGCCTGGCGGGCTGGAAGCCGAGCTACTGCTTTCGGCCAGCCTCGCAGGTTACGCTGCGGCCCGTGACAGCTCAAGCAACCGGCCAAGCGCGGCGTGCGCAAAATCGAGACTCGCCCGATCCACCAGCACATCGTCACGTATTTTTTCGGCGATTCCACCGATCACGACCTGCGGGGCGCCGACCACGCGTGCCGGAATTGACAACAGAGTTTCGTTGGCCTGCGCCTGGGCACGGACGCCCCCCGTGAATGCGGCCGATACCGAAATGACGAGGACGGGCTTGCCCGCCAGCACCGAATTGCCATACGGCCGCGAGGCCCAGTCCAGCGCATTCTTGAGAACACCAGGGATGCCATGATTGTATTCCGGCGTGACGATCACGACGCCACCGCTTGCGGCAATCGCGGTTCGAAGCTGCCGCACCGTGTGTGGCGCATCCGCGCCATCCTGGTCCTGGTTGTAGAGCGGCAGCTCTGGATCAACGATCTCGAGCGTTACGGTTGCCGGCAAGCCATCGCGAAGCCCACGCAAGGTGGCACGCGAAAAGGAAGCCTTGCGGAGGCTGCCGGACAGACCAAGAAGACGGGTTGGTTCAAAGCGTGTATGCATGTCGACGCGCCCTGCTTGCTCAGTCCGATCAAGCCCGTGACCAATCGAGGGCTCCGGCCTCTCGGCGGCCCTGGAGCCGGGGCGGCTGATTGGGCTGCTTGATCGCGCGCCATTTGCGTGGCGTGCAGCCGGTGAATCGCTTGAAGACGGTCGTGAAATGCGGCTGCGTCTGAAAGCCGACGATCAGCGAGATCTCGACGATCGAGGTGGCCGTATCGCGCAACAGCTCTTCGGCGCGCCGCACGCGGCTCTTCAGCAGAAATTCATGAGGCCGCAGGCCTGTGGCGAGACGGAACTGGGAGGCAAAGTGCATGCGGCTGAGGCCGGCCACCGCGGCAAGATCATGCAATCCGATTTTTTCCGAGAGGTGCTGATCGATGTACTCCAGGACCCGCTTCAGGCGCCACCTCTGCAACGCACGGACTTGTCGCTTGCCACCACTTACATCGTTCGGAGCAACCGTCCGCGCTTCCGTTCGCAAGCCCAGCAGGCGGATCGCCATCGCGATGCGCAACGCATCCACACAATCGCGGTCCTCGCTCTGCTCCGCGGTCGCGAGCGCAGCGGAAAGTGACCGTACGATCCGATCGTTCGGATTTTCGGCCAAAGCCGTGGTCCTCAGGCGCTCCGTCAATTCTGTTTGCGCCACGGCCTGCAGGCTCGGATCGACGTCATCCTCCGGACACTCGAAGTCCGCGCCGGCGAGCCGCTTGCTCGCTAGGCTTTCCATAAGGCCGGCGACGAGGCCGAGCTGCCGCACGGTGACACCGCTCGTTTCGCTGAAGGCCGGAATGTCACGGGACAGAGCCAACAGTCCCGCCACCTGGCTCAACGGATCGGATCCAGGATGAGCTGCTGCCCTCGCATCGGCGGGTGCCGAGCCAGCGTGAAAAGCACTTCGATGCTGCAGGTATTGCGACGCCATGACCGATCTCTCGCTTTGTTGACCAAGGCCGGCTACCTAAGCGAACCGCAGCGTCGGGGACCTTGAGCAGCAAGAGCTGGTCCGTCGTCCCTCGGCTTGCCGTTACCTAGCTTGCCGGCACTGTCAAAAGGATATCGGAGAGGCCGTCCAACCCTCTATCGTACACGAGGGCTCGTGCGTGCATATCGTTGGCTCTGCGCAGTATACCCGGGTATGTGCCTGCGAACTCGGCACGTATGCAGCTTTTTCAAGCATGTACCGGCTGCGCGCCGAATCGCCGTTCGAATTCCGGGACATATACCACACCGCGACGATGGGTGCCGTCGCCAATCTTGCCCGACTCGTTCCAGGCTTCGACCTCGAAAAGCACGCTCTTGGGCTCGATGCCGATCACGCGCGCCACGACACGCACGGTTTGACCGATCGTGGTTGCAGCCAGATGGCGTATCTTCACGTCCATGCCGACACTGACATATCCCGGCGGCAGCGCCTGCCAGATCGCTTCGCCAGCGGCCATCTCCATGTCCAGGATCATCATTGGAGTTGCGTAGACACTGGGCATGCCAGGAACAAAATGGCCGATGGTCATCTCGCGGGTGATGATGATCATCCTCTCCATCGACATCCCGATGGTCAATTTGTCAGTCGGGTTCATGTCAGTCGTCCCCTTCGGGTTCAAGGCTCGTCGCCGCGTCGTCCAGGATGGGAGCAGTTGAACGAATGATTTGTACTGGAATGCCCTTGGACGATGGTGTGAAGCTCACGGGATCGTGCGCGTAGAGCGGCACCAGCGGATTGGTCTCCGGGTAATAGGCTGCGCAGCAACCGTCGGGAAAGGAGTAGCCGACCACACGGAAATTGCGGACCCGCCGTTCCATGCCATCGGTCGACACGGTGACCAGATCGACGCGATCGCCTTCGGAGAGCCCGCGCCTTTCCATCTCCGTCTGGTTCAGAAACACGACGTCGCGCTGGCCGTAGACGCCGCGGTAGCGGTCGGAACGGGAATAAACCGTCGTGTTGTACTGGTCATGACTTCGGACGGTACTGAGCCAAAGCGCATCCGACTGCGCGACTTCGGTATCCTCGCCGAGTCCTTCAAAAACCAGGAAATTGGCCTTGCCGGACGGAGTCGCCCAGATCCGCTCCCGAGCTGTCGACACCAGGTGAAATCCGCCGGGAACACGAACACGGGCGTTGTAGCCCTGGAAGATGGGGAGGACATCCTCGATCGCATCGCGGATGCGGTCATAATGTGCAACGAAGCCGTCCCAGTCGACGGCGGTTCGGTCGCCGAGTGTTGCGTTCGCCATTCCCGCGACAATAGCCGGCTCGCTCAACAAGTGCTCGGAAGCCGGCTGATTGCGACCCGCTGAGGCGTGCACCATCGACATCGAATCCTCGACGGTGATCGATTGGGGACCGTCCTCCTGGATATCGATCTCGGTGCGCCCGAGGCAGGGCAATATCAGCGCGTCGCGGCCGTGGATCAGATGGCTACGATTGAGCTTGGTCGAGACATGCACCGTCAAATCGAGATTCCTGAGCGCTGCCTGCGTCGTCTGCCAATCGGGGATTGCTGCCGCGAAGTTTCCGCCCATGGCGACGAACACCTTGACGTCGCCGCGGATCATCGCCTCGAGCGCGGTCACGACGTTATGGCCATGCGCACGCGGCGGTTTGAAGCCGAAGCGTCGCTCCAGCCGGTCGAGGAAATCCTGCGACGGCGTTTCCGTGATCCCGACCGTGCGGTCGCCCTGGACGTTGGAGTGGCCGCGAACCGGACAGATGCCTGCCCCCTCACGTCCGATATGACCACGCAGCAATGCAAGATTGGCAAGCTGCTGGACGTTCTGCGCGCCGCGGCGGTGCTGGGTGATGCCCATGCCGTAAACGATGATGGCGCGCTCGGCGCGCATGTAGACCTGCGCGGTGTATTCAAGATCCTGGCGACTGAGGCCGGAATGACGCTCGATGTCGGCCCAGTGGGTCGCCTTCAGGTCGACGATGAGACCCTCGATGCCGAGGGTATGGCCGCGGATGAAATCCCAATCGAGCACGGCGGGACGGTCGAGCGCGACGGCCGCCTCATCGGCCTCGACCATGGCCTTCATGATTCCCTTGAGAGCGGCGACGTCGCCACCGACACGAACCTGGTAGAGACGCGAACTGATTCGCGTCGAACTGAGCGTCGCCATTTCGATCGGGTTCTGCGGCGCCTGAAAGCGCTCCAGCGCCCGTTCGCGAAACGGGTTGAAGGAGACGATTGCCGCTCCCCGGCGCGACGCATCGTGCAGATTGGTCATCATGCGTGGACTGTTGGTGCCGGGGTTCTGTCCGAAAATGAGAATGCAGTCTGCGCGATCGAAATCCTCGAGCAAGACCGTTCCCTTCCCCACCCCGATCGACTGCGGCAGGCCGACGCTTGTCGCTTCGTGGCACATGTTGGAGCAATCGGGGAAGTTGTTGGTGCCGAACTCGCGCACGAACAGCTGATACAGGAACGCTGCTTCGTTCGACGTCCGGCCGGACGTGTAGAACTCCGCCATGTTCGGATCCGGTAGGGCCTGGAGGTGTCTACCGATCAGCGCAAATGCATCGTCCCAGTTCACCGGCACGTAGTGATCGGAAGTCGAATCGTAAGCCATCGGATGCGTAAGCCGACCGGCCATTTCGAGTTCGTAATCGTCCCAGCTTGATAGCTCGGTGACACTGTGTGTTGCGAAGAATTCCGGCGTGCAGCGTTTGGAAGTGGCTTCCCAGGCAACAGCCTTGGCGCCGTTCTCGCAGAATTCGAACGACGAGGTATGTTTCGGATCTGGCCACGCGCAGCCGGGGCAATCGAAGCCTGCAGGCTGATTCATACAGCTCAGCGTAGCCGCTCCCTTTAGCGGGATGCGTTGCTCTATCAGGTGCTCGCTGAGCGCCTTGAGTGCGCCCCACCCGCCGGCCGGATGATGATAAGGACTAACGGATTTTCGCTCCGACATCGGAATGACCTTCATGCGTTGGCTGCTCGCATGAATAGAGACATCTCCGCCCGCGCAATCTTTCGAAAACGGCTCCGCCTTTCCCGTTTGCACCACCAGCATTGGATAATCTGCGCATTCATCGCAGCAGTGCGTTCCGGAAAAACAGCGGCGATTCCGGAAGGCATCACGATCGCGCCAGCTAACTTTCAGGTGAGAGAACGCCACGTGCTTTCACGCGGGCGATGATCTCAGCATTCGATCTTCATGGAGCTGTGACGATGATTTCGAGACGGAAAATGCTGGCGGCCTCGGCGATGGGCACCGCAATGGCGATTTCCACCGCAAAAGCGGCCTCCTTCGGCAATCCGGACGAGCCGCCGCAGGGTGCCATCAATGCCAAAGGTCCGGGCAACCTGGTCGATCCCGGCCCGCAGAGCCCCGCGCTGGCCGAGCAGTTTCCGTCTGCGCAAAACCCGCCCGCAACCGACGTCGGCGGCATGCCGACAACATGGGCGTCATTCAACAATGCGGCGAAGCGCATCCAGAACGGCGGCTGGGCACGTGAAGTCACGGTCGCGGATTTTGCGATCTCCAAGGAGATTTCCGGCGTCAACATGCGGCTGACTGCCGGCGGCATCCGGGAGCTGCATTGGCACCAGGCTGCTGAGTGGGCGATCATGACCTACGGCAATTGTCGCGTGACAGTGCTCGACGCCCAAGGACGGCCCTATGTGGCCGACGTGAAGGCCGGCGACCTCTGGTACTTTCCGCCCGGTGCGCCGCACTCGCTGCAAGGCCTCGGCCCCGACGGTTGCGAATTCGTGATCTGCTTCGACGATGGCCACGCCGACGAGTTCAACACGCTGCTGGTGACTGATTGGCTCGCCCATACGCCGCCCGAGGTCCTCGCCAAGAACTTCGGCCTGCCGGCGGAGGCTTTTGCCAAGATTCCGCTGAACAATCTCTGGATTTTCCAGGGAACGGTGCCCGGCGACCTGGCGGCCGATCGGGCCGCGATCCAGAAGAATGCTCCCGCAGTGGCGTATCCGTTCGTCTTTCCGCTCGCGACTTCCGAGCCGACCAGGGCTTCGGATGCGGGCACTATCCAAGTCGCCGACAGCACCAATTTCAAAATTGCACACAACATCGCCGCCGCTCTCGTAACTCTCAAACCCGGTGCCGTGCGGGAGATGCATTGGCACCCCAATGCCGACGAGTGGCAGTACTACCTCAAGGGCAAGGGACGTATGACGGTGTTCAACACCGGACCCAATGCGCTGACGATGGACTTCAATGCCGGCGACATCGGCTATGTGAAACGGAATTACGGTCACTACGTCGAGAATATCGGCGACACCGACCTGCAATTCGTTGGTGTGTTCCGCACGGCGCGCTACGAGGAGGTATCGCTCTCCAACTGGCTCGCCCATACGCCGCCAAAGCTCGTGGCGCAGCACCTAAACATCGACGAAGCCACCATTGCAAAATGGCCGGACAATGCTCCGGGCATCATGAAGGGTTGATTCCCGCACCAGTGACCCGCGGCGACTTGCACATGCAGTCGCCGGGTCCTTTGCTTCAGTTTGCTAAGCGGCTTGGTGCAGAGGGAGCGTGAACTGAAAGGTGGCGCCGGGGCCCTGGTTGGGACCGGCCGACAACTTTCCGTCATGCGCCTCGATGATCGATCGGCACACCGACAATCCGAGCCCGAGGCCGCGCGGCTTCGTGGTATAGAAGGCTTCGAATACCCGCGCCAAACCTTCGGCCGATATTCCAACACCACGATCCTCGACCAGTAGCTGAACTTCGTCCTTGCCCTCTCGCGTACAGATGGTCAGCTGGCGCTCCCGCTCTTCAAGGTTCTGCATGGCCTCGATGCCATTCATCACGAGATTGATGATGACCTGTTGGACCTGGATCCGATCGGCCCGCACGGTCAAAGCCACGGGCGCCAATTCCAGGCGGACCGTGACGGCATTGGATAACAGCTCGCGCCGCAGTAACCCGATGGACTCGTTGACCAGGTGGTTTACGTCGAACAGGATTGTCTCGGTGGCTGTCCGACTGGCGAGGGCCCTGACCCTCTTGATAACCTCGGCAGCCCTCGTGACATCGGTGATGACGCGCTCGACCGAGAGGCGTGCCCGGTCAAGGTGCGATGTGCCGCGCTCAAGCCAGCGAACGCAGGCCTCTGCATTGGAAAGCGCAGCCGCCAGCGGCTGGTTCACCTCGTGAGCGATCGAGGTCGTCAGCTCTCCGAGCGTCATCACCCGCGTGGCATGCGCCAGGCCCGCCCGCGCATCCTGTAGCGCGGCCTCCGCCTGCTTTGCCGCCGTGATATCGGTCAGGGCTCCGACAAACTCGACGTTGCCTGAACCGTCATTCTCCGCGTGAGCCGTTATGCGGACATGCTTTACTCGGCTATCCGGCATCAAAAGCCGAAACTCATGGTCGAAGTAGGGCGCGCCGTTGCGCGCGCGCTCGCCGACCTGCCGCATCAATTCGCGATCTTCCGGATGAATCCGCTGAAAGAAAAAATTGATGTTCGGCGGCGTCGCCGGATCGCATTCCAGAATGGAAAATGTCTCGTCCGACCAGACAAGTTCGTCACTGCCAATCTTCCAGCCGAAACTGCCGGTTCGGCTCAGCCGCTGGGCCTCGGCCAGATACATTTCGCTGCGCAGCAAGCTGGCCTCGGTTTTCTTTTGTTGCACGATTGCATTTTGCAGCGACTTCGACGTACTGCGCTGGGTCGCACTGACCCAGATCACGAAAAGGCTCGTCAGCCCGAAGAGCATCAAACGCGGCAGTTCACGGACTTCAAGAAAGGACCTGTTCGACGGCTCGAGAAAAAACTCAAACGCCAGCAAGGATAGTGCCAGCGACAACAGTCCGGGGCCGAGGCCGCCCATCCACGTGGCAAAGATGATCGCGCACAGGAGCATCGACACGTAAGGCTCGGTCATCAAGTAAGTGAGTGTCAGCTGCAAGCTCACAACGGCGACCGCGATCGACAGGACCGCAACGCCGTAACGGGTGAACGGAGAATCGATCAGTCCGATCGAGAATGGCGTCGGCGGTGAAGCGGGAATGGATCCGGAGGCCTGGCTCCGAAACTCAGGCGAAAGACGCCCCTGCTGGTGCCTGCTCATGTCGGACACTCCCTTGTCGGAACAGATTGAAATGCTGCACTCAGTGGAAACTCTGCCTCGTGACCGGCCGATTTCGAGCAAAGATCGATCTGGCCGGGAACGGCAGGTGACCGGCGATCGGAAGGTTCACCGGCCCGCCGATCGTATGGCATTTTCAATACAGCCGAGCAGTTCGTCCTTATTGAAAGGCTTGATCAGGAGATAGGAGGCTCCGGCCCGCTGGGCCTGCCTGGTCAAGCTCTCCTTCGGGAAGGCCGTGATGAAGATGAACGGCGTACGATTGCCTTGCCTTTGCAGCTCTTCGAACAGTTCCACTCCGTTCATTTCGGGCATCGTGACGTCCGAAATGACGCAGGCGCTGTCGCTCCGCCGATCCGACTGCAGAAACTGCCGCGCCGAGCCGAAGGTCTGCACGTCATATCCGAGCGATTGCAGGAGATCATCGAGCGCCACGCGAATAGACGCATCGTCATCGACCACCGAAATTAAGAGGGGTTCTGCCAATTCCAAACCACCAGCGCTCACAAGGGCGTCGCTCCCGCTACCTATTTGCGCGCGATTGGTCGGTTCGGGAATCATACCAAGGTTTCCATTCGGCTATTTTGCGCGGTTGATGCCGAGCGCTTCAGCCATTTTAACCAGATCCGCCACCGACTTGGCCCCCATTTTCTTCATCATTCGCCCGCGATGGATCTTGGTGGTGATCTCCGCGATTCCTATTTCGCCGGCAATCTGCTTGTTCATCAACCCGGTAGCGACCAACGCGAAAATCTCACGCTCACGTGCAGTCAAACTGTCGAAAAGTTTTTGCAGGGCCGAAATCCCCGAATCTGCTTCGCGCCGCCGGCGATCGCGTTCGATCGCCAACATTACGGCATCCAGCATGTCCTGATCGCGAAACGGTTTGGTCAGGAAGTCGACCGCGCCATCTTTCATGGCCTTTACCGACATCGGAATATCGCCGTGGCCGGTAATGAAAATGATGGGCACCCGGATATTTGCCTTTGCGAGTTCCTTCTGAAGGTCGAAGCCGCTCAATCCTGGCAGTCGCACATCGAGCACCAGGCAACTCGGAACATCCGGCAGTTGCTTCCGCAACAGCTCCTGCGCAGAGCTGAACACCTCGACGGTCAGGTCGACGGACTCGAACAGATTGACCAACGCCAGGCGCATGCCTTCGTCATCGTCAACGACGAAGACGATCGGCTTCTGGCCCGCCGCAGTGGCGGGAGGCAAGTTCGTTCGCCTGGTCAAGCGGGTCTCCGCAGGGTCCGTCGCGGCTCAGGGCCACATTAGAACATTCCCGTAATCGTACGCAATTCCTCCGGATCGCGACATGCCGCGCATTCAGCCTTTCGAATGACCTTCAGTAGTGAGGGTGTGCGGTCTCTACCTTGCCCCCGAAAATCCGGTAGCCGATGAAAACGTAAAGCAGCATGAGCGGAAACACGAACAGCCCTTCCCCCCAAAACATGAAAGCAAGGCTGGCATGCGGAGCGGCCGCCTGATCGATCGTGATCGCAAAGGGGATCATGTAGGGCCAGAACGACAAGGCGAGCGTGCCGAACGCCATGGTGAATATCACCGCAACCATGATGAACGGCCAACGGTCATTGTGATGCAGGATGCTGGTCGCAAGAACCAAGCCGGCGATTCCCCCGATTCCGGGAAACACAAACAGATACGGTCTTTCAATCCAGCGATGCATGATCGGGAGATTTTCAATGAGCGCATGGAAAAAGACCACGACGAGAAACGCCAGTACGGCTGCCGCGAGAAGCGGAACTCGCCGGCCGGCATCGTCGGCTACCTCCGAATGGCACTTGCGCATCAGCCAGGTCGCGCCAAGCAGCGTATAACCGAAACAGAGCCCGACGCCGCAAAGAGCGGAGAAAGGCGTTAGCCAGCCCAGGGCGCCACCGGCATATTCGCCGTTGGCGAACTTCAAGCCTTCAACCAGCGCGCCGACGATGGCGCCCTGCATGAAGCTCGCGGCAAGCGAGCCCGTGGCAAAGCAAAAATTCCAGATCCAGCGCTGGCGTTCGGTCCGGTGCCGGTATTCAAACGCAACGCCGCGCAGGATCAGGCCCAGCAGCATGATCGAGACAGGCAGGTAGAAAGCCGACAGCAGGGTTGCGTAGACAATCGGAAAGGCTCCCCACAGGATCACACCGCTGACGACCAGCCAGGTCTCATTGCCGTCCCATACCGGCTCGATCGTGCTCAGCATCACGCTCCGCTTGCGATCGTTCCTGGTAAAGGCCGACAGGATCCCGACGCCGAGGTCAAAACCGTCGAGCAGGAGATAGATCAGCGTGCTGATCGCGAGAAGTGCTACCCAGAACATGACCATGACTATTCTCCTGCGTTGGCGAAAGCGCGCTCGTCCAACCGCTCGTCATCGGCGAGCGACATCGGCCGGTTTGGCATGGCGCCGTGCGCCCCTGCCACCACAAGGCGCGTCGGGCCGATACGGAGCAGCCGATAGATGTAGTAGGTGCCGAACGAAAAGATCAGCACATAGACGGCACCGAACAGGATCAATGTCGTGACCGCCGCCGGTACTGTCAGAAATGGCGTCACGGCATCTGCGGTCCGCAGGACACCATAAACGGTCCAGGGCTGCCGGCCGACTTCGGCGGTGTACCAGCCGGTGAGGATGGCAACAAAGGGAAGCGGAAAGCTCAGGAAGATCGACCAGAGCACCAGACGGCTACGCCGAAGAAGGCGCCTGAGGCTCAGGTAAGAGCCGAGCCAGGCGATCGCGAGCATCAGCAATCCGCAGCCGACCATGACCCGGAATGTCAGAAAGGGGATAAGGACCGGCGGGCGATCCTGAGGCGGGAAATCGGACAGGCCGACTTCCTTGGAGGACGTGCTCATGCTGCCGATGATGCTGCCAAGTACCGGAATCTTGAGTTCGTACTTGTTGCTCTCTTTCGCGACATCGGGCCATCCGATCAGCACTTCCCCGGCCGGCTGCTCATCATGCCAGCGGCCTTCGATAGCGGCGAATTTCGCAGGCTGATAATCGTGAACGTAGTCGCCCACGAAATGGCCGAACGCCAACTGCAACGGAAGCAGCACTGCCGCGAGGAACAGTCCCATGCGCAGCATGACCCTGGCCTCGGCATAGAATTGACCGCGCAAGTAATACCACGCCCCGGTTGCAGCGACGCAGAACGCACCGGTCAGATAGGCGGCGAACAGCATGTGAGGAAAGCGCGTCCAGACAACGCTGTTGAAGATGATTTTGAGCCAGTCGTTCGGGACGAAATAACCGTTCTCAACGACATAGCCGACCGGCACCTGCATCCAGCTGTTGTTGACCATGATCCAGAACGCAGAAAGCGTCGTGCCGAGCGACACCATGGCGGTCGAGAACAGGTAGAAATAGGGCGGTACCCGCTTGCGCCCGAACACCAGCACGCCGAAGAAGCTCGCCTCGAGCATGAAAGCGGTGAAGGTCTCGTAGGACAACAGCGGCCCCTGGATCGGCCCCGACATTTTCGCCAGCACACTCCAGTTGGTACCAAATTGAAAGCCCATCACGACGCCTGAAACCACTCCAAGACCGAAAGCGATGCCAAAGATCTTGAGCCAGAATTCGAACAGCGTCTGATAAACGACCTTTCCCGTCCGCAGGTGCAGTGCTTCCAGGACGGTCAGCCATGCCGCGAGGCCGATCGTGAACGCGGGAAAGATGATGTGAAACGAAATGACGAATCCGAATTGTATCCGCGAAATCAAAAGGGCCGTCGCATCCATCGGGGATATCCTCTCCGTCGGTCAGGTCGCAGCAAGCATGGGCTGGCGGCCACACGCGGCTGCCAACTGCACATAGGCGTAATCGGCCGTGCAGGCTTCCGCCGGCGAACGCTTTTATCGATCCGCACGCCATTTTCCGCTGGGGCTGGCCGATAGCCCGTGGCCAATCAGGTACTGATCTAGCCACTTCTGGAGAAGATGATGCGCTCGGGGTGGGTAAAGACCTCGTACCCGTCATCCCGTGCAACGGCTATCAGCGTGATCCCGGCACGGTGCGCCGTCGCTATCGCAAGCGTCGTCGGCGCGGATATTGCAACAATAATCGGGACGGCGATCATCGCGGCCTTCTGCACCATTTCGACGGAAACACGGCTGGTAAGCAGCAGCGCGCCCTCCGATCGCGGCACATCGGCGCGGACCAACGCGCCGGCAAGCTTGTCGAGTGCGTTGTGGCGGCCGACATCCTCCCTGATAAGCCGGATGCCGTGTTCGGGATGCCAAAATGCCGCCGCGTGCATGGCATGCGTCACCCGGTTCAGTCGCTGCAGCGGAGCAAGTTCGGCCATCGCATTGAGCAGGTCCTGGGCGTCGCATGAGGCCTGGCTGGTTACGGCGGGCGGCATCGGGCAAGCCTGCTCCAGGCTTTCGATCCCGCAAAGGCCGCATCCGACGGGCCCTGCAATAGCCCGCCGACGCCAGCGAAGACGCGCCGCGCGACTCTCGTCGAGCCACATGCGTGCTTCGATGCCAAGCTCGCTCTCAATCAATTCAAGGCTGCCGATGTCGGTTGAGCGCTCGATCACACCCTCGGTAAGGCTGAAACCGACGGCAAAGTCCTCAAGATCGGCCGGTGTTGCCATCATCACCGCGTGGCTCGACCCGTTATAGGTCAGCGCAATGGCGCTCTCTCCCGCGACGGCGCGGCTCGACGGCAGCGGGGGACCGCCGCGCCATGCAAGCTGGTTTACTTCGTTAAATGCGGGGCTCGCGACCATACGCTCGTCTCCGAAACAGCCTGCATCACAGCTATCGCACCGGCGGTGACAATGCTTTCGAAAACGCCGAGCTGTTTCGGCTTTGCATGCAAAAGCACGATCGCGATTGCCCGAGAGGCAACGTGCGAATTTGAAAGAACACCAGCGTCCGCAAGACGAATTTCCGGAGCACGGACTTCTGTCGGACTGCGGCGGAACGCCGAAGCAACCGCCCAACAGCCAAGAAGCGAGGGATCCATGGCGCAAACGACAAAGACACAAAAGACGCCGCGCGTCCGCGTGGCAGCGATCGCAATGCGCGGTCACCTGCTCCACCAGATGCTGGTGCCGTTCTCGGTGGCCTATTTCATCGCAGCTCTCGTAACCGACCTTGCCTACTGGCGAAGCGCGCTTGTGATGTGGGAACGATTTTCGGTCTGGTTGATTGCCGCGGGCCTGGTGATCGCGGGACTTGCGATCCTGACAGCCCTCGTCGACCTGCTGCGCGGCCGGCAACGGCCGGCCTGGGGCCTTGCCCTCACCTATGTCGCTGCCGTCGTGCTTTCTCTCTTCAACGTCTTCATTCATAGCCGCGACGGCTACACCGCCGTGGTCCCTGCCGGCCTTACGCTGTCGGCAATCGTGACAGTCCTTCTTTTGTCCGTGATCGGTTCCGGCTGGAGCCTGACCTATCGCTACCGCGCCGGAGCAAGCAAATGAGCCAATTCCACAACAAGGTACGTCCGACCAAGTTTCCGCGTCTCGCTGCTATCGGCCTCGCTGCCGTGGCGATTGGCCTCGCAGGGTGTGATCGGGATGGCGGTGACCCCACGAGGCAGATCGGCGCCCATCCGTTCCTGCCGACGTTGCAGCAATATCTCTTGCCGCCGATCCGGATCGCGCGGCCGCTCCCTTGGGGCAATGAAACGCCAAAAGTGCCGGCCGGACTTCAGGTCCATGCGCTCGCAACCGGCCTTCAGCACCCACGCTCGGTTTACGTGTTGCCCAACGGCGATGTACTCGTGGTCGAAGCCAACGGCCCGAAACCTCCGATCTTTCGTCCAAAGGACGTGATCACCGGCTGGGTGCAATGGTTCGCCGGCGCAAAGGCGCCCGACGCCAATCGGATCACGCTGTTGCGCGACACCGATGGCGACGGTGTCCCCGACCTGCGGACGGTGTTCCTCGACCATCTCAATTCACCGTTCGGAGTCGCCCTGGTCGGTCACGATCTCTACGTCGCCGATACCGACGCAATCATCCGCTATCCCTATGAGGATGGACAGACGCATATTACTGCGGCAGGGACCAAGCTGACCGATCTTCCGGGCGGGCCGATCGACCATCACTGGACGAAAGCCCTGCTCGCGAGCCGCGATGGTTCCAAGCTCTATGTCGGCGTCGGTTCGAACAGCAATATTACCGAGAACGGTATCGGCGCCGAATATGAGCGTGCCGCCATCTGGGAAGTAGACCGCGCGACGGGCGCGCATCGCATCTTCGCCAGCGGCCTGCGCAACCCGACCGGATTGCAGTGGGAGCCGGAGAGCGGCAAGCTCTGGGCAATCGCCAACGAACGGGACGAGATCGGGCCCGACCTGGTCCCGGACTACCTGACTTCCGTGCAGGATGGCGCTTTCTATGGCTGGCCCTACAGCTACTACGGTCAGCACCTCGATCCGAGAGTAATGCCGCAGCGGCCTGATCTGGTGGCCAAAGCACTCGCGCCTGACTATGCCCTGAGTTCGCACGTCGCGCCGTTGGGCTTCGCCATGAGCACGGGTGTCGGACTTCCCGCGTCCTATCACAGCGGCGCTTTCGTTGGCGAACACGGGAGCTGGGACCGCACACCGCTCAACGGGTACAAGGTCGTGTTCGTGCCCTTCAGCGGCGGCAAGCCCTCCGGGCCGGCGCAGGATGTGGTGACAGGATTCCTCAATCCGGAGAACCGCACGCATGGCAGGCCGGTCGGGCTCGCGATCGATCGAACCGGCGCGTTGCTCATCGCGGATGATGTCGGCAACACCGTATGGCGGGTGTCATCCGCGGGACCAACTCCGAAACCGGCAAGCTAGGCAAGGCGGACCGAGGCAGGCCGCACACGGATGGCACTGGCGTATTTGCCGGCGCCATCCTTCTATCGTCCACGAGTTCCGAGAGGTTGAAGACTCCATGCAGACAACTTTGTTCCGCAATGGCCGGCTGCCAGCAAGTCTGCTCGCCGCCGCGACAGTCACATTTCTCGCGGGAAACATCATGGCCACCTCCGGGGTTGCGGAAGAATCTCATCCACAGCCAAGCGGATACGTGCCCAGCATCAGCGACATGATGATCGCGACGATCCAGCCGCGCCATGAACGGCTCTGGCGGGCCGCGAAGGAGAGCAATTGGGACTTCGCCGCCTACGAGCTCGGCAATCTGCGTGGCGCCTTCGGCCGCCTGGGACGCGCCCATCCCATGCATGATGGCATCGCCTTTCCGGATATGATCGAAACAGTGACGAAGGACCCGCTCGATGAACTTGACCGCGCCGTCCGCGCAAGGGACGCCACTACCTTTTCAAAGGGCTATTCGGATTTGACCGACGCTTGCAATTCCTGCCATCAGGCGCTCAATCATGGAGTCGTGGCAATCGGCATTCCTGGCGCGCAATCGTCCGATCTGAACATCAGCAACAAACCCGCGCCCTGATTATTTCGCCAAGCACACGTATGACTGTCTGCGTTATCCCGCTCTGAGGGGCTCGGGACATACGATGTCGATGCGCCCGCCCGGACCGGCGTGAATGACCAGCCGGAAGCCGTGCAACTTGGCGATCGCCGCCACGAGGTTGAGCCCAAGGCCGACGCCCGGTGTGTTGCGAATCTTGTCGGACCGATAAAAGCGACGCAATACGGCCTCTCGCTCACTCGCGTTGATTCCCGGTCCCGTATCGTTCACACGGATGATCGTGTCCCCCTTTTCGCGCAGGAGATCGATCCCAACCCTACCGCCGTCGGAGGTGAATTTGATTGCGTTGTCGACGAGATTGGCCAGCGCCTCAAACAGCAAATCGCGGTCGGCGTGCACATGCATGCGCGCGATACTCTCGAACCTCATCGCTATTCGTTTATCATCCGCTATGGGTTCAT
>Ga0081540_1000706_pt1 | contig 30972 bp, 27 predicted proteins | sample TabmetS2T1R1_FD_71024 | JGI IMG/M metagenome (GOLD analysis project Ga0081540, IMG submission 71024) | Tabebuia heterophylla rhizosphere microbial communities from the University of Puerto Rico - S2T1R1 | ecosystem: Host-associated > Plants > Roots > Rhizosphere ...
GGAGAGAGGGTGCAGACGGAGTAGACGAGGGTCCCTCCGGGGCGCAGCGCGCGCCGGGCGCAGGCCATTAGGGCGTCCTGCTCGGCGGCGAGGCGCTCGATGTCCGCGGGGGTCACGCGCCAGCGCAGGTCGGGGTGGGACTGCAGCGTCCCGAGGCCCGAGCAGGGCGGGTCGAGCAGGACGCGGTCGAAGCCTGCGTTGCCGTCGAAGGCCTTCGCGTCGTCGGTGACCACGGCGACGTTGGTGGCGCGCATCCGCTCGCAGGTCGCCCGCAGCGCACGGGCGCGCTGCTCGTGGCGCTCGACGGCGACGACCTCGCCGGTGGCGCCCATGAGCGCGGCGAGGTGCGTCGTCTTGCCCCCGGGCGCGGCACAGAGGTCGAGGACCCGCTCGCCCGGCTGCGGATCGACGATCCGGGCGACGAGCTGGCTGGCACGCGACTGCGGCGTGAAGGCGCCGGCCGCGTAGCCGGGATGGCCGAGCGCGTCGAACGGGCCGTCGACGACGACCGCCTCCTCGTCGCGCCTGCCGGGGATGTCGTCGAGGTCGTGCTCGACGAGCGAGTTGACGCGCAGCGCGAGCTCGGCGGGCTCGTTGTCGGCGGCCAGCAGGGCCCGCGTCTGCTCGGGGCCCAGCCAGTCCCACCACAGGTCGACGAGCCAGCGCGGGTGCGAGTGGCGGATCGCGGCGTGCTCGGGAGTGTCGTCGGGCGGCAGCTCGAAGCCCTCGCGCTGCACGCGGCGCAGCACCGCGTTGACGAGCTTGTGGCCGGGGCTGGGCTTGGCCAGCTCCACCGCCTCCCCGATCGCCGCGTGCGGTGCCACGCCGTCGAGGAACAGCAGCTGGAAGAGCCCGAGCTGCAGCGCGGCGCGGACCCCCGGCTCGAGCTTGCGGTCGACGTGGTCGTCGATGACGTGGTCGAGGGTCAGCCGCCGCTGGATCGTCCCGAAGGCCAGCTGCTTGGCCAGCGCGCGGTCGCGCGGATCGAGGTCGCGCGCCTCGCCATGCAGCGCCCGGTCGGCGAAGGCACCGTCGGCCAGCGCGCGGCGCACGACGGCGTGCGCCGCGCGACGGGACTGGGTGACGGTGGTCGTCGCCATCGCCGTTCACGGTACGCCACCGCGGTCGCTGCACCCGAGGGGGTGTGCGCTCTTCCGGACGTCATACGTCCGTTAGAGAGCACACCCCCCACCGCCCCGCCGAGTGCGCGCCCCGCCGCCGCCGGTGACGTGCCCCTGCTCAGCGATCCGGTGGGCGGCACGCCCGGGTGGCTCGGAGACGGCGGGCGCGCAATGGGACGCCTCGTCGCCGCGAGCCGCAACCCTCTCACCGGTTTGCGGTGCGTTCAACCACCCGTGCGGGTAGAGCGCGCCCTCGGCGCGCCCGTCGGCTACGGTCGCAGGCGATGGCCGTCACGACTCCCACCGCGCCCGCGCTGAGCATGCGCGGCGTCGTGAAGTCCTTCGGTGGACGGCTGGTCCTCGACGGCGCCGATCTCGACGTGGGGCCGCGCGCCCGGGTCGGGCTCATCGGCGCCAACGGCGCGGGGAAGTCGACGATCCTGCGGCTGGTCGCCGGCGAGGAGCAGCCCGACGCCGGCGCGGTGACCCTGCGCAAGGGCGCGGTCGTCGCCCACTTGCACCAGCTCGTCGAGGGCCAGGAGCGCACCGTCCGCGAGGTGCTGGCCGCCGCGCGGCCCGAGCGCGCCGCGCTCGAGGCCGAGCTCGCGCGGGTCGAGGCCCAGCTCGCCGACCCCCAGCTCGCCGCCGACCTCGACCGGATGGGCCGTGTCCTCGAGCGCCAGGCGGCGCTCGTCGAGCGCATCGGCGCCGACACCGCCTCGGGCGACGCCATCCGGCACCTGCGCGACCTCGGGCTCGCCGAGGAGGACCTCGACCGCCCGACCCGCGCGCTCAGCGGCGGGCAGCGCAAGCTCGTCGCGCTGGCGGCATGCCTGCTCCAGGACCCCGATGTCCTGCTCCTCGACGAGCCCGAGGCCCACCTCGACGTCGCCCGTCGGCAGATCGTCGAGGAGCTCGTCGAGGGCTTCGACGGCGCCGTGCTCGTCGTCTCCCACGACCGCCACCTGCTCGACGAGACGGTCACCGAGATCGCCGAGCTCGACGGCGCGCGGATCCGCATGTGGCAGGGCGGCTACTCCGCCTACGCGGTGGCGCGCGAGCTCGAGCTCGTCCGCCGCCAGCAGCAGTACGTGACCCAGCAGAAGGAGATCGCCCGGATGGAGGAGGCGATCCGCCGCTTCAAGGACTGGGCGCACCGGGTCGTCGACAAGCGCCACATCACGCGCGCCCACAACATGCAGCGGCGCATCGACCGGATGGACAAGGTCGAGCGCCCGGTCTTCGAGCGGCGCAAGATGGCCCTGGCGCTGCGCAGCGCCGCCCGCGGCGGCGATCGGGTCATCGCCCTGCGCGACGTCTCCTTCGAGCCGGTCCTGGAGGACGTCGATCTCGAGGTCGTCCGCGGCGAGCGCGTCGGGGTGGTCGGGCCGATCGGCGCGGGCAAGACGGTGCTCGCGCGCCTGCTGGCCGGCGACCTGCAGCCAACTGCCGGCGAACGCTGGGCCGGGCCGTCGATCGTCGTCGACTTCGTCAGCCAGGCCGCTTCCGAGCTGCCCACCGACCGCACGCCGATCGACGTCGTGCGCGCCGCGCGGCCGCTCAGCGAGGGCGAGGCGGTCGCGCTCCTCGTGCGCTTCCTCTTCGACTACGAGCAGCTGCGCCGCCCGATCGCCACGATGAGCGGCGGCGAGCGCACGCGCCTTCGCTGCTGCCTGCTCATGCTCTCGCGCGCCAACTGCCTGATCCTCGACGAGCCGACCAATCACCTCGACATCCCCGCCGTCGAGACGCTCGAGTCGGCGCTGGAGAGCTACGACGGCACGGTGATCGCGGTCAGCCACGACCGTTACTTCCTGGACCGCATCACCGACCGCGTGCTCGAGGTCGGCGAGGGCATCGTCATCGAGCGCTAGCCAGCGCCTGAGAGCAGCCCGATGAGCCCGTCGAAGGTCTGCGGTGCGGCGGCGACGTACCAGCGCAGATGCGCGCCGTCGAGGACGGCGGTGCGGCCGCCGGCCTCCTCGACCAGCAGGCGCCCGGGAAGCCAGTCCCAGAGGTCGACGTGCGGCTGGGCCCAGGCGTCGAGGCGCCCGGCCGCCAGCCAGGCGAGCTCGAGCGAGCCGGCGCCGCCCATCCGCAGCACGGCGGGCGCGGCGACCAGCGGCCCGAACGCCTGGGCTGCCGAAGCGCCGCGCAGCTTGTCGCTGCGCAGGAAGCTCGAGACCACCGCCTCGCCGAGCGGGGCGCCGGCCCGGACGCGCAGCGGCCTGCCGTCACGATGGGCGCCCTCGCCGCGCGCCGCCGAGAAGAGCTCGCCGTGCGAGGGATCGAGGACCGCGCAGGCGATCGGCTCGCCCGCTTCCTCGAGCACCACGGCGACGCACCACTGCGGCAGGCCGCGTAGGAAGTTGATCGTGCCGTCGAGCCCGTCGACAAGCCAGCGGCGGCCCGTGCCGGCGACGTCGGCGCCCTCCTCCCCCACGATCGCGTCGCCGGGGCGCTCGGCCGCGAGCAGCGCGACGATCGCCGCCTCGCTGGCGCGGTCGGCCGCGGAGACGAGGTCGGCCGCCGAGCTCTTGCGCTCCACGTCGAGCGCGCCGCCTGCGAGCCGCAGCGCCTCGGCGCCACCCGCGCGCACGGCACGCTCGGCGAGCTCGCGGTCGGTCATGCCCGCAGCCACTCGACGAGCGCGCGCGTGACCTCCTCGGGCCGCTCGAGCGTCGACAGGTGACCGCACCGGCGGATCGTGACCAGGCGGGCGTCGGGAAGGCCTGCGGCGATCTCCGCGGAGTTCTCGGGCGGGAAGAGCTCGTCGCCGTCGCCGACGAGGACGAGCGCCGGGCAGGCGATGGCGGCGAGATCGGGGCGCGAGTCGGCGCGCTCGATGACCGCCGTCTGCTGGCGCACGAACGCCTCGGCGCCGGTCTCGTCGGCCATGACGCGAACGAGCTTCCGGAGGGCCTCGTCGCCGAGTCGCGAGCGATGGACGAGCAGCGGGTACTGCATCTCGGCCACCGCCCCGAAACGGCCTTCCCGGGCCAGGTCGATCTGCCGCCGGCGGCGCTCGGCGAGCTCCGGCGGGTCGAGTCGAGCAGTCGTGTCGAGGAACGCGACGCGCTCCACGCGCTCGGGCGCCTGGCGGAGGATCTCGAAGAGGACGTAGCCGCCCATGGACAGGCCCGCCAGCGCGAACCGCGGCGGAGCGCCGGCCAGGATGCGCCGCGCGATCGCCCGGATCGAGTCGTCGCGTGTGTGGTCGGCGATCGTCACGGGGCCCTCGCGCCAGAGCGCGGGGATCTGCTCGGCGTACAGGCGCGCCGTGGCGAGCAGGCCCGGCACCAGTACGATCGGCAGTCCCATGTCAGCGCGCGGCGCGGCCGCGCAGGTAGTCGGCGTAGGCCATCGGGCGCCCTCCGGGAGGCTGGACCTCGAGCAGCTCAAGGGCGCCGTCCTCGCCGACACGCGCGCGCCGGACCCCCAGGAAGGTGCCATCGGGCAGCGGCAGGCGCGCCCCGATGTGCGGGTGCAGCGCGCGGACGATGCGCTCGTTGACCTCGGCGGGCGCGTCGGGGTCGAGGGTGCGATCGGCGGCGGTGATCTTCTCGGCGTAGGTGACGCCTTCCTCGTCCTGCTCGGCGAAGGGCGGGTGCTCGTCGAGCGCCGTGACGAGCAGGCGCGCGCCGAGCTCCTCGAGCCGCGCGGCGAGCGTGCCGTAGTCGTCGTCGGGACGGATCGGCTCGGATTCGGCCAGGCAGACCGGGCCGGAGTCAAGGCCCGCGGTCAGGCGCATGATGGAGACGCCCGTCTCGTCGTCGCCGGCCATGATCGCCCGCTCGACGGGAGCCGCGCCGCGCCAGCGCGGCAGCAGCGACGGGTGGACGTTGAGCAGCTCCAGGCGCGACAGGAGCGGCTCCTTGATGAGCGCCCCGAAGGCGCAGACCACGCCGACGCCGGCGCCGCTGGCCAGGATCCGGTCGGTCGCCTCATCGGTGTTGACCGATTCGGGCTGGATGACCTCGAGGCCGAGCTGCCGGGCGGTGGTCGCCACGGGCGGCGCGGTGAGGACGCGCCCTCGCCCCGCCGGCCGGTCCGGCCGGGTGACGACGAGCGCCGGGCGGTGCGGCGTGGCGGCGAGGCGCTCGAGGACGGCGGCGGCGAAGGCGGAGGTGCCCAGGTAGGCGGTGCTCAAGCGATCTCGAGGCGCTCGCGCAGGGTGCGCATCGCCTCCTTGCGCTGGTCGCGCGAGGTCCGGTCGAGGATGAGCACGCCGTCGAGGTGGTCGATCTCGTGCTGCAGGACGCGGGCCTCGAGCCCGCTGGCCTCGATCACGAGCGGCTCGCCGGCGGCGTCCTGGGCGCGGACGCGCACGTAGATCGGGCGCTCGACGTCGACGTGGACGCCGGGGAGGCTCAGGCAGCCCTCCTCCATGATCTCCTTGTCGCCGCCCGACCACTCGATGACCGGGTTGACGAGCGCGTTGACCGGGCTGTCGTGCTCGACGCGGTAGACGAGCAGACGGTGAAGAGCGCCCACCTGGGTGGCGGCCAAGCCGATCCCGAGCGCGTCGTTCATGAGGCCGGCCATACGCGCGATCTCGTCACGCAGGCGGTCGTCGAAGACGTCCACGGGCCGCGCCTCGGCGCGCAGGACCGGGTCGCCGTACTGGCGCACGTGGGCCAGCGCGGCGTCGCGGCGCGCGACGACCTCGGGGTCGAGGGGCGGCGCGCCCTCGTCGACCTCGACCTCGTCGATGACCTCGGTGTCCTGCTCTGACATCTCCCTTCTCAGAGTAGCCGCAGAGCCCGGCGACCCGCACGCCTGCGGTCCGCGCTACTGCGGGTCGACGTCGACGCTGAACGCCACGGCCTTGTGGGCCCGATCGGCGGCGACGGCGGCGACCGCGGCGCCGACCTGCGCGACGGCGGCCGCGCGGTCGGCCGCCTTGACCACGAGCTGCGCACGCTCGCGCCCGCGCAGGCGGAAGAGCGGCGCCGGCCCGAGAGCGTCGTGCAGGCGCTCGCGGATCGCGGCGGCGGCCGCGAGGGCGGCGCCCGCCTGCTCGGAGGAGCAGACGATGCGGATCAGCGTCGAGAAGGGCGGATAGCGCAGCGCCCGCCGGCGCTCGAGCTCGCCGGCGACGAAGGCGTCGGCGTCGTGGCGGGCGGCGAGCCGGATCGAGGGCGCGTCGGGCGCAAGGGTCTGGACGAGGACCCGCCCGCCGCCCGCGCCGCGGCCCGCCCGGCCGGCCAGCTGGGTGACGAGGGCGAACGTGCGCTCCTCGGCGCGGAAGTCGGGGAAGCGCAGGGTCGCGTCGGCATCGAGGACGACGCCGAGGTCGACGTCGGGGAAGTCGTGGCCCTTCGCGACCATCTGCGTGCCGACGAGCACGCCGCTCGGCGCGGCCTCGAAGGCCGCGAGCACGCGCGCCGGGTCGCCGACGTCGGCGTCGAGGCGGAAGACCGGCCCGTCGAGCTCTGACTCCAGGCGCTCGGTGCCGGTGCCGTGGCGGGCGATGGAGACCGACCCGCACGCGTCGCAGCGCTTGGGAACCGGCTCGCGGTGGCCGCAGTGATGGCACGCCAGCAGGCCCTCGGAGCGGTGCATGACGAGGGTCACGTCGCACGCGGGGCACTCCCACGCCCGCCCGCACGAGCGGCATGTGAGGAAGTTCGACCAGCCGCGGCGGTTGAGCAGCACGATCGCCTTGCGCGCGTCGACGAGCGCGTCGTGGGTGCGTGGATGAAGCGCGCGCCCGGCCTCGCGCATGTCGACGACCTCCACCGGGGGCAGCCGGGCGCCATCGACGCGCTCGGGCAGCCTGAGGCGGCGCAGCGCGTGCACGGACTCCGGGCGCGGCGTGGCGCTGCCCGCGACGAGGACCGCGCCGGCCTGGGCGGCGCGACGCTCCGCCACGCGCCGGGCGTCGTACCGGGGGTCGCCCTCGTGCTTGTAGGAGGCGTCGTGCTCCTCGTCGACGATGACGAGCCCGAGATCGCGGACCGGCGCGAAGACCGCCGAGCGCGGGCCGACGCAGACCCGGGCCTCGCCCGCGCGCAGTCGCGCCCACTCGTCGTGGCGCTCGCCGGCGGAGAGCTTTGAGTGCAGCAGGGCGACGGTGTCGCCGAAGCGGGCGACGAACCGCGCGACGATCTGCGGCGTCAGCGCGATCTCGGGCACGAGCACCATCACCCCGCGCCCGTGCTCGAGCGCCGCGGCGGCGGCCTGGAGGTAGACCTCGGTCTTGCCCGAGCCGGTGACGCCGTGCAGCAGCAGCCGGTCGCCGGGCGCCGCGCCGCCGATCGCGGCGAGGGCGCCGGCCTGGGCGGGGGTGAGCCGCGGCTCCTCGCGCGCTGCTCCGACGGGCACGTGCAGCGGCGCGCGCCGGACGATGCGGGGGGCGATGTGGACGAGCCCGCGCGCCTCGAGGCGGCGCAGCGCGGCGAGATCGGGGCCGGCGAAGCGCGGCAGCGTGGCGAGCAGCGCGCGCTGGCGGTCGGTGAGGCGGGCGGGCGGCTCGCCGGCCGCGTTGCTCTCGACGCGCATCGCCCACAGCGCGGTCTTCGGCCGCGTGCCCTTCGGCGGCAGCAGCAGCGACAGCGCGCGGGCGGGAGTCGAGCAGTACTCGGCGGCGATCCACATCGCCAGGCCGACGAGGTCGGGCGGCAGGCGGGTCTCGAGGACGCGGCGGGGCTCGATCGGCTCGTGCTCGGACTCGTCGGCGATCCCCGTCACCACGCCGACGACCTCGCGATGGCCGAACGGGACGACCAGCACCGAGCCCACGCCGACCCCGTCCGGACGCAGGTAGTCGAACGGCCCGCGCAGCGCGCGGGCCGTGGTGAGCGGCTCGACCTGGACTACCGATGGCACCGAGGGCCACGATAATCTCGCGGCGAGATGGACCTGCATCCCGGAGAGGAGATCGTCTTCGAGGGCCGGCCGGTGTGGCGCTCGATCCTGAGCTTCTACATCACCGGGTTCATCGCGGCGGTCGTGATCGGCGCGGTCGTCGGGCTCATCGCATCGGCCGGGGTGGGGGTCGCCGTCTTCCTCGTGCTCTTCGCGGGCGTCGTGCTCGTCGGCTTCGTCCGCCGCATCTCGACGCGTTACACGATCACCAACCAGCGCCTGCGCATCGAGCGCGGCCTGCTCTCCAAGCACGTCCAGCAGACGCGTATCGAGCGCGTCCAGAACGTCAACACGAGCCAGACGTTCGTCTCGCGCCTGCTGCGCGTCGGCACCGTCGACTTCGACACCGCCGGCACCGACGACTCGGACTTCACCTTCATCGGCGTCGGCAGCCCGCACCTCGTCGTCGAGGCGGTCGACCGCGCGCAGCGCGAGTCCGGCGAGCGGTTCCGCCGCCAGGGGCCGACGGACCCCGAGCTCCAGGGTCTGTGAATCGCTGCTTCGGCGACGGCGACCCGCTCTATGAGGCCTACCACGACGAGGAGTGGGGCTTCCCGGTCACCGACGAGCGCGGGCTCTTCGAGCGCCTGTGCCTCGAGGGCTTCCAGTCGGGCCTGGCCTGGATCACGATCCTGCGCAAGCGCCCGGCGTTCCGCGAGGCGTTCGCGGACTTCGAGCCCGACGCGGTCGCACGCTTCGGCGCTGAGGACGTCGAGCGCCTCATGGGCGACGCGGGCATCGTCCGCAACCGGGCCAAGATCGCGGCGACGATCGCCAACGCCCGCGCGACCGTCGACCTGCGCGACGGCGGCACGCCGCTCGAGGTGCTCGTCTGGTCGCACCGGCCGAGGGCGCGCAAGGCGGTCAAGCGGCTCGGCGACCTGCCCGCGCAGACGTCCGAGGCGACGGCCCTGGCCAAGGAACTCAAGCGCGCGGGCTTTCGCTTCGTCGGCCCGACGACGGTCTACGCGGCCATGCAGGCCTGCGGCCTGGTCAACGACCACATCGCGTCGTGCCCGGTCCGGCCCGCCGCCGAGGCGGCCCAGTCGGCGCTCGCTCCGCCCACTGGGTAAGTGGTCGCAAAATCCCTGCAAATCGAGGCCTTCTCGCAAGTAAGGGGTGTTGCGCCTCAGGTAAGGCCTTACGGCCCCCAACTCGCTCCATCCGCCCGATGTGGCCGAGGCGGGCGCAGGCCATCATGCTGTTCATGTTCAACGACAACCTGCTCCGTACGCTCTCCGAGACCCGCGTCGCCGACGCCCGCCGCGATGTTCGCCATCACTCAGAAGCGCGCGGTGGCCCGGCGCCAAGCGGATTCCTCAACCGCATCTCCCAGGACGCCCCGCTCACCATCCGGCACGCGAGCGCGGCGGACCTCCCGGCGCTCGAGCGTCTCGCTGCGCTCGACTCGCGCCGCATTCCCAGCGGCGAGCTGTTCGTCGCCGAGGCCGAGGGACGGCTGATCGCCGCCACCTCCCTCGACACCGGCGCGATCATCGCCGACCCGTTCGAGCGCACGACCACGGTCGTCGAGCTCCTGCGCGTGCATGCCACCACGGTCCACCCGGAGGCACCGCGCGAGGTCGAGATCGGTGGCGGCGAGCCGGTCGCCGCGCTGCCCAAGGCCGCCTGAGCCGAACGGCACTCCCAGAAGCACCGAGCGGCCGCCCTCCAGGGCGGCCGCTCGCGCGTTCAGGCCCCGCGCCTATGCCACCGCGGCGAGCTGGCGGCGGGCCCAACGCCGGTCGCGGCCGCTCGCGCGCAGGACCTCGAGCAGCGCGTCGGCCAGCGCGCTCGGCCGGTCGGCGGCGATGGCGGCGCGGACGCGCCGCACCGGGGTCGTCCCCCGCAGCGGCCGGATCGCGATGTCGTCGCGCGCGTTGCCCAGCGCCAGCGACGGGATGATCGCCACCCCCATGCCCGAGGCGACCATGCCCTGGATCGCGGCGTAGTCGTCGGAGCTGAAGCTCGCCTGGGGCGTGAAGCCCGCGTCGCGGCAGGCCTCGAGCATGATCGTCGTGTCCGGGCAGCTGTTGGCGATGCCTGTGACCATCCACTCCTCGTCGCGCAGCTCGGCCAGCGCGACGGCACCACGCCCCGCGAGCGGGTGGCTGTAGGGCAACACGGCGAGGAACGGGTCCTCGAAGAGGTCGGTGACCTCGATGTCCGAGGGCAGCTCGAGCGGAGTGCGGACGGCGTCGATGATCACCGAGAGGTCGAGCTCGCCGGTGCGCAGCGCGTCCAGCGAGTCGGGCATCTCGGCCACGCGCATGGCCACCGCGGCGGCGGGGTGCGTGGCGCGCAGCTCGGCGAGCGCCGGCGGCATGATGCTCGCCGCCGCGCTGGCGAACGCGCCGACCCGCAGCCGCGGGCGCTCTACGCCCGCGACCGCGTGCACCTCGGCCTCGGCCTGGCGCAGCTGCTGGAGCATCGCCTCGGCGTGGCGCAGGAGCACCTCGCCGGCCGGCGTGAGCGTCACGCCGCGCGCGTTGCGCGCCAGCAGCCTGGTCCCCAGCTCGCGCTCCAGGCGCGCGATCTGCTGCGACACGGCGGGCTGCGTGAAGGACAGCGCCGCGGCCGCCTCGGAGAAGGAGCCGCGCGTGGCGACCTCGCGGAAGACGGTCAGGAGCCTCGCGTCGAACATAAGAGCACGTTATCAACCGCAGAAGGCAAGATCATTGGAATTTATCGCTCGCCGGGCGCACCATGCAGGCATGACCTCCTCCGCCTCCCTCACCATCCGCCCCGCGACCCACGCCGATGAGGCGGCCCTGCAGCGCCTCGCCGCGCTGGACTCCAGCCGGGTGCCCACCGGCGACCTCATCCTCGCCGAGCTCGACCACCGGCTCGTCGCCGCGGTCTCGGTCGACACCGGCGCCTCGATCGCCGACCCGTTCGAGCACACCGCCGCCATCGTCGAGGCGCTGCGCGCGCAGTCGCGCCCGCGGCCGCGCACGGCGCTGCGCCCCCGCCTGCTCCTCGGCCGTGCCTAGAGGTCTCGCACCCGCCTAGGCGCTCTCGCGCGCGTGCCGGATCCGGTCGCGCGCCTCAGCGTAGGCCAGCGTCTCGTAGGTGACGAGGGCCACGCCGACCGCCGCGACCAGCGCCAGCGCGACGAGCGCCGGGATCGCCGTCGCGATCGGCGCGAGCACGATCAGCGCTGAGGCGGCGACGAGCCGTGGGTAGTTGAACGAGCCGATGTTGCGCCGCTTGAAGACGCTCAGCGCCACCAGGTAGAGCGCGGCGCCGCCGCACAGCGCGACGGCGGGTACCGCGTGCAGGTGCGAGTCCATGTGGGCCAGGACCTGCTTGACCCCCACCGCAACCAGCACGATGCCCGCGACCATCGGCAGGTGCAGGTAGGTGAAGGAGTCGCGGGCGATCCGCACCCGCTCGTCGGGTGGCGCGGTGCGCAGGCGGCGCTCGGCCACGAGCGCGACGAAGTCGAAGTAGACCCACCACAGCGCCCCGGCGACGACCACCCCGAGCAGCGAGGCGACGATGAGCCCGGCGTCGAGGTCCAGGCCGCCGGCGCCGACGCCGACGGCGACGATCGACTCGCCCAGCGCGATGATGATGATCAGCCCGTGGCGCTCGGCGAAGTGCGAGGCCTGCACGCGCCAGCCCTCCACTCCGCGCACCATCAGCCCGCCGTAGTCGACGACGAGCGCGGCGATCCAGCACGCCGTCCGCGGGGGCCCGGCGTCGACGATCCCCGCCAGCACGAGCAGGGTCGCCGCGGGCAGGATCGTCGAGGCGAGGCGCAGCACGACACTGCGCAGCTGTGGGTCGTCGCGCGAGACGATCACGTAGGCAGTGATGTGCGCCGCGCGCACGGCGAAGTACGCGACGCCGAAGATCAGAGCGTCCTCGTCGAAGGCGTGCGGGACCGCCAGCGACGCGATGAGCAGCGCCCCCATCGTCGACAGCAGCACCACCCGCACCGCGCCCTCGTCGGAGGCCGTGGTGTTGGCCAGCCACACGAACGACTCCCACGCGAACCACAGCGCGGCGAGGATCGCCAGCCCCTCGACCAGGCGCGTCCACGTGGGGTCGTGCGAGACGAAGCCGCTGACCTGCGTGATGACGAAGACGAAGACGAGGTCGAAGAACAGCTCGAGCGGGCTGACCTGCTGGTCGGCCTGGACCTCGTCCCCAACGCGTTCGGCGACGGCGCTCATGCCCGCCGCCTATGTTGACAAGCCGCTGAAACCGTGTCGCTACCGCGACTTGTCGCCCGGCCGAAGCGGCCACGCAGCCGCGTCGGCCACCCCTACACGGTGGCGCCGGCGCCGAGGCCGGCGGCCTCGCGCAGCGCCTGGGCCTTGTCGGTGCGCTCCCACGTGAAGTCGTGGTCCTCGCGCCCGAAGTGCCCGTAGGCGGCGGTCTTCTGGTAGATCGGCCGGTGCAGCTTCAGCGACTCCCGGAAGGCGCCCGGGCGCAGGTCGAAGTGCTCGTCGATCAGCCGCTGGATCTCGCCGCGGCCGATCTTCTCGGTGCCGAAGGTCTCGACCATGACCGAGACCGGGTGCGCGACGCCGATGGCGTAGGCGACCTGGACCTCGGCGCGATCGGCCAGCCCGGCCGCCACGACGTTCTTGGCCACGTGGCGGGCCGCGTAGGCCGCCGAGCGGTCGACCTTCGACGGGTCCTTGCCGCTGAACGCGCCGCCGCCGTGGCGGGCCATCCCGCCGTAGGTGTCGACGATGATCTTGCGGCCGGTGAGCCCCGCGTCGCCGACCGGGCCGCCGATGACGAAGCGCCCCGTCGGGTTGACGAGCAGCGTGCGCCGCAGCTCCTTGGCGTCGTAGAGGCCCGCGGGGAGGATCGGCTCGATGACGTGCTCCCAGAGGTCGTCAGGGATGACCGACTCGGCGCCTTCGCGGTGCTGGGTGGAGATCAGCACGCGCTCGATCGCCGCGGGCTTGCCGTCGCCATAGCGGACGGTGACCTGGGTCTTGCCGTCCGGGCGCAGGTAGCGCAGCGTCTCGGCGCGGCGGACGTCGGCCAGGCGCTTGGCAAGCTTGTGGGCCAGCGAGATCGGCAGCGGCATGAGCTCGGGCGTCTCGCGCGTGGCGTAGCCGAACATCATCCCCTGGTCGCCCGCACCGGCATCGCCCGCGGCATCCGAGGCCGAGTCGACACCCTGCGCGATGTCGGGCGACTGCTTGTCGATCGCGTTGATGACCGCGCAGGAGTCGGCGCTGAAGCCCAGGTCGGCGTCGACATAGCCGATCTTGCGGATCGTCTGGCGCGCGACGTCCTGGATGTCGACGTAGGTCGACGTCGAGATCTCGCCCGAGACCACGACGAGGCCGGTGTTCACCAGCGTCTCGCACGCGACGCGGCCGGTCGGGTCGTCGCGCATGACCGCGTCCAGGACGCCGTCGGAGATCTGGTCGGCGACCTTGTCGGGGTGGCCCTCGGTGACCGACTCGGAGGTGAACAGGAACTCGCCGGGGTGAGTCATGCGCGCGTGACCTCCAGGAGGTAGGCGACCATGACGTCCTCGTCACGGAAGCGCAGGTGGTAGGCGTCGGACAGCTCCTCGACGCGCTCGATCTGCTCCTTGCGCTGCTCGAAGAGCGAGTGGAAGGCGAAGAACTCGAAGTCGGCGACCCGGGCTCGGAAGCCCGCCTCGGCGACGAGCTCGGCGGTGCGCTCCTGGCCGAGGATCGAGAGCTGCATCAGGAAGGCGACGCCGTCCTCGGTCAGCAGCTTGGGCAGCAGCGTGATGAGGTGATCGAGGAGGTTGCGCCCCCAGAAGTCCAGCGGGCGATGCCCGGTGGGCTGGTCGTAGGGGTCGACCGGCATCTGGTACAGGCTCGCGACGACGATGTCGTAGCGCTCCTTGGGCACCCACGGGTAGAGGTCGATCGCCTCGCCGGTGATGCGATCCGAGACGCCGTTGCGAAACGCGTTGGACAGCGTGTTGGCGACGGCGCGCTTGTCGATGTCGATCGCGTGGACGTGCTCGGCGCCGTTGCGGGCCAGCTCGATGGCCAGCAGGCCGGTGCCGCAGCCGATGTCCACGCAGCGCTTGCCCGCGCCGATCTGGTTCTGGAAGAGGTGCTTCCAGACCAGGAAGCTGCCGTGGGTGGGGACGAAGACGCCGGGCTCCACGACGAGCTCGGGGACCTCGAGCGGGTACAGGCGCCGTCCGCGGGCGTCGGCCCACGGCTGCAGCGCGGGGCGGGGGAGGCGCGGCTCGATCGCGGGCGAGCTCGCGGCCAGCGCCGGGTCGGCGGCGCGAGCGCCGCGCGGCATGTCGCGCACGCGCGCGATCGCGCCCTGGATGTGCGAGGGACGCGTGCCGCAGCAGCCGCCGACGAGCTGGGCGCCCTCCTCGCGCCACGTCGCGGCGAGCTCGCCGAACTGCTCGGCGCCCACGGTCTTGTCGAAGCTCCAGCCGTCGTCGGTGAAGTAGCCGAGGTTGGGGTAGACGCCCAGCGGCAGGTCGGTGAAGTCGCGCAGCCACGGCAGCATCCCCGCCACGTGGTCGGGCGGCAGGCAGTTGATGAGCAGGGCCCTGACGCCCATGTCGTCCAGGCGGCGGGCCGCGCGCCCGAACTCGTCGCCCTCGGGGCCGCCCCAGTGCTGGCCGAAGACGCCGCAGACGCCGTGACGGCAGCGGCGGAAGCTCGTCCACACGGGGATGCCGGTGGCCACGAGCGCTTCGATCGCGTCCATGGTCAGGCCGTTGCGGACGAGGGTGATCGTCTCCAGCAGGATGAGGTCGGGCGGGTTGTCCTCGAAGGCGCGCGGGAGCAGCTCGACGAACTCGCGCCGCGCGGGTCCGTCGACGTCGCCGTTGATGCTGAAGGCGAGGGCGACGTCGCCGGTGCGCCCGCCCTGCTCGATGGCCTGGCGGCCGACCTCGATGCCGCGCCGCGCGATGTCCATCCAGTGCACGGGCTGCAGGTGCGCGGCGCGCTGGGTCTGCATCTCGGCGGTGAGGCCCCACGTGTTGGTCGAGATGACGTCGCAGCCGATCTCCACGTAGGAGCGGTGGACGTCGCGCACGACGCCGGCGTCGTGGACCAGGGCCGAGGTTCCCCACAGGGCCTCGTCCTGCCCGTGGTCGGGGTCCGGCAGGCGCCGTCCGAGCTCGGTGGCGATCCCTCCGTCGAGGATCACGCAGCGCTCGGCGGCGAGCAGCTCCTCGATGCGGCGGTACGCCGAGCCGGCGGTCGTCCTCTCCTCCAAGGCGCTCATAGCAGGCATTCTGGGGTGGGAGGGGCCTGGCGTCGCCTCCCGCCGGATAGGTATGTCCCTGCCCGATGGGAAGGCGATCAGCTTTCCGGTCTCAGCGACAGGCGCATGTACCGCGACGTGGCCTCGGCGCGGTTGGAGGCGTTCATCTTGCGCAGGATGTTCTTGACGTGGAACTTCACCGTGCCCTCGGAGACCACGAGGGTGCGGGCGATCTCGGCGTTCGTCTCGCCCTTCACGAGGTGCTCGAGCACGTCGATCTCGCGCGGCGTGAGCAGGTCGCGCAGCGCCGAGCGCGCGGCCGGCGGGCGGTCGGCCTCCTCGCCCTCGGGCGCCTGGCGGTCGCGGGCGAGGTCGATGACGCCGTCGGAGAGCTCGGCGGTGCGCGCGTCGGCCCAGCTGGCGATGCGGCGCAGCTCCTGGCGCTCGATGCGCAGCCGCCGGCGCAGGACGGCGCGCTCGTAGACCTCGCTGAAGCCCTCGGCGAAGCGGGCGAGCGCGTCGCGGTCCAGGTTGCGCAGCGGCGCGCCGCCGGGCGCGCGGTCGCCGTGCAGGAAGCCGACCACGCGCCCATCCATGATCACCGGCGCCGCGAGGTACTCGCGCCAGCGCATGAGCTCCCAGTGGGCCTGGTGCGTCGCGGCCTCCTCGTCGGGCGCGACGATCGCCGACCGCCGTCGGCGCAGCAGCTCGGCCTCGACCAGGGGGTAGCCGATCCGGGTCGGGCCCGCGCGCAGGCCGGCGAGCGTCTGCTCGGCCGCGCGCTCGTCGCCGGCGACGTGCAGCGCCTCGGCGATCAGCCAGCCGTCCTCCAGGCGGCTGAGCAGGACGCGGTCGAGATCGAGCGCGGCGGCGCCCTCGCCCGGCGCTCGTTCGACGATCTCGCTGACCGGCCCGGCGTCGGCGAGCCGTCCGACCGCGGTGCGCACGCGCTCGAGCGCACGTAGGCGGGCCAGCGAGCCCTCCTCGGCGAGGGCACGGGCCAGCTTGCGCAGCTCGGCGTCGGTCGGATCGGCGTCGAGCGCGGCGGCCACCGCCTGATGCGCGGCCAGCAGGTCCTCGACGCCGCCCTGCAGCGCCTCGTCGACGCGGGCGCGCAGGTCGCTCGTGGGCGTCACGGGGCTCAGGCCCACGGGGTCTCCCCTCCTGGCGGTCACGCGCCCGGCACCGGTGTGGACGGGGGTCGGTGCCGCACTTCCAGCAGGTAGGCGACGATGACCTCCTGCTCGCCGACGGCGAGGTGGTAGGCGTCGCTGAGCTCCTCGACGCGCCCGATCTGCGCGCGGCTCTCCTGCTGGTCGGCCGGGAAGGCGAACATCGTGTAGTCGACCGGATGGGCGACGAGGCCCCGCTCGGCCAGCATCTCGGCGGTCCGCTGCTGGGAGAGGATCGACAGCTGCACGACGTAGGCCACGCCTTCGGGCGCCAGCGCCTCGGGCAGCTTGGCGATGAGCTGGTCGACGAGGTTGCGGCCCCAGTAGTCGGGCACACGGTGGCTGGAGAGGCGCTCGAAGGGGTCGGTCGGCTTCTGGTAGAGGCTGGCGACGATGACCTCGTAGCGCTCCTCCGGCACCCACGGGAAGAGGTCGACGGTCTCGGCGGTGACGCGGTCGGACACGTCGTTGCGGAAGGCGTTGGCCAGCGTGTTGGCCACGGCGCGGTCGTCGATGTCCAGCGCGCGGACGTGGTCGGCGCCGTTGAGGGCGAGCTGCACCGCGAGGATGCCGGTGCCGCAGCCGACGTCCAGGCAGCGCTGGTGGGCGCCGATGCCCTCGCGGAAGGCGTAGCGCCACGTCATGTAGCTGGCCTCGCTGGGCTGCGCGACGCCGGGCTCGACGGCGAGGTCCGGGAAGGGAAGCGGGTAGAGGGCGCGCCGGCGGCGGTCGATCCAGCGTTCGGGCGCGCTGGGCGGGGTGGCCGCGGCGCCGTTCATGACCGCGTCGGCGTCCTGCAGCGGGCGGGCGTGGCCAGGCCTGGTGCCCTTCAGGCGCGCGCCGGCCGCGGCGATGTGCTCGGGCCGCACGCCGCAGCAGCCGCCGATGATCTGCGCGCCCTCCTCGCGCCAGCGCAGCGCCATCTCGGCGTACTCCTCGCCACCGACGCCGGGGGTGAAGCGCCAGCCGCGATCGCTGAAGTAGCCGAGATTGGGATAGACGCCGAGCGGCAGGTCGGTGAAGTCGCGCAGGTAGCTGACCATCCCCTCGACGTGGTCGGGCGGGATGCAGTTGATGAGCAGCGCGCGCACCCCGAGCTCCTCGAAGCGCCGCGCCGCGCGCCCGAACGCGTCGCCCTCCGGGCCGCCCCAGTGCTGGCCGTAGATGCCGCACAGGCCGTGGCGGCAACGCCGGAAGGACAGCCACAGCGGGATGCCGGTGGCGAGCAGCCGGTCGATCGCGCGGTCCAGGGTCGGGGTGAGCAGCGAGAGGGTCTCGAGGAGGACCAGGTCGGGCGGCTCGGTCTCGTCGGCGAACATGCGCCCGAGGAGCTCGACCGTCTCCGAGCCCTCCTCGGAGTCGACGTCGCCGTTGAGCGAGAAGGCGACGGCTGTGTCGTGCTCGCGGCCCTTGTCGCGGACGGCCTGGCGCGCGAGCCGCAGACCGCGGCGCCCGACGTCCATCCAGTGGACGGGCCGGTCTCGATCGCGGTCGTCCCAGACGCGCGGGCCGTTGGAGGCCAGCGCGGAGGCCAGGCCCCACGTGTTGGTCGACAGGACGTCGCAGCCGGCGTCGAGGTACTCCTGGTGGACGCGCAGCACCGCGTCGGGCGCCTCGATCAGCGCACGGGTGCCCCACAGCTTCTCGTCGAGCGCGCCGGCGATCGGCAGCTCGGTCCCGAGGCCGCCGTCGAGGAGCACGCAGCGCTGCGCGGCGATGGCGTCCGCGATGCGCTCGTACGCCCCCCCGACCGTCTCCCGAGATGCTGTCAGGGATCAGAAGATACCTGGCGCCGGCACCGCGGCCAGCCGCGCAAGCGCCTCTGCGCCGACCATCGACAGGCCCAGGGAGCGCCCGGCTTCGAGCAGCGTCCGCCAGGCCTCGCCGGCCTGCTCGGCGTCGAGCGCGAGCAGATAGCTCTGGGGCGAGTCGCGCAGCAGCAGCGCGGGCGAATCGGCGAACCAGCTCTCGCGTAGACCGGCGACCGGGAGGCCGTTCTGCAGGCCGGCGTCGGCGAGGACCTGATGTGCCCGTGGGCCGACGAGCGTCAGGACCGTGCGCTCGCGTGACGGGTCGACTCGCGTCAGGCCTTGCACGTCGGTCCACGACGCGATGGCGACGACGCGGTCGGACGCGACGCGGCAGCACCACGTGCCCGCAATACGCCGCGCGCGTCCTGGGGAGGGAACCTGCTGGGCGCGCCACGGCGCGCCGCCGTCCACGTCGATCGCCGCGAGGTCGGAGCGAACCGCGAGACCCACTCGCTTCACGCAGACGGCGACCTCGGTCGCGGTGGAGCCGAAGTGGGCCGCCACCGGATGGCCGTCGCGCATGACCATCACGCCGCCGGCCCGCCGGAGGCGGTCGACCAGCGCGGGCGAGGCAACCTGTCCGTCGACGACGGCCATCTGCCGCGGACGCTAGATCCGAGCGGTCCGCGGCGCGCCTGCCCAAGGGCAGGTCTTGCCCTCCCCTTGGAGAGGGGCGGGGTGGAGGGGGCAGGTCCGTCCGGGCTCGCGCCTAGCTTCAGGGCGGCCCATGGAGCGCCTGCTGGACATCCCGCCTGCCCCGATCGCCTCGGTGCGCGCCGTGGAGCGCGCGCTCGGCGTGAGCTTCCCGATGGCTCAGGTGCTCGTGCGCCGCGGCCTGGACGACGTCGAGCAGGCGCGGGCGTGGCTGGCGGCGCAGGAGGCGCACGAGTGGTCGGCGTTCGCGGGCATCGAGACTGCCGTTTCGCGGGTGCTCGGGCACGTGCGCTCTGGCTCGCGCGTGACCGTCCATGGCGACTACGACGTCGACGGCGTGTGCTCGACCGCGATCCTGGTGCGCGCGCTGCGCGCCCTGGGCGCCGACGTCGACTGGTTCCTGCCCAGCCGCGGCGAGGACGGCTACGGGCTGGCTGCGGCGACGGTCGAGCGACTGGCCGAGCGCGGGACGCGGCTGCTGGTCACCGTGGACTGCGCGATCACCGCGGTCGACGAGGTCGCGCTCGCGCGGTCGCTCGGGATGGACGTCGTGGTGACCGACCATCACAGCGTCCGGGCCGACGGCGTGCTCCCCGATGCGCCGATCGTGCATCCCGCCGTCTGTGGCTACCCCTGCCCGGACCTCTGCGCGGCAGGAGTGGCGTACAAGTTCGCCGCGGCGCTGGTGGCGGTGGCCGGCGCCGCGCACTCCCCGGAGGACGATCTCGACCTCGTCGCGCTGGCGACCGTCGCCGACTGCGTGCCGCTGCGCGACGAGAACCGCCGGCTGGTGCGCGAGGGGCTGCGCGCGCTGGCCGCGACGACCAAGCCCGGGCTGCGGGCGCTCATGCGCGTGGCGCGCGTGGATCCGAGCGCGCTCGACGCGCGGTCGATCGGCTTCCGGCTCGCGCCGCGGATCAACGCCGCCGGCCGCCTCTACCGCGCCGACGCGGGCCTTGAGCTCGTGCTGACCGCCGACGCCGAGCGCGCGGCGGCCATCGCCGAGGAGCTCGACGCCGCCAACGCCGAGCGCCGCCACACCGAGACGCGGATCCTCTTCGAGGCCGAGGCGCAGGTTCGCGAGGCCGGGGAGCAGCTCGCCTACGTGCTCGCCGCCGACGGCTGGCACCCGGGGGTCATCGGGATCGTCGCCTCGAGGATCGCCGAGCGCCACCACCGGCCGTGCGTGCTCATCGCCCTCGACGGCGACGAGGGCACGGGCTCGGGGCGCTCGATCCCCGCCTTCGACCTGCTCGGCGGCCTCAACGCGGCGTCTGCGCACCTGCTGCGCCACGGCGGCCACCGCGCGGCGGCCGGCTGCACGGTGGCGCGCTCGGAGGTCGCTGCCTTCCGCGCCGCCTTCGTCGCGCACGCGGGCGCAACGCTGACGCCGGCCGACCTCGTGCCGGTCGAGCGCGTCGACGCCGTGGTGGCAGGCGACGAGCTCGGCCTGCCGCTGGCCGAGGAGCTCGAGCGCCTGGCGCCGTTCGGCGTCGGCAACCCCGACGTCTCGCTGCTCGTGCCGGCCGCCCGGCTGGCCGATGCGCGTCCGATGGGCGAGGAGGGGCGCCATGTGCGCTTCACCGTCGAGGCCGGCGGGCACCGAGCGCGCGCGGTCGCGTTCGGCATGGGCAGCCTGCCGGCGGGTGACGTCCACGACGTCACCTTCGCCCTCGAGCTCAACGAGTGGAACGGGGCAGTCGAACCACGGCTCGTGCTCCGCCACGCCCAGCCGCCGGCGCCCGCGCCGATCGCACTCGTCGGCGAGCCGGAGGACGAGGTCGAGGCCGCGCTGGCCGAGCTTCACGCGCCGCTACCCGTCGCCGGCGGTGCGGCCCGGGCCGCCGGGGTCCCGCGCGACCGCCGCGGCGGCGGGGCGGCGGGGACGCTGGCCGCGCTGGTCGCGTCGGGCGAGCTGGTCCTGGTCGCGTGCGCCGACGCCCGTCGCCGCCGCGGGCACTTCGCGGGCCGCCTTGGCGGCTTCGCCCTCGTCGCGTGGCACGCGCTCGAGCGCGATCCGGCGCTGCTTGGCGGCTACGCCCACGTCCTCGCCCTCGACCCGCCCGCCGCCGAGACGCAGGCCGCGCTGATCGACGAGCGATTCACGCTGGCCTGGGGCGAAGCGGAGACCGGTTTCGCCCTACGCGCGCACGAGGCGTCCTGCGACGTGCGCCCGGCCGCCGCAGCGGTGTATCGCGCGCTGCGCGACGGCGGGGCGAGTGAGGCGCGCGCGCCTTCCGTGGCGGATCCCGGAGCGTCCGCGGCGCCCGCCCCTTCCGCGGCGGATCCGCGGGCGCCCGCGTCATCCGCGGCGGATCCGCTCGCCGCGGCCGTCTGCGCCGCGGCCTCGCCGGCCGCTGCCGGCCGCGCCCTGCGCGTCCTGGCCGAGGTCGATCTCGTCCGCGTCGAAGGCCGCTCGGCGCGGCTCTCGCCCGCGCGCCGCAGCGATCTCGAGCAGTCGCCCGCCTTCCGCGCCTACGCGACCCGCCTGGCCGAAGGGAGGGCCCGTTTGGGCGCCTCGCCGAGGGTCCAGGCCGCGTAGCGGGACCCCACCGCTCGGGTACCCTTGGATCATGGCCTCCGAGCCGCGCACAGACCCGCCGCCGGCTGCCACGCGCACACCCGTCGACACGGTCGTCCACCCCGAGCTCCACATCGAGGGTTGGGACTCGTCGCGCCGCGCCGAGCTCACCGAGACCGAGCAGCGGCTGCTCGGCGACCTCTTCGCGATCGTCGAGGAGCACGCCGAGGACGCGGCGGTCGAGATCGACCGCGGGCGTGTCGAGGACGCGTTCATCTTCGCCTGCGAGCACCACGCCGATCAGCGCCGCAAGTCCGGCGAGGATTTCATCACCCACCCGGTCGGCGTCGCCAAGATCTGCGCGGGCATGCGCCTCGACACCGAGACGCTGTGCGCCGCCCTGCTGCACGACACCGTCGAGGACACGAGCGCGAGCCTCGACGAGGTACGCGATCGCTTCGGCGACGAGGTCGCCACGCTCGTCGACGGCGTCACGAAGCTCACCGGGATCACCTTCACCAGCCGCGACGAGGCGCAGGCCGAGAACTACCGCAAGATGATGGTCGCGATGGCCACGGACATCCGGGTCATCCTCATCAAGCTCGCCGATCGCCTGCACAACATGCGCACGATCGGCGCGCTGGCCAAGCAGAAGCAGATCGACAAGGCCAAGGAGACCTTGGAGATCTACGCGCCGATCGCGCACCGGCTCGGCATCCACGCGATCAAGTGGGAGCTCGAGGACCTCGCCTTCGCCGCGCTGCACCCGCGCAAGTACCAGGAGATCAAGGGCCTGGTCAACCAGCAGCGCGAGGAGCGCGAGGAGTACGTGCAGCGCAGCGGCGCGGAGCTCACCCGCGAGCTCGACGCGCTCGGCATCCACGCCGAGATCGCCGGCCGGGCGAAGCACTTCTACTCGATCTACTCGAAGATGACCAAGAAGGGCCGCGAGTTCAACGAGATCTACGACCTCACGGCCATGCGGGTCATCGTCGACTCGGTGAAGGACTGCTACGGAGCGGTCGGCGTCATCCACTCGCTGTGGAAGCCGCTGCCGGGCCGCTTCAAGGACTTCATCGCGATGCCCAAGTTCAACATGTACCAGTCGCTGCACACGACGGTCATCGGGCCCGAGGGCTTGCCGCTGGAGATCCAGATCCGCACGCGCGAGATGCACGACATGGCCGAGTTCGGCGTCGCCGCGCACTGGATCTACAAGGAGGGCGTGCGCGGCAAGCCGGCCCCGCAGGGCGAGCAGAAGCTCAAGTGGCTGCGCTCGATGCTCGACTGGCAGCAGGAGCTCCAGGACCCCAAGGAGTTCATGGAGAACCTGAAGGTCGACCTCTTCGACGAGGAGGTCTTCGTCTTCACGCCCAAGGGCGAGGTCAAGTCGCTCGCCGCCGGCGCCACCCCGCTCGACTTCGCCTACGAGATCCACACCGAGCTCGGCCACCGCTGCGTCGGCGCGAAGGTCAACGGCAAGATCGTCCCGCTCAACTACCAGCTGAAGTCGGGCGACATCGTCGAGGTGCTGACCTCCAAGCGCGAGCGCGGCCCGTCGCGCGACTGGCTGGCGGTGGTGCGCACCACCCGCGCGCGCAACAAGATCAAGCAGTGGTTCAAGCAGGAGTCGCGCGAGGACACCGAGCACACCGGCCGCGCGCTGCTGCAGGAGCACCTCAACAAGGCCGGCCTGCCCGCGCAGAAGATCACCGGCTCGCCGCTGCTGGCCGACGTGATCCGCGAGATGGGCTTCCGCAAGGCCGACGACTTCTACATCGCGCTCGGCGGGGCGAAGATCTCGCCGAAGGTCGTCGTCAACAAGGTCCTGCAGCGCCTCAAGCAGGGCGAGGCGGCAGAGGAGGAGGCGACCACCGCCGAGTCGCTGGTCTCCACTCGCCGCCAGCGCCGCCAGCCGACCGGCTCCAGCGCGTCGTACGGCATCACCGTGGAGGGCGTCGACGACGTGATGCTGCGGATGGCCAAGTGCTGCCGGCCGGTGCCGGGCGACCCGATCGTCGGCTACGTCTCGCTGGGCCGCGGCATCACCATCCACCGCGACGACTGCCCGAACACGGCGGCCCTGCGCAAGGACCCCGAGCGCTTCGTCCGGGTCCATTGGGAGGGCGACCATGCCACGGCGTTCAAGGTCGAGCTCCAGGTCGATGCGTGGGACCGCCACCGCCTGCTCGAGGACCTGTCGCGCACCTTCGCGGAGGCCGGCTGCAACATCGTCGAGGCACGCTGCATCGTCTCCTCGCCGATGGTCCAGAACCGCTTCGTCGTCGAAGTCGCCGACACGCAGGCGCTGAAGCAGACGATCACGAAGCTGCGCAACATCGACTCCGTGTTCGACGCATATCGCGTCACGCCTGGCGCCGGCTGATCACCGCCAGGCGGCGTCCTCGGCCCTCGACGTGCGGAGCACGCCTTCGGGCCTGCGTCCTTGTCTGGCGGCGCCGGCCCGCGCCAGAACGCTGCTGGTTCCGCGACGATTCGCCGCGTGCTGCTCAGCGGAACGCCGGGCCGCGCAGGGCGACGCCGCCGTGGGCGTGGCCGTGGCCGTGGCGTGCGCTGACGTCGGGGCGTGCGTTGGACTTGTTGGTGTCGGCGTCGGAGGTGGTTATCGGCGTGAGGGCGATGGCGGCGGCGACGCCGGCGGCCGCGAGCGCGCCGAGGGCGCGCGGGGCTGTGAGGGTGAGGGCCATGTGCGACAGGGTGTCAGCGGTCTGACACCGTGTCGTCGGCCGCGTGGCGTGTTCGCGGTCGGCCTCCCGGACGATCACGCGGTCGTCCGCGAGGATGATCGCTAGGCGACGATCCGCAGCGCGCGCGGCCAGACGCCAAAGACCGCTTCGGTGAAGTCGCCGATGTGGTCGCCGTCGACCTGGACGGGGACCGGGCGCCCGTCCGCGGAGACGACACGGACGTCCTGCGAGGTCGTGAAGCCCGAGACGCGGCGGTGGTCGACCATCCGCAGCTTCTCGGAGAGCAGGCGAACCATGACCGTCGGGATGTCGACCGGCGCGGCGCGCTCGAGGACCATCACGGCGATCGTGCCGTCGTCGAGGTCGACGTCCTCGGCGATGTGCATCGGGCGCCGGCCGAAGTAGCTGTAGAGGTCGCCGTTCTGCACCACGACGGTGACGCCGCGCAGCGTCCTGTCACCGACCGAGGCCTCCAGGCGCGGCGGGCGGATGACGTAGTCCTTGGTGAACGTCGTCACCGCGGCCCAGGTGAAGTACCACTGCTTCAGGCGCGCCTTGAGCTGCGGGTGCGCGTCGACGCGGCGCACGACCGACGCGTCCAGCCCGATCCCGCCGCTGAAGGTGAAGCCGCGCCGGTTGACGTGGGCGAGGTCGACGGCGCGCGGCTGCCAGTCGTCGGCGATGCGCAGCAGGTGCTCGGTGGCGTCGACGATGTCGGCGGGGATGCCGAGCATCCGGCAGAAGACGTTGGTCGCGCCGCCGGGCAGGCAGGTCAGCGGGGTGGGGGAGTGCACCAGCCCGTTGGCCGCCTCGTTGACCGTGCCGTCGCCGCCGAAGGCGACGACGACGTCGTAGCCCTCCTGCGCGGCTTCGCGGCAGAGGTCGGTGGCGTGGTCGCGCCGCTCGGTGTCGATCGCGTCGACCTCGTAGCGGCCCTGCAGGGCGTAGATCACGAGGTTGCGAAGCCGATCGGAGACCGTCGTCGCATACGGGTTGACGATGACCAGCATGCGCTTGCGCTCGACCGGCCGCTCGAGGGCGGCGAAGCTGTCGGCGAGGCGCTCGAGGGACTCCAATGGCGGCACGGGTTCTCTGTACACCCGCGAACCGGCGGTGTTACCGCGCCACGACGACCCGGTGGCCCTTGGCCTCGGGGCGAATCGCACGGGCAAGCCCCTCGGCCTCCTCGACGAGCTCCCCGCGCGCGGCCTTCGGGAGCTTCTCCAGCGGGCGTAAGGTCACGAGCGCCTCGCCGCGCTTGACCTCGACGTCCCATGTTCCGGCGACCAGCCCGTCGACGGTGTAGCTGGGCTTGATGCGCAGGTTCGCGCGCTCGTAGACCTTGTCGCGGTGGGCGTCGGGCAGGATGCGCCCGCGGTGCTTGGGGCTGTAGGCGAGCAGGATGCTGTCGAAGGGCGCCAGCAGCCGCGGCGGCGCCGGCGTCCCGGGATCGGGCCGCGGCGCGTCGGGCAGGTCGTACAGCGCTCGCCCGGCCTCGTCCTCGAAGGCGACGAGCTCGGGCTCCAGGCGCGCGACCGCCTCGCGCACGGGCTTGGGCCGCCAGTTGATCCAGCCGGCCACGTCGTCGGCGCTCGCGGGGCCGAACGCGCGCAGATGGCGCATGACGACCTCGTCGAGCGCGGTGTCGAGGTCGAGCTTCTTGCGCGGCTTGGGTGCGGCGCGCAGCGACGACGGCGCCTTGGCGTCCCACGCCCCGTCCTCCGGGACGCGCACGAAGCCCTGCAGGCGTACGAGCGCGCGCCAGTTGCGGTCGCGCTGGGCCTTGACCTCGTCGCGATGCAGTGCCTTGGGGTGCTCCTCGACCCACGCCTCGGCAAAGGCGGCGACGTCCTCGGTCGTGCGCGCCGTGCGCCGCGCGTGGGCGACGAGCGCGGCGAGCAGCTCCTGGGCGCCCTCGCCGGCCTGCGCCTTGCTGCGCCGCCAGTCGGCGACCGCGGACGCGACCGCCGCGTACGCCTGGTGCTCGCGGGCCGAGACGAGGTGCAGCGTCGTGCGCAGCAGCGTGCCGGTGAGCAGGTCGCCGCGCTCGAGCGCCGCGTAGAGGTCGCCGGGCGCGAACGTCCGCATCCGCGACCACAGCGCGACCGGGGGCGCGGGCCAGTGCTGGGCCTGGATCGCGCCGATCGCCTCGACCGTCTCGACGAGCGGGAGATCCAGGCGCTCGAGGAGGCCCTGGCGGGCGAGCAGCGCCCGGTTGAGGGCGGCCTCCGAGAGGCGTTCTGGGTCGTCGGGCACGGCGCGGGACGATACGGCCGGCGCCCATGGCGTGCCTAGGTGCCGGGCTCAAGAAGTCGGGCTAGCCCTACCTCAGGATGCGGGGGAGCCGCATGTGCAGGCGCCCACGGGCGAGAGAGGATGCGCGAACCCTCAACGCGACACCGGCGCGAACCCTCCTCCTCCCGCGACGGGCGCCGCCACAACGACATCCCGGCGCCCGCCCGCCCGCGTCATCGCGCAGCGCCGTCGGCCCGATCCCTCTCCTACGGGCCGGCGGCGCGCCGAGGGTCTCTCACTCAGCCGCCCGCGACCGCGGGCAGGATCTGGACCTCCTGTCCGTCGGCGACGGGCGTCTCGAGGCCCGCGCCGAAGCGGATGTCCTCGCCGTCGACGTAGACGTTGACGAAGCGCCGCAGACCGCCGTCGCCGTCCGAGAGGCGGTCGCGCAGCTCGCCGTGGCGGTCGAACAGGGCGTCGAGCACCTCGCCGACGGTGGTGCCCTCGACGCTCAGCGCGCTCTCGCCGCCGGCGGCCTCGCGCAGCTGGGTGGGCAGCTTGACCTTCGGCATCAGGCCCGCGCCCCTGCCGTCTCGACCTCGTCGACGAACTGGTCGAAGGACGGCTGGATCTCGAACGCCTCGAAGGTGTCGCGCACGGCGTCGAGCGTCTTGAGCCCCTCGCCCGTGATGACGACCACGACCCGCTCGCCGGGGTCGATGTCGCCGCGGCCGGCGAGCTTGGCCAGCACCGCGGTCGTCACGCCGCCGGCGGTCTCGGTGAAGATCCCCGTCGTCTCGGCGAGCAGGCGGATGCCGGCGCGGACCTCGTCGTCGGTGACCGCGTCGATCGCGCCGCCGCTGCGCCGGGCGAGGTCGAGCGCGTACGGGCCGTCGGCCGGGTTGCCGATGGCCAGCGACTTGGCGATCGTCGAGGGGCGCACGGGCTTGCAGAACTCGGCGCCGGCCTCGAAGGCGGTGGCCACGGGCGAGCAGCCCTCGGCCTGCGCGCCGTTCATCACCGGCGCCGCCCCGTCGACGAGCCCGAGCTTGCGCCACTCCTCGAAGCCCTTGCCGATCTTCGTGTACAGCGACCCGGAGGCGATCGGCGCGACGACGCGGTCGGGCAGCTCCCAGCCGAGCTGCTCGACGATCTCGTAGGCCAGCGTCTTGGAGCCCTCGGAGTAGTAGGGCCGCATGTTGACGTTGACGAAGGCCCAGTCGCGCTCTCCGCTGAGCTCGGTGCACAGGCGGTTGACGTCGTCGTAGTTGCCGTTGACCTTGACGACCTTCGTGCCGTACACGCCGGTCGCGAGGACCTTCTGCTCCTCGAGGTCGGACGGGATGAACACGTAGCTGTCCATCCCCAGCGCCGCGCCGTGGGCGGCCACCGAGTTGGCGAGGTTGCCGGTCGAGGCGCAGGCCAGCGTGTCGAAGCCCAGCTCGCGGGCGCGGGTCGAGGCGACCGACACGACCCGGTCCTTGAACGAGTGTGTGGGATTGGCGGCGTCGTTCTTGACCCAGACCTCGCGGATGCCCAGGCGCTGCGCGAGGCGGTCGGCGCGCACGAGGGGCGTGCATCCCGCAGGCAGGCCGGTGCGCGTTCGCGGCTGGGGCCCCTCGAGCGGGAGGAAGTCGTGGTAGCGCCAGATGTTCTGCGGGCCGCCCTGGATGCGGCGCCGCGCGTGGTCGACGTCGCCGATGTCGTGCTCGTAGCCGACCTCGAGCGGCCCGAAGCAGCTATCGCACACGTACCGCGCCTCGAGGGCGTAGTCGGCTCCGCACTCACGACAGGTCAGCTTGGTGGCTCCCATGAAACTCAAAACCTCCGCCGGATTCTTCGTGGCGGAGGCGGCTGGAGCCTCGGCCACATCTGTCAGGAATTGGCACCGTTCCCGCAAGCGGGAGGTTGCCGGGGCTTCATAGGGCCAGTCCCTCCACCCCTCTGGATGTGTCCAGCTATGTCTGCGCGGCAGGGTACCATGCTCACCGGAGCGAATCCCATGGTCGACGAGCCGCGAAGTACCGATGCCCAACCTGCCCAAGCCCCGCTTGCGTCGAGCGGCGCGGTCACGCGGCGCGGTCGTCGGACGCCCTGCTGAGCCCGAGCGGCCCAACGTCGAGATCATCGAGGCCGCGCCCAATGGCGGCGCGGCGCTGCGCTGGATCAACATCGAGCAGCCGCGGCCGGTCGATCGTGCCTGGCTGGAGGAGCACTTCGACTTCCACGCCCTCGACTACGAGGACGTCTTCAGCCGCAACCAGCGCCCGAAGGTCGACGAGTACGACGACTACCTCTTCGTCGTCCTGCACTTCCCCGCCTACGACAAGACGCTGCGGCGCCTGAGCGCCGCCGAGCTCGACGTCTTCGTCGGGCCCGACTACGTCGTCACGCTCCCCAACCAGCCGATCCAGCCGCTGGAGTACCTCTTCGAGCGCTGCCGCACCCGCGAGGACGTGCGCGACCAGCTCTTCTCCAATGGGCCGGGCTACCTGCTCTACAAGATCGTCGACGACTGCGTCGACGCCTCGTTCCCCATGCTGCGCAAGATCGGCAACAAGCTCGAGCGCCTGGAGGACGACATCTTCGAAGGCCAGCGACCCGCGGAGATCGTGCGCGACATCTCCAACGTCAAGCAGGAGATCATCAACTTCCGCCGCGTCGTGCGCCCGCAGCGAAGCGCGCTGAAGGACCTCGAGGCGACCAGGCGCTACATCCCCGACGACCTCGAGATCTACTTCGACGACATCAACGACGCGTCCGAGCGCATCTGGGACACGCTCGAGAACTACAAGGAGGTCGTCGAGGCACTGGAGTCGACGAACGAGGCGGTTCTCTCGCATCGCCTGAACGACACCTTCCGCATCCTCACCGCGATCAGCGTCATCGTCCTGCCGCTGACGCTCATCGCGTCGATCTGGGGCATGAACAACCACGTGCCCGGCGAGAACTCGATCGAGGGCTTCTGGGTCGTCGTCGGGCTCATGATCGTCGTGCTGCTGGCGACGATCGCGCTGTTCAAGCGGCGCGGCTGGCTGTAGCGAAGAGCGCGGGTGACGCTGATGCTCGTCGCCGCGCCGCCGCCGATGGACCCGCCGCCGCCCGCGACGACGATCCTCAAGGTGCGCCCGGGCCGGCTCGTGCCGATGCACGCCCAAGCCGGCGGCCGGCTGCTCTTCCGGGTGCTGCCCAAGACGATCTACGGCCGCCGGCTGATCCTCTCGGTCACGCACCGGCGCGGGGCGTGGGCCGCGGTGCCGACCTTCCTGCTGCCCAACGGCAGACGCGCGTGGGTCCGCGTCGACCGTCGGACCTTCGCGGTGCGGCGCACGCGCTGGCGCCTGCAGGCCGACCTCAGCGCCCGCACGCTCGTGGTGATCCACGGCGAGGACGTCGTGCGCACGCTGAAGGTGGCGATCGGCGCTCCCTCCACCCCGACGCCGACCGGCACCTACGCGGTCACCGACAAGCTCGACGGGCGCCGCTTCGGCCGCTCGTATGGCTGCTGCATCATGGCCCTCTCCGGCCACCAGCCGAAGGTGCGCACCGGCGCGATCGACGGGCGGCTGGCCATCCACGGCACCGACCGGCCCGACCTCGTCGGCGCCCGCGCCTCGCAGGGCTGCCTGCGCGCGCGCGACGCCCAGGTGCGCTGGCTCACGCGCACCGTGCCGGTGGGCACGCAGGTCACGATCCGGCGATGAGCTCGTCGGTCGAGACGACCTGAGCGAACTCGCCGTGCAGGTTGGCCGCGGTGACGCGCGCCAGCGTGTCCGCGCCGATGGTGCCGCCGCCGAGCGGGTCGGCGAGGTCGAACGTGTGCGTCGCATCCAGCGCGAAGGCGACGTCGAAGCCGAGGTTGCCGCCCATCCGCGCCGTCGTCTCGCAGCACATGTTCGTCTGGATCCCCGCGATCACGATCGCGTCGATGCCGCGCTCGCGCAGCCACGGCTCGAGCGCCGGCTCGCCGATGAAGGCCGAGTTCACGCGCTTGGTCACGAGCACGTCGGGCTCGCCCGAGATGACCTCCTGGAAGGCGTTGCCCGGCTCGGACGGATGCAGCCCCCAGCCGGTCTCGTCCGAGTCATGGCGCACGAAGACGACGGTTCCGCCGTGGGCGCGCCAGTGGGCGAGCAGGCGCCCGATGTTGGCCTCGCAGCCGGGGTTGTTGCGCGTCCCCCACGCCGGGTCGTGGAAGGCCTGCTGGACGTCGACGAGGACGAGCGCCGCGCGGTCGGGGGTGAACATGGGTGGACTGTATGCTCGGCCGCTCCCTTGAGTGACAAGCTCGAGACCTATCGCGCGAAGCGCCGCGCGGCGAAGACGCCGGAGCCGATGGGGGAGGATCCGGCCGGCGACGAGGGCCGGCGGTTCGTCGTCCAGGAGCACCACGCCACGCGCCTGCACTGGGACCTGCGCCTCGAGCACGACGGCGTCCTCGTCTCCTTCGCCATCCCCAACGGCCTCCCCGAGGTCCCCAAGGACAACCGCCTCGCGGTCCACACCGAGGACCATCCGCTCGAGTACCTCGAGTTCGAGGGCGACATCCCCAGGGGCCAGTACGGCGCCGGGAGCATGCGCGTCTGGGACCGCGGCACGTACGAGGAGCTCAAGTGGGAGCCGCGCAAGATCGAGGTGCGCCTGAACGGCGAGCGCGTGCAGGCCCGCTACGCGCTCTTCCCGCTC